>Ga0164243_10004812_pt1 | contig 20935 bp, 22 predicted proteins | sample OricompcompostOP_FD_108781 | JGI IMG/M metagenome (GOLD analysis project Ga0164243, IMG submission 108781) | Organic Plus compost microbial communities from Emeryville, California, USA - Original compost - Organic plus compost (OP) | ecosystem: Engineered > Solid waste > Mixed feedstock >...
CCAGGCGATATCGCTTATACCGACCGGTGCCGGAGAGGTGGCCGAGTGGTCGAAGGCACGCCCCTGCTAAGGGCGCAGGGCTCTAAAGGTCCTCGTGGGTTCGAATCCCATCCTCTCCGCCACTGCCATGCGATCCTCATAAATCATTGAATTTACGAAGTTTCTTCGGGGATGTGCTTGGCGTTGTGCCCCCACTTTGTGCCCCCATGTTTTCCACAGCTATCTGCAATTGGCTCGACACTGAGTCGATTTGGCGCGATGAATTCCCCACTTTGAGGCCGTTCAAACGGGGGTCGTGCCGTGGGGGGACATCTAACGCTAATGCGCCTGCTGAAGGCCAATTCGCTTTTCGTAGCCAACCAGCGGGAGATTAGCGCTGCACTTGTCGGGACGTTCCTTGCGGTCTCTGTCTGGTACGATGAGAACGCGGACGTGACGGAGCCACTGTCACTTGCTGAGCTGGCCGACCGACTCAACCTTCCGGCCTCCACGGTTTATCGCCATCTGAGCTACAAGCAGCGAGAGGGCGTCGAAGGTATGGGCTGGGTGGAGGTCGAGAGGTCACCATACGATGGACGGCGCAAATGGGTCCGGTTGACGGAAGATGGGAAGGCAATGGTGGCTCGCCTCCTCTCAATCGTGCAGTAGGCGGGGCAACTGCGCGAAGTCCGCCTCTTCGTTGAGGCGTTTTGCTAGCTTCGATATCGTATGACGCGAGGGCACACTCATTTTGCGTTTGCCACCAACCATGACTGGCTTGCCGTTCTTGTAAGCGGGTACGGCCAAGTGGTCTTGAATGCGGCTCCACGACCAGCCCAGACGCAGCAGCTCCTCAATCTTCTCATTGCGGTCAGCATTCTCGGGACGCCCCCGATAGACCCCCTCAGCCTTGGCCTTCTCAATGCCTCGAGCTTGCCTCCTGCGGCGGTCCTCGTAGTCCTTCCGGGCGTAGGCTGCTAGCATGTCCAGCATCATGCCATTGAAGGCCTCCACCACCCGAGCCGTGAAGTCTTCGCCGTCTTCAGGCTTGGCGAGCTGCCATGAGTTGGGCATATCCAGCGCGACAACCTTCACCTGCCGCTGCCGTATCTCTGCCCTGAGGCGTTCCCAGTCGGCAGCGTTAAGGCGACTCAAGCGGTCCACCTGCTCTACAAGCAGCACATCGCCCGGATGGCTGTCCGCTAAGAGGCGGAACAGTTCGGGGCGCTGAAGTGAGGCCCCGCTTTCGTTCTCGACGTAGGCGGCAGCGATGGTCAGCCCACGTTCTGCGGTAAAGGCCTCAAGGTCAGCGCGAGCGCGGTTAGCGTCCTGCTCCTTGGTGGAGGCTCGAAGGTATGCACGGACGAACATCTCTCTTCCCCTATTCATACTTGAGGTAGGTGGCCCGCTTTGGGTCCGCGTCGATAGCCGCTAGGCGCTCTGCGTAGGGCAGCCGCCAATCAGAAAGTATGCAGTCGATGGTGACGGTGAACCGAGTGTCGTCATCGAGCTTGGGCCACCAAGCGGCTAGGTTGTCTCCGTCTTGATGGCCGCCCACGAACCCCGCCGCGAGGTCTGGCCCTAGATAACGGTGGGCAAAGAGCACGGCGTCGGCGCTGGTGATTGGCGCAATGCCGGGCATGAAGTTGGGCAGCTCGTCCATTCTGAGGGTCCTTTCCGAAAATGACACTGATAGTGGCGAGGGGGCAGCATGAAGCCGTCCCCTGTCGCTGGCGCACAAGGCAGAACGTCTAGGCAATCCGGCAGGCGGCAAGGTGGAAGGGCCCCACCCAAACCTCATAGGCCCCACCGCCCCTGGTGGGCTTCTTGGTGCCGAACTCGAAGCTACTAACTTCCTGAACGGGGCACCACAGGCCAAAATAGAAGTCCAGACCGAAAGGCTTGCCGAGGAAGTTCGCGAGGGTCTCAAGGGCAGTGAGCATTCGACTATCTCCAGGTTGACCCTAACCCTTCTGGGCGGCAGTGCAGTTAGGGTAGGTGCACATTAGTTGGTGCATTTTGCATATGTCAAGATGATTTATTGCACCAGTTCGCCACTAGTGCACCCGAGGTATGCTCAAAGTGCACTAAGGCGATGGTGACGGAAACGGTGAGGTGCGGGGCGGTGGTCTCTGCCCTAGGCGGCAGGTTGGCCCTAATGGGCTTGCTGAACAGCCATGGCGAAAGCGGGGAGGAGGAACCCAAAGAGGAACATGGCACCCAGCCACAACGTGAGGAACGTTGTGCGCCGCTCAAGCCGCTCCCCGAGTTCCTCAAGCTGCCGCTTCATGCCCCTCGCTTCCATTGACGTTGCGGGCTGCCGCATGGTCCGAACCTCCAGCCACCACCCCCACCGGGGGGAAAGTCGCGTTCCTTCCCTTACGTACCAGATTTTACGCGACTGACCCCAAAATGCATCCGGTAAATCCGTGGCTCTAAGAAGCTAGTTGGAGGCTACCTGCATGCGCGTCTCGGGGAGCACATACAGAACGCCCCTTTGGAAGACGGCCTCCGAGTAGACAGGCATACCAGCACCGCTCTCGTGCGCGGACTTCGCCTTGAGGATGGCCAGCCGGACCTTGGGGTCGGAAAGATCGACGGAGGTACCACCACCAACGTTGAAGCCAGCCTGCTTTAGGTACTTCACCAGCGTAGCCTCGTAGGAAGCGTGTGCGGACTTGTCGGCCGACCACTTGCGGACGATGGCTGCCGGTGTGTCCACCCCGTTACGTCCGTACTGCTCCAAGAGCCGCGATGCGGCGGCCACACCGTGTTCCGGGGTCGCGTACTTGGCGTAGTAGCCACCCTCGGCGGCCGGGCGCTTGGTCACGCCGATGAAGCCTGGCTGCTTGGCCGCCCACGACTTGGCCACGCTTCCGGTAATGCTCACGGCCCCCCATATTGTTGTTGCGGATGGAGACGGGGAGCCCCTTCCCGGAGAACCGCTTCAGCACTGAGGGGTTAACCTCCGGGTTCGTCGTGGGCTCCAGGAAGCCGCTGCTGTCCGGCTGGGTTGCCGCCAAGTCACTAATGGCGGCCAGTGCGCTATTGGAGGCCTCAGGCGATGGGGTATAGCCGAGAGGTTGCATCGAGTAGTAAGCCCCCTGCCTCTCATGCAGCTTCTGGGCGAACGCATCGGCTGCCTCAGGCGTGGAGAACTTCCCGAGATGCTCACCGGTTTCGTGGTAGTGCGCGATTGCTTCCTCGTCGGAGTGATGTGCTCCGTCAAAGACCGTGGGGATCAGGATCTCTGCTCCATCCTCCTCGAAGGAGATAGACTCCTCGGTGCTGATAGAGCCATCGTCGTTTCGGACAATGGACCTGTTATCAAGGTCGATGTTGCCGGGCTCTACAAGGCCATCCGCCGCCTGGGGGTCGAAGCCCTCAACCACCTCGGCTGGCGTCAAAGACGAGAGGCCCAGGCCACCACGGATCGTCTTCCAGACCTGCTCCGTGTATTCCTCAGGCGTCACCCCAAGGCTCTCCGCTCGACGCTGGAGGAGTAGACGCGAAGTTTCGTCCATCGTCTGGAGGCTGGGTGGACGGTCCTGCCCGAAGACCTCCACTGTGCCAGCGTCGTAGGTGGACTGCCGTGGTTGTGCCTCAGGCTGTGGCTGCGTGGGTAGGGTCCCTACAGGAAAAGCAGCCCCGATGAGCTGGCCAGCATGCCTTGCCGCCACAACAATGGGGTCCTCCGCCATTTGGTGGGCCGTATCTTCTGCGGCATCCACTATAGCTTACTGACTCTCCAACTCCTTGCTCCGCATCTCATCTGTGTCGGCCTGAGAAGTGTACTGCCGAGTCTCGTAATCGATGCTCTTGAGGATCAGCTCCCCGGCCTCTTGGATGAACTTCTCGCTCTCGAACGGCCGCGCCTGGGGGTGGTCGATAGACCACGCGGCCAGCATGTTCTCGAAGTCGCGGGTAGCCTCAATCCCCTCATCAGACAGACCACCGGTGCAAATGGCTCGACCCAATCAATCGAAGCGGTGCGTTCCTTAATGGTGGAGAGGAAGCGTTTCGCCACTGGGACGGAAAGAATGCCGGTGAGCGCCTCTTGGCGTTGATTGACCCGATCAACTAGGCGGGTGAGGGTTCCGGCGGTCCCTAATGACCCCATCTGCCGCAAGCTCGAATATCTCCTTCTCTGTAGCCCCGTCCTGAATGCGTTTCTCAATGGCGATTAACGCCTGAGGGTCCTCCAGCGTGTCGTCGCTGAGTAGGGACTTGCGGGCCTCCGCCAGCGTCTTGCGGGCCATCGGATCGTACTTCTCCCACTCCTCCATGACATCCTCTGGGACCTGCGACATGGGGTCTTTTCCGATAGCTCCCATTACCGCGCGGACAATCGAAGCCTCTCTAGTCCGTCCTCTTTGGCCTTGCTCTTGTCGGCGTCGGACATCCGCTGGCGGGCCTCGGCTTCGAGTGCGCCAATGGTGGTAGCCTTCACGTCCCGGAAGTCTGGCAGCGAGGAGAGCTTCACGTCATAGCCGGGGAGCGTCTGGTCCAGCAGGTCCAACAGCGCCGGGTCGCCGTGCTCGATGGCCTTGGCCGCGATGGACGCCACGAGCTGCTCGTCGAACTCGGCCATACGGATGCCGGACCCGAGGGCGTCCTCGCGCTGTGCCAGAATGTCGGCCTTGAGGGACTCGTAGTCTGTGCCCGTCTCCAAGTTGATGCCTTGGATGGAGGCGTGATCGATGATGTCCCCTACGAGGGCGGAATTGGTGTTGACCGAGCTCTGATAGATCGTATTGGCACGGTCGGTGCTGTAGGCCGTGTAGGCGGACTCGGTGAGGGCCTCAATGTGGGGATTGAGACCGGCGAGTATCTCAGCGTCATCCGTGCTGATGCGCGACGAGATGAAGTCCGAGAGGAACTGCTGGAAGGCCTCGGGGTCATCCGAGTTGCGGCCCTCCCACTGAGCGTAGGCCGCATTGTACTGCTCACGGAGGCGGACCCCCATGAGGTTGCCCTCGTTCTTCTTGTAGTTCTCCATGAAGATGGGCGAGGAGTTGGCTGGTACGAGACCTTCCTGCACTGCCTGAGCCCATCCCTTTTGGTTGGCCTTGTTGAAGGCGGCGGCACCCCGGATGGCATCGGCCTTGTCCTGCTCGGCCTGCCTCTTACCCAGCCACGAGCCGAGCCCGGAGTCAAAGGCTGAAAGTCCCTCTGCGAGTTGGTGCAGGGAGGATGGAGCCGGATCGGCGGGACGCACGTAGGTGTCCACCGGGGACGCCACGGGGCGGATCGGCGTAGGACGGCCAATCCGTGGGGTAGGTGATCTTGCCACGGCTATCTCATCTGTTGATTTAGGAAGGAGGTGCGGCGCAAAGCGCACCCTCCGGTCGATTTTTGGTTGCTAATCAGGGTCAGTAGCCGAGGGCTTTGAGGAGGGCCTCCGTATCGGTGGGCTTGGCCGCCTCTGTCTGTTTCGCTTTAAGACGCCCGGTGACATCTAGCTGGCGCTGGGACAGGGCGGCCCTCAATTCGGGGAACTCTGCCCTAAGCCTTGCCATGGCGGCCTCACGGTAGCGGACAACCACGTCCATCATCGCCCCGAGCTTGGTGCCTTTTGCAGAAGGATCGCCGTCCACGAGGCGGTCGTACCCGTCGCTTTGGATAAGCTTGGCCAGCGTGGTCTTGAGGCCAGGTCCGCTCGGCGGTGTTGCGACGTACTCTTGGAAGAGGTCGTAAGCGTTGCGCCCATTGGAGAGGGTAACCGTGCGCAGGTCTACGCCGTTACGCACTGGGTCAGGGAGACGCAACCCGAAGTCGGTGTTGAGGATGATGCGGGTATGCTCCGCCTCAACCACGTCTGCGTCTTCCCTCGTTGCCAGCCCAATCCGCTGCCACCGAGGCTCGCCAAAGGCGTCCCGCGCGGGCGGAAGACCCTCCGAGAAAGCTGGAACTTTAGACAGGATGCTATCGAGGAAGCTACGGGTCTCCCGCATATAGGGATCGGGATTTACCTCGCGAAGCAGCGAGGAGAATGGCATCGCGTTTCCTGCTGTCTGCCCCGAGTAGCGTTCAAGGCGGTTCTCGGGGTCCGATGCCGCCTGGAGGGCCGCATTGAGGTTCTGCAAGAACGTACGGTCCTCGAAGCTCTTGGCCAATGACAATGCCACCGTCGCACTGGCCGAGGCCACCTGGTGGTCGCTTGCTCCCATGCGCTGAAGGTCAACCAAGTCGGCTACCATAACCATCGGGAGGGCGATGGGATCGAACCGGCCCAAGGAGAAGTAGTGGCGCTCGCCGTTGCCATCCTCCCACGTCAGACTATTGGGTTGCCATCCGGTGGCCTTGAGGCTGGCAAGGAGGGCTGGGTCTTTCGGACCACTGCCGGTCACGCGGCCGCTGGCCGCGAGCGTCCCGGCGAGAGCCATGAAGGTTGCTCCGAGCGCCACCTGGCCGATTGCGTGGGCTTGGGCCTCCGTCCCTATCTTGCCTCGCAGCATCTCCCTGTACTCCTTCTGGAGAAGGTTGAGACCTGGAGACATCTTCCAAGCGTAGCGGAGGACGTTGATCGGGGTCTTGACGAATGGGAGGATCAGCGCGGTGACCGGAAGGTTTTCCCGGAAACTCTGGATGGCCTTCCCTGCCGTCCCCGACAGAAGCTCTTGCTGGAAGGTAGCCGTCTCAGCGTCCTTGATGGCGGCAGCGTCAATGGCTCGCCCGTCAGCGTCGAAGGCATCTGCTAGTCGGCGCTCAATAAAGGCCTGGAGTTCACCACCAGTAAGCCCCTGCTCGGCCGCCTCAACACTCGCCTTGGCTTGGACCACCGCCCGATAACGGAGCGTTTTCATGAACTCATCGACGGCACCTAGAGAGCGTGTCGGAAGGCCAACGAGGGTCCGATAGTTGAGGGCTTTCCAACCGTTCTCAACGATGTCGCTCATCGGTGGATCGGCTTCCAGTTGAGGTTGGGCTGCGGAATGCGGAGGCTAGATGTGTACTCGGCCCCATAAGGGCTGATGACGCTATCACCACGCTTGAAGGCCTCCATCATGGCGCTCCAACCATCGGCAATGCTGGCGACCGTATAGCCGTATTCCTTCATCGCCTGACGGCGTACCGCCGATCCTGCATGGCCCATAACGAGAGACCCCAACACCTTCTCGGTGGGGCGGGCAGCGAGCATGTAGAGGTTGCTGGTAAGGTTGACCGCGTGTGTTGGCCACATCCACAGCAGGGAGTTGGTGAGGGAGAAGGTAGCCTCGTCCAGCAGGCGGCGCATGATGCTGGGATTGGCCATCTGGACCAACTTCTTGGGGTCACCCTGGGTCGAGTAGAGCAAGTCCGCGAGCTTCTCGGGTGGCACGTCCTTAAGCCGCTCCAGGTCATCCGGCGTGATCTGGAACTCACTGCGCATGCGGCGCATCGCTCGCCCCGAAGCAGCCCGCATGGACATCGCCGCACCAAGTAGGTCATAGGCTGCCGCGATGCGGGCCTGAAGCTCTTTGCCTGCAAGGGCAGCGTCACCTCCCCATTCCGCAAGGTTGCCCATCTTGTATTTGGTGGAGAGGGTGAAGGAGTCTTGGAGGAAGCGCTGGGACAGGAGGAAGCTAGCCTCCATGTTTGCCACCAAGTCGTTGGCTCGCTCGCCTGCCTGTACGAGTTCTGCCATCACCTCGGCCGGGTCTTCGTTGAAGAGGCTGGCCCGCTGCTGGACCATCTCTTGGACACGGAGGTCGGACAACACGTCTCCGCCCTTGGCGGCAACCAGCCGCTCACGCAGGGCTGACGCTGCTTGCTCCGCAAAGGCACGGACCTCCTCGGTTCCACGCAGACGGGTCCACGGGAGGGGGGGTGTGATCCGAAAACCGGTGACCGTTAAGCGATGCCTCGGCGCGGGTGCCGTAGGTGCGGATGGCCGCCAAGTCCGCGCGGGAGTTGTCCAAGACGGACATGAGGTCCACCTCGGGTGCAGCCGAATGCCGAACCGGCGGGACTGGGCTCGTGGCGGGGCTGGAGTTGATCGCCTCATGGTGGGGGCGTGGCGGAACTGCCTCGGCCTCACTGCGAACAGGCTCAATCTGGACATCCGCCACCCTGCGTTCGCCTGTGGGCATGGGGGTGGAAGCTTCGGGGGGCTTAGAGGCCGCCTCCACGAGTTCCTTGACCTCGGTGTCCACGGACTTGGAGCCACCCTCGACGGCCTCCCGTGCTGCAACATCGGCATCACGCTGAACCTGGAGCTGTTCTACCTCTTGAAGCGCCGCCTTAGCTCCGGCATCGTCTCCACCACGAACAGCACGGATTGCGCGGAGGCTGGCTTCCAGTACGCCGATGAGGGCGAGGTCCATACCCATCCCCTCTAGGGCGTTCTTGAAGCGCCCCTCAATGGCGCTGTCGCCCGGCTTCGCGGCCAGGTACTCAGAGATTGGGTTGCTGAGGGGCTCGTATTGCTGGATCAGATTGGAGAGGCGCTCTTCGTGAGGATCGAGGGTGGCGAAGCCCGCCAACATCCCTCGGCCAATTTCCCACGCAGTGCGGCCCACAGCCCCTGACTGCTTCGAGGTGATGGGAATTCAAGTCTTCTTGGCACTTTAAGGGGCGGGAGGACGAGTTTCCCATCCTCTCCGTCACTTCCTGTAAGTGACTGTGTTTTCAACGTTTTCCTAGCTTCAATGCGCCGGTTGTACACCAGAAAGTACACCGGAAAAATGCCCCTTCCGTATCTGCGCAAAAAGAACGCCGGCTGGCAGGTCCAGATTCGTCTGCCCGTCACGCTCGATCCGAGCTTGCGCCTTTCACCGATCCGTCTGACCATACCCGCAATGCCCGCGATCGAGGCCAGGCGGAAAGCCGTTTCCGTCGTCTCGGCCGTGCAGACCGCAATTGCCGAGGTCGAACGTTTGAACGAGCACGCCCCCATGACGCCCCGGGCGTCCCGCGACGCCGCCATGGACCGGATCAATCGCGTCCTGCCCACGCTCCTGGGCCTTGATGCTCTCGCTGCTCCGACCGCAACGACGGATTCCCGGCTGATCGATGGCACCTTCGATGTCCTGGCGCAGATTGGTAACGACAGGGCTACGGGTGAGGGGTTGTTCGCCGATCCCCGCATCCGGCACGAACAGGTCTATAGCGCGGCGCTACAGGTCCCGCAGATCGCATCGGCCGCGTCCGCGAACTCCAGCCGACCTCCGGGTGTCCCGACGGAGGAGTCCGCAAACCCGATCGACGACCTGCTCCCCAACCCGACAGGATCGCCGAGCTGACGGCCGCGCTGCGCACGATGCATTCGATCGGCGTGGCGCCCACCAGTGACGGCCCGCTGTTCAGCGCGGTTCTGAAAACCCAGATCGCGGAAGTCATCAAGAGTAAGGGCCCGAAGTCGGAACTGGTCGGCATCTACACCAAGGTCGGCACGGAATTCATTGCCATCGTCGGCGACCGGCCGATCGGTTCCTACCGCCGCGCCGACCTGCAGGAATATGCCAATGAGATAGCGTGGCTGCCGCCCACGGCGTCATCGAGCAAAGGTTGCCGCCACGAGAACGTCAAAAGCCACATCGCGCGAAACAAGAAGGCGCAGGCCCGCGGCCTTGCCGCCAAGACCATTAACGATGGCCGCATCAGCCACCTGAAGGCAATTATCGGCAGGGGGTGCGAGGACAACGATCAACACAATCGCGTGGCCAATACCCGAATTCGCGTACCGGACCGCGCCAGCCCGCCTGTGAAGCACAAAGCGCCGGAGCCGCATGCCCTCAGCCGCATTCTCAACATTGCCGTCGACACGGAAGGGCTCACCACGCCGCTCATGCTGGCTCTTGGCACCTTGACCGGACGCCGCGTCTCTCTTCTCGCAATGCTTCGACGCGAGGCGCTGGTCCGCTGGCACGACGTCTATGTCATTGAGGTCGAAACGCACCGATACGAAAACGGTGTGTGGATCAGGGTCCCGTTCAAGACCGATGACTCGCGCGAGTGCATCGTTGTGCCGAATGCGCTGGTCCAGGCAGGAATCGTGGCCTGGGCGCAAGAGGCGCCAGGTCCGATGTTCCCGGAGTTCATGGCCTGGCCGGATCCTGGCGACGCCGCGCAGAAGCGGGTCAATCGCGTGATCCAGAAAATCATCAAGGAACACGGCCTGCCGCGTTTCACTTACCACGGGTTGCGTGCGGGGCGGATCGATGACGCATTGGACAATCAGATGGCGCCCCATCTTGTCCAGCACCAGGTTGGGGACAGTGTGCACGGCCGGTATCGTTCGCTTACTCCCAAGCAGGCTAGCTTGATAGCAAGCCAGCCCTTGCCGGAAGGCGTGGATTGGTCGTGCCTCGATAGGATCGATTTTCCGCACCGCAGACGCCGACTCGCAAGAGACGGACCTCTGCGCAGTTGAAGATCGTCCGTGAGCGCCGGCGTCGATCCAAGTGATCATGCCGGTGGATTTCGCTTGCAGCGAAATAACGCAATGGAGGTGGAACGATTGGGGGTCTTCGGAGGGGTCGGCGGGCGTTGGCCCTATCCCGCCGATAATCACCATCATAGTGTTTCTGAGAAGTATGCATCGCCGTTGCACGTTGGCGGTCGCTCAGGGATGCGCAGCCGATTCCCGAATTGGCCTGCCGCGAAGTGCTCCGCCCGATCTTTATTCCAGACGAGATCGAGCGACGAAGATAAGGTGCGCGTCCGCCTCATGGTGAGCAAGAATGGCGGCCCTTCGTGCAAGACTTTCCACACTGCGCAAGCGGTCGAAGAAGAACCGGCTGGTGACCGACCGTTGCGAGGGCGAATCAATGCTTGCCTCCGTCACTCGATCGTAAAGCTCGTCATCGCGCCGATCGACCTTTCCAAAGGACCGAACGGGACGTCGCTGGCGTTGACGGGAGGCGAAGCCCGCTGGCGTCAGTTCCTCTATCCCTGTGACGAACGCCTCGAGACTGGTGCGAACATCCTTCTCGTCACTTCGTCGGAGCAGTACCTCAATCAAGTCGGCGGGCTCGCGTAGTCGGCTTTCCGCGCGCTCCCCTGTCTCCGAATAAACTCGGTGGAACGGTGAGCCATGGTTAAACGATACATGGTGCCGCTCATGAACATTTGGAAGGATGATCTCGCTGGGAAAGAACATGCGCGAAGCTTCGAGGATACGGTTACCCTCATAATAGTGGTTCAGAAGAGCCTTGGTGTGGACTTGGCTGGTTATGTAGAGGGCCAAATTGCCGTCATCCTCCAGACCTTGCATCAGATAGTGCTGGCGAAACTCGTTGTGGCCGTGAAGGTGCATCCGGAAGATCGGCATCTCCCAATCCGCAGGATGTTGCTTGTACTCCGTCGCCGAGCGGCGGGTCATGATTTCCGACCGCTTGAACTGGATGAACATCGGTACACCATGGGAAAACAAGTCGACATCGTACCCGCCGTCTGCCTCTTCGTTTTGCGTCGGGAAATTCGGCAGGACACGTCTAGCGCCGTAAAGTTCCTCGAAATAACGCGTTACACCGTAGCCAAACGAGAACTCGGAAAAATCAGGTTGTGCCATCGCGCTAAGACTTGTGTCCCTATGCCACCGATGCTCAACGGACCGATGAAAGACTGTACATGTACGCCATCGGGTTCTTTCGTATCACCTCCTGTTGCTGACGGCTAAAGCTAACACCCGTCTGGAAAAAATCGGCCACGGAAGTGGTGATTTCTTTCAAGTCCGATCCGATTGCTGCTGTGGCGCCAGCGGACAACGCGAGTGAAAGTGGGGCCCCTGCTGCCAGTGATCCCCCCGTAACAACTGCGGCGACTACGACAGGTTTTAGAACCAAGTCCAATGCGTTCCGGCCAAGAACTTCGCGTAGGTCTTGCAACTCAGTTTCCATATTGAAGCGAAATTGGCGGTTCATCTCATCTCGCTCCCGCTGGTCAACGGCGGTGCTGAGAGCACTTGCCTGTTGCTGGACCATGTCAGCGTAATTGTGCCTCATTCGCTGGTAGTCCCGACCATTTCGCTCACTCGCCTCGCGCTTGCGAAGGTCCAGCAGGCTCTGAATCGGAATGCTTGATGCATCGACGACATCGAGTGTGATGGGCACCACTTCGGCAATGGTTCCCGGACGTTCTGCCCCTGTCCCTATCATGCCGTAGGCCATCAGCCTGTCCGTGACCCGGGCGAACTGCGTGCCTGCACAGGCATCCGCCAGTTTCGCCATTACCAGCAGCCCTCCCTCCTGCGTAAATGGGTAGTCTCCGTTGGGCAGCGGCAGGTTGGTCAGCCGGTGTTCCCTCATTAGTTCCCAAGTTTCCATGGAAAACTTCTGCGGCCAGATCTCGTATATATCAGATGGCTCATCGATTTGGCTTACCTGATAGAGACTTTGTGGGAGTCCTCCCGCTCGAAGGGTTGTCTCAATGGCAGCATATGTCCTTTGCCGCTGGGTGGCATTCGGCACAATGGTAGCGCCGATCAACTCCCAAGCTTCCGCCATATCACGCCTGTCACCATAGTCAGGCCTGTAGTTGTCCATAGGTATGATCGTGTGCAGCCGATCCCAAAGAAGCAAAGACGACTTCATGATCTGCTTGCTGTGCACTTGCGTGCGGGGATAGTAGATTGCTGAACGCATTGGCCCTCCGCCGAAATGATGCGAACCAACCATTGTCCAGCGCACCATTTTCGCACTCGCAATGTAATGGTGGGGTCAGCTTCCGGGAAGTCAGAAATGGTCGTTCAAAGACCGGAACGGGGTCGGTACTTGCCGCCTCCTCGTGGGTTGCCCTGACCGTTTCTCTTGCGGCCGCTCCGGCCAGGGAGAACTTGGATGGATATCTCACAGTATGATCCTGCTGCTGCAGGAAGGCCGGCTTGGAGCGCTGGCAACAACTGGGCGCCAAGCGCGCTCTGAAGGTTCGACAGATCTGATCTACACGCTTTTATCTCGACCGTGAGGGCCGGATGAGAAATCGGGCGTTGTTTGACGTTGCCATCGATAGCAAGCTTCGAGGAGGCCACTTGGTGAAGATCAAAGATCGGCTCACTCGTGGCCGGACCAACCATCCGCACTCGATCTACGGTGATCCAGCAGAAGACTGGAAGGCTAATATGCCATCGGCAACATCGCGCGGTGCCGACGGGACAGGCGACAGGTCTACGTCGAAACGAACCTGAGAGATTGGATCCCCGGCAGCAACGGACGGCACAGGGATATCAAAAGCCTTGAGCAGCTTGAGCGAACCGCCGCTGGGAAAGCACTGCAGGCACAGGGTGCTGCGATAGAGGTCCTGGCCACCCTTGGCGAAACAGCGATGAAGGAACGCAGCGCGGACGTCACCCTCTTTGATCTGATCCATCACGGATTCAATCATCTGCGGGACTGATTGCCCCGAAGGTGCTTCGATGACCTGGAGCGACGCGATGAACACATGGAAATCGCCAGCCGGCCGCAACTGCTCAATAGAAAAGCGGTGCTGGCGCACCGGCTTCAGCGTGGTCTTCACTTCCAGCACGAAGTTAGAACAGACAAAGTCGTATTTGGCATGCTTGTGCGAGCACCATGACCGCACGGCGGAATCGATATTCCGTGAATTGGCGATGATGTGGAGTTCACCCCAAAGGCCGACAAGATCCCCGGTCGATCCATCAAGACGGCGAAACAACTCTGCAATCTCAAGTATCTTATCGCCTATTTGCCGGTTGTCCAAAACGACTGCATCTCGGCAAAAAGATTCTTCGAGCAGCCGCAGAAAAATACGAGCGGTGTCGGGATCCGCATTATTCAGTCTGACGACGGTATAGGTGCCCGTCACCAAAAACCCGGATTCATCGCCAATGATCTCGCACCGCCTCGAAAATTCGACATCGATCGAGCGAAGCGCGATGTCGGCGCGGAAATCATCCTCGCTGGCTGGTATGACAAGGCAGGGAAAACCCTCCTCAGTTATCGCGAGCCACAAATTGCCATCCGTACCCGCCCGCGCACCGTATAAATGAGGGTGGTCCGTGCGCGCGCCCTCCAGAAGGCCCGAATACAGATCAAGAAGCATCGCGCATCAACGTTCCACCCAGACGCGTTCAATCAGATGATCGGGGAAGTGGACTGCAAGGACAGGCACATCCTTGAGGGTGCGCTTCTTGTCGGCGGTTTGCAGGTCATAACGATGAAGCTGGAACGTCACGGTTTCCAGCGACACGAGAGCTCGCGCACCCGGGTAATTTGTCGCCGTGTTCGAACCCTGGAAAAGGTTCTTGATCTTTGCCGGACGGTCAGCGTTCAACGTACGAATTGACGGCACCCCTGACCAAGGGCCGGAGAACCCATACAAGCTGCAGGTCATGTCAGGCTGTTCGCTTGCCAGACGACCGAGCATCAACATGATGGACGAGTGCTGTAGGCTGTCATCCGGCCACTTGTAGCGAAGCCGTCCGATGTAAGGCATCATCTCGGCAAGGCTCAGCGCGTCGCTGAAGGCCGGCACAGCCTGTTTCGCGTTCCAGCCGGCCTCGGCATAGGGGCTCAACGTAAAGTCGGTCAGAATCTCGTCGGCGACTTGCCGGTTGGTCGCCAATATCTCGGGGTCGTCATGAGGATGGTCCGGTGTGATCCATCCTCCTTTGCCCCTTGACTGGTACATCTCCAGCAAGATAACCGATGAGCGCGTTGGCTTGAGGGTATGGTCCAGGAAGTAGGTGCGGCCCCACTCCTTGAGCGTGCCGCCGGATTTCAGATGATGGCTGATGGAGCCGCGGATTGATTCCTCGTGCGATACATAATCGGTGAACGCGTCTGTATTCTCGGTCGTCAGATAGATGCGGCAAAGGCCGAGATATCCGCGCTTGTAGCCAAAGAAGCGCGCTCGCTGCTGTATATTGTCGGCATTGCCGACGCCGGTCGAACGCGGCATGTAGCTGACTGTCAGCCCTTCCACGGTAAAGCCGCGGTCCAGCCCGATGCCGCCGACCAGAATCCAGCTATACTCACCCTTCCAGTCGATACTGGGAATGCGGGATTTCTCGCGGGTGTTCAACTCGCCGATCGCTGTCGACTCAATGGCTTCGAGGAGTGTGGCAGCGATATCAGCATATGTGCAGTTCGTGCTGTAGGTTGCGAGCAGGCCATGCGCCGTCTTCGCGAACTCGGCCAGCAGATAGCCATGTTCGGGATGGCTCGTATCCTGAAGGATTGCCGACCATTGTTCCTTAGTTTGCCGCGCCCAGCGGACATACATCAGGTGCTCATCCTTGGGAACGGCAGGATGAATCATCATCGAGCGGTTCTTGCCCCGCTGTTCATCACCCTCCAGAAGTCCGATGGCGACACCGACGAAGTAATCTCTGAACGCAGCCAGAAGACTTGGCGGAGGTTCGGTCGGCGGATCGAGCCGGTCCGGCACCTCAGTGGCGAGGATGGTCTTTAGGTAGGCCGCGCCGCGCTGACCGAAAAAATCCTGGCCGCCGACATATTGCGAGCCCGGCATGAGCACGTTGCCGAAATCCGGCGAGAGCGTATCAATCCGGCTAATCAGCAGCGGGGCCTGCGGGGTCGCGGTATAAAGGACATAGCTGTGGTGGGGGAAACGGGCGCGTAGTGCGAGAATCTTCGCATATGTCGTGCTCTGCTCGGATTTCTTGGCCTTGGTGTTGATGCCGGCCTGGTCGCCTTCATCATCGATAATAAGCGTGGGAGCATCCGAAAGGTCCAGCTTTGAAAGAAGCTTCGCCAGATGATCGAGATGATGATGCTGCTTCATCGCGATGATCATGATCGTCTTCGCGCGCGGGCTGCCGCGGCGCCAGGCGGAGAGTTCCATATTCACCCGGTCGAGTTCGCCGGATTGGAAGCCCTTCTGCTGGGTGGTGAAGAGCTTCCACTCGCGGGTGCCGTCGATATCGAGGTCTTTTCTCAAGCGATCGAACGATTGTTCGACAAGGTTGTTCGTCGTGCCGGCAAGAAGCACCACAACCCGATATTTGTTATCGCGCGCGAGAGCAGCGAGGCTGGTGAAAGATAAGGTCTTCCCGCTCTGAACATAGCCTATGACCAGGCCGGTGTTTGTAGATGAAGGAGCAGACGGGTCGATGCAGTCCGTGAGAATAGAGAGTGTTTCGGTTGTGAGCTGCTCTTTCTCGTCCGAACTAAGGGCGCTGTTGGCATTGAGCAGCCGTGTGAATGTCGAACCTTGAACCGGCGACCATTGTTTTCCCTCTGGCGCTTGGGCGGGCATGACGCGGATCGTGCTATTCATCGCTGATACCCTTCGACATGTGGTTGCGAAGTATCTCGTTGGCAAAGCGGCGAACGGCGGATGGATGACGGTCGGCGAGTTCCGTGGCGGCCACCTCGGCGAGCGCCATGGCGGCGGCGATATTCAGGATCGCCGAAAAACCTTCGGTATCGAGTGTCGGGAACTGCGCCATAAAGGGATGCAGCATTGAAATCCGCACCCCTACTTCCCGCGGCTCGGGGTCGGTAATCGAAGGATGGTCGCGGATAGTGAGCCAATCCGCTTCTTCGTCCGCGTAGGACAACTCAAACCTGACAATCCAGTGTTCCGAGCGAAACTGCAAGCGAACTTCGGCTTCTTCCATATCGTCAGACGTCAATACCGGCAGTTCGGCATCGGTGCCAACGTTCGGCACTGCGGGGGGAGGGGGAGGAACACACGGAGGGGCTGCGGGTTCAGTCTGCACATGCAGCCTCTTGTTGTTCAGGTTGGCAGCCGCAGCCTGCAGCGCCGCCGCGGCTTCCTGGCGGACCGCTTTTGCGCCTGCCTTTGTTCTGTGCTCACGTGCCTGCTGGATCAACGGCAACTGATCATCAGAGAGTTCGGTGCGCAGCTGCCGCAGGAATTCATCCTCGCTCTCTTCCCATTTTACCCCGTCCTTCGTATGGCTGACGGAAAATCCCTTCAGGTGAATTTCACCGAAGAGACGCTGATACGGGTAAGTGTTCGGCCGCCCGAATATGTCCTCGGGGCGATAGCCTTCATCGGCACTGCCCAGCACAAGACGCTTTCGCCTGAAGAGCGCCAGTCCCGCCAGCCTGGTGTTGGCGGTTTCCCGGATGGCGACGAATCCGGTGGCTGTTCTGCCGTCACCAAGATTGATGTCGATATCCTTCTTCCACTCAACGACCGGACCGCTTGGGTCGCGGTAGCTGGGCGCTTTCAGGATCGCCGGCTCATCGTAGCGCATGGGCTCTTCATCAATGAGGAGTTCAAGCGTGCCGTCCCGTATGTAGACTCGGTAAATGCTAGCGAGATGGTCCTTGATTTTCTGAATGGTCTTTCCACGCGGGAACTTGCGGATTCTCTCAAGCCTGATCTCGGTATAATGCTTCTCGGCAGCGACCTCCGACGAGATAACGCGAAGTTCCTCGACGCTGTCGTGAACGATCTGATCGATGTCGAAGATAACTGTTCGCTCGATGCTCTCACCTATGGCCGTTGAACGAACGCTCCAGTTCGGAGCAAACCAGCATGCGGCGCTCTTCATGCCCATGCCGAATTCCGAAAGTCCCGACGCGTTCGGTGGAATTTCAGCAGGCCGAAACGCCCTGCGGTAATCGGATGATGCGATCCCCGCCGCATTGTCCCGAATGACAATGGTGTTTTCGTTCGATCTGAACTCTATGTCGACCCTGAGCCGAAAACCGTCACCCTCAGCGTGAGCGAGCTGTTTACGATGGTCGAGGCTGCTCTGGATAGAATTATCGACGAACTCGGCCAGGGCAAACCACGCCTTGTAGTTAAGGTGCGGCAGCACTGAGAGAACATTGACGCCTGGCCGGATGTTGACGGTACTGACCTTCTCCATCACTCGGCCACCATGAGCGCCGCATCATCGACACGACGATTGGTGAGCGCGTCAAATATATAGCGAACGACCTCAACGTTCACAGCATTTCCGAACGCCTTGTAGGCCCCATCCTTGGTTTCCGGCAGATGCTTGAGACCACCCATGCTTTGGAGCCTGCTGCATTCGCGCGGCGTCATGTACCGCTGTTCCCACGCTATGATGGGAACCTGGCTTGTCGTCATTGCAATCAGCGACGGCGCGGTATCCGGCTTCTTCACCCTGATGCCGCTGGCGCGAAACTGAATGACGTGTTTCCAAATGTCCCGCTTACTGCCCTTGCAGTTCCATTCAAGCTTCTGGAAGCTTGGCGGAAAGGTTTTGATCTCAGCCAGCAAGGGATCGATGATCTTCTTGTGACGCTCGTAGAGGGCACGGTTCTTCTCGATGAAGTCTATTTTCCAGTCCGGGAACTCGGGCAGTTTGGTCTGCGCATAGCCGGGTAGGCTTGCTTGCACCTGCTCCGGGCTTAGACCGTTAAGCGGTACCCCGAACGCGCCGCGATATTGCGCAAGATGTTTATAGCCACGCTCGTGCGGCGTCTTTCCCTCCAGCGGGTAATCGGCGCCGAACTCCATCGCCCATATGGGAAAACTTGGAAGATCCTCGTCCTTGGGAAAGGCCTGCACGAACCGCTGCCAAGTTTTCAGGTAACGCACGTGATTTGCACTGATCTTGAGCGCGTCGGCCGGCTCCGTATCGAGCACATCGCTGATGGATACCTCCGGCAGCGCATCAGGGATTGGCCAGTCGTAACCCTGCAGCCCCTGGAGATCGCCGACAATGAACGCGCGCTCACGCTTCTGCGGCACGCCGAACATATGGGGAGATAGCTTGGCGTAGGAGATATCGTAGCCGAGCTTCGTCAGCCGCGAACAAATGGTCTTCCACGTGGCGCCGCCATTGTGGCGGATAAGATTTGGTACATTTTCGATGATGAAATGCCGCGGTTTTTTGAGGCGCAAGATCGCGACGACATAGTCGAACAGGTCGCCCCACTGCGGGCATTCCAGTCCCAACTGATCCCCAGCCTTGGAAAACGGCTGGCACGGAAAGCCGGCGCATAGGACATCATGATCGGGGATGGCTTTGAGGTCTACCTTGCGGATATCTCCGTGGGGACGGATGCCGAAGTTTTTCTCGTAAAGATCAGCAAGGGCTTCATCCAACTCGGATGCGAATACACACTCAACTCCGCGTTGCGACAAGGCTTGATGAAAGCCGCCCAGTCCGGCAAATAGATCAATAAATTTCATGCGTCCCCGCTGCATTTTCTCTACATTAGCTACTGGTTGAAATTCAACAATATTTTAACAATGTAGCAGTGAACTTGCGCGCCAGTTGCGCTCAATGACTCTCCCAAGCTTGGCGCGCCGCGTACAGTGATTCGAAGAATCGCAAAATTGTTGGAATCTGGAAAGCGTTACGTTTGCACGCGGGCGGCCGGGGCGTGCGCGGTTAATAGCAGCCCGAAACCTGGGAGAGACGCAGCGGGAGGCGCGCAGCGGCTAAGCGGAGGTACGGCTCTTGATGGGCGACAGACAATAGCGTCGTTCCGCGCCTGGTTGCGCCATGGCACGGATCGAAAGCAGACCGGTACCTTGCGGGGCCGACCGCAAAGTAGCCGACCTTAAAGTGCTGAACATTGAATGGGGGCGCAGCATGCCAGCGAATGCCGACGATCACCGGCGGTCTAATGCAGTTTGCCCTACAGAGCTGCTTCACGACGGCGACCAACACGGGGATTGTCGGCATCAACCGGCAACTGAACATCCATTGTGGCGCATACCAGGGCGTCGAGGGCGGTTTCGTTCAACTGGGCCTCTTCGCCCAGTTCGTGCTGCTTGAGGACCGCCATAGCTTTCTTTAGTGTCTCAATCTGGTCCTTCAATTGGCGGCGAGCGCGTGGCACCGGCAGGGGGGTGGCAAACACCGGTTGCGCGGGTGAGGGGACAACAACAGGGGGGCGGCGTCCGCCCAAGTCTCAGACTGCCCCGCTACGTCAGCATCATCAAAATCGGGTTGGTCGTCGAAGGGAAAGTGGGTCGTCATGGTGAGGTCTCCGTTTTTGGGCCTCCCGAAAACAATCACGGAGCCATGCAAGCGAGACCATGAAATCGTGCACGGCGATGTCGATTTCACAGTCTCTCTTGCCAACATCTCGCTTACTTGGACTGGGTGGCGGTGAATGAGCCAGCGATGACTTTGATATCCGCGCCCTTCGGGCTCGATATCAAAGTCAGCTGGCGAAGGGGGCGATGCCCCCTGTCGAACCCCCTCACCGGAGACGATGATGGCCAAACGCGGCAGCGAGAACAGACGGAAGACACACCCGGTGCTAGTGCGCCTAACCATGGCTGAGCATGACCGGCTAACAGCGCTGGCTGGCCGCGAAGGAACAAGCCGTGCCGAATATCTGCGCCGCCGCATGTTTGATCAGCCGCTCGTTTCCGCCGACGCTGGGGGGCTGTCCGAGATGGACCGCATCCTCTTGGCGGGCCTGACTCGCAGCACGGGGCATCTGGCTGGCCTCATGAAACTGGCGATGCTCAAGACCCCCGCCATCGGCCCATCGACTTCCGTTCGCGCAGTCCTGGCCTCCCACCATCGCGACCTCCAGGGCGGATCCGTCGAACCGTTTGGCGCTCTCTGGTCGGCCCTGTGAACAAGCTCCGCATCGGGCTTGCACGGGCTTGCCGTACCCCATAATGTCCACCAAATTGTACCCAACCCGACCGGCGCATCGTTTGTGACGAAATCGGCTGGAAGAGCAACAGCTTATGGCGAATCACGGGGGAGTCCCTTCCTCTCCGCCACCACCAGCCCCAAAAAGACGCCCAGGCGTCTGGGTTACTTTCCCGAGATCGACACGGGTACCCGGAGCGAAACCGCTCCTTTGATCTATTTCAAGCTTCGCCCAGCCAATGCAGATTTTGTGATGGCATATGGGGGAATGGATTGCGTCTACTCAATGTCGAATGCGCCCGAGGCCTTGCGGCCCTCTCGGTGGTCCTGTTCCATGCCACGGCCGGTATCCATTTCCTCTATGGTCTCGACGACCCAACCGGACTTGCCCGCTTTGGCGAGCACGGCGTCGACTTCTTCTTCGTCCTCTCCGGTTTCATCATCACGTATGTCCACGGAGGGGACGTCGGCGTAGCCTCA
>Ga0164243_10004813_pt1 | contig 20934 bp, 19 predicted proteins | sample OricompcompostOP_FD_108781 | JGI IMG/M metagenome (GOLD analysis project Ga0164243, IMG submission 108781) | Organic Plus compost microbial communities from Emeryville, California, USA - Original compost - Organic plus compost (OP) | ecosystem: Engineered > Solid waste > Mixed feedstock >...
AAGGCCCGGCTCAACAGGAAGCGCCGGCCCGAAGCGGGAGCACAGAAGCGAAGCGCTTGACGCCCCCGCACCCGTCGCAGTGTCAGGTTACCCCAACACCCTCCATATGTCCCATATGGTTCGCCATGTCAAGGGGGAAATGCCATTTGCGGGAAGACCGTGGTCCGGAGGCACTGGGGCGCGCAACCTTCCCTTCGTCATTCCCACGCAGGTGGGAATCCAGCAGCAACCGTCGAAACTGGATTGTCCAAGGACGTCTTCGACTCCCCGCGTTGGCCTGCGGCCGCCCTACGGGTCGCGGGAATGACGAAACTGAGGATGATCGCTTCGTCAGGCTCTGGACGAACGGATTTCAGTTAACCCGTTGTTATAAAGAGAAACACCGCCGTCATCCCGGATTTTTTCCGGGATCCAGCTTGTCTCTCACGCCAGAAGCTGGGCCCGGGAACAGGTCCGGGGTGACAGCGGGATCGAGCGGGGCGCTCAGCCGGTGACATCTGCCAGCGCGGCGACGAACTTGTCGATATTGCCGGTGGTGAGCCCCGCGATGTTGATCCGGCCCGAGCCCGCCATATAGACGCCGTGGTCCTCGCGCAGCTTGAGGATCTGCTCGCTGGTCAGCGGAAGTACCGAGAACAACCCGTTCTGCGCGCCCAGCGGCGTGAGGTCGAGGCTTCCGGCGCTGCCCGCATCGGCAAGCTTCGCGCGGACCTGCCGCATCCTCTCACGCATCGTGTCGAGTTCGTCCTGCCACATCGTCGCCAGTTGCGGATCGCGCAGCACCAGCCGCACCGCCGCCGCGCCGTGATCGGGCGGCATGGACCAGTTCGCGCGGGCCAGCGCATGGCCGTTGGAAAGGATCGCGGCGAGCTGCCCCGCATCCTGAGCCAGCGCATAGACCGCCCCGACGCGGTCCCGATAGAGGCCGAAATTCTTGTCGCAGCTATAGGCGATCAGCGCTTCGGGAACCGAGGCGAGAACCTTGCGCGTGCCATAGGCGTCCTCTTCCATCCCCTGGCCGAGCCCCTGATAGGCAAGGTCGATGATCGGAAGCACACCGGTTTCAGCCAGCAGGGCGGCGATCTCGTCCCACTGCTCGTTCGAATAATCGATCCCGGTGGGGTTGTGGCAGCAGCCGTGCAGCAGCACCGCATCGCCCCTCGCCGCGCCCTTCAGCGCGGCGCGCAGCGCATCCATGTCCACCGCGCCATCCGCCCCGGCATGAGCGAAGCCCTGCATCTCCACGCCTATATCGCGCAGGATCTGCGCGTGGTTGGGCCAGCTGGGATTGCCGACCAGCACCTTGCCGACGCCCGCCCGCGCAGCGAGTGCGACTGCGAGGCGCACCGCGCCGGTGCCGCCCGGGGTCTGCATTCCTTCGATCCGCCCGCCCATGGTGGGGTCGTTGCCGAAGATGTAGGGCATCAAGGCGTGGACGAAGCCCATATCGCCTTCAGGCCCGAGATAGGCCTTCGAATCCTGCTCATCGACCAGCTTCTGCTCGGCCGCCTTGATCGCGCCGAAGACAGGGGTTTCGCCCTGCCCCGTGCGGTATACGCCCACGCCGAGATCGATCTTGTCGACCCTCGAATCGTCATTGTAGAGCTTGATCAGCGCGAGGAGCGCATCGGGCGGCTGCTGTGTCAGTGTCTCGAGCATTGCGCGCGCTCTCTGGCGAGAGGCGCGCACAACTTCAAGGCAGAAATTCTCCTTGCTGCATGAAAAGCGGCCGTGCCCTCAGAATGCCGCCAGCGGAACGCCCGTCAGAACGGAAGCCATTTCTGCTCCTCGGAGAACTTCATGTAGCCGACATTGATGCCCAGCCGCAGCCCGGCGCCCATCCGGACCGGAACCAGCACGACATCGCCCCGGCGCAGATAGGATACGTGGAAGCCGCCGATGAAATAGGCCTGGCCTTCGCCCTGCGCATAGCGGTGGAACAGTTCCTGGCTGTCATAGAGATTGTAGACCAGCACGAAGGCATTGGCGGCATTGGCGCCCACATCCAGCCCGAGCGAGGGGCCGGTCCAATAGACCGGCCGCGATCCTTCGACCTTGTGATAAAGTGTGCCCGAACCGTAGCGGGCGCCGAAGATGAACGCGCCGCCTGCCTCGCGCCCGACGATATAGCCGTTGGGTTCGCCCTGCTTGGCGAGGATGTTCTCGATGATCCCGGCAAGGCCTTCCGCGCCCTTGCCGAACACGCCTTCGGCCGCGCCGATGAGATCGTCCTTCTTGTAGGTTTCGCCTTGCCCGGCGGCGGGCGTCGCCGGATAGGCCGCCCCCTGGCTCGCGGTGGTTGCCGGAGCAGCAGGAATCACGCCCGTCTGGTCGTAAACCGGCTCATATGCCGGGTCGCTCGCCGCCGCGCCTGGCACGCCGGCGGCCTGTCCCTGCGGATAGGGGTCCCCGGCCGGCACCGGATAGGCGGGCGGCAGCTCGTTCGCAGGCGCCTGGCCCGCCTGCGGGGAGCTCAGATCGCCATCGATCACGACATCGGGATCGATCGTCTGGACCTGCGCGGCGGCAGGCGCCGCGCCGAGGCCGGCACCCAGCGAAGCGGTGACGGCGAGCGCCACGGCCACAGCCGCGTTCCGGCAGATTGCGGCGAAATTTCTCATCTTGCAGGCCCCTAATATCCAAGCAGCACCAGTCCAGGCTCAGAAGAATCCTTCCCCGCTGAAGGGACAATGAACGAACGACGAGCCGAGTCGGTTTTGCGGCGAGACGAGTCGTGCGAGCGGGCCGGTGAGCCCCCTCATGCGGGAGAGGCAAATTTCCGCGTCAGCGCACTTGCCGGCCAGCGAGGCCGCCGTTATAGCGCGCGGCCATTGCCGCTGCGATCCGGAGACGTGGGTGAGTGGCTGAAACCAACGGTTTGCTAAACCGTCATACGGGTAAATCCTGTATCGAGGGTTCGAATCCCTCCGTCTCCGCCATCGGTTGTGTTTAGCCGTACGCTCGTTTGCGAATAGTGGCTGTTCATACTCGCTTTTTCGTTTTGAACTGTTCGCCGATATCCAGCAAGGACCGCTCCAGTCCGACCTGGCCGTTAGGGGCAATGTTTGGGGCACCCGTGACAAGAAATTTCGGGGATTGATGGATTCTCATGCGCTGAGCGTCCATTAACGATCACACATAGTCCTCAGCGTCCGATTTCCTCCGCGAGGGGCAGCTTTACGCCTTATCCAGACCTTCCAACATCGGCGTCGTTCCACCAGAAGCGGCCGTTCAATCCGCGGACGACTGGATCACCTAAAATGCTCGTCAGACACAGCCGGAAGGTCTGTGACGGATCTTCTGGAGCAGGAGTGGGACGAGCCGAAGGATAACGCTTTCACAGGCAAGCTGAAAACGAGCTAGCCGACGCCTGCAGGCGGCCCAGAAGTCTCCTCGTGGATGTCCGGTAAGTCGCGTCCGTTGATCGACGACGCTTAGTGCTGTCACGGCCTCGAGTGCCGAGCTCACCTCGATCAGTTAGAGGGGGCATCCCCGTATTTCAGACCCGCGTTTGACGCCACCGGAGCGCGGACGGGAAGTCGAGCAGGTCGTCGATGGGCGGACTCTGTGTTGCAACTGCGTCTGGTCACCGACACCCGTTCGGCGGCGCAGGTTTGCTCGCAGGGCAGGAATATGGCGCACCCGAGAAATGGGCGCTCCGACCATGGGAAATTACCCTGCAACTGCGCCACTAATGTTTTTTGGCGCCCGCGGCGGTTATCGTGGACTGGACTTCGATTGCCCGAGATCGGACATCAGTTTGCTGAAGCTGGAATGGCTCCAATGTTCGACGTTGGCGACAGTCCGGACTTGGGGTCAAAACCGGCGAAGCGGACCTTCGTTCAGGCAGCCCCGACAGCGCCCGAAACCCTTGGACGAACAGGAATCTCTCCTTCTTTATCGCAACAAGCGGTAAGCTGCCGTGGTAGCTGGTCCACGCCAGCGTCAGCAACGTGCCTTCCCATCAGCCATTGCGTGCACAGCGAGTATGTCGCCAAAGCAGACGCATGAACGCTTTCACGCAACATCAAAGCAGGAGGCCCCACACTCAGCGGAGGCGCTTCTCAAGACGCTCAAGAAACCCTGCTGGAAAGCGCAGCCGTCCCTCATGAGCTCGCTTCACAAAGCCGGATAGTGCCCGATCAGAAAGGTCCGCCCATGCGTAAGCGCCCTCACTTAGTCGGCCGACGCTTGCTGTAGTCGGAGCCTCTGCAGCGGGTACGGCTAGACGTGAACCGCGCCCATCGCCCCATGCCGCTAGGGGCCAAGTCGGATGATCGGACATCGGTGTGGCGAGCGAGCGCCTCCAAGGCTCGGGTGCTCTCATACGTTCTGAGATCCAAGCTACGGCCGGGGGGCTAACGGCATTGCCGACGAGGCGCCAACGTAAGCGGGGCGGGGCATTCTCGGTCCAGGCAGGTGGGAAGCCTTGGAGCCGCTCGGCAGTTTCAATGGTCGGAATTTTCACCCCCCCGTCCGGGAAGAGCACAGCAGGAGGAGATGGTATGCCGATTGTTGAGCCCGCTTTGAGCGGTGGGATCGCGTCGTCCGTCAGACCGTGACCGCTCCGACCCTCGGTCCAGTAGAAGCCGATCGGTCGAGCTAAATTCGGCCGCTCAGCAGGCAGCGAGCCGCCTAGATCCGACAATAGCGTGTCCCCCGGGTCAGTGTTCCGGGTAGCAAGGAAGTAAAAGCGTCGTCGGCGCTGTGGCAACCCGAAGGCACGGCTGTCCAGGATCCGGTAAGCCCAAGCATAGCCCAGTTGTTCAGCCATATGCATGAGGTAAGCGAGAACCCGCCCCCCATGCACGAAACGAATTGATTGGACGTTCTCAAGAAGAATGAACTCGGGGCGTGTAGCGGCCGCTAGGCGGAACACATGCTCGACGAGCGCAGAACGGGTGCCGGCTAAGCCTTGTTGCCCCCCTACAATGGACACATCTTGGCAAGGAAATCCTGCGACAAGCGCATCCGCGCTTTCGACGTGTTCCGGCTGCACAGCTCGTACGTCATTGATGAGCGGAACACCTGGAAAGCGCACACGCAGCACGTCGACGGAGTCAGCCGCCAAGTCGTTGAGAAGGATCGTTTCGTGCGTCGGCCCGAACCCCAGCTCGAACCCACCGGCGCCGCTGAACAGACTGGCGATCCGCATCAGGCGAGACGGAGGTTGGGAAAGTAGCAGTCTTGCAGCAATGCGACGGGCGTACGCTTCGGCTTGTCGCCCCAGTCTCGCCTCAGCGCTTCCGCAAACCGCTCGGCGCGGTCCATCTGCCTTTGACGAAGAGTGGCGAAATTGAATGCTCCGCTCTGCTCTTTCGGCCACTCATGCGGGAAAAATTCTGAGAGGACCATGTCGAGGCAATCAGTCGGAAGGAGCGCAATGGCAGGAAAGCGAGGCACGGCAAGACGCATTCCAACCTTTTCTTCAAGGAAACTCTCCGAAACCTGAAGATGTGCGTGTGGGCCGAGTTGATCTTTGTCCTTCATGTCGTGGTGAAATCGCAACAAGAGCGTCTCAGGAATTTCGCGACGCACCTCCAGTTCGGTGTTCAGCCGGAGGACATCCCAAAGCGGCCTCCTACTTTTGTCCTTCGGATCTGGCGAAAAGCGCGCCCTAAAGCGCCAACTTACATGTACAGGCACCATCTGACCTTCGGCACGATCGTACTCAGTTGAGATCCTCAGTTTGACCGGTCGTGATGTTGCCCACTCGAATTCAGCTTTTTTGCTCATCTTTGAGGACATGCTCTCCTTTGTGTCCCAAAGATTGCCGATCGACGCGCGATCGACGTACGGCTCGAATGCTTTGATCCAGTATTCGAGCTCCTTAACGTACTCGTGCAAGCTGATCTTCATGACGTGGCCATCTCCACTAGGTCACGATCCTCGAAGATCACTTTGGCTGCCAAATCTCGGTTCTCCCTTACGTCCGCAATGCGAACCCAGGCAGGTTCAACATTAGCTGGGAAATCCTCGTCTGTGATGCGAACGCATTCTCGAGCTTCGGCGACCTCGCTCGTTTCGACGAGGTCGGCGTCCGAGACGAGAACGGGCTCGTCTAACCCATCGAGCCGTTCCACTGGAACATCGCCAGCGAGCGTCTCAAGAGCGGCCGAAAAGCCACCTTCGGCTTCCGATAGTTGCCAAGCGAGATCGTCGATACCGGCACGCCACCAGCGTCGGCCGAGGAACTCGGCCAAGGGCCCAGTGTACCGGCAAGCTGTCAGCGTCGCGCGATGTTGCTCGTCGACCTTTGCGGCGTCGGCTAAAGAGCGGAAGCTGTCGGGCATTATTTGAAGGCGAAGCGCCGCCTGCGCGTCAGTTAGCAGGAACGACGGGTACGGGAGGACGTGAGAGATCAGCCAGCCGATAATCACCCGCGCGGTGGCGGCTGGCGATTCTATCGGAACTTCGCGTGGCGGCCGCGCACGATCGACATGGCGTTGTGCGCTATGGGCCCATTCTGCCTCGCGTGGCACACCGAGAACGTCGACACAGAGCTGTTCGAGTTCGTAGGTCCCGAATTTCTTTCCGTCCTCACCGGTCGGCTGCAGCGCTTCGGCGATCAGATTGACACCGTCGGCGAGCTCCAAAAGTCGCCGCAAGGTCTCGCCTGATTTGTCACCAATCCATTCGACCCCTCGGGCTTGGGCAACGACATGGTGCCGCTCTACCGGCCCAAGCGGTTCCTTGACGGCGCTCTCTAAGGCGCTGCTGATCAAGACTGTCGTCGGCCGTCCACCGCCGACCGCAGCTCGCCATTTTTGAAACAAGCTGAGGCCGTTCTCGTCATTGGCTTCGCTGCGGCGGTTGGCGAACAGGAAGAAATCGAACAGCCAGACATGGGCGCGCTTCGCTGCCGCGAAAGCTTCCTCAGGGTTTTCGTTCTCCTCGTAACTGAACGGTTGGATCTTGCTCTTCTGCTCGCCCTCGGCGACAGCCATGAAATCTTCGGGTTTGTCGTCGATGTACACGATGTCAGGCACGCGGGATCACCTCAACGGAATGCGGAACAGGATGGAGGTCGCATAGCCTACCGGGGGCTTCGTGAAGGCAATGTCGCCACCATACTCCTGGACGAACGCGCGCGTTATCGTGAGCCCCATGCCCATGCCTTGGCCGAGCACGGCGTCAGGCCGTTCGGTGGTTGAGCGGAACGCCTCAAACAGTCGTGCGGAACGATCCAAGTCGACCGCCGTACCCGTGTTCAACATACGCACCTCCATGAAGCCTTCGCGTTCACGGGCCTGGATCTTGATCCGTCCGCCCTCATCGGTGAACTTGACCGCATTCGACAGGAGGTTGGTGAAAATGCCTGTGAGTTCAGAGGGGAACATCGGCGGTGTGCGCAGATCATCGGGGATGCGGTTCTCGACGGTGAGGCGCTTCTGCATGATCCGGGTTTCGAAGAACGGCCTGACGGTTTCGAACCGCTTACCGAGCGGTTGACGCGTACGCCGACGGCGCCCTTCGAAGCTCGTCGCGTCTACGAGGTAAGTCGCATTCCGCCGGATACGATCGGCGAGGTCCAAGGCCTTCTGCCGCGCCTTGCGGATCGCAGTGTGCACCCGGCGCAAGTTGTCGATTTCAAGTGCCTGGTCGAGCTCCCGCGCCAGCCCCGACATCTGAAGTCCGACCGCATTAACCTCATGTACGAAGGCCGCGAGTTCAGCACCCAGTGACGCGAGCACGCGCCACTGCACCGCTTCACTGCCGAACTGGTCGGCCACCTCCCGGATCTGGGTCAAGTTCGGCTGGAGCTGCTGTGCTTCCCTCGCCGCAGCCGCAAGATCGTTTCGCTCCACCGCTTCCTTGATGGCAACGAAACCACGCTCGACCTCCATCGCGCTTTCCCGCACCCGCATCGCCGTCGGGGTCTCGTTGACATCGGAGCGGGTGGCCGCGACTTGCTGAGCGCGACGTTCCTCCTTGCGGATGTCCTTCACGGGCTTGCGTCCCACCTGCCCGAGACGGGTCATTAGATCCACGGTTACCCGGGTCCAGTCGACAATGAAATCGAATGCTGAGCCGGGAAGGAATCCTTCGCGATTCACCAGCATTTCCAAACCTGTACTGCTGCTTCGATGAAGAAAGATGCCACCCATGAACGCTTGATTGCCCTGGAACCTCAGTTCCTCGTCCTCGTAGCCGGGGGGCACGCCATCGTCGTCTAACCGGGAGAGGCTGGTTAACCGCCGCTTCGCGCGACTCAGATAGGTTCGCTCCAGTCCCAGCCAGTCATCGCGCGGGTCCCCGTAGGGAGACACGCGAAAGCCTTCCATGAAGAGCCGGATGCCCTGGACCTCCGGGTCCCAAGTCCCGGGTTTTTGAAGTATCCGGCCGGTGAAGGAGGGACCCGCACCACCCCCCAAGTTCTTGGTCAGCCGGAAGCCTTCCGCTTCAGGATATTGACGAGCCTCCTCCTGCGTCGGCGCGATTGCAATCTCAAGTTGTCCGGTGTCGCGGTCGAACGAGAGTTCCGCGATCCACCTCGCGGCTTGGGCAACGTCCGGCAGCAGCGTGTCGCCAAGGCTCAGGTCGCCGGCAAAGACGACTTGGAAGCCAGGGTCGCCGCTGCGCTGGTCACGGATCGGGAGAGTCTCGAAAAGCAACGGCTCTCTCATGAGGCGGTCCGGCAACTTTTGCCATGTAGCCGGCAGCGGTGCGAGCGTCGCCGCTTCCCTGAAGAAGCTCGACTTGATGCGCTCCGTCCAAGGCTTGCGTAGCGGCGCGATCCTCAGCGTCGTCCCGCTGTGGGGTTTCGAAGGCGACGCGCTCTGCTGCACCGTAACTGCGCCTGCCTCGTCGATCTGATCGAGCGTCTCCAGCTTCTCGATTGCGCTCCAATCTATCTTCGCGTTCACTTCCGAGACGGCAGGCGGCAGCGCCGGCGCGCCGCGCTCCACTGGCCCCGCTTTCCGGGACTGCACCCGGACCACCATGCCGAGCTTGTGTGACGCAAGTCGGCCAACGCCCTTTTCACCGGTGTAGCGGCGCCCGAAGACCGGAGAGCGCCGGTCTCCCGTGTTTTTGGTGCGGCCGGCGATGGTAAGGAATCCTCGCCGGAACTCGTCCTCGTTCATGCCCACACCATCGTCGGATACGACAATCGTGCCTTTCGCGGCATCAGCGAGATCGCCGCCGGTCACAGTCACAAGCGTGGCGTCGGCATCGTACGCGTTCTTGATGAGCTCAACGAGCGCCGTGCTCTCTTTCGCAACCAGCAGCTCACCCAACTCCTGGAAGAGCTTGGTGTCGACTTTAAACCCGGTCACGACGCACCAGTTCCGTCGTCCAGAGCCTCGGACGTTCTTTGCAGGGCGCTGCCCATGATTTCTCGCACTGCTCCTGCCACTTGCATGTTCGTGATCACTGCCCCAGGACGCTAGGCGTCGTTATAAGGAAAGGCGACACGAACGCTAGAGGACCATCGAATGACGCTGGCGGCGGCGATTAATCAACTTCACGATCGTTGCGCTATCTATACATCTACTCAGACCGCCGAGCGCTTGCTCGACATGATCGGGTGGACCTGCGACGCCGATCTTTCCAAGAGCGTCCTCCTTGAGCCCTGCGTTGGCGAAGGCGCGATCCTGCTTGAAGCAGTCCGACGGCTTGTCGCGTCGGTGCGGCGACACGGCCGCGGAGCCGGCAAGGCCGTGCTCCTTCCACGCATCAAGGGATTCGAGTTCCACGGCAAAGCTGCGAGGACGGCAAAGATCAGTCTGCGCCACCTCCTTCTTGAAGAGGGAATCAGCTGGACAACGGCGACCGAGTTAGCCGAGGGATGGATCCGGGAACGCGATTTTCTACTGGAGCGTCCGACGCACGTGACGCACGTTGCCGCTAACCCGCCCTATATAAGGTGGGGAAAAATCCCTCCTACCCTAGCGACTATGTACCGAGACCTCCTACCTTCTGCCGCGACGCGAGGGGATCTGTCGGTCGCGTTCCTCCACCGCATGCAGGAATGGGCGGATGATCGAGGTGTGATCGCGGCGCTCGTGAGCGACCGTTGGATGTACGCTCAGTACGGCGACGAGTTCGTCAGGGAAACCAATGCACGCGGCTGGTCGATTGACGTTGCGGATGAGCGTCCGCTCGATCCGTTCGTGCGCAACGTAGGAGCCTACTCGGCCATCGTGTTTCTCTCGAAGAAATGCGCCACCGGGAGTATCGTCCCCCGGAGTAGCAGGGCAACGGCACGTACACTCCACGGCAATCTTGTTGCCAAACACGGCACCATTGGGGATGCGGGCTGCCGGGTCAGGGTAGGGCCAGCCTTGGGCGCGGGTAAAACATTCATTGTTGACCCGGGCGAGATGGCAGACGTGGAATCGGAACTGGTTCGGTCGTTTGTGAGCAAGGCTGATCTGTCTACCGGGGAGGTCACTGCACCTGAATCCAAGGTCATCATTCCCTACGATCGAGAGGGGCGGCTCATTAACCCTGCGCACTGGCCAAAATTCGCGCGCTGGGCAGCAGCTCGCCGCCAAGTGCTGAAGGCTAGAAGTCAGTTTGTAAACTCGCAGCAGTATTGGCGGACAATCGATGCCATCCCAGCACAATGGTCGGTTACCCCCAAGCTGCTGCTACCGGAATTGTGCAACAAGCCGGTAGCCGCGATCGATCGAACCGGCAGCATTCCCGCACACTCGCTCTATGCGATCTGGTCTACTGAATGGCCGATTGAGGTTCTTCGGGCGGTGCTGAACGCTGGATTGCTTGAGCTAACTGCGCACGCGGAGGCGCCTAGACTCAAATCGGGTTGGCTGCGGTTCTACAAGCGGTTTTTGCTTCGAACGCCGCTACCCCAATGGTCAAGGCTCTCCATGGAAGAAAAGTCAGGGTTGTCGGCGTCCGGCGAGAAGTTCGACGAAATTTTCGATCGCTTGTTTGGCTTTCCCCCCGGAGCTCTAACCCTTGTATGATGACCAAGGCATCATTCGCGGAGGTTCCCGAGCAGAGGCGTGCACTCATGCGGAGGATCAGAGGCGTGAATACCAAGCCCGAGCTTATCGTCCGTCGGGTCTTGCACGCTATGGGGCGACGCTTTCGACTTCATTGTCGAGATCTGCCCGGTCGGCCCGACATTGTGCTACCACGCTTCCGAACCGCAATCTTCGTGCACGGCTGCTTCTGGCATCGCCATCCCGGGTGCCGCGGAACCACGACGCCGAAGACGCGCACCGAGTTCTGGGTCGCCAAGTTCGAGGCGAACGTAGCACGTGACGTTGCAGCACAGGCAGCGCTCGCCGCGGCGGGATGGAAGGTTGCCGTAATATGGGAATGTGAAACAAGGAAACCGGCCATCCTTCGGACGCGTCTCTTAGAAGAGCTTGAGACCAACCTGGTGTGAGAGGCCATTTGCGCGCAGCAGGACCGCTCGTGCCCAAATTCAGCGAGAAGATGTACTGAGCTAATGCGCATGCATTTCGCAGCCGGAATGTCCCGGACGGTTTGAGGCCATATGTCGGCTATCTCCTCTCTCCGCGAAGGTAGCTGTCAAGCTGCAAAGGTCGTATCCTCAGTCAGTCGAGCAAGTGCTCAATGTGATTAATCAACAACCGGTTTCCGAGAGCCGATTTCACCTGCGCTATGACCGCTTTGTCGGCGGGGCCGGCTGAACAATCCCTTCCGGCCCGAGTGCCGTCAAATTGCCTGACCCCCGGAAACTTCGATCCGCTGTGCATTGACCCAGCGATTGTCTTCGCCGAGCAGGCTCGCAATCATCGGCCCAATGTCGTCAGGCACGCCGACCCGCCCGAGCGCGGTCAGTCCGGCGAACTCCCGGTTCGTATCCGGCGTATCGCGCACCGCACCTCCCAGGAAGTCCGTCTCAATGGCGCCGGGTGCGACCGTGTTCACCGCGATGCCGCGGCTGCCGAGTTCCTTGGCGAGGTAAAGACTCAGAACTTCGACCGCGGCCTTTGTTCCGGCATATGCGGCGAAGCCCGGCGCCGAGAAGCGCGTGAGCCCCGTCGACAAATTGGCGATCCGCCCGCCGTCGGCAAGCAGGGGCAGGAGCCGCTGGGTGAGAAAGAACACGCCCTTGAAATGCACGTTAACCAGCGCGTCGAACTGCGCCTCGGTTGTATCAGCTATGAGCGCATAATCGCCATGACCGGCATTGTTGACGAGATGGTCGAAGGTCTCCCGCTGCCAAAGGTTACCGAGCACCGTCGCAAGACGACCGACGAAGTCGGCAAATCCCTTTATGTTGCCGGTGTCGAGTTGCAGGCAGGCGGCCTTGCGGCCCATTGCCCGAATCTCGTTAACAACCGTCTCGGCGTCGGCCAATCTGCTGTGATAGGTGATGATGACATCGCCGCCCTTGCGCGCGACATTGAGAGCGGTGTTGTAGCCAAGCCCGCGGCTGCCACCGGTGATAAGCGTGATCTTCGTCATTTGTGGTCTCCTCGTTTTTCGCGTGGGACCGACATGCCATCGGGCGCCGGACCGGTGTTGCCGGAACCTCGGTGATCTTTGCCCAATTCTCCATAATGGGATGCGCAGCGCGTTCGAACGGCTTATGATGATCGCATGACTCTCTTGCTCGATCTCGTTCGCCGCCATGCGGACGCACATGCCGATGACGAGGGCATCGCGCTCATGCCCATCCGCGGCCTCTTCGCCGTGCGCGCGACCACGCCGAGCGGTCTCAAGCATGACATTTCACGGCCGCTCGTCTGCCTCGTAATGCAAGGCGCCAAACGCGTGACGATCGGCACGCAACCGTTCGATTTTTGCGCCGGCGACTCGCTGCTCATCACCGCCGATGTGCCGACCGTGAGCCAGATCACGCGTGCCAGTGTTGCCGCGCCATATTATTCGCTGGTTCTCGAACTCGATGCCGCGGTGATCTCGGACGTCGCTGGGCAAATGAAGGCTGTGCGGGAGGCCAGCCACGATCCGGTGCGGGTCTACCAGACCGACGCCGAAGTGGCCGATGCTGCGCTGCGGCTGGTGCGCTTGCTCCAGCATCCCGAATCTATACCGGTCCTACAGGCGCAGCTTGTGCGCGAGATGCACTACTGGCTGCTTGCCGGCCGGCATGGTGCTGCCATAAGGCGGCTCGGCTGGCACGATGGCCATGTCGAGCGCATTGCACGAGCCGTGAGCGTGCTGCGTTCGCGGTTCGCCGAGACCCTGCCGGTCGAGCAGCTCGCCGCCGTGGCGGGAATGAGCATTTCCTCTTTCCACGATCACTTCAAGGCGGTGACATCGCTTTCGCCCCTGCAGTTTCAGAAGCAGCTGAGGCTTATCGAAGCCCGCCGCCTGATGCAGTCTGAAGGCGCGACTGCCAGCCACGCCGCGTTCACCGTCGGCTATGAGAGCGTCTCGCAGTTTACCCGCGAGTACGCACGCTTGTTCGGTCTTCCGCCGATGAAGGACATGAGGGCCTCCCGGAACGTGACACGGGTCGCCGCCTGACCACGGACCTGTGCACAAATTCAAACGACCAGCTTTTAGGACCGCTCCAAAGCCTTTTTATGGCAGCTTTGTCGGCGACGTTGGCTTTCTCACTACGGAGAGAGAGAGAGAGAGAGAGAGAGAGAGAGAGAGAGAGAGAGAGAGAGAAAGAGCGAAAGCGGTCAGCCGGATATTCTATGCCCCACGCGATTCGATCGCGAAGGCGAAACCACCGCTCTCCAGCACATGGCGCGGCAAGCTCGCGAGACCTGGAGTTGACCCGACCGCGATGCGTGCGTCCATTCTGACTGCCTTCCTCCTTCTTTACCCAGTGGATTGATCGCTTTCGGCCAAGCGTAAAACATTAGCTTGGCTCGCGACGCACCGCATGAGAGCCGACCAGTTTTAGAGTAAACGCAGGAGCGATCCATTCAAGACCCGGCAGTGTGTCCAGCAGAGCAATAATTGGGAGTGTGATCGCGCACCACGCAAGAGCCGCGCTGGCGCGGAACTCGACGCGCATGAGCGTGACCAACATGGTGCCAATCAGGCCGGAGAGGTAAACCGTTGACAGTGCCACTCCATCCGCACCGGGGAGGGAGAATGCGAGCAGCAATGGGTGAATGTGGAACGCGGCGAAGAGAATGGGGCGGAGAGGTTCGCCGGGCGGCCGGAACTTCCGGATCGCAGGCTGCAGGCACATGGCCGCGACGCCGCCCACCAGATCGAAGGCGATGAAGAGAACAACGCCCCGCTGCCAGGATGACCACTCCATGCCTGCCACGCCCGCGCATATTGAGGCAAGTACCACGCCAGCCACCGCCACAGCCAGTACGACCCGACGCTGCGTGGAGGTTGACTCATAGCTGAGTCCGTCAGGTCCGCCGGGCGTCATCCCGCCCCCGCCGGCCCGGCAATGCGCTTTCGCAGCATCCACTTTCCCGGCACGCCGCCGGCGTTCACGATTACCGGACATCCGAGAGCAGGTCCTGCCAGCCAGGAACGAGCGACAGCACCAGCAGGGCGGCCATCGTCCAGTTGAATGTGCGCAACGTTCGCTGCCGATCGAGAATGCGCTGGAGCACCGTGCCGCATCCGGCCCAGAGCGTGATGCAGGGCAGTCCCACGATAACGAGTACGCCCGCGATCAGCAGCACGTCGCTTATCATCCGCTCCGGCCGTGCAAAGCTGGAGACCGCGCCAAGCACCATGGCCCAAGCTTTCGGATTGACCCACTGGAATGCCGCAGCCGCAAAGACGCCGATCGGCTTCCCGCCCGCTGCGGCATGGCCCGGCCCCGCCGAAGTAGCGATGCGCCACGCCAGCCACAGGAGATATATCGTCGCGGCCCCGTGCAGCACCGAATAGAACTTCGGCAGGTGCTCTGCGACGCCGCTCAGGCCCAAACCCACGACCAGCACCATCACCGCGCAGCCGCCGCTGACGCCGAGAATGTGCGGCACTGTGCGGCGCAGCCCAAATGTCGCCCCGGATGACAGCAGCATCATGTTGTTCGGTCCCGGCGTGATGCTGGAGACCAGGCAAAAGGAGCTCAAAGCCAGCAACATGGAGGTACCTGTCGATGTCATTGCGTATTGCCACAGTCAGCGATTCATGTGTAGCAATGCTGATGGAGTCAAACAGGATATTGTCATGGAACAATTTAGCTGGAGGCCTTCTGTTCCGGATGGAAAGGAGCCCCTGTGGCAGAGACTCGCTGACGCGCTGGCGACCGACGTCCGTCAAGGCACCGTGCGGACGGGAACGAGGCTCCCGCCACATCGGGATCTCGCCTTTAGCCTGGGAGTAGCGGTGGGCACGGTCAGCAGGGCCTATTCAGAAGCCCAGCGCCGAGGATTGGTGCAAAGCCATGTGGGGCGAGGAACTTACGTGATCGCCCGTAGCGCGGCTGCACTCGCCCATCGGCGCGCAAACGCTCGGATCAACCTGGGAATGAATGTTCCGCCTGTCGGCCCGGCGCTCGCCGCGGCTAGCGAAACGCTTGAGGCGCTACGCAAGCGCAGCGACATCGGCGCGCTCTTCGATTACACGTTCACCGCTGGCCTTCCCTCGTTCCGCGAAGCAGCGGCAGACTGGCTTCGGCAGCGGGGCGGTGTCACGCGCGCGAAAGCGGAACGTGTGATCCAAACGAACGGCGGACAGCACGCACTGTTGCTTGCCTGCTCCAGCTTGGCGTGCGCGGGAGAGACTGTGCTGTGCGACCTCGCCACTTATCCGGGCAATCTCACTATCGCTGAGCATGGCAGCTGGCGTTTGCGAGGAGTGCCCGCCGACGACCGGGGGATGGATCCCGCTGCACTCGACCGCATCGCCGCCGAAACGGGCGCACGATTAGTGCTCCTGATCCCAACGCTCCACAATCCCACGACGGTGACGCTCGATGGCTCACGCCGCGCGGAGATCGTCGAGATTGCCCGCAAGCGCGACCTTGTCATCGTGGAGGATGACATCTATCGCGTGTTCGGCCATGACGACGAACCGCCTCCGTTTGCGGATCTCGCGCCCGAACGGGTGGTCCATGTAACCAGTATTTCGAAGGCGCTGTCCCCCGGCTTGCGAGTCGGCTTCGTGCTCGCCCCCGAGAACGACACCCTGTTCGAACGCTTGCTGCTCGCAGCACAAGCGACCGCCTTCTGCCCACCGGCTGCCGGTGCGATGATCTTTACCGAATGGATGGACAGCGGACTCGCGGCGCAGATCCTCGAAGAAGTTCGCGCTGAGATGGCTCAGCGCAATTTGTTAGCTCGCCGGATCTTGGGCCAGGTGATCGCCGAACCCGCATCCGCGCGGTCGCTGCATCTATGGCTGCCGATGGAGGCCGAGAAGGCCAGCCAGATTTACGAGGCGGCGTTCAAGGCCGAGGTCGAGCTGACTCCGCCGGAGGCGCCATTCGTGGATCGCTCGGCGGTCTCAGGATTGAGGGTCTGCCTCGGCACGCCGCTGGAGGTCGAAGAGCTCGAACGCGGCCTTCAAGCCGTGAAGGATGCGCTCGATGCAGGCCATCTAGTCAACGCGAGGGGAGTGATATGAGCGGCAGGATCACTGGCGGGTGTCTGTGCGGCGCTTGCCGCTATCAAACTGACGCGGAACCGATCAACGTAAGAGCGTGCCATTGCCGCGCCTGCCAAAAGGCGATTGGCGGTCCGTTCTATGCACGAGTGCTGGTGCGGGTGGACGGGCTAGAGGTCTCGGGGCCAATCGGCTGGTTCAATTCGTCGGACGACGTCCGACGCGGCTTTTGCAGGCTGTGCGGATCCAGCCTGTTCTCCGAGCGCTTCAGCATTGGTGCGATCGGACTGGCGATGGGCACGCTGGATGAGCCGGATCGCTTCCAGCCCGCCGAACACATCTGGGTATCGAGGATGCAGGCCTGGATAAAGCTCAATGACGGCCTTCCGACGCATGCTGAGGGGATATGACTTCTGTGGTAATCACCGGCGCCTCGCGCGGGATTGGACGCGCAACGGCGATAGCGGCGGGCGAGCGTGGTTGGTCGATCCTCGTGAACTACCGCGAGGCCGCCGAAGCTGCCGAAGAAACCGCCACGGCGGTCCGCCGGGCCGGCGGTCGCGCACTGCCCTGGCGAGCTGACGTCACGTCAGAAAGCGAGGTTGCCGGCATGTTCGATGCGGCTTCTGCCGAGCTGGGCTCGGTGACGGCCGTGGTCGTCAATGCCGGCGTCGTCGCTCCAGCCTCGACCCTTGCGGACATGGGACTGGACCGACTCCGGCGAATCTTCGAGGTGAACGTGCTGGGGTCCTATCTCTGCGCCCGGGAAGCTGCTCGTCGCCTGTCTGTGAACCGAGGCGGCCTCGGCGGTGCGATTGTCATCGTTTCATCGATGGCCGCCCGTCTCGGAGCGCCGTTCGAGTATGTGGATTACGCAGGTGCCAAGGCTGCTCTCGACACTTTGACCATAGGGCTCGCCAAGGAACTCGGCGGCGATGGGGTGCGAGTAAATGCGGTCCGCCCGGGGCTGATCGACACTGAAATCCATGCTTCAGGAGGCCGGCCGGACCGAGCTCGGGAACTGGGTGCATCGTCGCCGATCGGGCGAGCGGGCACCGCCCGGGAAGTGGCCGAAGCGATCATGTGGCTGCTCGATGACGCAGCCTCCTACACCACAGGAGCCCTGCTAGACGTTTCCGGCGGCCGGTGATGCTTCTGCATCGCGATGTCGCGCTACCTGAAGCTGCCTTGCTACTAGTTGGATGCCAACAAGTACGTCAGAACGGGCCAACCTTGCGATGCCAGTTTAACTCAGCGCTGTGCGATCGCTCATGTCGAGCTCACCGCTAGAACGTAGGCGGACCATGCTTCCATTAGCTCGCGCCGCCTTTCAAGTGCATCTCCGCGGCGATAGGCGCGCTCAACCGCACTGCCCACCTGGTGTGCCAACGCCTGCTCAGCAATCTCCCGGGGGGCATGCGCCACATCTGCCGCGAAGTCGCGGAAGGAGGATCGAAAGCCGTGGACCGTCACGTTTTCCACGCCGAGGCGCTTGAGGACGTTCGTCATGGCCATGTTCGAGAGCGGCTTGCCGATCTTGCCGCCAGGAAACACGAACTCCGACTGGTGTGGAAGCGACCGGAGTAGTTCGACCACAGGATGCGTGAGGGGAACCCTGTGCACCTTGCCCGCCTTCATGCGATCGGCTGGCACGGTCCAGAGCTTGCCCTCAAGATCAAACTCGGACCACCGTGCCTCAATCACCTCGGAAGTTCTTGCGGCGGTGTGGATCAGCAGTTCAAGGGCCCTTGCAGCTATGCCGTTGGCAGTTCTCAGGCGCTTCATGAAGCCGGGTAAAACGTCATAAGGCATCGCCGGGTGGTGGCGCTTGGGCCCCTTGTGCTGAGGTGGCAAGATAAGAGCGAGATTGCCTCGCCAAGCCGCTGGGTTCTCCCCGCTCCTCAGGCCCCGCACCTTCGCTGCGTTAAGCACGTTTTCAATGCGTCCGCGCAAGCGGGAAGCTGTTTCTGGTTTGGTGGTCCAGATGGGGCGCAAAATCGAAACCACGTCATCAACGCACACCTCGTTTACCGGGCTATTCCAGATGCTCGAAGCATAGGTTTCTAGTGTACTGCGCCATTGGGCCCGATGCTTCTCGTTCTTCCAACCAGCCTGCTTCGTCTCGATAAATTGAAGAGCGACCTCGCCGAAAGTCGGAGCGGTGGCTTCAGCCTCGCGCCGTTCCCCGTCGCGAAAGGACTTTGGGTTGATACCCCGGGCACGTAGCGCGGCAAAGTTTCTTGCCGTCTCCCGAGCTTCGGCGAGGCTGATGGTTGGGTACGGTCCCAATCCCAATTCGATGCGTCGACCTCTCCAGCGATAAATGTACCGCCAGGACTTTGAGCCTGAAGGGGACACGGCAAGGTACAGACTGTTCCCATCGGAATGGAGCCCGGGATGCTGTGTTGTTTGAGCTTTGCGCGGGCTGAGCTTGTTGATTTCGCGAGCCATTGTTACCTCACGCGGCTTCGCGGCGGCGCTCCAGGAACTGTTCCAGTGCTACGTGTGGAACGAGCGTCCGCGTGCCGATCTTGATCGGGGCGATCTCGCCACACTTGATGAGCGCGTAGAGCGTGGTGCGTCCGATGCCGAGAGCGGCAGCGGCGTCCTTGATCGAGTAGGCGAGTGGCGAAGAAGAGCCGATGACCCAGGCCGGGACATCGGCAGGTATGTTGCTGTTCATTACATGCTCCCATCGTATGAAGGAGCACGCTCAATAAGCATCGACTTTCGGCATGTCCCAAATGCCGAGCATCGAAGTCATGCTTCGCTTTCGAATTTCATCCGCTCCTGCTCGAGCACGAGTGCGTCTATGCGCTCCTGCATGTCTGGACTGAGGATGGCGATGTCGACAGACCTCCACCGCGGTGATCGCGCGCCTGTGTCCCAGCCCAGAGTTTCCAGTCTCGCGGTGACCCCTATCTGGGCGAAGTCGTCGGACACCTCAGGGTCGAACCCAAATTCACCGCGGTAGACATAGCGCAGCCAGAGAGGCATTTGATCGCCCAATGCCGACACTTCGCCTCGGACAACGAGACAGCCGCAGCTTTCTGCCTTGGAATCATCACTCGGATACCTGAGGTCATCGAAGCTCGGCTCAGGACCAGCTTCAGCGAGATCAAGGCCAAGCAGGTCGAGCATCTGCCTCAGATCGGCTTCGGGATAGTGCAGGCGAAGGCGGCGCGCGGCCTCCTCCGCAACGTATGCGGGGATTTCCACGTGAGTTTCTCCGGTAAGAGGACTGTCAGGGAGTGAGGCGGTCTAGGTCGGTCAGGAGTGCGAGCTTGCGCCTTGAAGCTTCGTCGTGGGCGTGCAGCTCTGCCGACCAAAGCAAGCGCAGCTTCAGGGCAATCGCCTCCAGATCGGGTGAAGGCGTGTCGAGTAGCTGTTCTTCGACAGCTGCCAGGCGCTCTTCCAGCTTGCTGCGCTCGGGCAGCTTCTGGTTCATTTGCAGCTTGTGGATGAGGTCACCGCGCAGGGCGGTAAGGTGATGCCACGCAGACGGCGCGGCGCTATAGGCATCGATAGCCATGGCGTACTCCAGATACGTTGTGGTCAGGGCCGGTCGGTGAGTTGGCGCTCCCGGCTGGCCCGCTTGTGGAATCGGACCTCGATTCCAGGGCGTTAAATGGGATGGCTTACTGAGTTCTACAAGGATCGGATCAGAAAAAAGTCAGCGAAGCTATGCTAAGAGTTAGTCCTTCCCATTGAGACGGCGCGGGGCTGCTTCCTTTCTACCTTACTATCATTTCTAAGAATGATTGGTTTAAAGGTTAGTAGGAGAGGCCCAGGGAGTGAAAAAATACTCCCTGGACATCGTAGCAAGCAAGAAAGCTAGCCGACCTTCTCCTCCTGTTGCAGTTCGGCTTCACCTTGAGACCCCCCAAAGCCGAGTATACGGACCAACTGAAGATCCTCGCGCGTCACGAGCGTATCGCCGGGTCGTGCCCGCAGAACTGGAATATCCAAATCATCCAACTCCGCGAACAATCCACGCGCGCGCTGGTATTCCGCCGCTCGTTCAGGTCCGGAGAACGCCTGCCAGATTTCGGTGCGACGGATTGCCCACAGCACCTGCCGCCGGCCATCAACCGAATGCTGGCCCAGCTTCGTCGCGCCGACCTCGGCGAGAGCGCGGGCGATCTTTTTTGCAGACAGACCCTGACTGAACAGTTCGGCTGATGTGACCACCTCGTCAATCGTGACAACATCCTTCTGGAAGGACCTCGATCGCTCCTGGATATGATAGGCAATGTCTTGAGCCAGTTCCGTGCGGCTGTCCGCGATCAGACGCTCTTTGGCCGTCGTCATTGGCGGCGGAGCATAAGGATCGAACCCCGAAAGGTCGACATCTTCGAGAAATGCTGACGTGACCCCCAGCTTTCCTCCAGCTGGGATTAGAGCCGGGCGGTTGTTTTGCGCATGAGCGCGGTTGAAGCAATGGGCTGCGCAGCGGAGCCCGTAGGGCGTAGCGGAGCAGCCCATTGC
>Ga0164243_10004816_pt1 | contig 20923 bp, 11 predicted proteins | sample OricompcompostOP_FD_108781 | JGI IMG/M metagenome (GOLD analysis project Ga0164243, IMG submission 108781) | Organic Plus compost microbial communities from Emeryville, California, USA - Original compost - Organic plus compost (OP) | ecosystem: Engineered > Solid waste > Mixed feedstock >...
CCTGGATGATCGTAAACGTCCCCACACTTATGGCGCGGCGCACCGTAGTAGGTGCCTTCCACCGGCATCCACCCTCCGGTTCGAAGAGGAATCATCGTGATGGACTTACCACAATCCTTGCACGAGGTCTGGAACGGCCTTCTTGACATAATTGGTGTATGGTTCGTCGAATCGAACAATGGCCTACGAACGCGAGAAGCAGATGCCAAGCTTTACGGGCAGCGTACCTAATTCCGTTAAAAGCAGATGTCGAATGAAATCGCGGTGGATCAGTCATAGGGCTTCTCCAATTCAGCGACCAGCCAGTCCAGTTGGGCGCGAGCATTCTCAATCAAGACGTTGAAGGTCGTAAGCTTGACGTCTGGACGGTCGTGACGGCGATCAAGATGTGTATCAAGCCGTCCCCCAACGACGATGATGTTCATGGGGCTGAACTCTCGTCCAAGGTCGTCGCGGTACTTCAAGGCTTGCGCTTCATCATCTCGCCCTATAGCGTGAGAGGGTCGTTTGAGCTCAATGAGGAGATAGTTGCTACTGCCATCGCGCGCCATCAGGAGGTCGGGACGCTTGCCCGCGCGCTCACTTGTGAACTCTCGATCTAGGTAGTGGCGTATGACACGGCGGATAGTCTGATTGGATGCCATCAAACCGTATTCGGGGCCGAAGACCCAGAGATTCCTCTCCAGTGCCTGGTGTACCTCCTTCTCTAATGCCTCGTGGTTACAAACCAGGGCCTCCAACTCATCAAGCATCTTCAGCCGTGCACGTGCCTGCCGCGCAATGTTGGCGACATCAACAAGGCCAAACATCTCCAGTGCTTCAGCGAAGGTCTCGACGTCTCGTCGCCGGGCTTGCTCCACCTCGCGGAGAACGGTCCAATACTCGTCCTTTTCAAAGGCATCGAGTACTACGGAAACGATGGCGCGAACCTTTTCCTCACTCTCGCCGAAGAACCGATTCAAGATCTTGTCGAGTGCACGCTGAGCAAACTCTCTCCGGTACTCCGGTAGTTCAGCAAGTCGGCGGTTGATCTCCTGTTGGAGCCGGGCCTTCTGAAGGTTGACCTCGCGCGAGAAACTCTCCTCAATGCCTGCCTTCATCTGATGCCCGGCCCACTCCTTCAGTCTCTGATACCCGATACTGTTCTCAATGATGGAGCCCCAATCGGCCGTTACATCATCAGCGAGCCCGTCTGCCTGGATCTCGCCATAGATACGCTTCAGAAGCTTCGGCGGGATCTCCTTATCGTCTTCAAGGCCCAAGTATGATGGCGGGCCGACAATCTTGCCACCTACACGGATCACCACGCCGGACTGCTTCAAGCGATTCGTGCCTTCCGCTACCTTGAAGTCGATCCGGACCGGACCTATGCCGGGAAGGTCGGCCTCGCCTCGATACGCATTCCCTGGTACGTCCTCCAGTCCGATGAGGCCACCATTTACATAGATCTGAAAGCCCTGCTCTCGACCATATTCGATCACCAGAATCTGACGGAGTTTATCGGGATTTGGAAAGGCGAGGTTCTGGTTCAGGTCAGTAAGTGTTACGGTGGTACCCTTCTCGTCGGATGTTGCGCGCTCTGTAGCGATAGGCAAGGGAATGCTTTCCAGGTCCCCTCGGTTACCTATGAGATCATCACGGCAGATCTGGAGCTGAGTTGTGGTGCCGCGGGCCGTTGTCTTCACCGCCATGACATTTGCCGCCATCAATCCGGCGAACTTACCAATACCCTTGCGTCCCTTAACCTTTCGGTGCTTGAGCGGTGTGATTTCGCCCTTTCTGGAGCGGCGGTCACTCGCGATCAGGAGATACCCGCTCCGCACCTCTTTCTCCGTCATGCCTGTGCCATCGTCTTTGATTACGATGGCGCCAATCGTATTAGGTTCTGGGAGCGTGACCCAGACGTGTTCGGCGTCGGCGTCCCAAGCATTGTCAACCAACTCCTTGATGGCGTACTCGGACGAGCGATAGCCCTCGCTGAGGAGGGTGGCGAGTCGTGGGTCAACTTGGAAATAGGCGTTGTCACTCACGTGTTATTGTAGGCATGTCAATGGGCATTAGATGCAATCGGTGAAGCCGGTCTTTGGAAGCCAGCCTCATGCGAGTAGTCTCATCCAGAACTTCTCCTCCTCGACGGATTCATCTAACCCATGCATGTGCTGGCGTACATCGTCAAGGAACTGGCGGACAGTTTTGGATCCAAGGCGGCGTTCTACGAATGCAAGTGCCAGCACAAAAGCAAATTGGCTTGAGCTTGAGAGCGCATTCATAAATCCATTGAGGACTTCTTCTTCGGGCGCATACGACAGGTAGATGAAGTCGCGGTAGTTGGCCTTGCCCCGATACCGGAACGCACAGTAGCCAAAGTTGATGGTCTTTTCAATCGCTTTGTCGCGGGCCGCCTTTGCCTCATTCGTTCGGAAGCTGTCGAACTTGTGCTGCTTTTTGAGCTGTTCTTTCGTCTGTCCCGCGTAGAAATCAGCTGTACCTTTCAGGTAGGAGAGTAACATTCCCCTGGCCATTTCCCGTGAGCCATCGAAGTTCCTATTTAGGTTGATGTTGGAGTCGCGAGGGTAGTCCGGCAGTAGAAGACTGTATTCCTCATTCCTGACCCAACTGGCAACCATGTTCAAGGGATGGGGCAGCTTTTCACGAAGGTCACTGTTCATGCCGCGTTTATAAAGCCACGCATGAGTGTCTATTGCATCGATGCCCTGAGCCGTGAAGACCGCGCGTAGCGCGTTGTAAAAGCAGTAGTACCACGTCACGATGGCAGATGGCAATATCCAGGGTACAGGTCGATTCTCCTGCGACATCGAGGTGAGAGCCATGCTGAAGTTCAGCGCTGCATATAAGGGCTCAAATACAGGAGCAAGCTTTACCTCACCTTGCCTCTGGGTAATACCTGAGAAGTGTTTGCGACACGATTCGAACTGTTCGGCAGGCGTGGTGCCATGCTCGCCTCGAATCTCTATGTCGAGCGCCTTCATCCAGTTTGTTAGGCCTTTCAAGGACCAGATGGGATTCCGAACATTGTCCTCTTGAAGGATTTGTTGGTATAGCCACTGGCCAGACCGGTCTAGCTCAGATGCGTAGGCTCTTGCAATAATTGGCATGTACGGTAATTCATTAGTTACGGATTAGCTCAGGGCCTCACGCTGACGCAAGTCTTTTTCCTTGCGGAACCAGATCGTTCTTCCGCAACCAATTCAGCCCCCACGTCCACTGCTCGGGTGTGATCTGCTTCTTGCTCTCGTGCCAGTGTTCGGTGGCCTCACGAATGATCGCATCATCATCAACGGTTCGTCCTTCAGCGAGTAGATCGTTCCAGGCGCTGTGGAGGGTGGCGATGACCTCGCATTGCTTGGAGCGGAGTGGGCCGAGGAGATCGATGAGGCGCTGGATGGCATCGTGCTGCTGCCCCCAGTAGCGCTCGTAATACTTACGGTGATCGCCCGCCTTGGGAAGCGGGACGTAGCGCGTGCCCTTCTCGCCCTTGACGGGCTGGAACCACTTGGCCTTTCTGAGCTGGCTGTCTACGGACCGCATCATGGTGTTGTCGAACGGGCCGGCAGCGGCGCGCTGGTAGTTGGACTTCAAGTCCTCCAGGCCAGCGGCGTGCTCGCACAGGTAAAGCAGCTTCTGGAATTTGACGCGGCCGAACGTGGGGCTCTGATGGAGCTGGTGGGCGATCTCAGCGGCGAGAACGGCACGGCGGAAGTACGGATTGGCGGTGGGCTCTGCAGGACGGTTGTCTACGACGAGCCGGAGCGGTGCTTCTTCCTCAGCCTCCCGCGGCGGGTGTGCCACGCTGGGGTGAGCGGGCGGCGGGTTCAGGAGGGTCTGGTACGGCTCGCCCGTCTCGATGGCCCGCTCCATGGCGTCGTAGCAGCGGAGGATCAGCTCCTTCGTGCGGTAGGAGCCGTGACGCTGCTCGTCCTTGCGCTTGACGATGGGGAATGTCTCCATGATGTAATCCACATCGTCACGTTCGATGCCGTAGAGGTGGAAGAAGGCGGCGTCCAGCTCAGCGCGGAGCAGCGTGCGGCGCTTGGAGTTCCAGCGGAAGGGCGGGCCATCATAGCCACAATCGCGGGCGAAGGCCTCCAGGTCCCAGGCAGTGTAGGTGAGTTCGAGGACGCGGGGGAGGAGCCATCCATTCATCGACTCGCCGGCTGACCAAGGGCAAGAATTGTCATACGACTCCGGAGCGAGGAGTGGAAACTGCTTCATATAGAAGTGACTGATATCGGTCGCTCCGACCTTCTGGCGTGCCGAAAAGTCACAGACGTATGCGTTAAGGTTGCCTGCGAGGAGTAGCACGTCAGGAGTACGCTTCTCAGAAAAGAGGAAGAAGGGAGCCTTGTCGTTGATTGCCACACGCGGAACTGAAGAGACGATGACTGTGCGTTCGTCTGTCGCTCGGGCTGTCTTGCGGAATGCAAGCATCCAGCCAGGATGTGGGGTCTCGTCCAATGTCTTGGCAATCTCCCTCTGAGCTACCCAGTATCGCGGAAGGACCGCATGATCCGCATCCCGCTTCTCCTCGCCTGTAACAGCGCGCGTATCAAGTCCATCGTACGTAGCAAAGCGGTGGTCGAACTGGTGCATCATCTTCGCCTCATACAGCGGCAGCCATCGTTCCCCGCCCCGTACGAAGTGGTTGCCCTCCAGCCGGAAGCCTTCACCCTCCAGTTGATCACGCGTGCGGAAGAGGTGCGAGTCGTTCGACATGTGGAACATCGTGGAGAACTTGATGCCCCACGGGTTCTTCTCGGGTGGGCCCTCCTCGATGAGGACGGGCACACGGCGGTAGATGGCCTTCGTCAGCTCGGCGTCGCGCTTGGAGCGGAAGATGGGGCACGTGCGCGTGTTGGGGTTCAGCAGCGCGATCTCCTCGGCGGTGAGGGTGAAGTGGCGGTCGTCGTCCCGCAGGTCGCCCGTCTCCAGAGCGAAGAAGACGAAATCCGCGCCCCGCACCGCCGGTCGGGCTGAGCCTGTGAGCGTGAGCAGGCAGAACTTGTACGACCGATGGACGCCGGGGAAGATGGCCTTCCGGTTCTCGAAGTCATACAGGCTTACGAGCGACCGGCGCTCCATCAGGTCGCGGAAGAAGTGCTGCGTGGTTGCGTCGGTCGCAATGCCGGACGGGACAATGATGCCGACGCGACCTTCGGGCGCGATGAGCGTGCGGAAAAGCTCCGCAAATACCTGATACGTATTCACGTCGCCCCGTCCACAGAGCGGGTAACGTTCGCTGTTGCGGAGCAGGTGGCTCTCGCCTTCTGCCTGCCGCCGTGCCTCTTGAAAGGCTTCGTACAGGGCAGGATCGTCGCTGCGTAGCGCCGCGATCATGCGGTCGCGTTCGGCCTTGTTGCGGGCTCCGGCAATGTCCGGGCGGTACGGCGCGAACCACTCCTTCTCCTGAAGCTTTACGCGCTCCCAGGGTGGGTTGCCCAGCATGAGGCTGAAGCCTCCGCGCCAGCCGGCCAGTTCGTTGTCAGGGGACTCTTCTTCGGCTGGCAGGCGGAAGACGTCCGGGAACGCCAGGTGCCAGTGGAAGAAGCCGTACTGCCGGGCCAGCCGCCGGATCTCGTCACGCATCCAGTGCGGCGCGTTGTGCGGGTTGCGCTCGATCTTGCGGAAGGTCTCCTCAGTGATCGGGTACGGCTTCTCGGGGTCGGGCCGCTTCTTCCAGACGAAGGAGGCGCACCAGGCGTCGGCCAGGAGTCGGGCGTTGGCATAGTCGGCCGACTGGACGGCGGCCTCGTACCGGCGCTGCTTCTCCTGCACCGCCTCCACGCTGTCGTCCGGCAGGTCGTTCAGCCCGGCCATGAGCGCCGGCACGTTGCCCAGGCGCTCCCAGGGCATCATCTCCACCCCGAAGAGGTCGCGCTGGCGCTGGCGGCGGAAGTTTCGGTTCTGCGCCTTGTACTCGTTGGCGAACTTCGTGTCGTCGCCCGTGATCGTCTTGAATGCGTCGTCCGGAATACCCTCGCGAATGGCGGCGGGCGTGGCGCCGAGGAGGGCGTTGCCCACCTGGATGTGGTGGTCCAGGAACGAGAGCGGCTTGCCGGGCTCCAGCGCCTCCAACCAGAGGTTCACCTTGCACAGCTCTACGGCCATCGGGTTGAGGTCCACGCCATAGATGCACCGCCCGATCACGTCGCGCAGGGCGTGCCGGATGGCCTCGGGCGAGGGCTGGTCGTCGCCCGTCCGCACGGAGGCCAGCCGCGCGGCGATCCGGTGCGCGGCGGCAATGAGGAAGTGGCCGCTACCGCAGGCCGGGTCGCACACCTTGAGATCGAGCAGCGCCTGCTCGGGGTCGGACTTGCGCATCGCCTCGTCCAGGAGCGGGTTGAGCGATGTATCGAGCAGGCTTTGGATAAGAGAATCCGGCGTGTAGTAAGAGCCGGTCGTCTTGCGCTCCGACCCGGCCACGGTCTCCAGGCGGAAGCTGGCCGCATCCAGGTTCAGGACCGGGTGAAGTTCCAGCAGGCTCTCGTAGATGGAGCCGAGTTCTTCCGGGCCGAGGTTCTTGTAGTCCACGGCGCGGCGCGTACTGTCCTGCGTGACGAAGCAGAGCGCCCGCACGGCGTCCAGCAGGTCGTGGTTGGCGATGTCGCCGTCCAGATCGGCCACGGCCTCGCCCGACCACAGGAACGAACCGAGGGCCGGTAGCCCCAGCTTCGGCTCGCCGTTCTTCGAGCCGAGAATGCCCATGACTACACGAAGGCCGCGATACAGGTCGGGGTGACGGGAGCCGCGCTGCTTTTCGGCCAGCTCCCGCAGGCGCGAGGCGCTGTAGAACCGATTGTAGCGTTCGCGGACCTCGCCAGGAGCATCCGGCAGGAGCAGCAGGTCGCGATCCTCCGCCACGAACAGAAAGATGAGCCGGTAGACGAGCCGGAGCAGCTGGCGGTAATAGTCCTGCCGCGAGAGCTCGCCGCTGCGCAGCCGTTCCCGTAGCTGCGCGTTCTCCGGGTGGGCGATGAAGCCGGTGCCGAGATGACTGATGGCCCGTTCCACGCCGTCGCGCAGGGCTTCGAGCGCCCGGGTGCCCTCGTCGTGGGCCGCCTGCGACCACTGCTCTAGCCAGCAGTCCTCCGGGCGCTCGCCTTCGAAGCGGCTCTGATGGCACACGAGCCAGAGCACGGTAAAGTCGGCGTACGCCTCGCCCTCCATCATCGCCTCCAGGTCGAACTCGACGTACGCCTGCCGGGTGAGGCTGGCATTGTCGCGGAGGATGCGGAGCTTGTAGCCGTTCGAGAGGATGCCCCATTGGTGGTTCGGCGAGCGGTTCAGGAACTCCTGCGCCATGCTGTGCGGGCTGCCCTGCGCGGCCCCCGCGACGCCCGCCGTCCGCCGGTCCAGATCGATCCGGAAGGAGAGCAGGTGGATGGGCGTATTCTGCCACTGGTGCGAGATCGGGTAGGACTTGCCTTCAATCTCGTGTGCTTTCGCCGTGAGGAGCCGCCCGTATCCCAGTTCCTGGAACAGCGGCTCCAACCACTCCCGGCGTGTCTGCGCCGTACCGAGCTGGCTGATCGCTTCGATCTCGGCCGTTTCTTTCCGGAACGACTTCCACACGCCCCGCAGCCGGTTCCAGGAACCGCTGATCGCCTCGCTCAGCTTCTCGCCCTTGGCCAGGTGGTAGTGCTCCGGCTTCAGGCCGTCCAGTGAACTATCTCCCGCATGGATGCGCTGGAGCAAGTCGGCAGGCAGGATGCCCCCTTCGGTACGAATGGTCGAAAACGGTTGGCGGTTACGAACTTGCATGATGAAACGTAGTCACTTGGGCACGGAGTACATGCGCCGGTAGTTCGAGCGACAAAGCACGGTGTGGAGGGCATCAATAGGGGAGTCGCCCGATTCCCGTGCGATCCAGCCAGTCCTGATACTCGACATACGTCAGCGGTGGGTTTGGTGAGGCACCGTCGAGGCTGACTAGTGGGGTCGAAGGCACCACAGCCTTCAGGTATGCGACGGCCTCCTCTCGCGTGTCGAACTCGTCGGTACGGGTAGGAGGGTAGCCGCGCACGTTGCGCCGGGTAATCACAGCCCACTTCTCCTCCCATGCTTGCGGCGGTTTGTCCACCTCAACCGTTCGAGACTTGACGGAAGAAATCTCCAACACATACATCCGATCGTCGAGGTAGAATCTTCCCTGGTGATCGACCATAGCTGATACCTGGCAATACGATTGAGCGGTCGCTTGAGCGCCTGGTTCACGAGATGGCGGGCAAGTAGACGTACACTCCCAGCACATCAGGCGGAAGCTGTGGCTCCACCCGATAGCTTCCGCGGGCGTGCGCTGCCGAGCGAACCCGGCGATGGGCCTCCAGCAGCTCTTCCCCGCGGGCACGAGCGTCATAATCCAGGTGGCTCCGGATCATGTCAAAGTTATTCAGCACCAGCCTGAGGAAATGCTGTGCCTGGTCCGGATTGATATTGGCGTCCGGTTCGGCCTGGAGCAGTGCTTCCGCCTCTCCCTGGTCCAGCCACTCGGCATCAGCCGGCGAACCTCGGAAGGCCAGTACGCGTGCGTCCTCTGCCAGGAGCGGATATTCCTCGTTCCCGCGACGTACGACGATGTGATACCGGTAGCGGACGAGGAGGAGGGTAGTCCGGCGTTCCACATGGCGCGTGCGGATTGCGCCGCAACGTCGCGCCTTTCCCTCGCCGTCGAGCGCAGCGTCCATTACATGAGTTGCCAGGCCCTCAACGAAAGGATGTGTCCGGCTCAGGTAGACCTCACCCTCCTGGACCGGCTTGATGAAGCGGCCTTTGAGGGTGGTGATGCCCCCCACGGCATCTCGCAGCGCACGCGGGGTCTCAGACAGGTCGAATGTCCAGGCACCATGCTGCCGTACCACGCCGCCATGTATACGGATTACCTCGTCGGTGAACCGGGCAACGTCCGGACTGGCGCCCATGGCATGACGGATCGCTTCCAGCTCCCCGGTCACCTCCTCCGGCTTGATACGGTCCTGCGCGAACATGGTGCGAGACCGCTTCTCACGCTCCGAAACGTTCTCCCACTCAGCATGTAGCGCATTCTTCTGATCGACGAGGTCATCGAATAAGGTGAGCTGCGACGCCGTCGCCGTGCTGCCTCGCAAGAGAAGTCCCTCAAAGATTGCTTCCACAACCTGATTCGAATCGCCCGGCACCGGGACCGAAATGCCGAGTGCGTTGCGGATCGTCTGATGCTTCCGGAGCAGCACATCCAGCACGATGCCGTCAATCTGGTTGTCGGTACCGTAGTAGGTGACGACGCGCACCTTTGACTTCGGCTGGCCGTAGCGGTCCACGCGGCCTTCGCGTTGTTCGTGACGTGTGGGGTTCCAGGACAGATCGTAGTGAATTACCGTGTCGAAGTGCTCTTGGAGGTTGATACCCTCGCTGAGGCAGTCCGTGGCCACGAGTACGCGTTTCGGTGCTTGCCCGAGTTCCTCCACACGCGCCTCACGTTCAGTCGGAGCCAACAGGCCTGTTACGGCCGCCACCTCTACTCCTCGCAAGTGGCCGCGGAGGGCTTCTGCAACGTACTCGGCCGTCGGTACGAACCGGCAAAAAACAATCGGTTGGCAACCCTCGTCGATGAGACTCTTAATCAGGGTGAGCGCCTTCTGGAGCTTCGCATCCTGCCGGCCCTGCAGGGACTCGGCAGCGCGAGCCATTTCATTCAACTGCCGCCTCGTCTGATCTAGCGATGCATCCTGCTCCTCCTCACCGGGCAGGTTGCCGTGCACGAGATCAATGCCCTCTGCCGTCTCGTCGTCTACCAGGTCCAGCACACGGTGGCGTCCGATCTCATCCGCTTCCTCAACGCTCTCGGTTGCTGCAGAGGCAGCCCGGTTACGAAGAGTGGCCGCCGCCGCTGCTGGGCTGGATGCCAGGGCACGGAGAAGTCCGAGCGCCGCCCACCAGCGGACGCGCTGGCGATGGGTGCCGCCCTCCGCATCCTGAACGGTTTCTTTGGCATACCGCAGCACGCGTTCGAAGAGCCGCCGATAATCATCCGTCAGAGAGTAGGTGATCTCCGTCTCCTCTCGGTCCGGGAAGGGGGTGTCCGCCTGCGCGTAGTGGCGGATGTCCGCACGACGGCGCTGTACGAAGTGAGCAGCGAGCGCTCGGCGGTGGTGCTCATTCTGTGGTCCGGCAAGGTCGGACGGCAGGTACATAAACCGTTTGTCCAGAAGACCCAGCAAGGATCGAAACGCCTCTTCCTTACCGGAATGCGGGGTCGCAGTTACCAGGATCAGATGACGGTTCGGATCCTCAGACAGCTCTCGTACGAGACGGTATCGTTTGTGCTGATTGGATTGCCGTTCGCCAGCAAAGGCGCACGTGTGCGCTTCATCCACGATAACTAACTCGGGGCACGCACGCACGAAGTCATCCCGTCGCCGGTCGAACTTTATGAAGTCCATGGAGACCACTACGTGCGGGTACACGTCGAATAGAGACTGGCCGGGGCGGCAGTTCCGCTCAAGACGCCGTGCGGTGCTTGGCAGAACGAGTTCTGCTTCGATGTGAAACTTCTCCCGCAGTTCGGCCTGCCACTGCTCAGCCAGGTGCGGTGGGCATAAGACCGCCAGGCGCGAAGCCTCGCCACGGTCCATGAGCTCGCGGGCTACCAGTCCGGCCTCTACCGTTTTTCCAATACCCACGTCGTCTGCTATGAGCAGGCGAACTGGATCCAGCTGCAAGGCCATCAACAGTGGCACGAGCTGATACGGACGCGGCTCGAACGCGAGTCGTCCAAACGAACGAAACGGACCGGCACTCGAGCGAAATCCCAGCCGGACTGCGTCTAACAATAACCTTCCGGAACGGTGGTCACCCGCCTCTTCTGGACGGGGCAGTTCGAAGTGCGCAGGGCGAACCTCCTCCAGTCCGAGGTGGACTCCCGTGATCTCACTTTCAGTGCCACCCAAAGGCCGCAGGAGCAGGAAGTCATCATTTGATTCCGGTAGGACGACCCACTCTCGTCCTCTGGTACTTACAAGATTTCCGACAGCAAAGCTCATGTATTGTTCGAACCGAAGATGTGCGGGTACTTCTTAAAGAGAACGGACCAGTCGTCCTCATGGTGGAAACGGAGTACAGTGTAACCGAGGTCCTCCATGTGGGATTGCAGGGTTTCGTCGCGCGCCTGCCGTTCGGGGTAGTCATGCACGGGACCATCTACATAGATGGCTGCCATGGCTTCCTCGTAGAAGAAGTCCGGGCGTGTACCACATTGCTTGATCAGCACCTGTGCTTTCGAAGGCAGCCGGAGACCTTGCTCGTCGATCGTACGCAGCCACTTACGCTCTAGCGTAGACCCGGACAGTCGAAGAAGTTGTTCGAGGAGCGAGGAGCGAGATGCTGCCGTAGATGAAGCCGAGACGTGCGCCTGTGCGTACGACATCAACACGTCTCGTACCGCCTTCCGATCCAGCATCTGGTGATCTCGCTGGTTTCTATAGCTCATGAGGCAATCGTAGCAAGCGGCTTCACAGTCCTCAGACGAGCCCGGTGCACGGTTCAGGTCCTCCCCGGTGTCAGGGTCGAAGTGACACAGGTGGAGCGCCTCGCGAGCCACCTCCGCAAGCGCACCTGCGTCGTCCAGCAAGCGTCGAAGCACGCCAGCCCCACCCTCAGCGGCTTCGAAGAATAGGAGCTGCTTCGGATCATCCCGGTTCGGCAATGGCTCAACAGCCAGCTCGTCGTCCTCCAACTGGTATCGGATCTGAATAGCGTTCTTAAGAGCAGACTGCAAGGAGATCAACTGCTCCGCCGAAAGAGCCTTCTTCGGCTCGAGCACCATGCAATTTCGACGGTCTTCCACGTAAGGAATTACCCGCTGCACGCGGTTCGACATGGGATCGTCGTCATCCTCAGCAGCCTGCTTATTCGATGCCCAGTATCCCCGCTCCGTATCCAGGAGGAATCCGTACTGTTCCTGATCTGATCGGCGCGCCCAGCCCAGGTTGATGCGCCAGAGCGTCGAAGCGTGTCCATAAACCATCTCCGCGAGCGTGTCCTCGCCCTGCCGAATGAGGGCTGACCGGTGTGAAGGACGGCCCTTATGCTCAGCGAACCGCACACCTGTGATGATCTCATAACCCATCCGCATCCGCTCCTCTTCGTCCGAGTTAATCCGGTCCCGGCGACGGGTAGATACGTTCTCAAGCCTAAAAAGGCTGGTCAGGGGAAGGCTCAAGCGGTTTCCACACCGCTCGCACAGGTCGACGCCATCACTGCCGTCCGTGATCGGGTGCAGGTATCCGCACGTCTCACAGCGCTTTGCACGGCGCGTGAGCACGTCGTCCTCCGAGACAGGCAGGATAACCTTGTTGATCACATACCGGGAGCCCTCGTGATAAACGATGGCCCGAGGACCAAACTCAGAGATCGCCAGGAATCGAGGACGGGACAGGAATTCGTCCTTCTGGCGTATCGTCCGGCCAGGGATGTAGGCCGAAAGGGGCAGGCGCGGGAAATTATACCCCGGAAGGAATCCTTCACTCGCGAAATAACGGTAGCTATAGAAGTCCGACTGGACCACGTTCGCCACCTCCGTTAGTAGATCTAGCTGCTGCTCCGCTTCACGCCGTAGCCGCTTCGCCTGGGTCTTGTCGGCGAGCGAGCGCGTGGCATCCTGAATAATCTTGTTCTGCGCCTTCACCTGCGTGAGGGCGGACCGGTATAGACTTCTCCACCGATCACAAGCCGCGTCGAACGCTCGGACCACATGCCGGAGTACGTCTTCTAACCACTCCGGGCCATACCAGTCGGCAGCGTCGAGTTCGTCCTGCAGTGAACCAAGTACGTTCTCAGCACGCTTCTTTGCCCGAGCCCTTGCACCGTCAGACTCGATGCAATCCACCACGCTTTGCAGTAGGGCTAGCGTAGGCTCATCACCATTGACGTCGAGCAGTTCACGCAGCGATTTGTGCAGGCTCTGGCCCGTTTCCGCGAGCCAGATAGCCTGTACGTGCGCACGGACCAGGTCTTCATTGGCGAGGTCGAGACGTGGCGGCGTCACTACCCCTGCTACCATTCGCTCCGGCCGTTTGAAGAAGTACTGGTCGTGCGAGCTTCCCGTCGAGCAATACGTGAATACGAGTGCAGGCTGTCCACTTCGCCCCGCCCGCCCGCTCCGCTGCGCGTAGTTGGCTGGCGTCGGCGGTGCATTTCGCATGTTCACGACGTTGAGCTGCGCGATGTCGACGCCTAGCTCCATCGTGGGAGAGCAGTACAGAATGGGAAGCTGCCCTTCGCGAAAGCGATTCTCCCGGTCCACGCGATCATCGTACGGCACCTGCGCCGTGTGTTCGCGTGCCTCAAGTCCGTGTAGCTGACGAGCCACCTCGCGGTAAAAGTCAACGAAGAACGCATTGGTGCTGGCTCCTTCGCTCGAAGCTGCGACAGTTCGGATGGGGTCACGGAACGCCTGCGTCCCATCGCCGGCCGTCCAGATGATGGCAGATGCAGGGATCTGGTATCCCGGTACATCGTCGGCGTCTCCGGGTTCAAGGACCCGCTTCACGAGTCCGGCCTTCCGCAAGGTCTCGAGCAGTTCACGGATGATCTGTTCCCGATCCTCCAGTTTGATCCTCTCGTCATACTCGGCGAAAGTGCTGGGACGTCCCAGATACAATCCGAAGCCGCCCCGCGATGACAGGAACAGATGACCGCCGAAATCACGCGGCTGTCTCGCTCTCGGAAGCAGTATAGCCGCTTTCTCTAGCGTCTCATGTTCGTCGAGTGCCCACGGTGCAATGAGCCTCTGCTGGCTCTGCTGCTTGATGCGTTCCTGCTCATTAGCATCCAGGAACGAGACGTTGATCGCAAGCTCACGCCGCATGTAGTCGAGCAGCGTCTTTGCCACGTTCTTGCGTGTTGCCGGTGAGGCTGAGACGAGCGCCGGGTGTAACCCCTGCCAGACCTGTTCCGCAGCACACAACTGGTCGAGAGAGGCGTATTGGATGATGAGGAGGCCGCATTGCTCTAGGTTAGGAGCAGTAACCCGCCACCCCCGCTTCAGATCACGGTAAAGACGGTAGCCGAGCACGTTCCGAAGTGCCTCGTCCGTCTCCTGCCGGGCTAGAAACAGCACCTCCGGATCGCTCGCATACGCTTCGATTGGGAGGTTAAGCGCCTCGGCCACACATTGCGTAAGTTGATCGTACCGCAGGCCGTTTGACCCAGCTGCGTCCACAGCCCGGAAGATCGCGCCGCGTAGCATCCCGATCTCGATGAAGTCGTTGAAATGGCCAGCCTGTAGAGAGGCATCCTGACGGTTATCCGTGAAGCTAAGTAGCTTCCGCGCTTTGTGATCGAGCGTACGTTCGCCTCTGAGATGACGGATGGCCGAGAGACTCAGAACGGTTGTGGCCGTGCTACGTCCCTCGGAACCGAGTGTCGCCAGCTTGGCGAAGTCACTCCGCTGACGGGAGCCATAGGTTACGCCGCAATTCGGGCAGAATCGGAAGGGCGCGTGGAGGAAATGCGCACGCAGGCTGCCCTGCTTTTCACTCCCATCAGTAGCCACGTGGATTCGTTGAGGAAGATCCTTCGTGCGGTCTGGTCGAACGCGAATACCGCCCTTGTGTGGCTCAGTCCAATCGTCTGGAATACGTTGAAGGATGCCGGCCATGTCATCAGGCCATGGATCCTCTGTATCAACGTACAAGAAGCCTGCCTCGCCCTCGGACTGGTCGTTATATTGGTCCATAAGATCGCGTGCGGAGTAGACTACAGTGCCGTCACCATTTCCCATTCGTCGCACAGTGTAGTACTCCTGGCCGCACTCACGACAAAAAGCCATAGGAAGGAGGATCCGGCTGCGGTCACCCGGCATGTACTGCTGTCCGCGCACCGTGATGTATCTGTCTTTCTCAGCCTCAAGGGATGCGTACACCGTGTCGCCACGGCTGATGAACTGATGAAGTCGAAAGGCAAATGGCGGGAAGCCTGTCTCGGGATTAGGCTCGCATGTATAGCCAGCCAGAAGAGCCTCTTCGATGGCGGAGACACAGCGTTCCACTGGTGCGCCCGTTACGTTGCTCAAGGCTCGAGCAGCGCCTGCCTCACCCGTGATGCTTTGTGGCACAGCCCGCTCCAGGCGACCGCTCACCGGATCACGCCGGACACCGAATGTGCTCTCAATCCAGATGGAAAGGGGGTCTTGTCTGAAGGAATCGAAGGTCTGAGGTGGCTTTCGTTTGGGATCCACCACCCGAGCCGTAAGCTCCTCCCTGAATACCATGTCGCCCAGATCACGTTCGGGAGTTGTGCGGCGAAGCGTCTCTCCAATTACATGTTCGACCTCCACTTGGCTTCCGAAGAGCTTAGTGGCCACTTCAGCCACAGCCGCTTGCCTGTCTGCGTATGAGCCATCGCTCGCCATGGTGGCCGACGTGCCCACGCACTGTAGTCCAGAAGCGTTCAAGCGGTCGCGCACGCGTCGCACGAGCAATGCCACATCAGCGCCCTGCCGACCACGATAGGTGTGGAGCTCATCCAGTACAAGGAACTGAAGCCCCCGCGCGGCGCCAATTAAGTCTGCTTCCGCCGGCCGGGTAAGGATAAGCTCCAGCATTACGTAGTTGGTGAGAAGGATGTCAGGTGGTGAGGCGATGATAGCCTGCCGAGCCTGATCATCTTCTTGCCCAGTGTACTTTTCAAAGGTGACTGGACCTTTCCCATCCGGATACCCGAATCGCAAGAACTTCTCCAACTCGCCATACTGGCTATTCGCCAGGGCGTTCATCGGATATACGACGATCGCCTGAATGCCACGACCTGATCCGCGTCGTAACACATGATCAACTATAGGTACGATATAGGAGAGGCTCTTGCCCGATCCCGTACCAGTGGTGAGGACATAGTTCTTTCCGGAACGCGCACTTCGAATGGCATCAGCTTGATGCCGGTGCAGTCGAAGCTCGCGCTCCTTCTCCGGCTTGTCTTTGTTCAGGCGAAAGACACGGCTGCATTCTGGATGCAACACTCCCTTGTCGACCAGTATGTCGATCGTTTCGCCCGGCTCGAACGCGGGGTTTAGTTGCAAGAGCGGATCGGGCCACAGGAGACCATCGGCCATCTCCTGCTCAACTTTGTCGTGGATCCGCTTGTCTGAGATATTTATGAAACTGCGGATATAGGTTGAGTAATCCGAGATCAACTGGTCGCGGAAAGCAAAGACATCCATGCCACAAGTCAGAGTGGAGTCACGAAAGCGAGTAAGCCACACGAGGCTGAATGGGCAACGGTGGGGATGTGAGTTAGTTGTAATATTCGATAAACGTAGGTAATTCTCAAATGTATACGCGAATTAGTGTCGGGCTAGGTAGACAAGCAGCAATCTTTCTGTGGCTCGGAGATCAGAACAGGTGGACGGCCCTCCCGAATCCGCATCCGGGAGGGCCGTCCACCAGTCATGTGTTCCTCCATGAGTTCAATCAGCGACGATAAGTCCCAATCGAAGCCAGATGCAGCTCCTATGGAATGAATCGCTCAACAGGTCACTTACAGTGATTCTCATCAAGTAAGTCCTGTACGGATCTGAGTAGCCAGAATGCGATCCGATCGATGGCGTCGAGTTGTTCGGCGATGGCCGTACCACGTTCCTCGTACGCCTTAAGGTACTGGAGCGAAGACATGCGAGCGTCGAGTCCCAAGGCGTAGCACAGCACGAAGGCCGCTCCCTCGGCCTGGAGCTCTGCTGCGACGTACGAAAGGCCTTCAGTCTTTTCGTGCGCTACCGCGTGTGCTAGCTCATGCGCGAGAGTGAGAGTGGCGTCGTTGTCACTTCCGACACGGACGCCGATCATCCTTCGGCGGAAATCGCAGTAGCCTTCCTCGAGCCGGTCATCGTAGCGGATCACCTGGAAGCCCAATCGCTCCGCGACGCGAGTGAGATTTACGTAAAGGTGGGCGAAGTCGTCACCCCTGAGCTTCGGGATGGGACTCTCATACCGGAGGGCGGTCTCTTAGTATCCAGGGATGACTTCCGTCTGCGTGATGTCCCAGACATAAGCTACTCGGAAGGCAGCTACGATGTGGTCCTTCTGTGGATCGAGGTTCTGCTTTCGTGCTTCCTCCTCTGTCGGCCTACGCAAGACTGGAGCGAGGATCATGATGCCCTTCTCACCCTTCCTCACATGGCGCCCCACGTCTTTCCAGGCGGCGAACCCTTTCACATACCGAGCTGTAGGTCGCTGCGCTTGGATGAGGAGTGTGTTCTGGGGGCTGTACTGTCGAAAGTGTGCTCGGAAGCGGAGGTACCGTGCAAGGGCTTCCGGGTCCTGCTCGACGTCCTCGAGCCCGCGCTCGAGGATCGAACGCGCCTCGGCAAGGCGGTCCTCACGCGTGAAATGGGCGGTCTTTCCAGATGTGGGGAGCGAGGTTGTCTTCGTATTCATGTGATTCCTCGTATATGAAAAGAGGCCGGAGCGCCATGCCTCTGCGGGCATGGCGCTCCGGCCTCTGTGATCGGTGTTGTTGCGATATGTGGGGACTAGTTCAAGAGGCCCCGCTCGACGAGGCTCGTATAGCGGCCGTCATGGCCAATGATGAGGCTGTCGAGGATGGGGATGTCCAGAAGTTTGCCAGCATCCGCGAGTCCCTTCGACACGGCTACGTCCTCTCGGCTCGGTTCGAGATTGCCGGAGGGGTGGTTGTGCGCCACCACGATGGAGCGGGCATTGGCCAGGATGGCTGCCTTGAACGTCTCGCGCGCGTTAACGATGGTGGCCGTGAGGCTCCCCACGCTGACCGTGCTGATGCCGATGACTTGGTTGGCCGCCGAGAGCATGACCACGACGAAGTGCTCCCGGTCGCACCGGCCGAGATAGCCGGCCAGGAGGGCAGCCACGTCGGCGGGGCTCGTGATGACGGGCGCGCTGAGCGTGCGCTCCTTCACTAGTTCGAGTCTGAAGACGGGCGCCTCCCAGACGCCGAACTTGGCAGGTTGGTGGCCGGCGCACTGGTCGAAGAGGGTGAGGGTCTTGGCGCTATCGGATGTGTTCATCTCTATGGTCTCCATGGAAATAGAAAGAGGCCGAAGGGCATGTGCCCTTCGGCCTCACTGTCTGCTTGTTATCGCTGATGCGGATTAGAGCTCGCCCATGTGATGGCTCAGCCAAAGACGAACGAAGGCGGCTCGGATGGTGCCGCCTTCGTATGGGATCGCGCTGATCACGTCGTGCTTGAACTGCTGGTAGAGCCTGTCGGCATGTCCGGGTCCGACGAACCGGAGCAGGATCAAGCGGGCGAGGTCCGCAGGCCCGCTGCCTCCATAGCCCCAGCTGATGCCTGTCGGACTGTGGCGGACGACGTGGAAGGCGTTCGTGCGCGCCGAGCCGTCGCGCGCCCGCCAGAGGCGGACGTCCTCGTCCGGTTCGGGAACGGCCGTCGCGGCCCCGTCCCCTTGAGACGAGTACTTCTCGATGGCTTGAGCGACGAAGCCGATGGCCACGTTGAGGCCGAGGTACTTGTGGGGGGCGTCGTGGCCCGTCACGCCCAGCAGGTACACGGCGGCCCCGTGCTCGAGGAGCGGGCGGAGCCACGGGGCGTGCTTGTCCTGAACGAAGCCGACGAGCATGTCGGCAAACGAGACGGCCAGGCGGTCGCCACAGGCGGACACGTCGAGCCGGTGGCCCCGCAGAGGGCGGAGGTTATGGAGCACGCGGAGCGCCTCCTGCAGATCGCGCGTGCCGCAGAGCTTCGTCGGGACGGCGAAGGCCTGCGTGTTGTGTTCGAGCGCGAAGGCGAAGCTCTCGCTGGCCTTCCTTCGGATGCGCTCCAGGCTCATCGCAGAGCGGGCGAGGGCGAAGTTCGCCCAGCGCTCAGCCTCCTGCGTGAGCCGCACGACGCGCTGGGCGGCTCGTTCAGAGGGGTTGGGGATCCGTACGCCCATGCGTACGTTGGTGTTGTTTGACATCTGACACCTCCTGTGTCGTGATGTTGATGATCAGCGGTGCAGCCACACCGCCGTTCCGGCACTGCGCCGGAAGAACGAAGAAGCCCCGCCAGGCAGCGCGCCTAGCGGGGCTTCGTTGCTGAGAGGGCTCTGATCGCAAGTGTCGACCGGAGCACGTTGGCATCGTAGAAGACCCCCGGGGGCTAAAAACGACGCCTCGTCTCAGCGGGTTAGGGGACCGAGGAGCTCGGGTGGAGCTACAAAAACGGGATGGTCTCTACTGGGTCAATAGGGGGAATTAACCCATGGTGCGAAGCGGCCTTGAGGCGAATTGTCTGTGCTACGCGAGCTTTTCGTGCGAGATAATGCCTATCGCCATCCATTCTGCGAACATACCGGAGACTGGATAAGGCCCGGGCGAATCATGTACCTAATCAGATGGAAATGGCAGCGTGCAGGTTGGGGGAGGACGAGTACCTTGGGAGGGGTTTGTACATAAGCTCATTCGGTGAGCTAAAGAGTTCCGTCCAGTGTCCGAAAATGAATGCTCAAGCCGTTTATTTTCATCAGCAATACGATGGTTACAACACTGAAGCGGGCATTGAGGATAAGGGAGGGCGAATACGTGCCAGTTTCGCTTGCCCGAAAACTGGAGGAATTGTTCCATCTTCGCCGCCATGATCCGTACTCAGATCTAGCATGGTGTGCAATCTGTAAGACTGCAGCACGTGCGGACAGAATCTTGGATGAACTATTCGGGCCGTGGTATAGCCGCTATGACCTAAATTTCGATGGGGTCATCTATAGGTACAGTATCGATACCGCTCGCATTGCCGTCGAATTGAGGCAAAAACGAGGCAAATGGTACTTGCCTCGCATTCGACCGTCTGCTGATTCCGAGACGGAGGACGACGCAATTGATTGGCTTGACCATATAGTAACGAGCGATGAACTTAGGATTGTCGCAGTGACGAGACTGCTACGTAGGATGGCAGCTCCTGAGGATGAAGTCCAATTAGTAGCTGACATCACCGGCACTCAGATATCGAACATCGTCTGAATCGAATCGCTGGTTCACGGCGGACAGGCAATCGGCAATTTCCGCGCTGTTAAAGACACGTCAATTGCCAGTCGGCGATGATATTAACTGTTGAGTACAACCCATCCAGATAGGCATCTCCTCTGTAGGTTTTGGGATCGGGCACGTCGATCTGGTTCGAAGTGAACGTGGACAGTCGGGGCAGCACGAGATCTCGCGCGCGAGAACTAAGGACGTAGGGCGTACTGCCTGCGGTGAGGGCTCTCTCAGCCCACGACAGGACGTGTGAGAGGAAGGCAAAAATGTGGGCCCAATCATACCACACAGGTAGCATAATACCAGTTCGAGCTACAAGCGTAGTAGTGTTGCCTTTCTCTACGAACAAATTCCATGGGACTGCATCCGCTACATAGCGGACAGGACGATCCTTGTCAGGCTGTACCATTGCGGCAAGCGCCATTTCCGCAGCGGCCGTTCGTAATGCAGGGGCCGTATAAAGTAGGGCATTCTGGGCCTCCTTGATGGTTGCTCCGCTTCGACCCCGTCCGAGGAGATAGGTCAGCAGGTCCGTCTTCACGCCTACGCCGAAGCCGGCTCGAAGACGTAGCATGAGTGCAGCCGGATGAGTAACTGTGGGTGTATCAGGTCCCTTGGGGCGGCGGCCCTCGGCCAAGATACCATTGCCGACATATCGCTTCCAGCGCCGGTCGCCGGCATCGTAGGCTTCTACGGCGAAGGGGCTGAATGTCTCGCGCGTGGATGGTGGGAAGGTGCGGAGGAGGGATGACACTCGCTGAACGCTGAGTAGAGTGGAGGCCGTCGTGGCCCACCAAGCGAGTGCGTCCTCGAGACGGCGCTCATGCCGTGCTACCTCGGTTGACAGTAGAACCAGAGCCTCTGGATCAATGATGGAGGTCGGTTCTTTGTTCTGAGTGGCGGAAGCTGGAAAACCAAGCGCGCGC
>Ga0164243_10004817_pt1 | contig 20923 bp, 26 predicted proteins | sample OricompcompostOP_FD_108781 | JGI IMG/M metagenome (GOLD analysis project Ga0164243, IMG submission 108781) | Organic Plus compost microbial communities from Emeryville, California, USA - Original compost - Organic plus compost (OP) | ecosystem: Engineered > Solid waste > Mixed feedstock >...
ACCGCTTCAGAATCGCCTCGCTCGCGTGGTCCTTGGTGCCTGAGAGGTTCCGGGGAGGAATTGCCCCTTCGGCGCCGCGTCGGGGACACGATCTCTCCCACGCGCTGTCGACAGCGCGTTCAGGGTACCAACAGCTGCGCCACCACGTGTACGGAGCGCGTCAGGACGACATGCGAGCGCGACGGCGTGCGGCCAGCTCGTCGTTCTCATCGACGGCGTCGACGGCCTCGGCCTTCTCGCTGGGCAGCTCGTGCAGCGTGCCCTCGATCTCCTTCCAGACACCGCCGACGGCGATGCCGAAGACACCCTGCCCGCCCTGGAGCAGGTCGATGACCTCGTCGGCGGAGCGGCACTCGTAGACCGAGGCACCGTCGCTCATCAAGGTGACCTGCGTCAGGTCGTCGGTGCCCCGCTCGCGCAGGTGGTCGATCGCGATGCGGATCTGCTGCAGTGAGACGCCGGCGTCGAGCAGGCGCTTGATGATCTTGAGCAGCAGGATGTCCTTGAACGAGTACAGCCGCTGTGTGCCCGAACCGGTGGCCGAACGGACGGTGGGCTCGACGAGTTGCGTGCGAGCCCAGTAATCCAGCTGGCGGTACGTGATGCCGGCCGCAGCACACGCCGTGGGACCGCGGAATCCCGCGTCCTCAGGCAGCGGTGAGACGTCGTCGTTGAACAGCAGGCCTTGATCGCCGGCTTCGGCGATCGCGCCGGACGTGTCGACCGACGGCTCGTGGGACTCGTTCATCACTGGCCTTCCAGGCAGGTATATGGGGAAGACTACCGCTACGAAACTACAACCGTGGCATCAGTAGTACCCTCAAGGTAAGGGTGAGACTTTGCCGGGTCAACGACCCCGGTCGGCGTGTCTCACTGCAAGAACCCAATTCCGGTCGCCAGCCCGAGGCACGAGGGCGGGAAGGCGTCGCCAGCCTGACCGACACTCCGTCGCGCCACTCGTACCTCGCGCCGCTCCTCCGCGTCAGCCAAAGTCTTCGGGATCGACGTGGTCGAGGAACTCGCGGAACTTGGCGATCTCCTCATCCTCGTCGGTATCACCCTCCATGCCTGTGGCCTCGATGCCCACCGATTCCAGGACGTCCTCGGCGCACACGATGCGCGCACCGCACCGCAGCGCCAGGGCGATCGAGTCCGACGGCCGGGCATCGACCGTCGCTCCCGAGGCGAACGACAGCACGGCGAAGAACACACCATCGATGACGTCCACGATGCGCACCTCCACCAACTCATCGCCCAGAGCATCGATCACCTGACGCATCAACTCGTGCGTGGGCGGCCGCTCCGCCGGTTGGCCCTGCTGCGCGAACGCAACCGCGGACGCCTCGACCGCGCCGATCCAGATCGGCACGTACCGCCGGCCCTCTACTTCACGCAGCAGTACCAGGGGTTGATTCGTCGGACGCTCCACACGGACGCCGATGACCTCGACCTCACGCATGGTCAGCCTCGACCCCGGAGCCCCCGACGCAGGAGCACCGTCTGCAGCGAGACTGCCAGCGCAGCCAACGACGCCGTCGTCTGCTCGGCGGCCTCATGATCCAGCACGCGGTCTCGTGGCGCCACGACCTGGTCGAACAAGGCCACCTGTCGTTCGGCTCCGGCGGCCAGAACGCGCAGATGACGCGGTTCGAGGCCGAGCGAGGCGAACTGACCCGCCAAAGCAGCCACATGGAGGTCGTCACCGTCGTAGAACGCCGACTTGCTCCTCCGCACGATCAGCCCGTGCTCCTCGATCGCATCCAGAAGTGCGGCATCGATACGCGCCTTCTCCAGTAGATCGGCGCGTGTCAGCCGCACCTGGCTGCTCGGCGCGCGGAACGTATCCGGATTCGGCAATCCGTTGTCGTCCAGCGCCAGCACCGGCACTCGGACTCCCGGCTCGTCGACATCGGGCACTCGTCCGTTGTCCATGTCCTCGAGCACCTGTCGGATGTGGTTCAGCGGCCAGAACTTGTCACGCTGCTGACGCAGAATGAACCGCAGCCGTTCGACGTCGGCGTAGGAGAACTTGCGGTAGCCCGATGGCGTCCGTTCTGGCTCCACCAGACCCTCACGCTCCAGATAGCGGATCTTGGTGATGGTCAGATCGGAGAACTCCGGACGAAGCTCCTCCAGAACCTTGCCGATGCCCAGGCGCGACAGCTCGGGAACCGGCTGCGTCATGCGGTCGTTCCCGCTGCCGATCCGGCGAAGTAGATGAGCCGGTACTTGCCGACCTGGACCTCGTCTCCGCCCGACAGCGTGATGGCGCCGTCGATGCGGTCCCGATTGACATAGGTGCCGTTGAGACTGCCCAGATCGTTGACGACGTAGCCGGCAGGCGTGCGATCGAACGTCGCATGCCGACGCGAGACGCTGATGTCGTCGAGGAAGATGTCGCTGTCCGGATGACGGCCCACCGTGACCGAGTCGTCATCGAGCAGGAACCGCGATCCGGCGTCGGGACCACGCTGCACCAGCAGCATCGCGCTACCCGGCGGGAGCGCCCCCACGGCGGTGACGTCGGTCGCCGAGATCTCCTCGGTGTCCGCGTCGATCGCCGGGATGTGGGTCGTGTGCTCGACACCGTCCGACGACGACATGGGCTCTCACTCCTCCGGGTGTGGGTGGGTCCGAGAACGAACGGTGAATCTCGACCCGAGGTTCACTCTCAACCTAGCATCCGGCCGGTCACGCGTCTGCACCTCAGGGGGACCTCAAGCACTGGTCAGCGACGCGTACTGCTCCGAGGTCAGCAGACCCTCGGTCGCCTCCTCCGCCGACACCCGTACCTTCAGCAACCAGCCCTCGCCGTAGGGATCACCGTTGATGACCTCGGGGCTGGAGTCCAAGGCGTCATTGCGGGCGACGACCTCGCCGTCGACCGGCGAGAACACGTCGCTGACGGACTTAGTCGATTCCAGCTCACCCACGACCGTGCCCGCCGCGACCGACTCCCCCACATCGGGCAACTGCACGTAGACGATGTCACCGAGTTGATCCTGCGCGAAGTCGGTGATGCCGACGATCGCGACGTCGCCTTCGATGCGCACCCACTCGTGCTCCTCGCTGTAGTGCAGGTCCTCAGGGATCACGTCTTCTCCTCGATGGTCGGTCGGTATCGGTGAACCACAAGAACGGGCTCACGGCGAGTCGGCACGAGCGTACTCGGGCGTGTTCGCATCAGCCAGAGCGGTGATGGTGATCTTGTCCGTCTCGGTGATCGTGACGGTGGCGCCGCGCTTCTTCATCGTGTCCACCAGGCCACCTGGAATGCGGGCGCCTTCGGCCAGGGTGCTCGCATCGCCGATCGCTTCGATGACGTACGGCGGCTTGACCGTGCGTCCGTCGACCCGGATCCCGTCGTCCCCATCCACGACGTAGGTGTGCCCGACCACCCGCGCGGAGCCGTTGATCACGATGGCCTCGGCGCCGGAGTTGCGCAGCTCTTCGAGTGCGTCGAGCAGCGCGCCCGCATCGACACCACGATCGGGATCGGAGATCTCGATCGTGACGCCCGGTCCGGTAGCAGCGGCGGTGCCGGCCAGGATCGCCAGCGCATCGGCACGTTCGCGGGCTGCTTCGGTCGCCGCATCGCTGCGCTTGTTGCTGTCCAGCAGTTCGTCGCGAGTTTGGGTCAGATCGGTGATCTGTTGGCCGAGGCGTTGATTGGCCGCATCGAGCGACTTCAGCAGCTCGACCAGCTCATCGCTGCGCACATTGCTGAAATCGTCGTGATCCTTGCTGCGGGCCTGCATGATCAAGGCGAACGCGAGGCCGCCCACCAGAACGCCCACGACCAGCTTGAGCACGGACGACCGGTCACGCACGGAAGATCCTCCGTCGGATCGCGGCAGCGTTCGCGAAGATGCGGATTCCCAGCACCACGACGACGCCCGTCGACAGTTGCGAGCCGACGCCGAGCTGGTCGCCCAGGAAGACCATGAAAGCGGCGATCAGCACATTCGAGACGAACGAGATGACGAACACCCGGTCGTCGAAGCGCCGTTCACCCAGGGCTCGCAACGCTCCGACGACGGCGTCGAGGGCCGCGATGATCGCGATCGGCAGATAGGGCCGCAGCGACTCCGGCACCTCGGGCTGGAACCACAGTCCCAGACCGACACCGACGATCAATCCGATCACGGGAATCACTTCGCCACCTCCATGACGGTTGCGTGGGACACGCGCAGACGCGCATCGGCCAGTTCGTCCATTCTGAGATCCGATACCGACCGGACGTCGTATCCCACACCGCTCCGCTCCGCACGCGCGTCCCAGTACTTGCCCAGTCGTGACGCCGCGAGCCGCTCGTCCATCGCGTCACGGTCGCCGATCGCCGCGATCACATACGGAGGGCTGATGGAGTCGTAGTTGACCGTGATCGCGCTGCCCGCGGTGCGGATGGAACTGAGTGTGCCGAGTCGGCGGCCGTTGACCGAGATCGCTTCGGCGCCCAGGAACCACAACGCGTTGGTGAACTCACGCAGGTCCGCGTCGTCCACATCGCCCTGGCCGCCGTCATCGGCCACCGGAGTGAGCGTCACCGTGATGCCGGGACCGCGAACCGCTGCTCCACCGGTGCGGGCGAGTAGTGCCTGCATGGCCGGATCGGTTCGGTCCGCCGACGCCGTCAGCCGGCTGACATCGGACGTGAGCTCAGCGACCTGCTTGGTCCGCTGCGCTTGAGTCTCCTGGCGCCGCTGCACGTCGTCGGCCAGCGCCTGTTGCTGCCGCTCGGTCGCGGGCCGGTCCGACTGCGTCTGAACAGCAGCCACCGTGATCATCAACGCGAAGCACGCCGCGGCCACCCCGGTCAGCAGCCTTTCGCCGCGGCTCGGCGGATCGGGACGCACCAGGTAGTAGTCGTCGTCGAGCGCCTGCTCGGCGATCTGGTCCAGCAGGCCCTCGGCACGATCGACCATGCTCACGTCGTGACGCGCTCCGTCGTCGTCAACAGTCGCCGGACCTGGAACGCGTAGAGGATCCCAGCCCACCAGTACAAGCCCACGCCCCAGGTCGTGAAGGCCCAACCGAACACATTGGCCAGATCGGCGACCGTCCCCTCGGCGTCACCCAACAGCAGCAGAGGGAAGGCGTACAGCAGGCCGGCGGTCGCGGCTTTGCCCAGGAAGTGTACGGGTAGTGAGCTGTAACCACGGGTACGCAGGAAGGGCACCAGGCTGAACAGGAACACGTCTCGCAGTGGCAGCAGCACAGCCAGCCACCACGGGATGATGTCGCGCAGGCCCAGACCGACGACGACCGCCAGGATGTACAAGCGGTCCGCGACGGGGTCGAGGATCGCGCCGATCTTGGTGGTTTGGCCGAGTTTGCGCGCCAGTTTGCCGTCCAGATAGTCGGTGATACCGGCGACCATGAGCACCAGTAGTGCCAGCTCGTCGTGTTCGGGGCCGAGCACCAACCACAGGAACACCGGCACGAGCAGTAGGCGGACGAAACTCAGCGCATTCGGGACCGTGAGCACACGCTCGCTCGCCACGCGCCACCCTCCTGCCGCTCCGCCCTGATTCCGTCGCCGACAGCCTAGGACATCGCTGTGCACCCGACGGCGGTGCCATGCCGTGGTGTCCACCTCGCGAGCACCTGATTGCATTCGACCGCGCGCCTGACAGGATGGGGGAAGAAGGACATCGAAACGCAGGGGCCGTGTCGGCCCCGCCCACAAATGAATCAAGTCCCGAGGAGGACGCGTGGCTGACTACACACTTCCCGATCTGCCCTACGACTACGGTGCACTCGATCCGGCCATCTCCGGCAAGATCATGGAGCTGCATCACACCAAGCACCACCAGAACTACGTCAACGGTCTGAACACCGCGCTGGAGAAGCTCGACGAAGCCCGCGCAGCCGGCAGCTACGACACGATCAACCTGCTGGAGAAGAACCTGGCGTTCAATCTGGGTGGTCACATCAACCACTCGATCTTCTGGAAGAACCTGTCGCCCGAGGGCGGTGACAAGCCCACCGGTGAGCTGGGTGCCGCCATCGACGACAACTTCGGTTCGTTCGACGCCTACCGTGCTCAGTTCGAGCAGGTGGCGCTCGGCATCCAGGGTTCGGGCTGGGCCATCACCGCATGGGACACGCTCGGCCAGAAGCTCGTGATCGTGCAGCTGTACGACCAGCAGAGCAACATCCCCGCGACGCTGATCCCCATCTCCCAGTTGGACATGTGGGAGCACGCGTTCTACCTGGATTACCTGAACGTCAAGGGCGACTATGTCAAGGCGTTCTGGAACATCGCCAACTGGGCCGACGCCCAGGAGCGCTTCACTGCTGCCACCAGCGGTGGTCAGGTCCTGTTCTGATCGATTGAACCGGCGCAACGGCGCGGTCCCACACCTGATTCAGGCGTTGGGGTCGCGCCGTTTGCCGTGTTCGGCCAGATCGCGCAGGTGGGCGTTGTACGCCTCCAGTTCGGCGTCGTCATCGCGCTCGGCCTGACGATCCTTGCGCCGAGCCTCTCGCGTGTCACTGCGGATCCACTGCACGAACAGGGCGCCCATGACCAGCACGAGTGGCACCTCCCCCATGGCCCAGGCGATGCCACCGCCCAGGTATTGATCGGCCAGCAGATCGGTGCTGAACGGCCGGTCGAGGACCCGGTAGTAGTCGCCTGCCATCACCGTGTCGGCCGACATCACCGCGATCGCGAAGAACGCATGGAACGGGATGGTCACCAGCAGCAGGCCGAAACGAACGATCGGCGGCATCGTCCGAGGGGACGGGTCAACGCCGATCAGGACGTAGTAGTACAGCGAGCCGACCGCCACGAAGTGCAGTGCCATCAGCGAGTGGCCGAAGTGGTTCTCCATCAACACCGAGAACATCGGGCTGAAGTACAGGCCGTACAGGCTGCCGGTGAACAGCACGGTCGCGACCAAGGGGTGCGTCAGGAACCGGGACGGCCGCGAGTGGATCAGCGACAGCAGCAGCGCACGTGGTGCCACCTCGCCGGGTCGACGCGGCCCGGGCAACGTCCGCAGCGCCAGCGTCAACGGAGCAGCCAGGACGAGCAGGATCGGTGCGACCATCGACAACACCATGTGGGCGCCCATATGGGCACTGAACATGACGTGCGAGTACTCCCCCAGTCCCCCGAACGTCGCCCACCCGACGGCGAGCATCCCTGCCAGCCACGAGAGCGTGCGGGCGACGGGCCACGCGTCACCGCGGCGACGCAGGATCCACACGCCACTCAGGTAGAGGGCGCTGCCGAGCAGGACGATGGCCAGACCGACACCGTCACCACTCCACGACCACAACAGCCGCGCCAAGGTCGGTGCTGCGGGCATGGGCCCGCCGATCAGTTCCTCGGCCGCGGTGTCCAGCACGTCGTCACCGATGGGCGTCGGCGTACGGGACAGGGCCACGCCGAGACCCACGGCGCCTGCCATGACGAGCAGCTCCATCCCGGCGAGTCGGGCGAAACCACCGCCGCGCTCGACGATGCGACGGCGCTGGAACCAGCCGAAGCCGCCCAGAGCGACCAGCGCGGCGATCTTGAGCAGGACCAGCCGTCCGTAGCTGGTCTCCCACAGCGGTGACCAGCCGCCCAAACGGACCCCCGCGTTGACGGCGCCGGACACCGCCACCAGGACGAACGCCCAGAGCGCGAGCGCGGAGTAGCGCGAGATCGCGTCATCAAGTCGTTTGCTGCCACGGTTCGCGATCCAGGCCAGCGCTGCCAGGCCGCCGACCCACAGTGTGACCCCGACGATGTGCATCAGCAGGCTGGTCGTGGCCAGGGTGTGCGATCCGGACGATGCCGCATGTCCGGTCAACGAGATGGGGGCCAACGTCGCGACAGCCAAGCCGGTGACGATCGCCAGCGAACGCACGCTGATCGTCCACCGCAACGCCACCGACACCATGGCTGCCCCCAGGGCCTGCAACAGGATCGCCCGGCCGAGCGATGAGTCGCGGAACAACGAGGTCAGCAGCCTGGGGGTCAGGTCCCCCAGGGGCGCCGCGAAGACGTCGCTGACCGTCAGTACGTACAGTGCGATGCTGGCGATCGCCCACACGGCGGCCCAGCGCGCGGCCCAGCGCGTCGCCTGGACCGCCAGGCCCTCGACCTCCGGCCCGGTGGACGGCAGCAGGAAGACCGCCAGGACCAGCAGCCCGACGACCGCGACGGCGCTGACATCGGACAGCAGCTTGACGAAGGGTAGGGCCCACCCGACGAAGCGCCCCGGGTCCGGGATGCCGGGAGGCGCGGGCTCAGGCGCTCCTCCACCGAGATCCAGCGCGAAGCCGACCGCGCACGCTGCCACCAGGAAGGTCGCGAACGCATCACGCGTCATTCGAGTCATCGCGCCTCCTGACCGGCTCGAGCAGCAGGACGATCGCCACGCCGACCGCCAGAATGCCCCAGAAGATGTGGGAGCGGTGACGGTGGATGAACCCGTCCTGCTTCGTGTCTGCCTCCGAGGGGGCCTTCTGCTCCACCTCACGTCCGGTGGTCACCGTGTAGGTGATCGTTCCCTCGACGGGGTGGCCGTCGGCCGAGACGACGCGGTACGAAGCGCTGTACTGCCCGCGCTGGTCGGCGTCCGCGACCGTGGCCTTGACCTCCCGATCGACCGCGGCGACGTCCGAGACGCTGACCGAGGAGCCGTCGGGTGCAGTGACCGCGACCGCGGCATTGCCCACGACCTCGTTGAACCTGAAGGTGATGGTGGCCGGCGCGGTCTCCAGGCTCGCTCCGTCGGTCGGATCGGTCTCCAGCAGTGCCGCGTGTGCCAAGGCCGGGGATGCGCCGATGCCGACCAGTGCGCTCGTGATCACGAGCGCACTGGCCAGCCTGAGGAATCGACTACGCACGACGTCGATTCTTCACCGACAGCACCAGGGCCACCGCTGCGAGGGCGAGTGCGGCGATCGCGATCGGATCGGCATCGAATGCACCGTCGTCATCGGTCGCTGCCGAGTCACTCGTGCCGTGATGGTCACCACCGCTGCTCTCTGCCAGGGTCAGGGTGGGGGCCGGATGCTCCGGTTCCTCGTCACCGGTCGCCTCCTGGTCCCACGCGACGACCTCGCCGTCAGCGTAGGTCTGGGTCGCGGGCAGGGCCAGGGTCTCGGCGTCCGGTAACGGTCCTCCGGAGATGGCGAAGGTGTCGAACGCGCCCACACCGATGCCACCGTCGGTCGCCGTCCAGGTGATCGATGTGACGGCCTCGGTCAGCTCGAAGTCACCGGCCTTGACCGGCTTGTCGAGCTTGGTCGTCTTCGTCGACACCTTCCAGCCGGGTTTCGCCTGGGCGCTGACATGGGCCAGCGGCGTATCGGCCGGCAGCGTCACGGTCAGCTCGGTCGTCGCGGCGGTGTCCGATTCGTTGGGCACACGGAACGTGAGCATGCCGTAACCGCCCTGACTGGCGTCGGTCGAACTGACTGTGACGTGCGCCGACGCTGAGCCCGCGAACAGCAGGCCGGCGACGGCAGTCGTGGTGAGGGCAGCGGTCAGCCGCCCCATGATTCGGGTCATGAGTTGAGATTCTCTCTGTGTGAAGGGATGTGATCGGGTTCAGTGCCCGACCGGTGGTCCCCTCACAGGCGCGGCGCGGTCACGCAGACGTGACTGCAGGCGTACTCTGTTCGGCCGGTGCGGTGCGGTGTGCACCACGGGTATCGCGACAGCTGAAACGCGGCGCCACGGCTTGATCGCGAGCGTGTCGGCCAGCTGCCAGACCCACGCCTCGCCCTTCGTCAACACCATCGCGGTCGATGTCATGGCGATCAGGTGTGCGGCAAGCATCTGTCCGCCGCCGACCGTCATGTCCTGTCCGGCGCAGGTCAGATGGACCACGGCCTGACACAGCATGAGCAGGCCGAACAGCTGACTCAGGCTGACCCGCTGGTGCGTGAGCGTGGTCGCGACCGCGATCGATCCGAGAAGTACCAGCGCCGCGGTGACGGGCGGCACCGATCCACCGTTGAGGTCGTGGACCACCAAGGCGGTCAGCGTGCTGCCGGTGGCCGCCGCGAGGGTCCGGGCGGCACGCCACGGACTCCTGCTCCCAGCGCCGGCCGACATGCCCTCAGACTATCGGTGCGAACGCTGTGAACTGCACCTGCCTGCGGTTACCGTGAGCAGTATGGCGGACTCACCCGAGACCTTGGAGTACATCACCCGCGACGAGCAGTGGGGGGCCCACAACTATCACCCGTTGCCGGTCGTGATCGCCGAGGCCGAAGGTGCCTGGGTCACCGATGTCGAGGGGAACCGCTACCTGGACTTCCTGTCGGGGTACTCGGCTCTGAACTTCGGCCATCGACATCCTGATCTGATCCGGGCCGCACATGAGCAGCTGGACCGGCTGACTCTGACGTCGCGGGCGTTCCACAACGACCAGTTCGGGCTGTTCTGCGAATCGCTGGCCGAGCTGACCGGAACCGACATGGTGCTCACGATGAACACGGGAGCAGAAGCAGTCGAGTCGGCCATCAAGGTCGCGCGCAAATGGGCGTACGAGGTCAAGGGCATCGAGTTCGATTCGGCCGAGATCATCGTGGCCGCGGGTAACTTCCACGGCCGCACCACCACGATCGTGTCGTTCTCCGACGATCCGGTCGCACACGACAACTACGGCCCGTTCACGCCCGGATTCGTCACGGTTCCGTACGGCGATCTGGAGGCCGTACGTGCCGCGATCGGACCCAATACCGCCGCGGTCCTGATGGAGCCGATCCAGGGCGAGGCCGGTGTCATCGTCCCGCCGGAAGGATTCTTCGCCGGCGTCCGCGAGGCGTGCACCGAGAACGACGTGCTGTTGATCGCCGACGAGATCCAGTCCGGTCTGGCGCGGACCGGCAGGCTCTTCGCGCTCGATCACGAGGACGTGCGCGCCGACCTCTACACGCTCGGCAAGGCGTTGGGTGGCGGCATCGTGCCGGTCTCGGCGGTCGTGGGCCGTGGCGACGTGCTCGGCGTGCTCAAGCCTGGACAGCACGGCTCCACGTTCGGTGGCTATCCGGTCGCGTGTGCTGTGGGCCGAGCCGTGATCGATCTACTGGGCACGGGAGACTTCCAGCAGCGATCCACCGAGCTCGGCACGTATCTGCACGAACGTCTCAACAGGCTGATCGGCCACGGCGTCTCAGCCGTTCGGGGTCGCGGCCTCTGGGCCGGCGTCGACATCGATCCATCGGCCCGGACCGGACGCGAGGTCTCGATGGCGCTGCGGGACGCGGGTGTGCTGTGCAAGGAGACGCACGAGCGGACCTTGCGGATCGCTCCCCCGCTGGTCATCACACGCGAGGAGATCGACCACGCCATCGACGCGCTGGCCGAAGCCGTCACCGTATGAAGGTGCGGGCAGCCGAGGCCGCCGACATCACCGAGCTGGCCGACCTCGCGGCACTGACGTTCCCGCTGGCTGCTCCCCCGCACGTCACGCCCGAGTCGCTGAAGACGTTCATCGAGCAGCATCTGTCAGCCGGTCGACTCACCGACTATCTGGCCGATCCCGACCGGGTGGTCTCGGTCGCCGTCGACGAATCGGGCGCGCTGGTCGGCTACACCATCCTGGTGTTCGAGCAGCCACGGGACGCCGATGTCGCCGCCGTCGTGGCGTACTCCCCTGCCGTCGAACTCAGCAAGGTCTACGCACACCCCGATGCGCACGGTTCGGGCGTCGCCCATGTACTGGTCCAGGCGGCGTTCGCCGACGCCCAGCAGCGCGGCGCCGAGGGGGTCTGGTTGGGCGTCAACCAGGAGAATCTGCGCGCACAGCGGTTCTACGAGAAATCCGGCTTCACCCGGGTCGGGACCAAGCGGTTTCAGGTCGGCGCGGGCCTGGAACACGACTTCGTCTACGCGAGACCCGTCAGCCCACCTGCACCGTGAACGTGCCGTGCGGGGCGCGGACCTCGACGACAGCGCCGCGGTTCAGTTGGCGTCCGCGACGCGTCTCGACCTCGCCGTCGACCAGGACGTCTCCGTCCGCGATGATCGCGCCCGCCTCCGCGCCGGACTCGGCGAATCCGGCGAACTTGAGCAGTTGTCCCAAGCGGATCATGTCGCCACGGATCTCGATCACCTCGGGTTCGCTCACCGCATCAGGATAGATCGACGGGCACAATGGCCAGATGGCGACGATCGACCACCTGCGCACGGCCGCCCTCGAAGAGGACGAGACGTGAGCGGTTCTGTCCGTGCCGATGTGTGGGTGTGGAGCGTCCGCTTGTACAAGTCACGATCGCTGGCCACATCGGCCTGCAAGGCTGGCCATGTCGCGGTCAACGGCACCAAAGTGAAGCCGTCGGCGCCGGTGCATGTCGGCGACAAGGTCGAGGCGCTCACACCCGGCGGCCCGCGCATCTACGTCGTGCGCTCGCTGCTGTCCAAGCGAGTCGGCGCCGCCGCGGCTGCTGAGGCCTTCACCGACCACTCCCCTCCTCCACCGCCGAAGGAGGAACGTCCGGCACCTGTCGCGGTGCGTGATCGAGGAGCGGGGCGCCCCACCAAACGCGACCGCCGCCGTCTGGACCGCCTGCGTGGACGCTGATTCTCACACCAGCGGGTTGAGGTGTTCGACCGCCAGAGGCGCCAGCGGCACGTCGCCCGGTACGTGAGGATCGAGCCAGACCGATTCGACGATCTCGGCGCCGATCAGATGCGTCGGATCGGCCAGATCGATGCGGAAGCACGTCGCGTGCAGCGCTTCACCGGGTTCGTTGGCGGCATCGGTGACGAACAGGCCGAGTGGCTCGAACGATTCGCGCGGCAAATCCAGACTGATCTCCTCGACCAGCTCGCGCCGCAGTGCGGTGATCGCGTCCTCTCCCGGCTCCGGCTTGCCACCGGGGTTCATGAAGATCGCGGTGTTGCGCTTGCGCACCATCAGCACGCGACCGTCCGGCCCGACGACCAGTGCCGCGACGACCTCGATCACACCAGGTCCTGGGGGTCGAACGGCGTCTGGTCGTAGCGCCGGGACAGCTCGGCGATGGCCTCGTCGACGTCGTCGCCGAACCACGGGATGCTCGGCTGGTCCGCCGTGACGAACCCCGATTCGACCATGCGCGTCACCAGATCCCGCATGGGCGCCCAGTAGCCGGCGTCGAGGAAAGCGCCCGGCTTGCTGTGGATGCCCAGCTGGGCCCACGTCCACTGTTCGGTGATCTCCTCCAGCGTGCCGACACCGCCGGGCAGCGCGATGAAGGCATCAGACCGTTCGGCCATCAGCGCCTTGCGTTGATGCATGTCGTCGACGACGTGCAGCTCGCTCAGTCCGTGATGCGTCAGCTCGCGATCGTCCAGCTGCCGCGGGATCACGCCGACGACAGCACCACCGGCCTCGAGCGCGGATTCGGCGACGACGCCCATCAGGCCCACGTGGCCGCCGCCGTACACGACGGTGATCCCGGACTCCGCGAGCCGGCGTCCGGTCGTGACGGCCAGATCCGTCCAACGCGGATCGTTGCCGTGCCGGGATCCGCAGAACACCGCCACCGCATCCAGAGTCATGGTCGTGACCCTATCTACCTACGATGGAGGGCGTGACCACGCAGACCGAACAACTCCTCAAGGCTTGGGTGCCGGTCGGCTACCGCGTGCTGCAGGAGACGGCGAGCCGATATGACGCCTTCATCACATCGGGCGATCTGGCCGCCACGGTGCAGGAGGAGTCCGGACGCTCCGGCGGCGCCCGCTCCACCTGGGTGGGACAGCTGCTTGAGCTCGTGGCGATGCAGGCCGCACGCACCGGTGATGCACCCCTGGCGTCCTTGTGCGTCCAGTCCGATCTGAGCGTCGGCGACCGCTACCTGCGCATCCTGGCCGCGGCCGGTGATGTGGTGGCGTCAGGCACCGACCTGGACCAGCGCGCCGCGGAGGACCGGCTGGAGTGCTACCGGCGCTACGCGGCCGATCTGCCCGAGGACGGTGGTCGTCCACGCATCCCGGTCCGCACGGCCCGTGTCCGGACCAGCTCGTCGCCGTCGGCGCCACGTCGACCGAAGGCCCCCGAGCGCCCCGCCCCGGCCGTCTGCCCGACCTGCTTCATGCAGCTGCCGGCGACTGGCATCTGCGACAACTGCGGCTGACCTTGACAGCGCGGTTGACGTTGCGCACGTCGTACCGTGGACGGCATGAGCATCCGTGAGGTCGACGTCGTGGTGATCGGAGCCGGACCGGTGGGCGAGAACGTCGCCGATCGGACCGTGCGAGCCGGTCTGAGCACCGTGATCGTGGAGAGCGAGCTGGTGGGCGGTGAGTGCTCCTACTGGGCCTGTATGCCGTCCAAGGCCATGCTGCGCAGCGGCGCGGCCCTGCGGGAGGCGCGAGCGCTCGACGGCGCAAAGCAGGCGGTCACGGGCGATCTGGACGTTGCCGGGGTCCTGCGCCGGCGCGACCGCATGACCAGCGGTTGGGACGACTCGGGACAAGTGGGGTGGCTGGACGGCGCCGGCATCGAGCTCGTACGTGGTCACGGTCGCCTGAGCGGCCCGAAGCAGGTCACGATCAGCACGCCCGATGGCGACGAGGTCGTCCTGCGGGCGAACCACGCTGTGGCCGTGTGCACCGGGTCGGCCGCACTCCTGCCCGACGTGCCGGGTCTCGCCGACATGCAGCCCTGGACGAGCCGCGAGGCCACCGCGGTCAAGAACGTTCCCTCGACGCTCGCGATCTTGGGCGGCGGGGTCGTCGGGTGCGAGATGGCGACCGCGTTCGCCGGCTTCGGCACCCGCGTCACCCTGCTGTCGCGTGGCCCCCTGCTGCCACGGATGGAACCGTTCGCGGGAGACATGGTCCAGCAGTCCTTGGAGTCTCTCGGTGTCTCGGTCCGTATCGGAGCCGAGGCGGCATCGGCCCACCGCACGGACAGCAATGTCGTGCTCGATCTCGTCGGTGGCGGAAAGGCCGTCGCCGAGCAGGTGCTCGTATCGATCGGGCGTGTGCCGCGCACCGACGACATCGGTCTGGAGCGCATCGGCCTCGAGCCCGGCGACTGGCTCACGGTCGATGACACCCTTCGGGTCGACGCCGTCGACTGGTTGTACGCGGTCGGCGACGTCAATCATCGCGCCCTCCTGACCCACCAAGGCAAGTACCAGGCCCGGGCAGCCGGTGACGCCATTGCGGCCCGCGCGCTCGACCGGCCTCTCGACGACACCCGCTTCGGCACCCACGTGGCGACGGCCGACCACCGTCACGTCCCGCAGGTGACCTTCACCGATCCGGAGGTCGCCTCGGTCGGCCTCACGGAGCGCGACGCCCTCGATTCAGGCCTGCGCATCCGGGTACTCGATCACGATCTGACTGCTGTGGCAGGTGCGTCCACCTGGTCGGACGACTACCAGGGCCGTGCCCGGGCCGTCATCGACGAGGACCGGCAGGTGCTGGTGGGCGCGACCTTCGTCGGTCCGAACGTCGGCGAGTTGCTCCACTCGGCGACCATCGCGGTGGTCGGCGAGGTACCGCTGTCGCGGCTGTGGCATGCAGTGCCGCCCTACCCCACGGTCAGCGAAGTCTGGTTGCGCTGGCTGGAGCAGTACGGGCGGCCCTGAAAGATCAGGTGATCGTGACCGGGAACAGATCGGTGCGGGCCACCACTCGCTCGCGTTCATCGGATAGTTCCACCCGCAGCGGATCGGCCAGATAGGCGTCGAGCGCCGCCTGGCTCTCGAAACCGAAGAGTTGAACCTCGTGCGGTCGGTCATCGCTCCCGTCGCCGATCGCACGGCTGATCACCCGACCGCCATGCGATTGCACGAGGGTCAACACTCGATCCTCATAGGCGTGCAGACCCGCCTCACATTCCGGGCGCGCCCACAGCAGACAGCACAGTTCGATCATGGGTGGAGCCTAGGGCGTGGTCGGCCGGTACGCGTCACGAGACAACGTCCACCTACCATGGTGCCGATGACAGAAGCGTCGGCCGTCGAACGGGACGCCGTGACGCCGATCCATCCGGGGGAAGTATGAAGCGTTGGGCCGTGGCGTCCTGCATGGTGCTGGTTGCGGGACTCGCCGGATGCGGGTCCGCTGACGACGACTCGCCGACGAAGGACGCCACCACCGGCGACGGTAGCGCCGCTCCGGCCGTCGCCGAGGAGCGTTCCGATGACGACTGGTGGAAGAGCAGCATCTGTAGTCGACTGGACCTCGACTCATTGAAGGACGCCATCGGTTACGCGACGCTCGAACGTCAGCTCGGGAACGGTTTCGATATCGATGTACCTCCCGTGCGCAAGTGTGTGGTCGGCGATGCGGCGAACTACCGCAACGTGGCGTTCGGCGTTTCTGTACTTCCGGTGTCGGCCGAGGACTGGAAGCACGCCGTATCCCATCTGGGCGCCACGGGCGATGGTTCGGAGGCCGAGCCGCGCGAGGTCGATGCGGGCGACGCTGCCGTTGCTACGCGGAGCGTGGCGATGGCGTTGGTCGGTGATCGTGTGATCACCGTCGACACCGGCGATGCCGACGATCTGTCGGCCGACCAACTGGACGCCGCCCTTGCTGCGGCGGTCGAGGCCGCTGACGGTTGGGAACCCGAACCACAGCAGTACATCAAGGAATGCGCCGCCGGTGACGATCAGGCCGCTGCACTGCTCGGGACCGAGCCGACAGCACGTCTGGACTATTACCATCCGAAGTTCGGCAATCCGGTGTGCGTCTGGGCGACCGAAACCTCCGGAGTCTCCGTATGGGGGCTACCGCTCGCTCGCGCGTCAGCCAATGACCCCGATCAGGGCTATGACGAGACCGTGGACCTCGGAAGTGGCGGCGGCATCTACCTCGAAGGTGACGATGTCGGTGTGCTCAGTTGGGCGAACTCGGCCGGCGATGTCGATGTGACGATGGAGTTCGTCGAGGGACAACCGGTGACGCAGGACGCTGCCATTGCTCTGGGCAAGGCGTTGGAAGGCCTCTACTGAGTCGCAGCCGAGCGATCAGACTCCGGCCTCGAGCATGGAACGTAGTTCCTTCTTCAGATCCCCGACCTCATCGCGGATGCGCGCCGCGACCTCGAACTGGAGCTCGGCTGCCGCCGCATGCATCTGATCGGTCAGCTGGGCGATGAGATCGGCCAGTTCACCGGTGGGCCGGTCGGCCAGATCCTTGGTGTGCGCGCCCAGCGGAACCGGAGCGCCGCGGCGGTTGTGATCGCCGGTCGCGGCTAGCAGGGCGCTGGTGTCGGCGTCCTCACGGGCCAGCAGGTCGGTGATGTCACCGATCTTCTTGCGCAACGGTGTGGGATCGATGCCGTTCTCGCGGTTGTATGCCAGTTGTTTGTCGCGGCGTCGGTTGGTCTCGTCGATCGCGACGTTCATCGAGTCGGTCATGGTGTCGGCGTACATGATGACCTGGCCCGACACGTTACGGGCCGCACGTCCGATGGTCTGGATCAGCGACCGTTCGGACCGCAGGAAGCCCTCCTTGTCGGCGTCCAGGATCGCGACCAGACTCACTTCGGGCAGGTCCAGTCCCTCGCGCAGCAGGTTGATGCCGACCAGGACGTCGTACTCGCCCATGCGCAGCTCGCGCAGCAGCTCGACGCGTCGCAGGGTGTCGACCTCGCTGTGCAGATATCGGGTGCGGATACCGGCCTCGAGCAGATAGTCGGTCAGATCCTCGGACATCTTCTTGGTCAGCGTGGTCACCAGCACCCGCTCGTAGCGCTCGGTACGGGTACGGATCTGGTCGATCAGATCGTCGATCTGCCCCTTGGTGGGCTTGATCAGCACCTCGGGATCGACCAGGCCGGTGGGACGGATGATCTGTTCGACCACCTCTCCCCCGGTCTTGCCCATCTCGTACGAGCCCGGAGTCGCCGACAGGTAGACCGTCTGGCCGATGCGCTGCAGGAACTCCTCCCATTTCAGCGGCCGGTTGTCCATCGCACTGGGCAGCCGGAACCCGTGCTCGACCAGGGCACGTTTGCGGCTCATGTCGCCCTCGTACATGGCACCGATCTGGGGCACCGTGACATGCGATTCATCGATGACCAGGACGAAGTCCTCCGGGAAGTAGTCGAGCAGGCAGTTGGGGGCCGAACCCCGTGCACGGCCGTCCATGTGCAGGGAATAGTTCTCGATGCCCGCACACGTGCCGACCTGTTGCATCATCTCGACGTCGTACGTCGTGCGCATGCGCAGGCGCTGCGCCTCGAGCAGCTTGTTCTCGCCCTCCAGCTGGGCCAGGCGCTCGCCCAACTCCTCCTCGATGCCCTTGATGGCGCGTTGCATGGTCTCGGCGCCGGCGGCATAGTGCGTGGCGGCGCCGACGAACAGCTCGGTGTCCTCGCTGAGGACCTCGCCGGTGAGCGGATGCAGCGTCATGAGTCGCTCGATCTCGTCTCCGAAGAACTCGACCCGGACCGCCATCTCCTGATACACGGGGAAGATCTCGATGGTGTCGCCACGCACGCGGAAGGTGCCGCGCGTGCTGGAGACGTCATTGCGGACGTACTGGGCCTGCACCAGGGTGCGCAGCAACTGCTCGCGCGGGAGTTCCTCGCCGACCTTGAACCCGATCATGCGGTCCAGGTATTCCTGGGCAGAACCCAGACCGTAGATGCACGACACCGTGGCGACCACGACGACATCGCGGCGGGTCAGCAGCGACCAGGTGGCCGAATGTCGCAGCCGCTCGACCTCCTCGTTGATGGAGGAGTCCTTCTCGATGTAGGTGTCGGTCTGCGCGATGTATGCCTCGGGTTGGTAGTAGTCGTAGTACGACACGAAGTACTCGACCGCATTGTGCGGCAGCAGGTCACGCAGCTCGTTGGCGAACTGGGCCGCGAGCGTCTTGTTGGGCATCAACACCAGCATCGGCCGTTGCAGGCGTTCGGCCAGCCACGCCGTGGTGGCGGTCTTGCCGGTACCCGTGGCTCCCATCAGCACGACGTCGTTCTGACCGCCCTCGATGCGCCGCTGCAGCTCGGCGATGGCGGCCGGCTGATCTCCGGCGGGTTGATACTCCGAGACGACCTCGAACGGCGCGACCTGGCGCCGCAACTCGGTGACTGACCTCATGACACGAGCCTACGGCGCGGGTCCGACAACCCGTGGTGAGTCGCGCTTGGCCCTACAGTGTGGCTCATGGATGCGAGCCGTGGCACCGCACGTACCGGGCGCAGCCCCGGCCGTCGGCAGGAGATCCTGGCCGCGACACGTGCCTTGTTCGACGAGTCCGGCTCGCGTGATGCCCAGATCGAAGACATCGCGCGCGCCGTGGGCATCAACCGGGCCATCATCTACCGGCACTTCTCCAGCAAGGAGGAGCTGTTCGCCGAGGTCGTGGTGACGTATCTGGGCGAAGTGAGTGCCGCGTTCGCCGCCGCGGACCGCCCGGACGCGTCGCCGGCCCTACGCCTCGAGGCGTTGTCGGACGCTCTGATCGACTTCGGGCTGACCCATCCGGCCTTCGTCGACTGCGCCCTGGCACTGGTCCGCCGTCCTGGGCGACAACTCATGGACGAGGTCGGCGAGCCGACCCTGGTCAGGCTCGGCGAAGCGATGGTGTCCTGCCTGGAACACGGGGTCTCAGCCCTTGAGGCCGGCAATGCCGACGGCACCTTCGATGTCCCCGATCCCGTGCTGCTCGCTAACCTGTACTACACGCAGGCGCTCGGCATGGTCAGCCTGTCCGCCTTGCAGTGGTCGGTCCGCTCCTCGGGCTCCGGTCCCGCCGTCGACGTCGTGGTCGACGAGAAGGCCGCCGCCGAGATCAAACGCTACGCCCGCCGATCAGTGGTCGGACAAGCCATGCGTGAGCCGAGATTTGCGCCGTAACTGTTGATTCGAGCGCGGCAACACCTACGGCGCAATCTCGGTGTCGGGATCAGCTCTCCAGAATGGCGACGACGCCCTGTTGTCTTGGCGTCGCCCGCTGCCGTAGCGCCCTGAGCTGCGTTGTCAGCTCTCCAGAATGGCGACGACGCCCTGCCCACCGGCGGCGCAGATCGAGATCAGCGCACGCTTGCCGGGTCCGGCCTCGTGCAGCAGTTTCGCGGCATTGGCGATGATGCGTCCGCCTGTCGCGGCGAACGGATGCGCGGCGGCCAGCGACGAGCCCTTGACGTTGAGCTTCTTGCGGTCGATCGAGCCCAGCGGCTTGCTCAGACCCAGCTTGGTCTTGCAGAAGTCGGCCGACTCCCAGGCAGCGAGCGTCGACAGAACCTGCCCGGCGAACGCCTCATGGATCTCGTAGAAGTCGAAGTCCTGCAGTGTCAGGCCATTGCGCTCCAGCATGCGGGGCACGGCGTAGGCAGGCGCCATGAGCAGACCCTCGCCACCGGTCACGTAGTCGACCGCCGCCGTCTCGTAGTCGACGAAGTACGCCTGCACGGTCCAGCCGCGCTTCTTGGCCTCCTCCTCCGACGCGAAGAGCGCAACCGAGGCGCCGTCGGACAGCGGCGTGGAGTTACCGGCCGTCATGGTGGCCTCGTCGCCCAGGTTCTTGCCGAACACCGGCTTGAGCTTGGCCAGCTTCTCGACCGTGGAATCGGGACGCAGGTGGTTGTCCTTGTCGACACCGTTGAACGGGGTGACCAGATCGTCCTGCCAGCCCTCGTCCCAGGACTTCGCGAGATTCTGGTGCGAGGCGGCCGCGAGTTCGTCCTGTGCCTCGCGCGTGATGCCCCACTCGTGCGTCGTGATGGCCTGGTGATCACCCATCGACAGGCCGGTGCGGGGTTCGGCGTTGCGCGGCTGATCTGGTGCCAGGTATCCGGGGCGGACCTTGGTCAATAGCTTGATCAGACCCTTCTTGTCACCCTTGGCGCTGAGCTGATTGGCCTCGATCAGGATCTTGCGCAGCTTGTCGTTGACCGCGAGCGGAGCATCGGACGTCGTATCGGTACCGCCGGCGATGCCGGTCTCGATCTTGCCCAGCGCGATCTTGTTCGCGATCTGCATGGCCGCCTGGAGCCCGGTGCCGCAG
>Ga0164243_10004818_pt1 | contig 20921 bp, 16 predicted proteins | sample OricompcompostOP_FD_108781 | JGI IMG/M metagenome (GOLD analysis project Ga0164243, IMG submission 108781) | Organic Plus compost microbial communities from Emeryville, California, USA - Original compost - Organic plus compost (OP) | ecosystem: Engineered > Solid waste > Mixed feedstock >...
CCATCTCGTCGACCTCGACGCGGCGTTCGGGGCTGGTAGCAACCGCGAGTTGCAGGCCAAGATCGTCGGGACCCTCGACATCAACGTGGAGATGAGCGGCGGGATTCGTGACGACGACTCCCTGGAGGCGGCGATGGCGACCGGCTGTCGCCGGGTCAACATCGGCACTGCCGCGCTGGAGAACCCGGAGTGGACCCGCCGGGCGATCGAGAAGTACGGCGACCGGGTCGCCGTCGGGCTCGACGTACGTGGTCGGACGCTGGCGGCCCGCGGCTGGACCCAGGAGGGCGGTGACCTCTATGAGACGCTCGCCCGACTCGACGCCGAGGGATGCGCGCGGTACGTCGTCACCGACGTCAATAAGGACGGGATGCTCCAGGGCCCGAATCTCCAGCTGCTGCGTGACGTCTGCGCGGCCACGGACCGCCCGGTGGTGGCCAGCGGCGGAGTGACCACGATCGACGACATCGCCGCGCTGATGGAGCTGGTGCCGATCGGGGTGGAGGGCGCCATCGCTGGGACCGCTCTCTACACCGGCTCACTCTCACTCGCGGATGCGCTCGAGCTCACGCGAGGTCTTCCGCGCGGGGATCAGTCGTGAGCCTCGCCGTACGTGTCATTCCTTGTCTCGACGTCGATGCCGGACGGGTCGTCAAGGGCATCAACTTCAAGGAGCTGCGCGACGCCGGCGACCCGGTGGAGCTGGCGCGGACCTACGACGCCGAGGGTGCCGATGAGCTCACCTTCCTCGACATCTCGGCCTCGTACGAGGGCCGGGCGACCACCCTCGAGATCGTCTCGGCGACTGCGGAGCAGGTCTTCATCCCACTCACCGTGGGGGGTGGCATCCGGACGGTCGAGGATGTGGACCGGATGCTCCGCGCGGGTGCCGACAAGGTCGCGGTCAACACCGCGGCGATCCATCGGCCCGAGCTGATCGCCGACATCGCGCATCGATTCGGCAATCAGGTGCTGGTGCTCTCCGTCGACGCGCGGCGCGCGCGGGGTCCGGACTCGGGGTTCGAGGTCACCACCCACGGCGGCCGCAAGTCCGCCGGGCTGGACGCGATCGAATGGGCGGTCCGGGCGACCGAGCTGGGCGCGGGGGAGATCCTCCTCAATGCCATGGACGCCGACGGCACCGAGAACGGCTTCGACCTCGAACTCCTGCGCGCGGTGCGTCAGGAGGTAGACATCCCGGTCATCGCCTCCGGCGGCGCCGGCCGTGCCGAGGATTTCCCGCCTGCCGTCGACTCAGGCGCCGACGCTGTACTCGCCGCCACCGTCTTCCACTTCGGCAAGGTACGGATCAGCGAGGTCAAGGGCGCGCTTGCCGGCTCGGGACACGCGGTGCGTTGAATCGACAGGTTCGAAACTCTGTTTGAATAATTGCTCACTGCGAGGTAATGTGCGCGCATGGAGCGCCTCGTCGACCCGACGCCTCGCGTGATCCTGGATCGCGCGGAGGCTGTCGTGCGCGAGCGGAGAGCGGTGCTGGTCGAGGACCTTGAGCTGTGTCTGGCATGGGCCGACCTCCATGGCGAAGAGCCAGATGTTCGCGCGCCGGGCGGTGACGAACTGATCCGGATCGGCGGAGCAGGCACGCCGATGGTGCGCGACCTCTGCTTCGAGGAACTGTCGATCGCACGCCGGGTCCATCTCGCCAACACGCGCGCGGCGATGGCCGACGCCCTCGACCTGCGTCACCGGCTGCCGAGGCTCTGGGCAGCGGTCCGCGAGCTGACCTGCGAGCCGTGGCTGGCCCGCAAGATCGCGCGGATGTCGCGGAGGCTGGCTGCTGCACGCGTCGGGGGTGTCGACTCAGTGGTCGTCGACGCGCTGGGCCAGGCGCCCGCGCGCGTGCTGACGGTCGCCGAGGCGGCGATCATCGAGGCCGATACTGCCGGTTATGAGGCGGAGCTGCTCGCCAAGCGGGCCCAGCGGGGCGTCTGGCTGGGTCGGGTGTCGGCCGCCGATCCCGGTGATCCCGACTCGGGCCGTGGGGTTCAGTCGCTCTTCGCGCGGCTCACCGCCGAGGATGCGGTCTGGCTCGACGCGACCATTACCGAGCTCGCGGATCGTCTCTCCGCGGCAGGGTCCAGCGCCGATCACGCGCGTGCCGCGGCGCTTGGTATGTTGGCTCGTCCCGAGGAGGCTGCTGCGCTCCTGAGCGGTGGTGGTGCCAACCAGGAGATGCCGGCGGTGCCACGGCACAGAGCGGTGGTCTACGTCCACCTGCATGAGTCGTCCCTCCTCGCCGGCGAGGGCGTGGCCAGGGTCGAGGCCTTCGGGCCGGTGCTCGTCTCTCGACTCGGTGAACTCCTCGGACATGCGCGGATCGACCTCAAGCCGGTCATCGACCTCACCGAGACGCGCGCTGTGAACGGCTACGAGCACTCGGCGGCGGTCAGGGAGCGAAGTCATCTGCGCATGGCCGGCGACGTCTTCCCGTTCGCGGTGACTGTCAGCCGGAGGCTCGACAGTGATCATGCGGTGCCCTATGACCCCGGCGGGCCGCCCGGTCAGTCGGGGGACCTGAACCATGCGCTGCTTGGTCGTCACCACCATCGAGCCAAGACACATGCCGGCCATCGGGTCGAGCAACTCGACCTGACGTCGTACCTCTGGACCAGCCCTCATGGCCTGGTCTGTCTCGTCAACCCTGCCGGCACGTTCCGGGTGCCTGGGGAGCAGGTGGAGTTCCTGCGGGCCTATCACCGGCTCAGGCGTGGTGACGTGTCTCAGGCCGCCTAGTCAGCGGTCAGGGTCGCTGCTGCTCGATCGGGCGGTCTGGGTCGACCAGATAGGTGATGTCGGTGTCCAGGGCCTGTGCGAGGACCCAGATGACGTCGAGCGTCGGATTCGGCAGTCGGTACTCGCCGGCATCGTCTTTGTGGCTGCCGCGGGTGTTGAGCAGCAACTGGATGTAGCCCCTGCTCAGGCCGGTCCGGTCCATGAGCTGTCGCTCGCTCAGGCCGAGCTCGTGTCGTCGCTGACGAACCTTCGCGCTGAAGAGTGCCGCCCGCTCCTCGAAGCCAGGGGACGGGGTGTGGGCGGGCACACGACTCACCCTGAAGTCCGGCGTTTCGGCGCCTGGAGCAATATATTGAGCCCAAGCTGAATGTATTGAGCTACGGAGGGCGGTGCGGGTGTCGCGACTGAGTGATCTGGTGCGCCAGGTCGCCCAACTCGACGATCAGTTGGCGAAGGACCTCCGGACCGAGGTCGGGGCGCTGGAGCGGCGCCGCGCCTTCGGTTTGAACTTCGAGCGGCACACGCCCGAGTCGGTCGAGCTCTACGGCCGTCCCGTACGGCGGGCCGATCGGGTCCGGATGTTGCCCAAACGTGGCGAACCTGGCTCGAATCTCGACCGGCGCACCTGGGAGGTGAAACGGCTACGCCACGGTGTGGCGCTTCTTGCCGACGGCGAGAGGCAGGCCGAGTGCCGCGTGTCCGATCTCGTCGTGGTGGCGGAGTTCTCCGATCGGATCTACCCAGGCTTGGTCTCGACCGGAAAGGTCGAGCGTGGGGGTGACAAACCGTTCCACACGGTCATCAGCGCCGAGAACTTCCATGCCCTTGAAGCGCTCGCCTACACCCACGAGAACAAGGTCGACGCGATCTACCTCGATCCGCCCTACAACACCGGCGCTCGCGACTGGAAGTACAACAACGACTACGTCGATGGGGACGACATCTATCGCCATTCCAAGTGGCTGGCGTTCATGGAGCGCCGACTCAAGATCGCCAAGCGGCTGCTCAACCCGGAGAACTCCGCGCTCATCGTCACAATCGACGAGAAGGAGTACCTGCGGCTGGGGCTGTTGCTCCAGCAGACGTTTCCCGAGTACGACACCCAAATGGTTTCAGCGGTGATCAACCGCGCCGGTTCACCTCGTGCCGGTCGATTCTCGCGGGTCGACGAATACGTCTACTACGTGTTCGTCGGCGGGTCTCAGGTGCATCCGTGGACCGCCACGATGCTCGACGACGATGGCGGGCTCGGCGAGGCGCCGAAGATGCCGACCGTGTGGTTCACGGCGGTGAGACGCGGGTCCGGCGCCTCCCGCGCGGAATCGAAGAACCTCTTCTATCCCATCGTCATCGATGCCGTCACGGGCCGGTTCAGACGTGTCGGAGATCCTCTTCCCAAGGGGGTGGATCGCCATACCGTCGCGCTGGGGGATGACGAGATCGCGATCTGGCCCCTGGGGGCGGACGGCAAAGAGACACGCTGGCGGTTCTCTGCCGACTTGATGAGGCAGTACTTCGCTGCCGGGACGGCGCGGCTGGGTAAACGCGATCCGGTGACCGGGCTGCGGCCGGTGACCTACCTCCAACCGGGGACCCTTGCCAATATCGAGAATGGGACGTTCGTCGTCACGGGTCGATCCCCCGAGGGTGCTGTCGAGTTGGCCCTCGCCGACGGTGGTGCGAAGTCCGTGGCTCCGCGAACCGTGTGGAACCGGACGAGCCACTTCGCGCGCGACCATGGCTCGCACCTCAATGCCGCGCTGGTCCCCGGAAGGCGTTTCCCGTTCCCCAAGGCGCTCTACGCGGTCGAGGACGCGTTGCGCTTCGTGGTCGCCGACAAACCCAGTGCCGTGGTCGTGGACTTCTTCGCGGGTAGCGGCACCACCGCGCACGCGGTGATGCGGCTCAACAGGCAGGACGGCGGCCGGCGGCAGTGCATCAGTGTGACCAACAACGAGGTGAGTGCGGAGGAACAGAAGTCGCTGCGTGAGCAGGGGCTGCGACCGGGCGATGCCGAGTGGGAGAGGCACGGCATCTGTGACTACATCACCAAGCCCCGTATCAAGGCAGCCATCACGGGACGGACTCCGGAAGGACAGCCGATCAAGGGCGAGTACAAGTTCACTGACGAGTTCCCGATGAGTCTGGGCTTTGAGGAGAACGCTGAGTTCTTCACCCTCACCTACGAGGATCGACTCAAGATCGCCCATCGCCAGCACTTCGAACGACTCGCGCCGCTGCTGTGGCTCAAGGCAGGGGCGTGTGGCCGGCGGATCGAGCAGCCGACCCAGGACTTCGCAGTCGCCGATACGTACGCGATCCTCTTCGACCTCGACGCCTCGCACGGGTTCCTCGAGGTTGTGGCACAGTCCGAGGGCCTGCGAATGGTTTTCGTCGTGACCGATGACGAGCGCGCATATCAGGGCATCGTCGCCGAACTCCCGAGCCACCTCGGGACGGAGCGCCTCTACGGTAGCTACTTGACCGAGATGGACCGCGGGCCGCAGGTCGACTGATGCGATTCACTCTCAAGGACTACCAGTCGGACGCTCTCGAAGACGTGCTCGCCCGTCTCGACCAGGCTCGCGAGCTCTCTCACCTGCGGCGCCCCCAGGTCTCCGCGTTCTCGTTGACGGCGACCACGGGAGCCGGCAAGACCGTGATCGCGGCCGCCGCTATCGAAGCCCTCTTCGAGGGGAACGAGGAGTTCCGGTTCGAGCCTGATCCAAGTGCGGTGGTGCTGTGGTTCACCGACGACCCGGCGCTCAACGAGCAGACCCGCGCCAGGCTCGAGGAGGCCACCGACCTGGCCAAGAGCCGCATCCATGTGATTCAGCCGGACTTCCACGCCGACAGACTCCGACCGGGGACCGTCTATTTCCTCAACGCACAGAAGCTGAGCAAGAACTCGTTGCTCGTCCGCGGGGCCGAGGCGATCCAGGACCCGGCCTTGCCGGGGATGGCACCCGCGCCGGATCTGCGTGGCAACACCATGTGGGACATCCTGCGAAACACGATCGAGGATGAGGACCTGACGCTCTATCTCATCCTCGATGAAGCACACAAGGGCATGAGGCGCGCGACGAAGCGCGAGGTCAACGAGAAGCAGACGATCGTCCGCCGGCTCATCAACGGCGACGAGACCGGCCATCCGATTCCGATCGTGTGGGGCATCTCGGCAACGGTCCAGCGTTTCGACGCGGCGATGCAGGAAGCGACCGTCGGTGGCCGGGTACCCCTGGCACCCGTGGAGGTGGACGCGGCGCGTGTCCAGCAGTCGGGTCTGCTGAAGGACGACATCCGCCTGGACTTCCCCGCCGAGTCGGGACAGTTCGACACGGTGCTGCTCACCCGCGCGGTGCGCCGTACGAAGGAGGCGACGGCACTTTGGGCCGAGTACGCCTCGAATCAAGATCCGGCGCTCGAACCCGTCGTGCCGCTGCTGGTGGTTCAGATGCCGAACACGCCGTCCGACGAACTCATGGCCACTGCCTTCCAGACGGTTCGCGCTGCCTGGCCCGAGCTGTCCGACGACGCGTTCGCGCACGTCTTCGGAGACCAACGCACGATCGAACTCGCCGGAGAGACGGTGCCTCACGTGTCGCCGGAGAAGGTGCAGGACTGGACGTGGATCCGGGTCCTCTTCGCCAAAGACGCGATCACGACCGGCTGGGACTGTCCGCGCGCGGAGGTGTTGATGTCCTTCCGGCCGGCGACCGACGAGACCCACATCACCCAACTGCTCGGCCGGATGGTGCGTACGCCGTTGGCTCGTCGGGTCCCGGCCAACGATCGACTCAATGCGGTCGAATGCCTCCTCCCACGTTTCAACCGCGAGACCGCGGTCCGGGTGGGTGAGCTCATCCTCGGTCGTCGCGACGGAGAGGGTGGTGGGTCGGGAGGTGGCGGTGGGCGCCGGGCGCTCTACGCACCGGTGGATCTAACGACCAATCCCGCCATCCCCGCCGATGTCTGGCGTCTCTTCGATGCGCTGCCGTCGCAGACGCTTCCACGCAAGTCCGCGTCGCCGGTGAAGCGGCTCTTGGCTCTTGCTCAGGCGCTGTCGCGGGATGGGCTGATGCCGGGTGCCCGCGGCGAAGCGGTGGAGATGATGGTGGACGTTCTGGTCGGCGAGTTCGCTCGCCACCGGCGGGTCGAGGGCGCGAGTGCGCTCGAGGACGTGCAACAACTGCAAGGCGAGACCGTCGTCGCCGGGATGAATTCGACCAACGACTTCGATGTCGAGACCTTCATCGAAGACGCCGACGAGCGGGCTATCGAGGCGGAGTTCGCGGCCGCGTCCCGGGTCTTTACACGCGAGCTGGCGATGCGTCTTGCGGAGCGCCTCGAGGGCGACGGCGAAGCCGACGATCTGCTGGAGGCGCACCTCAAGGTCGCTGCCCTGGCACGGGTCCGAGGTGTCGCGAGTGAGCTGGATCGTTCGGCGGCGGCGATCGCCGACGATTGGTACGCCGCGCATCGGGTCGGCATCAGGGGCCTCTCGGATGAGCGGCAGGCGGTCTACAGCGACGTGCATGCCATGACGACAGATCCCACGATCGAGTTGCTCGTCCGCCCCAGAGTTCGCTCGGAGTCCACCCAGGACGAGCATGGCCACGATGTGCCGATGACGACGGGCCACCTGATGGCTGACGACGGCGGCAACTTCCCGATCGGCTCGCTCCATGGCTGGGAGCGGACCGTGCTCAGCAAGGAGCAGGGCCGCTCCGGGTTCGAGGCCTTCTACCGCAATCCCGACCGAGGCTCTGCCGATGCCCTCGCCGTCGCCTACCGGAGCGACAACGGTGAGTGGAAGCGCATGTTCCCCGACTTCCTTTTCTTCCACCGGGTCAAAGGGACGATCAAGGCGTCGATCGTCGACCCGCATGGTGTTCACCTCGCCGATGCGCTCCCCAAGCTGAGGGGGTTGGCCGCCTTCGCCGCCGATCATGGTGGTGCCTTCCACCGGATCGAGGCGGTGGCGGAGGTCGGCGGAGCGCTCCGGGTCCTCGACCTGCTGGAGCCTCGGGTGCGGCAGGCGGTCGAGGTCGCCCTCGATGTCGCCGACCTCTACCTGGTGCACGGCGCGGTCTACTGACCTCCGGCCTAGAACCCCAGCTTCGCAGAGCGCAGCGCAGCGACCTTCGCGGGCGGCCCGTCGAAGGTGAGATCGTCGTGGGCGGCGCGGCCGAAGAGGAACAGCACCAGCTCACCGACCGCGCCGGTGACGCGTGCTGGGTCGGGTCCGCGGCGCAGCGTAGCGCTCGTGGTGCCGTCGCTCACGACGACGGGCACTCCCGCGGGCCGGACCAGGCCGCGCCCCAGGACCCGGAGCGCGCGCCACAGATCCCGCTCGGCCCCCGGCGACAACGGTCGCGCCCGCCAGGACGGCTGTGCACGGCGTACATCTTCGTGGTGGACGAAGAACTCGATGGTGTTGACGGCGCGCTCCACCGCGTCGACGGCGTACGGCGTCGGGCGCGGATCGCGCAGTCGCACGACCAGATCCTCGAGCGGCTGGGCTGCGAACTCGGCCTCGGCCCGCGCCATCAACGGCGAGAGCCGTCGCACGAAGAGCCCCGGCACTGCCCACGGCCGACGCTCGCGGATGAGCAGATGGACCAGCAGGTCCTTGACCGTCCAGCCGGTGCAGAGCGTGGGCGCGTCGGAGCCGACTGCGAGGGCTTCATCACAGAGCGCCAGGCGCTCGCTGCGGGCGAAGGAGACCACGGCCCCAGGGTAGCCGGAGGCGTCCCTACTAGGCTCGAGCCGACATGGGTGCGAGATGGGTGTGACAGCAGCAAGACGAGCCTCCACCACCGACGGCTTCGGGGTGTTGTGGGTGGCAATCAAGCGGGAGCCATGGGTCTTCACCCTTTCCACGCTCGGCAGCGCGCTCTTCGGCGCACTGACCGTTGCCGACGCCTGGGTGCTGGGCTGGTCGACGAACCACGTCGTCCTGCCTGCCTTCCGTGACGGCCATATCGGCACCGGCTGGCTGCTCGCCGTCGTCGGACTCTTCGTGGGGGTCGCCATCCTGCGGGCGGTCGGCGTGATCGCGCGCCGCCTGGGCGCAGGAGTGATGCAGTATCGGATGCAGGCGCACTATCGCCGTGCCGTCACCCGCAAGTACCTCGAGCTTCCGCTTGCCTGGCATCACCGCCACCCGACCGGCGAGCTGCTCTCCAACGCCAACTCAGATGTCGAGGCGGCCTGGGCGCCAATCGCGCCGCTGCCGATGGCGGTCGGCACGGTGGCGATGATGGTGATCGCGATCGTGCAGATGTTTCTCGCTGACCTGGTCCTGGCCTGCGTCGGGCTGCTCGTCTTTCCCGCGGTGATCGCGACCAACCTGGTCTACCAGCGGTTCAGCTCCCCGCTGATGACCCGCGCCCAGCAGTTGCGTGCCGAGTTGAGCGGCGTGGCGCACGAGTCCTTCGACGGTGCGCTCGTCGTCAAGACCCTCGGCCGGGAGAGCGAGGAGACCGACCGCTTCGCCGTCACAGCGCGCGAGTTGCGCGACGTCAACATCCGTGCCGGGCGCCTGCGCGCCGCCTTCGACCCGACCCTGGCCGCCTTGCCGCAACTCGGCGTTCTGGTCGTACTCGCGGTCGGCGTGCTCCGGGTGGTCCACGGCGGCGCGCTGGCCGGCGACGTCGTCCAGGTCGCCTACCTGCTCACCATCGTGGCCTTCCCGATCCGGTCGCTTGGCTGGCTGCTGGGGGAGTTCCCGCGCAGTGTCGTCGGCTTCACTCGGGTGCAGGCGGTCCTCGACAGCACCGGCCGGATGCCGTACGGCGAGGGGGCCGCCGCCCGCTCCGCGAGCGGTGCCGCGGTTGCGGTCGAGGGGGTCGGCTACACCTATCCCGGGAGCAGCGGCGCGCCGCTGCTCCGGCAGGTCGACTTCACCGTCGCTCCGGGACGGACCGTGGCTCTGGTCGGTGCCACCGCCGCAGGCAAGAGCACGCTCACCACCCTGCTCGCCCGCCTGGTCGACCCCGACCACGGTCGGATCACGCTCGACGGCACCGACCTGCGTGACTTCGCCCAGGGCGAGCTCGCGGGTGTCACCGCCCTGGTGCCGCAGACGGCTTTCCTCTTCGACGACACCGTCCGCGACAACGTGACCCTCGGTCTCCAGGTAAGCGACGACGAGGTGTGGGCCGCACTACGGACGGCGCAGGCCGACGGCTTCGTGGCCGCGCTCCCCGACGGGCTCGATACGCGTCTGGGTGAGCGCGGCACCAGCCTCTCCGGTGGCCAACGGCAACGGATCTCTCTCGCCCGGGCGCTGATCCGGCACCCACGCCTGCTGGTCCTCGATGACGCCACCTCCGCGGTCGATCCGGAGGTCGAGCAGCGCATCCTCACCGCCTTGCGCGCCGGCGTTGCCAGCAGCGGTACGACGCTCGTGGTCGTCGCCTACCGCAAGGCGACCATCGCCCTCGCCGACGAGGTGGTCCACCTCGAGAACGGTCGGATCCTGGACCGTGGCACCCACGTCGATCTCCTGGCCAGGGACGCCTCCTACGCGCGGTTGGTCAACGCCTATGAGCAGACCGACGAGACGACCGAGGGAATGTCCGCATGAGCGCCGTCGACAGTGGCGAGACTCTCGGCGGGATCGAGACCATCCGGCGCGGCCTGCGCTACTCGCCCGAGCTGGTCTCGGGCATCTGGACGACGCTGCTGCTCGCCGTCGTGGCGAGCATCGGCCAGGTCGTCGTACCTGTGGCCGTGCAGCAGACCCTCGACCACGGCCTTCATGGCGACCACGGCGCCGACGTCGGGTTCGTGGTGCGCGCCGGGCTCCTCGCGACGCTCGCCATAGCGGTGACCGGCTGGGCGTCGTACGCCATGACCCGGCGGCTGTTCACCGCCTCCGAGCGCGGCCTGGCGACGCTGCGGGAGAAGGCCTTCCGGCACGTCCACGACCTGCCGCTGCTCACCCAGTCCACCGAGCGCCGCGGCGCCCTGGTGTCCCGGGTGACCAGTGACGTCGATCAGATCAGCCAGTTCATCGTGTACGGCGGGCTGCTCTTCGTGGTCAGTGTCGGGCAGATGCTGATCGCGACGGTGGTGATGGCGGTCTACTCCTGGCAGCTCGCCCTCGTCGTCTGGCTCTGCTTCGGACCACTGTTCGCCAGCCTGCGCTACTTCCAAGGCAAGCTGTCGGCCGCCTACACACAGGTACGCCGTCAGGTCGGTGCCATGCTCTCCGCGGTCTCCGAGCCCGTCGTCGGGGCCGCCGTGGTCAAGGCGTACGCCGTGGAGTCACGCACCCAGGCGCGTATCGATGCCGAGGTGGCCGCCACCCAGGTCGCGCAGACCCGGGCACAGGGGTTCACCGCCACCTTCTTCAGCCTCGGCGGCCTGTCCGGAGGCCTCGCGAACGCGGGCGTGATCGTGATCGGAGTCCTGCTCGGCCTGGGCTACCTGCACAGCGGCGGTGATCTCACTTCCGGCGAGGTGCTCGCTTTCGCCTTCTTGGTCTCGCTCTTCGTCGGACCGGTGCAGACCGGCTCGCAGATCCTTACCGACGCCCAGAACGCGGTCGCCAGCTGGCGGCGGGTCATCGGCATCCTCGACACCCCGGCCGACCTGGTCGACCCGGGCGAGGACGGCGAAGTGCTGCCGCGTGGCCCACTCGCCGTCGAGTTCGACCAGGTGACCTTCGCCTACCCGGGCGGCACCCCGGTTCTCCACGACGTCACCTTCGCCCTCGCGCCGGGCGTGCGGGTGTCTGTGGTAGGGGAGACCGGCTCAGGGAAGTCGACCATCGCCAAGCTGCTCACCCGGCTTATGGATCCGACCGAGGGCGTCGTCCGCCTCGATGGCGTGGACTTGCGCCGGGTTCGCAACGACTCGCTGCGCCAGAGCGTTGTCCTGGTGCCACAGGAGGGCTTCCTCTTCGACGACACTCTGGCGGCCAATGTTCGCTACGGCCGTCCCGATGCCACCGACACCGAGATCGAGTACGCCGCCGGCGTACTCGGCCTGGCTGACTGGCTGGCCTCACTGCCGCTCGGCGTCCAGACCCGGGTGGGGCAGCGCGGCGAGTCGCTGAGCGCCGGGGAACGACAGCTGGTCGCGCTGCTCCGGGCACAGCTCGACGACCCGGACCTGCTCGTCCTCGACGAGGCGACCTCGGCGGTGGACCCGGCGCTGGAGATGCGTATCGGCCGTGCCCTCGAGCGGCTCATGTCCGATCGCACGAGCGTGACGATCGCGCATCGGCTCTCGACGGCAGAGGCGGCCGACGAGGTGCTGGTCGTGGATGGCGGTCGGATCGTGCAACGCGGGCGGCACACGGAGCTCATCGCCGAGGAGGGGTCGGTCTACGCCCGGCTGCACGCGTCCTGGATGGCCCAGCAGGGTGGTTGAGCCGAGTCGTGGGGCCGGCGTGGGAGAATCAAGGATGTGAGCAGCAGTTCCCTCGACCCCGCCATCGCCGCGCGGCTCAAGCGCAACCCGGACGGACTCGTGCCGGCGGTGGTCCAGCAGCATGACACCGGCGAGGTGCTGATGCTCGGCTATATGGACGACGAGGCGCTCGCGCGCAGCCTGAGCAGTGGCCGGGCGACGTACTGGAGCCGCAGCCGCCAGGAGTACTGGGTGAAGGGGGAGACCTCCGGCAACCGGCAGTGGGTGAAGGAGATCCGCCTGGACTGTGACGGTGACACCCTGCTGGTGAAGGTCGACCAGGAGGGGCCCGCCTGCCACACCGGCGACCGCACCTGCTTCGACGCCGGCCTGCTCTCGTGAGCCAGACCCGGGCGCGACGCAGCTTCGGTCCGGTTGTGGCGGCGGGTCTCGTCGGCGGCGCCGTCGGCGCGGTCGCCGGCACCAAGCACTGGGTTTCCACCACCCAGAGGCAGGCCGTGCTCGATGCGCAGGGCATTGCCCTGGACGCTCCGGGGGTGACCGCGCTGGCGCTGGTGGTGCTTGCCGCCTGGGGCGTCGTGCTGGTCACTCGCGGACGAGTTCGGCGGATCGTGCTGGTCCTTGCCGCCCTCGCCGCCGCTGGCGCGCTCCCGGTGGCGTTCTCCACCCGTGGCAGCCTGCCGGCGGGAAGCAGCACGGCCTGGCCCTGGCTGGCCGTCGCGGGCCTGGTCGTGTCACTGGCCGCCGCCGTCGGCGGCGTCCGCCTGGCCACGGGATGGCCCGAGATGGGTCGGAGGTACGACGCGCCTGCGGCCGCGGCGATCCCGGAGATGCCGCTGGAGGAGCAGTCCAACCTCGACCTGTGGAAGTCCATGGACGAGGGTCATGACCCGACTGCGGACCGAACTGAATAGACTTCCCTCGCAAGCCCGAGCACACCCCCGTAGAGGAGACGCGCATGTCCGACAACCACGGCAACACCCCAGCCGCCTGGAGTGCCGTCGTCGTGGGCCTCCTCGGCTTCATCATCGGCAGCGTCGGCCTGATGCTCAGCCCGATCAACTGGGTGATCTTCTGGGTCGGTGTCGTTGTGACGGTCGCCGCCGGCGTTGTGTTCGTGGTGATGGCCAAGCTCGGTTTCAACACCGAGGGCCACTGAGCCCGGGGCCCGCGTGATGTCTGGGCCGAATCCTGGGGACTCAGCCGACGTCCTGACCGAGATCATCGACGGCGTACGCCTCGACCTGGCGCCACGTCAGGCGGCGACCAGCGCCGCGGACCTGCGTGCGATGCTGGCCGATGTCGATCCGCCGCGGGACCCGATGCCGCACTTCCGCAGCGCGGGCAGCAGCGTGATCGCGGAGGTCAAGCGGAAGAGCCCCAGCAAGGGCGCGCTGGCCGAGATCCCCGACCCGGCCTCCCTGGCGAAGGCGTACGCCGCCGGGGGCGCCGCCGCGGTCAGCGTGCTGACCGAGCGGCGACGGTTCGGAGGCAGCCTCGACGACCTTCGTACCGTCCGCGCTGCGGTCGAGGTTCCGATCCTGCGCAAGGACTTCGTCGTCGAGGGCTACCAGCTCCTCGAGGCCCGCGCCGCCGGCGCCGACCTCGCGCTGCTGATCGTGGCCGCGCTCGACGACGACACCCTGCGCCGGCTCTATGACGAGGCCCGCGAGCTCGGCCTCACCGTGCTGGTCGAGACCCATGACGAGGCCGAGGTCGAGCGCGCGGTGGCCTTGGGCGCCGAGCTGATCGGCGTCAACGCCCGCAACCTCAAGACGCTCGCGGTCGATCCGGGTGTTTTCGGGCGCCTGGCACCCTTGATCCCCGACACCTGTGTGAAGGTGGCCGAGTCCGGGATCTTCACCGCTGCGGACGTCCGGCGCCACGTCGGCGAGGGCGCCCGAGCGGTGCTCGTGGGCGAGGCGCTGGTCAAGGACGGCGACCCCGAGGGCGCGGTCCGGCAGCTCACCGGCCTCACCGCCTGACCCCGAAGAAGCCGAAGAAGAACGAGATGACGACCCACATCAACGAGACGACCAGCTTCGACGCCGACGAGCTCGGTTGGTTCGGCGGCGCGGCCGATGGCTTCGGGGGTCGATTCATGCCCGAAGCGCTGATGAAGGCGCTCGACGAGCTCGACCGCGCCTGGCGCGAGGCGAAGGCCGACCCGGCGTTCGTGGCGGAGTTCGACGCGATCCTGCGCGACTACGCCAACCTGCCGAGCCCCCTCTACCACGCCACCCGGCTCTCTGAGCGGCTCGGCGTCCGGGTGCTGCTCAAGCGCGAGGACCTCAACCACACCGGTGCCCACAAGATCCGGAACGTGCTCGGCCAGGCGCTGCTGACCAAGCGGATGGGCAAGACCAGGGTGATCGCCGAGACCGGCGCGGGGCAGCACGGCGTCGCGAGCGCCACCGCGGCGGCCTACTTCGGGCTCGAGTGCACGGTCTACATGGGCGCAGTGGACACGGCGCGCCAAGCTCTCAATGTCGCCAGGATGCAGCTGCTCGGCGCCGAGGTCGTGCCGGTCGCGTCCGGCAGCGCGACCTTGAAGGACGCCATCAACGAGGCGTTGCGCGACTGGGTCGCCAGCGTCGACCGCACGGCGTACCTCTTCGGGACCGCCGCCGGTCCGCACCCCTTCCCGACGCTCGTCCGCGACATCGTCCGCGGCATCGGCGACGAGGCCCGGGCCCAGTCGATCGAGCAGTACGGCGCGCTGCCCAGCGCCGTGGTCGCGGCGGTCGGTGGCGGCTCCAACGCGATCGGTCTCTTCACCGCCTTCCTCGATGACGAGGCGGTCGAGATCCACGGCTTCGAGGCCGGTGGTGACGGCTTCGAGACCGGCCGCCATGCCGCGACCATCCAGGCCGGGGATCCGGGAGTGCTGCATGGTGCGCGCACGTACATCCTGCAGGACGAGGACGGCCAGACCGTCGAGTCGCACTCGATCAGCGCCGGCCTCGACTACCCGGGCGTCGGCCCGCAGCACGCCTGGCTGGCCAAGTCGGGTCGAGCCACCTACACCTCCATCACCGACACCGAGGCGATGGACGCGTTCGCGCTGCTGGCCCGCACCGAGGGGATCATCCCGGCGATCGAGTCGGCGCACGCCGTCGCGGGAGCGATCAGGATCGCCCCGGAGATCAAGGAACGGTACGGCGAGGGGGCGACCATCCTGGTGAACCTGTCCGGCCGCGGTGACAAGGACATGGGCACCGCCGTCGACTGGTTCAAGCTGGGGGAGGGGAAGTGAGCACCCGGACCGCCTTCGAGAAGGCGAAGGCGGACGGCCGCGCCGCGCTGGTGGGTTACCTCCCCGCTGGCTTCCCCAGCGTGGATGCCTCGATCGAGGCGCTCAGGGTCATGGTCGATGCCGGCTGCGACGTCATCGAGCTCGGTCTGCCCTACAGTGACCCGGTCATGGACGGTCCCACGATCCAGGCCGCCGTCCAGCAGACGCTGGACGCCGGCGTACGGGTCGACGACGTCTTCCGGGTCCTCGAGGCGATCGCCGCGACCGGTACGCCGACCGTGGTGATGACCGCCTGGAACCCGGTCGAGCGCCGCGGCGTCGAGCGGTTCGCACGGCAGCTCCATGATGCCGGCGGGGCCGGCCTGATCACGCCCGACGTCACCCCCGAGGCGGTCCCCGAGTGGAGTCGGGTCGCCGACGACCGTGGGCTCGACAAGATCTTCCTGGTTGCCCCGAGCAGTACCGACGAGCGGATCGCGATGACCACCGCCGCGTCCCGCGGGTTCGTCTACGCCACCGCGGTGATGGGCGTCACCGGGGTCCGGGCGACCACATCGGACCTGGCCGGGCCGCTGGTCGCGCGTACCCGTGCTCTCGGTCCATCGGGACTCTCGGTCGGGGTCGGCCTCGGGATCAGCAACGGCGACCAGGCTGCCGAGGTCGCGGCCTACGCCGACGGCGTGATCGTCGGCTCAGCTTTCGTGCGCACCCTGCTCGACCATCCCGGTGACCGGGCCGCTGCCCTGCGCGCGCTCGCCGATCTCACCGGCGACCTCGCCGCCGGCGTACGTCGATGAGACGAACGCTGATGGGTGCGTTGGTCGGCCTCGGGCTGCTGGCCAGCGCCTGCGGCACCTCCGGGACGGGTACGGCGGGTGCCCCGGCGCTGACTGGTATCAGCCACGCGGCGTACCAGATCGCCCCGGTGCCGCTGACCGATACCGACGGCGCGACCTATGTGCTCGCCAAGGATGCGACCAAGCCGCTGACGCTGGTCTTCTTCGGCTACACCACATGCCCGACCGAGTGCCCGATCGTGATGTCGTCGCTGGCCTCGGCGATGACCCGGCTCGATGACGCCGACCGCAAGGACGTCGGGGTGGTCTTCGTCACCACCGATCCGGCGCGGGACTCCCCAGCCGCGCTCCGGAAGTATCTCGACCGCTACGACCCCGGCTTCGTGGGGCTGACCGGTCAACTCGGCCAGATCGTCAAGCTCAGCACGTCGATGCACATCTACGTCGGCGAGGGCGCCAAGCTCCCCAGCGGCGGCTACGACCTCGCCATGCACGACACCCATGTCTCGGGCATCGACACTGCCGGCAAGGCGACCATGGTCTGGGGCATGGACACCTCACCGAAGCAGTTCGCCGACGACATCCATACCCTGCTGCAGAAGGCCCGCGCGTGATCATCGTCCCGCTCTCCATCCCCAGCCCCCACAACGGCGTCTGGGACCTCGGTCCGCTCCCGATCCGGGGCTACGCCCTCGCCATCGTGCTCGGGATCGTCGTCGCCGTGTGGGCTTCGGAGCGGCGCTGGGCGGCCCGCGGCGGGAAGTCCGGAGAGATCCAGGACATCGCCTTGTGGGCGGTGCCCTTCGGGCTGGTCGGCGGTCGGCTCTATCACGTCATCACCGACCATGACCTCTACTTCGGTGCCGGTCGCAACCCCTGGGCGGCGTTCTACATCTGGCGCGGTGGTCTGGGCGTGTGGGGCGCGGTCGCGCTGGGCGCCCTCGGCGCGGTCATCGCCGCCCGACGCCGCGACATCCGGATCTCGGCGGTCCTCGACACGATCGCGCCGACCTGTCTTCTCGCCCAGGGCATCGGTCGGTGGGGCAACTGGTTCAACCAGGAGCTCTACGGCAGGCCTACGGACCTGCCGTGGGGGCTGCGGATCGACCCGGACAAGTGGCCGGAGGGACGCACCTTCCCGCTCGGCACCACCTTCCACCCGACCTTCCTCTACGAGTTCATCTGGGACGTCTTGATGTTCTTCGTGGTCACCCGCCTGGAGAAGCGGTTCAGGCTCGGTGGCGGCCGCGTCGTCGCGCTCTACGTGATGGCCTACTGTCTCGGTCGCGGTCTGATCGAGACGCTTCGCATCGACAACGTCGAGCTCCACGACGTCCTGGGTCTGCGTTGGAGCGACTGGATGTCGATCATCCTGTTCGTCCTCGCCGCCATCTACTTTGCCTGGGCGACCGTTCGCGGGCGCGGTACCCGTCCTGCGAGCGTGTACGTCGCCGAGGACGCTCTCGAAGCGGAGACCGCTGACTCCGAGCACAGCTGAGCGGACCGCCCGGGGGCGTACCCTTGAGTAGGTGCCGGTCCGCGTAGCCGTCACCGCTTGGAACCACAACGTCACATGCTGGTAACGTATCGCCATCGCGCGGGCCAATGCTGTCCCATGCATCTCTTGGTTATTCATCCCGCACGGCGCGCGCTTCTCCCGTTGGGGCGCGCTCTGAGCTCTGGACCTCGACGGGAGACCCCGTGCCGTACGAGCACTCGTTCCCCGCCCCTCAGGGGCTCTATGACCCGGCGTTCGAGAAGGACGCCTGTGGTGTCGCCTTCGTCGCCACTCTGACCGGCGAGCCGACTCACGAGATCGTCCAGCAGGGCGTCCGGGCTCTGCTCAACCTGGACCACCGCGGCGCCGCTGGTGCCGAGGTCAACTCCGGCGATGGTGCCGGCATCCTCATCCAGGTCCCGGACGCCTTCCTCCGTGAGGTGGCCGGCTTCGAGCTGCCGCCGGCGGGTGCTTACGCCGTCGGCACGGCGTTCCTCCCCGGCGACCCGGAGCACGTCGAGACCACCGCGAAGCAGATCGAGGAGATCGCCGCGGAGGAGGGGCTCGAGGTCCTCGGTTGGCGGGAGGTACCGGTCATCCCGGACTCGCTCGGTCCGACCGCGCGTGCCGTCATGCCGACCTTCCGCCAGCTCTTCGTGGCCGGCGCGAAGCAGCGCGTGGCCGGGATGGCGCTGGAGCGGATGGCGTTCTGCCTGCGCAAGCGGGCGGAGAAGGAGAGCGACGTCTACTTCCCCTCGCTCTCGGGCCGCACCCTGGTCTACAAGGGAATGCTGACCACGGTCCAGCTCGCCGAGGTCTACCCCGACCTGCGCGACGAGCGGGTCGCCTCGGCGATCGCCGTCGTCCACTCACGGTTCTCGACCAACACCTTCCCGAGCTGGCCGCTCTCGCATCCGTTCCGCTACATCGCCCACAACGGCGAGATCAACACGGTCAAGGGCAATCGCAACTGGATGAAGGCCCGCGAGGCGCTGCTCCACTCCGACCTCATCCCCGGCGACCTAGAGCGACTCTTCCCGATCTGCACGCCGGAGGCATCGGACTCGGCGAGCTTCGACGAGGTCCTCGAACTGCTCCACCTCGGTGGACGCAGCCTGCCGCACGCGGTGTTGATGATGATTCCGGAGGCATGGGAGAACCATGCCGAGATGGACCCCAAGCTGCGGGCGTTCTACGAGTTCCATTCCTCGCTGATGGAGCCGTGGGACGGCCCAGCCTCGGTGGTCTTCACCGACGGCACCCAGATCGGCGCGGTGCTGGACCGGAACGGGCTGCGCCCCTCCCGGTTCTGGGTGACCGAGGACGGTCTCGTGGTGCTCGCCTCGGAGGCCGGTGTACTCGACGACATCGACCCGGCCACGGTGGTCCGGAAGGGACGGGTCCAGCCCGGTCGGATGTTCTTGGTCGACACCGACGAGCACCGGATCATCGAGGACGATGAGATCAAGGAGCGTCTCGCCGCCGAGCACCCCTACGACGAGTGGCTGCACGCCGGTCTGGTCCGTCTCGAGGACATTCCGGAGCGGGAGCACATCGTCCACACCCATGCCTCGGTGACCCGCCGCCAGCAGGTCTTCGGCTACACCGAGGAGGAGCTTCGCGTGCTGCTGGCGCCGATGGGCAACACCGGCGCTGAGCCGATCGGCTCAATGGGCACCGACAGCCCGATCGCGGCGCTCTCCGACAAGCCGCGGATGCTGTTCGACTACTTCAGCCAGCTCTTCGCGCAGGTCACCAACCCGCCGCTGGACGCGATCCGCGAGGAACTGGTCACCTCGCTGTCGAGCACGATCGGCCCCGAGGCCAACCTGCTGGAGCCCACTCCCGCCTCCTGTCGCCAGATCGTGCTGCCTTTCCCGGTTATCTCCGACGACGACCTCGCCAAGATCCGGCACATCAACCGCGACGGCGACATGCCTGGCTTCCAGGTGCACGTCTCCCGCGGCCTCTACGACGTCGATGGCGGCGGGGCCGCACTGGCAAAGCGTCTGGGCGAGATCTGTCGTGAGGTGTCCGAGGCGATCGCCAAGGGCGCGCGGATCATCGTGCTCTCCGACCGGCACTCGACCCGGGAGAAGGCGCCGATTCCGTCGCTGCTGATGACCGCGGCGGTGCACCACCACCTGGTCCGCGAGAAGACCCGCACCCAGGTGGGCCTGATCGTCGAGGCCGGCGACGTCCGCGAGGTCCACCACGTGGCGCTGCTGGTCGGTTACGGGGCGGCCGCGGTCAACCCCTACCTGGCGATCGAGTCGGTCGAGGACCTCGCCTACGAGGGCTACTTCGTGAAGTCCGACGCCCAGAAGGCGATCGCCAACGTCATCAAGGCGCTCGGCAAGGGCGTCTTGAAGGTCATGTCGAAGATGGGCGTCAGCACCGTTGCGTCCTACACCGGTGCCCAGATCTTCGAGTGCGTCGGGCTCTCCGCCGAGGTCATCGATACCTACTTCACCGGTACGACGTCGAAGCTCGGCGGCGTGGGTCTCGACGTGATCGCCGAGGAGGTCGCCAAGCGGCACGCCGCGGCGTACCCCCGCGACGGCGTGGCGCCGGCGCACCGCGAGCTGCCCATCGGCGGTGAGTACCAGTGGCGTCGCGAGGGTGAGCCGCATCTGTTCGACCCGGAGACCGTCTTCCGCCTCCAGCACTCCACCCGTACCGGTCGTTACGACATCTTCAAGCAGTACACCGAGCGGGTGAACGAGCAGTCCGAGCGGCTGATGACCCTGCGTGGGCTCTTCAAGCTCAAGGACGCCGACGAGACCGGTCGGCAGCCGGTGCCGATCGATGAGGTCGAGCCGGTGGAGTCGATCGTCAAGCGGTTCAGCACCGGGGCGATGTCGTACGGCTCCATCTCCAAGGAGGCGCACGAAACCCTCGCCGTCGCGATGAACATCCTCGGCGGCAAGTCCAACACCGGGGAGGGCGGGGAGGACCCCGAGCGGCTGTACGACCCAGAACGCCGCTCCGCGATCAAGCAGGTCGCGTCGGGCCGGTTCGGGGTCACCAGCGAGTACCTCACCAACGCCGACGACATCCAGATCAAGATGGCGCAGGGTGCCAAGCCCGGTGAGGGTGGACAGCTGCCCGGTCACAAGGTGTATCCCTGGGTCGCCAAGACCCGACACTCGACGCCGGGTGTCGGTCTGATCAGCCCGCCGCCGCACCACGACATCTACTCGATCGAGGATCTCGCCCAGCTGATCCACGA
>Ga0164243_10004819_pt1 | contig 20920 bp, 24 predicted proteins | sample OricompcompostOP_FD_108781 | JGI IMG/M metagenome (GOLD analysis project Ga0164243, IMG submission 108781) | Organic Plus compost microbial communities from Emeryville, California, USA - Original compost - Organic plus compost (OP) | ecosystem: Engineered > Solid waste > Mixed feedstock >...
GGGTCGCCCGCATGCGAAACGACCAGATGCCGGGCGTCGCAATATCGATCGAGGCTCGGCGCTTTCGCATAAGGATGATCTGCGCGCATGGCGATCACGAAATCCTCGTTGAACAAGCTGCGCTTTTGAAAGCGCGCCGGGATGTGCTCGGACGGCAGGATCGCGATGTCCATCGCCCGCGCTTCCAGGTCAGCGAGCGCGCCGCGCCAGGCGCGCTCCGGTGATGTTTCTCCCTGAGTCGGGAGCGGCGCGCGCCGTCGGCACGACGCCCTTCGGCGTCTTCAGAAACAACGGATCGTTGAGCAGCCGCCGCAGCCGGGTCAATCCATGACTCACGGCCGAGGACGACAGATTCAACCGCTCACCCGCCCTGCCGACGTGGCGCTCCTTCATGACGATATCGAAGAGGACCAGCAGATTGAGGTCGATGCGGGCGAGATTCGTCTTGTTCACCATGTCGATGAAATCTCATCAATGGATTCGACGCGAGGCGCGGTGCAATTCTCCGCCGAGCGAAATCGAAGGTCGATCTCGCCGCCGAGAATGCAATTCAGAGGTATCCATGTCACCGTCACGACGCTCACTCCTCGCCGCTGCAAGCGCAGGGCTCGCATCTTTCGACATCGCAGGCGCGGCCGGCAGCAGCCTCGCTCGTTCCGAGATCGACGCCGCCGTCGCCAAGCTCATCGACGTATCAGCCCAGTCGAACGCCGCGCTGATGCGCGGCGACATCGCCCGACATCTCGCGCTCATCACGCTCACGGACGATTTCACGCTGATGTCTCCGTTCGGCGGGCAGCCGACGCACGCCGCACAGCTCACGCCCGAAAGGATGCAGGACATGGGCCGTTTCTTTCGCAACGGCACCTTCGAGCAACAAGTCGTTCAAGCCTACGGCTCATCCGACATGGTCGTTCTCGCGACGATCGAGCGCGCCCATGTCGAAGTCGGCGGCCTGCCCGCGCAGGACTGGGCCTTGCGCGTCACGCTCGTTTATCGACGCGAAGGGGCCGGTTGGCAACTCGCTCACAGGCATGCGGACCCGCTCGCGGCAGGCATTTCACTCGGGCAAGCCGCCGCTTTGGCTCGCGGAGCGGCTGAACGGATCTGATCACACTGCCACGACGCTTCGGATCCGGCATCCGACGGAAGTTCATGCCCGGTGCGCCTGCAACAGCGGGCGCATTGCCCGTGCGCGCACTCGCCCGGCCGCTTGTGCCCCGGGGCACATCGACAGGTATTGCGGCTCACCCTGACAGACGGCGGCGCGCCGCTGCGCTCTGCTAGCCCTCTGCCAACCTCACGATCGAGGCCGCAATGACTTCCGAGGAACGCTTACAGGACTGGCGCGATCGCGCGCTGCGCGTCGAAGCCGAAGTGGGCAAGGCCATCATCGGCCAGCGCGAAGTCATTCGCCTGATCAACGTGGCGCTGTTCGCTCGGGGGCACGTGCTTCTCGAAGGCGACGTCGGCGTCGGCAAGACGACGGTGCTCCGCGCGTTCTCCCGCGCGATCGGCGGTGACTTCGAACGCATCGAGGGCACGGTCGATCTGATGCCGGGCGATCTCATCTATCACACGTACGTCGACATCGAAGGCAAGCCCCGCATCGATCCCGGGCCGCTGCTGCGCCATGGAGAACGTCTCGCGACGTTCTTTTTCAACGAGATCAATCGCGCCCGCCCTCAGGTGCAGTCGCTGCTGTTGCGTGCGATGGCCGAGCGCACCGTCTCCGCCTTCGACAAGGTGTATCGGTTTCCGCACCTGATCGTGTTCGCGGATCGCAACCGAGTGGAGAAAGAGGAAACGTTCGAGCTCGCATCGGCAGCGCGCGATCGCTTCATGTTCGAACTGCGCATGCCGACGCCGTCCGATCCCGCGGTGCGCCGCTCACTCGTATTCGACCCCGCGTTCCACGACGTCGACGAGCTGCTCGAGCGCGTGGCGCCCGCGATCCTGCCGTGGCAGGAGCTCAACCAGATCGGCGCCGCGATCCAACGCAGCGTTCACGCGAGCGACACGCTGCAGCGCTACGTCATGGACCTGTGGGATGCGAGCCATGCGCCGGAGAGATTCGGCGTGCGCGTCGAGGGCGTCGATATGACGAAGCTGATTCTCGCCGGCGTGAGCCCGCGCGGCATGATGTCTCTCACTCGCGCCGCGCGAGTCGTCGCATGGTTGGCCGGGCGGCTGCATCTCACGCCAGCCGACATTCACGCGGTGGCGCCCTGGACGCTGGGCCATCGCGTGTTCTTCACGCCCGTGTACGAGCTGCGCCGCGGTCCGCTCGCCGACGCGCTCGTCGCGCAGATGCTCGAGAAGGTCGCGACACCCGCCGCGTGATGATGAGTCAAGCGCACGAGTTCCATTACAGAGTGCCGCGCCGCTCGGCGGGATGGCGGCCCGGCGCGCATCCCGGCTCGAGCCTCGGGCCGGGACAGGAGTTCGTCGCGCACGGACGCCTGTATGACTGGCCCGATCCGCGTCGCCTGGATCTGCGCGCGAGCCTGCGTGAGATCCGCGGCGATTGGCTCGTCACGATCAATCGCCAGCGCATCAGCGTGCCGGTACACGTGATCGCGGACGTGTCGGGCTCGATGCGCTTCGGCGAGCCGCTGTCGAAGCTCCAGATCGTCGCGGACTTCGTCGAAGCCCTGGGCCACAGCACGTTTCGCGTCGGCGATCCGCTCGGCATGGTCGCGTTCGACAGCCATGAGCGCGAAGATCTGTTCGTGCCCGCGCTGCTGAGCCGGGGCATCGGCATGGTGATGGCAGAGGCACTCAGGCGGTGCGACAGCGCTGCGAGCGGCAGCACAGGGCTCGAACAGGCTGCGCTGCGGCTGGCCGGGCGCGGCGGTCTGGTCTTCCTGGCCTCGGATTTTCATTTTGCTCTCGACCGTCTCGATGCGGCGCTCGACCTGCTCGCGCCTGCATTCGTCGTGCCCATGATCGTCCTGGATCCGGCGGAAACAGATCCGCCGCGACAGACTGCGTTGATGTCCGTTCGAGACGCCGAAACCGGCGCGCGAGACACGCTCTGGCTGCGGCCGAGCGTGCGCAGCCGCTGGCGTGAGTCGGTTGAGCGCAGGGGCCGCGAGTTGGAGCAGCGGTTCGCCGCTCGTGCCATTCGACCGTTCCACATCCGCGGCGCATTCGACAGTGAAGCACTGTCGCGCTACTTCTTCGAGATCTCCGCATGAAGCCGGGCGGCATCTTCTGCGCCTCGGCTGCGCTGCTGTTCTCGGCTGCGACGATGCCGCCCGCGGCGCTCGCGCTCGAACAACACGCAGCGCGTGATGCACCGCCCGCCACGGTCGCGCAGCCGCGAACATTCGGCTACGTGATTGGAGATGTGGTCACGCAGCGCATTCTGTTGCCGGACCGATTCGAGCCCGTCGAGCTGACGACGCCGCAGCGCGTAAATGTGTGGGTCGAGCGGCGGGCGTCGAGGATCGAAGCAACCCCCGATGGACGGCGTTGGCTGGTCGTCGACTACCAGATCACGAACGCCGGGCAAACGCTTGCTGCCGCGAGCCTGCCTGCTTGGACGCTCGTGTCGAAAGACGGCGCGCAGCTGAGTGTTGCAGCCTCGCCGCTCCGCGTCGGCGCACTGATTCCAGAACGCTCGTCCCTCTCGGTCGAGCAGTTGAGGCCTGATCGCTCCGCACCCCTCCTACCTACGGCTTCGATACGAACCCGGCTGCATCTCGCGCTGCTCGCGCTCGCGGCCACGCTCATCGCCTGGCTCGCATGGGCGCGCTGGCGTGAATGGCGCGAGCGCGCGAGCCTTCCCTTCGCTCATGCGCTGCAGGAGATGCAACATCTCGGCGACGACACGCCGCAGGCATGGCAAATGCTCCACCGCGCATTCGATCAAACGGCCGGCCGCGTCGTTCAGCTCGAAACCCTGCCCGCGCTGTTCCAGCGCGCTCCACACTTTCGGCCGCTGCATGCGCAGATCGAACGGTTCTTCGCCCAATCGAACGCGCGCTTCTTCGGCACCGGGCTGGCGGAGACATCGGTTTCGGCGCGCGCGCTGTGTCGCGAGCTCAGGCGGCTCGAAAAGCGGTACGCACGATGAGCAGCGGCTTCGATTTCGCGCAGCCGTGGGCGCTTCTGCTGCTGCCGCTTGCATTGCTGCCCTTCGTGCGCAGCCGGCGCGAGGCGCTGACATTTTCGTCGATCGCTGCCTTGCCGAGGGATGCGCTCGGTCGTGTGGTCGGTTGGCTGTGGCCGGCATTCGGCGCGCTCGCGCTCGCAAGCACCATTCTTGCGCTCGCGCAGCCCGGGCGGCCGGAAACGCAGATTCGACGCACCGGGCACGGCGCGGAGATCCTGGTGCTGCTCGACCGCAGCCGCAGCATGGATGATCGAATGCTGCCGAGCGACTGGCGCGAGCTCGATCCGACGGTGCTGCTCTATCACAAGGATCGCGGGCCGCAGAAGAGCGCGGCGGCACGCGATCTGCTGTCGCGGTTCGTCGCGCAGCGCACCGACGACCGTTTTTCGCTGATGTACTTCAGCACGCGACCGCTCAGCGTCGTGCCGTTCACCCAACACGACGAGGTCGTGCAAGCCGGCATCGCGGCGGGCGCCACCGGCCGCGGTCTGGCCGAAACGGATGTCGGACGGGCGCTGCTCGCCGCGATCCGCGAGTTCGACGATCGCGCCTACACCGGCAGCAGAATCATCCTGCTCGTCTCCGACGGCGGCGCGCATCTCGACGACGAGACGGCGGAGCGCATCCGGCGCGGCCTGGTGCGCAACCGGATCGCGCTGTATTGGATCTATCTCCGTTCTTATAACAGCCCCGAGTTGGACTCCACGCTCGCGCGCTGGGAGAACGCGCCGGAGATGGCGCTGCACCGATTCTTCCAGTCGTTGCGCACGCCCTATCGCGCATATCAGGCCGAAGCGCCGGAAGACCTCGCGAAAGCCGTCAGAGACGTGGGCAAACAACAGAACCTGCCGCTCGATTTCTTCGAACGCATTCCGCGGCAGGACTACAGCCGCTACTTCATCGCGGCCGCTGCAGTGTGCTGTCTGTTGCTGCTGGCGTATCGATCCGTGCTGCTGCGGAGCTGGCGATGAGACGAAACATCGCTCATTGGGCGTTCGGCACGATCGCGCTCGCTTGCGCCGCGCTCGCGGCACAGCATGGCCTGCGCCTGCGTGAGAACGAACGGGTCAATGCGGCCATCGCGAGCGCCCGCATCTCCGGTTTCGATGCGAGCATTCCGGAGGCGCGATTTGCCCGCGCGCTGGCATTGGTACGTGCGGGTGAGGCCGACGCTGCGATCAAGGCGTACAAGTCCCTTACCAGCGAGAATCGGCGCGAGCTTCGCGAGCGCGCGCTGTACAACCTCGGCAATCTCTACATGCGCAATGCGCTCGCGAGCATTGCGGACACGTCGCAGTCGCTGCCGCTGGTCGAGCTGGCCAAGCAGAGCTATCGCGAACTGATGCGGCTGACGCCGGCGCATTGGGATGCGCGCTACAACCTCGAGCTTGCGCTGCGGCTCGCGCCGGAGCTCGAGCCCGAGATCGAGGATAAGGAGGAGCCGCCGCCGGAACGCGAGCAGAGCACGAGCACGCTGCAAGGCGCGCGGATCGATCTGCCATGAGCGGCGCGCGCGTGCCTCGCGTCGCCTTCGAGCACGGCTCGCGCCTCGTCACACTCGCGCTGGTGTTGCTGATCGTCGCGCTCGTCCTTCCGCCCGTGAAGCTGCCGCGCGATACCTACGACTACGTCGTCGTCTTCGACATCACGCAAAGCATGAACGTGGAGGACTACGAGCTCGACGGCGCGCCCGTGAACCGCCTCGCCTACGCCCATGCTGCGGCCCGGCATGCATTGCGTGAGCTGCCTTGCGGCTCGCGCATCGGCTGGGGTGCCTTCACCGGCTATCGCACGGTGTTGCTGCTCGCCCCCGTCGAAGTCTGTGCGAACTACAGCGACCTGCTCGCGTCGCTCGATGAAATCGACGGCCGCATGCGCTGGTCCAATGCGAGCGAGATCATGAAAGGCGTGTATTGGGCGGTGCTGACCGCGCAGGAGACGACCGGCAAGCCCGACCTCGTCTTCCTGAGCGATGGGCAAGAAGCGCCGCCGCTCGATCCGGTCTTTGCCCCGCACATGCTCGATGAGCTGAAGGGCAGTCCGATTCATGGCTGGCTGATCGGCACGGGCTCACCCGTGCCGAGCCCGATTCCGAGGATCGATGAGGACGGACGCCGCCAAGGCTATTGGCAGGCCGATGAAGTGGTGCAGACGCCGCAATGGCTGCGCAAACCGAGCGCGACGAGCGGCGAGCACTTGTCCGGCCTGCGCGAAGCTCACCTTCGCGCGCTCGCGGGCCAAGTGCGGTTCGATTACGCGCGGCTCGGCGATCTCGGCTCGCTGAGTACAGCGATGCGCGATCATCGATTCGCGCGCCGCCGGGCCACGCCGACGGATTTGAGCTGGCTGCCTGCCGCGCTCGCCATGGTGCTGCTCGCCGTACGCTTTCGGCCGGACGGCCTATGGCGGACGCCGGGCCGAGTCCACGACCCAGGCCAAGGCCAACGCCAGCACGATCAGATGCAGCGTGATCCCAAGGCCCACCAGCTCGCCAAACTTGGGCACGAGCCGCACGGCGAGTAGCCCCCCGACGAGCAACAGCGAGCGCGCCCCGAATTGCCATCGATTTTCGACAGGCCCGAGCCGCACCCGCGGAACCGAAAGTGCCGAGCGCGCCGCCGACATCCAAGCAGCATCCTGCATTCTCAATTCTTCGTACTGTGCGCGCAGTGCCGGATCGCTCGCCAAGCGTGCTTCGATCTCCTTGGCACGCGATGGCGCAAGCTCGCCATCCAGATATGCGGACAGTTCCGCAGGTTCGATGGGCCTCATGACTCCTCCACGCTCATCTTTGCGGCGAGCGCCTTGCGCGCGAGGTGCAAGCGCGACATCACCGTTCCCTTCGGGATCGAGAGCGTCTGCGCGATTTCGTCATAACTTTGATCCGCGAAATATTTCAACCGCAGGATCTCGCGATGGTCCTCGGACAGCCGCGCAAGCGCGCCGGCGAGCTGCAGCCATGCATCATCGCTGGATGTCGCCTCGTCGATCACCTCGGGCGCCAATGCTGTCGTTCGCAGCGCGGAGCTGGCACGTATGATATCGATGCAGCAGTTGTGCAGGATGGCGAACCACCACGCCTTGAACGAGCGATTGCGATCGAACGTACCGAAGCGCTCCCACCCGCGCATGGCCGCCTGCTGGACTGCATCTTCCGAGTTGTGCCGATTGCGCAGGATGGAGCGCGCGTACGCATTGGCGCGCCCGAGCAGAGGCTGCAACAGTCGATCGTAGTGCTCTCGCGAACGCATGCCTCAGCTCAGCGAGTGGTACAGCGCGATCACCTGCCGGGCGAGCAGCGCCAGTTTGTCGGCATACACCACCACGACCACGATCACCGTGATCGCATGGATCGCCGCCAGCGCGAGCGCCGCCCAGATCCTGCGCCGCGCGCTCGAGAGCTGCGCGGCGCCCTTGAGCGCGATGACCGCAAAGGTGATCGCGAGAAGCGACTTTTCGATCCCGAGCAGATTGACATACGACACGACCGCAAGCGCCATCGCGGCGGTCGCGAAGCCGGCGTTACGGCCGCGTGCATACGCGGCCTCGACTGTCTCGCCTTCGCCTGGAACATCGTGAGACATGACTTCTCTCCCTTCGCATGCACTTCAACGCGCTGCGGATTCTGGAACGTGCGCATGAATGAAACGGACGACTCGGCCACGCATGAGGCGCTCGCACCGACTCCGCCCCTGTCGCTCCCGACCGGGTGACAGAGGGACGGACAGCGGCTGTTCGACGGCGGCTCCGGCACTCGCCATGGACGACAGGGGCGTGCAGGCCGGAATGAGCCTGCGGGTGGTGCGGAGCATGGTCGGGCCTCAATGTATGTGCGATGCGCCTGATACGGGCAGGCAGGGAAAAATATTCATTCCGACGGCGGAAATCAGCGCAGCCGCCCCCTGCCCCATGCGCCGGACCGTATTGATCAACAGTCATCCCGCGCCTTCGCAAGCCGTGCGCAACCTTTTGAGCTTTGGCCGCATCTCACGATCCACGTCGCCGCGAGGACGCGGCCAGGGGCTACATGGCGGTCATAGAAGAACCCTTCATCCGGGACACCTCCGGCCAGGACATCGCCATCGATCCGGCGCTGCTGAATCGCAAGCGCCGGCGCGTGCTGATCGCCGCGGGCGTCGGCGCGCTGGCCGTGGTCCTCGGGATGTTCCTGCTCATCCGCTCATGGGCCTCGACGAGCGTCGTCGTACCCCGCGAACGCGTTCGCATCGCCGCCGTCACCCGCGGCCCCTTCGTCCGGGACATTGCGGCTCAAGGCACGGTCGTCGTTGCGAACAGCCCGACGCTGTTCGCCTCCGCCATCGGAACCGTCACGTTCATCGTGAAGGCCGGCGATGCGGTGTCCGAGGGACAGGAGCTCGCGATGGTCGACAGTCCCAGCCTGCGCAGCGAGCACGCGCGCGAAAAGGCGACGCTCGACGGGCTCATCGTCTCGCTCGATCGCGCGACGATCGAAGCGCGCCGCAGCATGCTGGAAAGCAGGCAGGCGGCCGATCTCGCGACCGCTCATATTCGGGCCGCGGACCGCGAGCTGGAACGTCAGCAGGCCGCCTGGGAACAAGGCGTGATTCCCAAGCGCGATCTCGACCGCGCGCAGGACGCGCGCGATGACGCCCGCCTGACGTATGAGCATGCGGTCGAGAACGCGAAGCTGCACGAGGAAAGCCTCAACTTCGAGCTGAAGACGATGCGCGTCGACATCGAGCGCCAGAAGCTCGTGGTCGCCGAGCTCGCGCGCCGCGTCGACGCGCTCACGGTGCGATCGCCCGTGAAGGGCGTGGTCGGCAGCCTCGCCGTCAATCAGAAGGCGGCGGTCAGCGAGAACGCAGCGCTGCTCACCGTCGTCGATCTGTCCGCGCTCGAAGTGGAGTTCCGCGTCGCCGAATCGTACGCGGCGGACCTGGCTCCGGAAATGCACGCCGAGATCGATTACGGCGGCCGCAAATATCCCGGCGTCATCACGAACATCTCCCCCGAAGTGCAGCAGAGCGAGGTCAAAGGGCGCCTGCGCTTCGCGGACAAGCTGCCGCCGGGCGTGCGCCAGAACCAGCGCGTGAACGTGCGCCTCGTGCTCGATCAGCGCGACAACGCGCTGAAGGTGGAACGCGGCGCATTCGTCGATGCGGGCTCGTTCGCGTACGTCGTCGAGGGCGACATGGCGCGCCGCCGGCCGATTTCGATCGGCGTGATGAGCATGGGTGAAGTCGAGATCCTCTCGGGCCTCAACGAGGGCGAGTCGATCGTCATATCGAGCGTCGAGGACTTCGCGGGCGCGCCCGAGGCGCGGCTCGTCGATTAGCGGGAGGAGCACATGATCGAGATGCAAAGCGTCGGCAAGGTATTCCGCACCGACGTCGTCGAGACACACGCGCTGCGCAACTTCAGCCTGAAGGTCGAGCCGGGCGAGTTCGTCGCGATCACCGGCCATTCGGGCTCGGGCAAGACGACGTTCCTGAACGTGGCGGGCCTCCTGGAGGAGCTCGATACCGGGCGCTATCTGCTCGATGGCCAGGACGTCAGCAAGCTCACCGACAACGAGCGCTCGCGCATCCGCAATCGCAAGATCGGCTTCATCTTCCAGAGCTTCAATCTGATTCCCGACATCAACATCTATCACAACGTCGAGGCGCCGCTGCACTATCAGCGCATGCCGGCCGCGGAGCGCAAGCGGCGCATTCTTGCTTCGCTCGAACGCGTCGGCCTCACCTCGCGCATGAAGCACATTCCATTGCAGCTCTCGGGCGGCCAGCAGCAGCGCGTCGCGATTGCCCGCGCGATCTCGGGCGATCCGCGCGTGATTCTCGCGGACGAGCCGACCGGCAATCTCGACACCGCGATGTCCAATCAGATCATGAAGCTGCTGCTCGAGATCAACGCCGCCGGCACGACCATTCTGATGGTCACGCACAACCCGGAGCTCGCCGAGCAGGCGCATCGGCAGATTCATATCGTCGACGGGCAGATCGACAAGATCCATCACTTCGCCGCCGCGAAGCCCGCGATTCACGCCGTCTGAGGAGACTGCCGTGTTCATGCACGATCTCGGCCTTGCGCTGCAGAGCATGCGGCGCCATCCGGTACTGAGCGCGCTCATGGTGCTTGCCATCGCGGCGGGCATCGCCGCTTCGATGATCACGATCACCGTGTATCACGGCCGCGCGGGCCATCCGATCTGGTGGAAGGCGGACAAGCTCTATGCCGTGACGCTCGACACGCGCGACCCGGACACCGCGAACGCGTTCTCGGGACTCACGCGCCATCCTGAATATCCGCCGTTTCAGGTGACGTACCGGGATGCGAAGGCGCTGTATCGCTCGGACATTCCGGAGCGCAGCGTGATGATGTTCCGCTCGAATCGCGTGATCACGCCGGAGCGCAAGGGCGAGCGTCCCTTCGCGACCGCCGTCCGCGTCACGACCGCGGATTTCTTCGCGATGTTCGACGTACCGTTTCTCTACGGCACGGGCTGGTCGCGCGCGGACGACGATGCGCCGGCGCCGATCGTCGTGCTGTCGAAATATGCGAACGACAAGCTGTTCGGCGGACGGAACAGCGTCGGCCGGTCGATCACGATCGGCGACAGGCAGTTCCGGATCATCGGCGTGATCGATGCCTGGCTGCCGCAGCCGAAGTTCTACGACCTCAACAACAGCGGCTTCGATCTGCCCGAGAATCTGTTCATGCCGTGGGGCTGGACGGAGGCGCTGCGGCTGCCGAGCGGCGGCAGCACGAGCTGCGTGCGCAGCAATGCGAAGGTCGGCAGCTTCGAGGATCTGCTCGCGCAGGATTGCGTCTGGCTGCAGTACTGGGCGGAGCTGCCGACCGCCGCGCAGCGCGAGCGCTATCAGCGATTCGTCGACAACTACGTCACGGACCAGAAGCAGTACGGCCGCTTCCCGCGGCCGCTGAACAATCGCATCGTCAACGTCGATGAATGGTTGAAGATGTACGACGTCGTCGGCGACGAAACGCGCATCCAGGTCGCGGTCGCGCTCATGTTCCTGCTCGTGTGCATTCTCAACACGTTCGGCCTCATGCTCGCGAAATTCCTCAAGGCCGCGCCGATCAGCGGGCTGCGCCGGGCGCTCGGCGCGAGTCGAATCGATGTCATGCGCCAGCATCTCGTCGAGGTCGTGATCGTCGGCCTGCTCGGCGGCGCGCTCGGGCTTGCGCTTTCGTTCTTCGGGCTGCAGGCGATGCGTGCGATCAACAGCCGGCCGTTTCCGGGCATGGACGACAATCCGGCGCGCGTCGCGATTCAGCAGTCGCTCACGAATCTGGATTTCCAGATGTTCGCGGTCGCACTGGCGCTGTCGCTGCTCACGGGCGTGCTCGCTGGACTTTATCCGGCGTGGCGAGTCGGCAAGCTCGCGCCCTCCTCCTTCCTCAAGACGCAGTAGGTGCCACGATGGAAATCCGCGCACTCCTGTCCGCCATGTGGCGCAGCCGGACCGGCCCGATCCTCGTCGCCGCGCAAGTAGCGATCACGCTCGCGGTGCTCGTGAACGTCGGCTACATCGTGCAGCTGCGGCTCCACAATGTCGCCGAGCCGACGGGCCTCGACGTGCCCAACATCTTCTGGGTCGTGAGCCAGTCGTATACGCCCGAGTACAACCACGCAGTCACGGTGCAGGCGGATCTCGATTATCTGCAATCGCTGCCCGGCGTCATTGCGGCGGCGACGACGAGCCATGTGCCGCAGGGCTTCGGCACGAGCTCGCTGCCGTTCGCCGCGGATCCTACGGTGCTGGAAAAAGGCGGCGGCGTGCCCGCTTTCATTTACTTCGGTTCCGAACAGCTGATTCAGGCGCTCGGCGTGAAGCTCATCGCCGGACGCGCATTCGATGCGGCAGCGGTGCGTCCGCCCGCGGCGGACGGGCGCGAGATGTTCGGCGGCTGGAGCTCCGAAGCCGTCATCACGAAGAACCTCGCGGACAAGCTGTTTCCGAACGGCGATGCGCTCGGCAAGACGCTGCACGCGGGCCTCGTGAACAAGCCCGCGACGATCGTCGGCATCGTCGAAACGCTGCAGCACGCGCCGGCGATGGGCCGAGCCGCCGAATTCTTTCGCACCGGCGTCATGCTGCCTGCGATTGCACCCGGACCCAATACGGCATATCTCGTGCGCACGCAGCCGGGTCGGCGCGATGCGACGATGGCGCGAGTCGAAAAAGAGATGGGAGACATGCAGCCCGGCCGCTATCTCGCGTCGATGGAGCCGCTGGCAACGACGCTCGATAGACAGCGTCTCAGTCAGCGCTCGAGCATCGTGACGCTGAGCATCGTCGCGGTGTTCGTGCTCGGCGTCACGATGGTGGGCATCGTCGGCCTCGCCGCCTTCACCGTCGCGACGCGCACGAAGCAACTCGGCACGCGGCGTGCGATCGGCGCGACGAAGTTCCAGATCCTGCGCTACTTTCTCGTCGAGAACTGGATCATCACCTCCGCCGGCGTGCTCGTGGGCGCTGCGCTCGCGCTGGCGGTCGGCATCAAGCTGAGCGAGATCTACGCGATGCCGCGACTGCCGCTCGTCTATCTCGTGGGCGGCATCGTCACGCTCTGGATCGTCGGCCAGATTTCCGTGTGGATTCCTGCACGCCGTGCGGCAGCGATTTCGCCCGCGACGGCGACGCGCACCGTCTGACAGTGCAGGCCCGCCTCCAGTATCCCTAGGGGCTAAATTTTCGGCTCAAGGCAGTCAAGTAAACGAGGTATTCAGGTGCGGTGAGCAAGTGCAGAACACGGCTGTGGCCAGAATCGATCTCGATGCCCTCCGCCACAACTTGCAGCTCGTCCGGAGGCTGTGCCCGCGAAGTCGAATCATGGCGATGGTCAAAGCCGATGCGTATGGCCACGGCCTGCAACGTTCGGCCGCTGCACTTCAAGATGCGGATGGATTGGGCGTCGCTCGCTTGCAGGAAGCAATCGCATTGCGCGAGGGCGGTGCAACGAAGAGGATTCTCCTCCTCGCCACGCTTCTGGATGCAGCGGATCTCGCCACCTGCTCCAAGTTGGACATCGACGTCGTCGCTCATGACGACGCCTCGGTCAAGTGCATAGCAACACACGCGAGCCGTGCGCCATTGCGCGTCTGGCTGAAGCTCGACAGCGGGATGCATCGCGCAGGATTGAGCCCGGAAGCGTTCGCGCAGGCCGATGCGTTGCTTCGCCGTTCCCCCGGCATCGTCGAGCTGATTCACATGACGCACCTGAGCGATGCATCCGATCCGTGCTCGGCGGCGACCGCACGCCAGTTGTCCCTCTTTTCCGACGTTCACGGCGTGAACCTCGACGCACCGGTGAGCGTCGCCAATTCAGCGGCGTTGATCTCGAGACCGGACACGCGCGCAGATTGGGTCCGGCCCGGCCTGATGCTTTATGGCGAAAATCCGCTGGAGTCGGCCTCGCCCATCGGGCTGCGTGCGGCGATGACGTTGATGTCCTTCGTCATCGCCATACGCGAGATCCCCAGCGGCGAATCCGTCGGTTATGGAGGGACCTGGACGGCGACTCGGCCCAGCCGCATTGCAACCATCGGCGTCGGCTACGGAGACGGATATCCACGCACTGCGAGGAACGGCACCCCCGTGATGATCAATGATCACCCGGCGCCGCTGGTCGGGGTCGTGTCGATGGACTCCCTCACCGTAGACATCACGGATTGCGCCGCAATCCGCATCGGAGATCCAGCGGTGCTCTGGGGCGCTGCGCTGCCCGCCTCCACTGTCGCCAAATATGCGGCGACGATCCCGTATGCGCTGATGACTTCATTGCAGTCGCGGGTTACGCGTACGTTCCACTCGTAGCATCGATTGCGACTGCCTATCGTTTGCGGCTCGCGGCAATTTGCGCGATGAGTGTCCCGATTCTTCTCGCGCTCGCCGTCATAACAGGCAGGATTGCAGAAGCCGAAGTGCCGTGAAGATCACACCGGTGTTGCTCTCGATCTTTGAGGTTTGCTCCTGCGCGAGCACACCGACGAAGACTCGGTCAACGCCGGATACGAACCATGAAATGACACCTTGTGTCAGCGGATCACGGCTGCGATCCCGCGCCCTATCCAGAAAACACGAATGCGAGGGTCATCGCTGATGGACTGCGCCCAGCCTTTGCCATTGGCCGAATGTGCCGCACCGAAAAGTACGCGTGTGGTCGAATGGTTCGAAGCATGGCGCAAGCCGCTGTGCGCGTGGTTGCGCCGCCGCGCCTCGGTGCCGCCGGCCGACATCGACGATCTCGCGCAAGAAGTGTTTCTGCGGCTGCTGCGTTATAGCGATGAAACCGCGGTCGAGAACCCGCAGGGGTATTTGTTTCGGATCGCAGCGAATGTCGCGAACGAGTGGCGCGAGCGCGCGCGCGTGCGCCATCCGCACGACAATGTGTGGCTCGATGACCTGCAGATCGACGCGAACCAGCAGCCCGAGAATGCGACGCGCACCGACGATCGCGATCGCCTCGTGCAGGCCGCCGTACACCTGCTGCCGCCGCGGCAGCGGGAAATTCTGATGCTGCACGTGAACGAGGGACTCACGTACAAACAGATCGCACAGGCCCGAGGCTTGACATATCGAATCGTACTGCGCGATCTGACCAGAGCGTACAGCTCATTGCGCATGCAGCTGAAGGTCGAGGACGTCCTGTAATACGAGAATTCGCGCGTGCGTGAAGTTGTCCGGATTCGCGCCGCGCGCGCCGTCAAGGTATTTCACGGGCGGCTCTCGGCGTTCGGCGTCAACCTCGCCGTCGACGCGCTCTCGGCGCTGCTTCAGCGGACCACCTTCGAGAGGATGTCGTGCTCGTCTTCATAGCCGGCTGAATCCAGGTAATCGAGCACGCCCTGCACGAACTGAGCGGCGATCGGCCGCGGAATGCCGAGCGTCTCGAGCGAGGCTTCATAGGTTTCGACGTCATCGAGCGGCCGAGTCACGATTCCGCGCAGCTTCGCGTCCTCCATCATGTTCTCGGCGTTCGGAAACCGCGCCGTCAAGGTATCGAACTCCGGCTTCGGCAGACGATCGCGGGCGAACACCAGCAGCGCGCCCAAGGCGCCGTGCACCTGAACGTCGTTGAGGCCGAGGCGCTGCTCAAGGTACTCCATCATTCCTGCACTGGGCGCGGCGGCGCTTCCCGTCTCGTACCCTGCCGATGCAACGAGCAGACCGCAGCAGATCGCCATCAAGATGAAGCGGAATCGACTCGTTGCCGCACGCATGTGACTCTCCGCCTGGTTGAACGATGCATGCGCTGCTGTTCGGAAACGAACGACGGCCATGCAATCACCGCGCGAGTGCTTCGCGCGCTGTCTTCTGATAGCTCAAGGCGGAAAGCCGCACGTTCTCGCCCTCGATTCGAAACGGCGTCTGGGCGAGATACGCGAGCACGCGTGATGCGCCGAACTCCTGGATCAGCGGCTGCACCAGAAGAATTCCGCCGGAGCGCTGCACCTCGCGGTACTCGGGCGTGTCGCGCGGCTGCGGGCGCCGCTTCAGGTCCGCGAGACTTTCGGGCCAGAACCGGTCGACCCGATTCGAATTGATGATCGGCGCGCGGGGTGAATGCACGGCCTCGTAGATGCCGGCAATCAGCATCTCGCAGCCGAGCCGCTGCACGAGCTCAGGCCCGCTGCAGGCCTGGTGCGGCCAGGTCAAGTTGCGCCTCTCGGCGGCTTCCGACAGATGCGCCTCCCACAACACCGAGTCGACGACTTCCACCGCCGGGTAATAGGCGCGGATCTCCGGCTTGCGGTAGTACGTCCAGTAGAAGGAAACCCAGCGCGGCAGCGGCTTGCCCAAGCCGTTGAACTGCTTGCGGCGCAGGACGATCTCGTTGCGTATGTGATCGTACTTGCCCGGCATGGATGCGCCGAGCGCAGCGTCGTTCTCATCGACGAACCGGATGCGCACGTCCTCCGTGGTATCCGCCAACAACGCGCCGAACGCCTCGCCCATCGCCGCCGCACGCGCGATGACGAGCGCTGCGACCTGACGATCCGCGCGCGTTGCTTTCGGCTCCGTGTGCAACCGGGGCTGTGACCCGAGGGCAACCGCTGCATGCGCGCACGCGATTGACACGCCGAGCGCAGCGACGATGGAGCGAGCAGGTACGTTCATGCCGAGTTAGTTGACGGCGCGAGAAAGGGAGTTGAACGCGTCCTCCGGGCAGTGCGCCGTTCCCCTTCTCCCTGCGCCTTTTGATCACAGTGCCATCGATATGGCCACAGCGCGCGCTCTGCCCGCCGCACGGATGTTGCGCCTACATCGCGAGGACTAGGTTCGAAGCATCGACGTACATGCTTGGCTGACGGGCCCAGGCGGTACTGACCTCGACCCGGGTGCGGGTGAATTGCGGAGAACGCTGTGGCCTCACGATGCTCGCTGTTCCTTGGCGCGATTGCCGTTGGTTTGCTGAGATTCGCTGCGGCCGGCGCTCAACCCGCGCCCGCCGCGGACGAGAACGTCGCGACGATGACCGCGACGGTGAAGGCGATCGACGTCGCAAAACGCCTCGTCGAGCTGCGCTCGGGACACCGCACGACGACCGTCGCGGTGCCGACCGACGTGCGCAATCTCGGGCGAGTGCGCGTCGGCGACGAGGTCATCGTGCGCTATTACGAAGGCGTCGCGGCCGAGTTCAAAGAGAAGGAGGAGGCGCCGCCCGGCGCGATCGAGCGCACGAACTCGACTTCGCGCAGCCAGCAGGGAGATCGATCGGCAATGACTGCCACGGAGGAGGTCGCGACGACCGTCGTCATCGAGGCCGTCGATCGCGCGACGAACTCGGTGACGTTCACCGGCCCTGCCGGCATGACGCGCACGGTTCAGGTGAAAGATCCTCGCGCCCAAGCGTTCATCGCGAAGCTGGGTCAGGGCGATGAGGTCGAGCTGGTCTATACGGAGGCCGTCGCGGTCAGCGTCGAACCGAAGCCCCCGACCGAGCGCAGACAACGCTAACACCTCTCCCGAAGAGAGAGGTCGCGCGAAGCGCGGGTGAGGGAGCTCGAGCGCACGCGCGCGTGCGCTGCCTCACCCCGGCCCTCGCCCTTCGGGCGAGGGGGTTAGAACTCCTGCCATTCGGTTGAATCGCCGCTCACCCGCGCACGCGGCTGCGCCTCGGAGCGCGCGCGAACGGATGCCACGGATTTCCTGCTCGCCTTGTACGCGGACAGCGGCCGAACGTTCGACGCCGTCTGCTCCGCCGCCTGCCACGCCGCCGCGGCCGTGCCGGTCTTGAACTGCGACATCAACTTGACCAGCGCATGCGCGCGCTCCTCGAGCGACTTGCTTGCGGCCGACGCTTCTTCGACCAATGCCGCGTTCTGCTGCGTCGTCGTGTCCATCTGCGACACCGCGTTGTTCACCTGCTCGATGCCCGAGGCCTGCTCCTCGCTCGCGGCGGCGATCTCGGCGACGATGTCGCTGACGCGCTTGACCGCCTCCATGATGTCGTCGAGCGTCTTGCCGGACTCATCGACGAGATTCGAGCCGATGCGGACCTTCTCGACCGAGTCGCCGATCAGCTCCTTGATCTCCTTCGCCGCGGTCGCGCTACGTTGCGCGAGGCTCCGCACTTCCGTCGCCACGACGGCAAAGCCGCGGCCCTGCTCGCCCGCACGCGCCGCTTCGACGGCCGCGTTCAATGCCAGAAGATTCGTCTGAAAGGCGATCTCGTCGATGACGCTGATGATGTCCGCGATCTTGCGGCTCGCCGCATTGATCTCTTCCATCGCGGCGATCGCGCTCTTGACGACGGTCCCGCCTCTTTCCGCGTGCCGGCGCGCATGCGTCGACAGCTCGTTCGCCTGGCTCGCATTGTCCGCGTTCTGTTTCACGGTCGCCGTCATTTCCTCCATGCTCGACGCCGTCTGTTCCAGCGCGGCGGCCTGCTCCTGCGTGCGCTGGCTCAGATCGTCGTTGCCGCGCGCGATCTGAATCACGCCGGAAGACATCGCCGTCGTCGCCTCTTTCGAGCTTGCAATGACGCCCTGCAGCTTTTCGATGAAGCCGTTCATCGAACGTGCAATCTCGCCGAACTCCGCGCCGAACTCCGGCAGGCGATAGGTGAGATCGCCGTCGCCCGCGCGCAGGTCTTCGGTCGCATGCAGCACTTGCTTCAACGGATTCACGATGCCGCGGGCGATCGTCACGGCCATCAATACCGAGAGCAGCACCGCAATCGTGCCGCCGCCGAGCAGCACGAAGCTGGCCCACTCGCGAGCCGCCTTCGCGGCCAACGTGCGCTCTTCCAGCAGATCGGATTCGACGCCGATGATCTCGGCGATCTGGCGGCGCATGCCGTCCATGTGCGTCTTGCCGCGCGCTTCGCGCACGAACGCGACGACCGTATCCATGCTCTTTCCGCCCGTGCCGACTTCGCGCCGCAGCGCGAGGCCCGGCTCGATGCCCTGCGCCAGCCACTCGCCGGCGGAAGACTTCAATTCGTCGAGCCGGCGCTGCTGGGCCGGATTGTCGGCCGTGAGCACCTTGATCTCGCTCCAATGTCGGGCGAAGTCCTGGTTGCCGAGCTTGTAGGGCTCGAGAAACTGGTCGTTGCCGGTGATCATGAAGCCGCGCGCGCCCGTCTCGATATTGATCAGCGCGGCGAGCATGTCGTTCGCCTCGTTCATCACCTCGTAGGTGTGGATGTTCATGTCCTGCGTGGCCGCCTGCCGCGTCTGGCTGAGTTTTGCCATGACGACGAGGCCGATGAGGATGCTCACGATGATGGCGAAAGCGCCCGTCAAGCGGGCGTTGATGCTCAGATTCGATACGGACATGGTGTTGGCTGCAAGAAAGGCGACGGCAGCCATCACACACGAACGCCGCGCAAGATGATGCGACCGCACATCGCGTTTCGCTCATTTCAGGCTCCGCCTTAGGGCGAAGCGCGGCGAAGGCTAGGAGGACGCTGCGCCGTACGTCGTGCTCTCACCTGTCGTGAGGAATGTCTCCCACTGAATGCCCTGCGGATCTTCGATCCAGCTCTTTTCGCTCCTCGCGTAGCAGCAGGTCGTCGCACCCTCTTCCAGAATCGGCGCGGCGGCGCGCTGCAGACGTGCATACACATCCGCGAGCTCGGCACGATCCTCGACTTGAATGCCGAGATGCCGGATGCCCGCGTCACCGCCGCGCACGCTGATCGCGAAATTCACCCGCGGATCCTCGAGCATCCATTTGGCGTAATCCGCCTTCCTGACCGTCGGCTCCGCGGCAAAGAGCGTGTTGTAGAACTCGATGGAGCGCGCCAGATCATCGACGCTCACGTGCACATGCAATCGCTTCATGATGAATCCTCGGGTCAGCCGGCCTTGCGCTTCTTGGCAATCTTGCGTACCGGTTTGCAGTCGGTGGCGCACGATGCGCCGCCGGCGGCACAACAGTTCTCGGTGAGATAGGCGACGAGCTCGTTCATGGCGGCGAAATCGACGCTGTAGATCAGGCTGCGGCTTTCGCGCCGCTGCACGATCAAGCCGGCGCGGTGCAGGTTCTGCAAATGGAAAGTGAGCGATGAGGGCGCAAGACCCATGGCCTCGCCGATCGCGCCCGCCGCCAGGCCGGCCGGACCTTGCTCGACCAGGAGCCGATAGATGCCGAGGCGGTGTTCGTGCGCCAGGGCGCCGAGCGCTTCGACGGCGTGCTGCGTTTCCATGCGCCGAACGATATTACGAGAAACATCGTAATGTCAATCGGACCCGTCAGATCGGCGGCATCAACCCGAGCCGCATCGCGGCGCGCAGCAGCTGCGTCGGCGTTTCGACATCCAGCTTCTGCTTGATCGTGGATTGGTGATTGAAGACCGTCTTGGGATTGAGGCCGAGCTGCCGCGCGATGTCGCTCACGGTTCGCCCCTCGACGAGCAGATGGAGGACCTCGAACTCGCGCGAGGACAGCGCTGCCTGCTTCGCTTCGCCGCCGAGCGGCTGCAGCGCCAGCGCCTGGGCGATATCCGGACTCAGGAACCTTCGGCCCGCGGCCACGACATCGATCGCCTCGATCAGCACCTGCGGCGCACTTGCCTTCGTCACGTAACCGAGCGCGCCGGCATCGAGCGCTCGTCTCACGAAGATCGATTCGTCATGCATGCTGAACATCAGCACGCGCGCGCCCGGGTCGTGCGCGATGATGCGTCGCACGCCTTCGATGCCGCTCACGCCAGGCAGCGCGATGTCCATCACGACGACGCTGGGAGCGAGCCGGCAAAACAGCCGGTGTGCATCGACGGCGTTGGCGGCCTCGCCCACGACGGCGATTCTCCCCCTGTCTTGCAGCAGGCGCCGATAGCCTTCGCGAACGACCGCGTGATCATCGACGAGCAGAACGGTGAGCCGGCCGCTCATGCGGCGGCCGCCGAGGCGCTCGCCTGGAGCGGAATCCGGGCGAAGATGCCGAAGCCTTCGTTCGGCCGCGTTCGAACGCGCCAGCGTCCGCCGAGCGTCTCGACGCGCTCGCGCATGCCGATGAGCCCCATGCCCGATGCGGTCCGCCGCAGGTCGGCGCCGCGGCCGTCGTCCTGCACGATCACTGTGACCGCTTCTCCAGCGCCTTCATCCGCTGCCGCGCGCGCCACGCGCAGCACGACATGGCTTGCGCGAGCGTGCCGCGAGATGTTCGTTACGCTCTCCTGTACTACGCGATAGACCGCCAGGCCCACAGGTTCCCGCAGGGTATCGAGCTCGCCTTCGAGCGAAACTTCGAACTTCATCTGCGGCATGCACTGTGCGCACTCCTCGACGTAATGCTCGATCGCCGCACTCAACCCCAGCTCATCGAGCGCGACCGGCCGCAA
>Ga0164243_10004820_pt1 | contig 20905 bp, 16 predicted proteins | sample OricompcompostOP_FD_108781 | JGI IMG/M metagenome (GOLD analysis project Ga0164243, IMG submission 108781) | Organic Plus compost microbial communities from Emeryville, California, USA - Original compost - Organic plus compost (OP) | ecosystem: Engineered > Solid waste > Mixed feedstock >...
CGCCGATGACGGGGTCCACGCCGAGCGAGAGAACCGCGGTCACCGGCAGCAGCACGGCCGCACCGGTGGAGATGCGGGGGTCGAACGGAGTGATGGTCGACCCAGAGAGCGCGCCGTCGCTGGAGTAGCCGAGCCCGCGCAGCATGTTCAGCGGGACGGTGAGATTGAACGCCTCGTCCTCCCAGAAGCGGGCAACGACGAGACTGTGCCAGGCGACGATGGCGTGCGCCACGACGAGCGCGCACGCGAGCACCCAGAACAGCACGGTGCGAATCCGGGTCATGACCCCGCGGGCTCCGGACGACGAACACCGCGCAGCGGTGCGGACGGGCGCAGCGACAGCATCCAGAACTCGCGCAGCGCGGATGCCGCGAACAGGTTCAGCCGCTTCGACGGGAGGCTGATCCTGCTCGCGCGGCCCCACATGGTCCCCGTCGGGGACTCGCCTCGGCGGGGGATGCTGGCGACGCGCAGGTAACGCACCTCGAAGCCGCCCCTGGCCTCTGCGAGTGAGAAGTGCACGTGCGGGACGGTGGCTCCCGGCGGAACGGCATCGACCAGAACGCGCAGTGCCGGGGCACGGTAGGCCCGAAGCGGTGTGTTCACATCGGGGATGCGGCGCCCCGCCGCGATCGCGATGAGCGTACCGACGGCGGCGGTCAGCACCCGGCGGAACCACGGGTCGGTGCGACCGTCGCGCACGCCGTGCACGACATCGGCGCCGGTCGACATCAGGGTGGCCACGATACGGGGGAAGTCGGAGCCACGGAACTGCCCGTCGCCGTCGACGTGCACGATCACGTCGGGGTCGGCGGCCAACCCCGCACGGTAGGCGGCGAGCGCCGTCGGACCGTGACCGCGGTTCTCGGGCTGCACGTCGACGGTGACGTCGCTCTCGCCCTCGAAGGCCGTGGCCGTGGCATCCGTCGAGCGGTCGTCGGCGATGTGGAAGGACACCCGCTTCGCGGAGGCCGAGACCGAGTCCCGGATCTCGTCGACGAAGCCGCGGATGCCTTCGGCCTCGTTGTAGGCCGGCATGACGATGGCGAGGTGGTCGATGATCACACGGTTCCTGAGAAGAGGTCGTCGGGCGCGGGAGCGCGATGCAAGTAGCCTAATGGAGCCATGGAATCTCCTTCTCGACTGCGCCGGCTTGTCGGCGTGGGCAGCCGCTTTCTCGTCGTCGGTGCGATCAGCACGCTCATCGAGGTGGGAGTGTTCAACCTCCTCGTGTACGTCTTCGGATGGGACCTGGTCGCCGCGAAGATCACCGCCTCCGTGGTGGCGCTGGCGAATGCGTACATCGGCAACCGTGAGTGGACGTTCCGGCATCGGGATCGTCGTGGCAGGGTCGCCGAGCTCCTCCTGTTCCTCGCCGCGAACGCGGTGTGCACGGCGCTCGGGGCCGTGCTCGTCTGGGCCGGGGTGGAGCTCGTCACGGCCGTCGCCGGTCGCTCCCCCGGTGTGGTGGCGGTCAACATCGTCAACCTCGTCAGCATCGTGATCGTCGTGCTGCTGCGGTTCGTGCTGTACCACAGCGTGGTGTTCCGGGTGTCGTCGACGAGGGCGGACGACAGCGCCGGCTGATGCCTCAGCGCGCGGTGGCGCGGCGCTTGGTCGCCGCGCGCGTCGCTTTCGGCTTCTTCGCGGGCGATTCCGGACGTCCGCCGTCGATCGTGTGCGTCGCCCCGTAGGTGTACGTCCCGTATCCGTAACTGTCGGGGCCCTTCGTCGGCAGCATCGTGACGACCAGTCCGAGCAGGCCGACACCCGCCGTCTCGAGAGTGCGGATCGCGCCGGACAGCTCCTGCTTCTTGGTCTTGCCCGAGGCTGCGGCGAGGATCACCCCGCGGGTCTTGGCTCCCAGCACGGCGGCGTCGGTGACGAGCAGCAGGGGAGGGGCATCGATGAGCACGTAGTCGAAATACTCTCCGAGGGGCGTGAGCACCTGATCCATCGCGGCGGAGCCGAGCAACTCGCTCGGGTTCGGGGGGATGCGTCCGCTGGGCAGCACGTACAGGTCGGTGGTGCCCCACTTCTGCAGGGCATCGGCGACGTCGACGCGACCGATGAGCACGTCGGTGAGACCCACGCCGCCTTCGATGCCCATGTACTCGGCGACGCGGGGCAGTCGGAGGTCCCCGTCGATGAGGGCGACGCGAGCTCCGGTCTCGGCGAGCGCGATCGCAAGATTGGCCGTCGTCGTGGACTTTCCCTCGCCCGGGCCGGCGCTCGAGATCACGAAGATGCGCGGGCCGCCGCCGACGTTGAGGAACTGCAGATTGGTGCGCAGGCTGCGGAACGACTCCGCCCGGGGGCTGCGAGGGTCGGCGTGCACGATGAGGGGCCGCTTGGGCGCATCGGGGTCGTGTGCGATGCCGCCGAGCACAGGGCGATCGGTGAGCGCCTCGATGTCGTGCAGCGTGTGGATGCGGTTGTCGAGGACCGTGCGCAGCATGGCGATGGCGAATCCTGCGGCGACGCCGAGCAGACCGCCGATCAGCGTGAGCATCCGCGTGTTGGGGCTCGTGGGCGCGCTGGGCGCGACGGCGGGCTCGGTCACCGCGATCTGCACCGGGCTCACGGCGCCTTCGGTGGCGGGAAGCTCGAGCGTCGCCTGCACGGCCTCACGGAAGCTTACGGCGATCGCGTTCGCGAGTTCCGCGGCCTGCTCCGGATCGGTGTCGGAGACCGAGATGTTGATGAGCACGGTGTTCAACGGGGTGGTCGCGGTCACGCGTTCGCTGAGGCTCGACACGGTCTCGTCGAGGCCGAGCTCGTCGATGACCGGCTCGAGCACCAGGGCGGTGCTGACCACGTCGACGTAGCTCGTGACCATCTGCCGTGCGAACGTCGTGCCCTGCACGAGATCTCCTGTTGCCGCGCCCTCCGTGCGCACCGAGACGTACAGCTGCGTGTCGGCGACGTACTTCGGCTGCTGCAGTGCGGCGTACAGGAAGCCGCCGCCGAGTCCGGCGACGAGGAGCACGACGATGATGATCCAGTTCCGGTGCAGCACGCGCAGATAGTCTCGAAGTTCCACGCGGCCGTTCCCCCTGTGAGCGTGCTGTCGTCAGACGACGAAGTCGGTATATCCCGGTCATTCTCCCATATGCCGTGGTCCGGCACCGGGAGGCTCACGACACGGATGCCGTGGCCGGTGCACCGTAGGCGCTCTTCTCCGCCGCAGTCATCCGGGTCATCGTGAGCACCGTTCCGAGGACTCGGCCGTCGGCCGCCGCGATGCTCTTCGCCGCATCGGCAAGGCTGTTCGCTCGAGAGATGCCGGAGGCAGCGATCAGGAGCGCGCCCGTGGCATGGCGCGACATCACCGCGGCATCCGTCACGAGCAACAGCGGCGGAGCGTCGATGATGATGACGTCGAAGGCGGCCTTGAGCGCGTCGATCATGGACGCCATCGCCGCCGAACCGAGCAGCTCGGCCGGGTTCGGAGGCACTGCTCCCGCGGGGATGATGAAGAGCGTGCCGCCGGCCCAGCGTTGGATCACGTCGGTGATCGAGACGCGGCCGGCGAGCACGTCGCTGAGGCCGATGCCGCCCTCGATGCCGAAATGAGCGGAGATCCGCGGAAGGCGCAGATCTCCGTCGACGAGTGCGACGCGCAGCCCGGCGTCGGCGAAGGTGATCGCGAGGTTCGAGGCGGTCGTCGACTTGCCTTCGCCGGGACCCGAGCTGGTGATGACGAAGACGCCCTGGCCGTCGCGGAAGAGGAAGCGAGCGTTGGTTCGGAGCGTGCGGAAGGACTCGGCGGCGGGGCTCTGCGGATGCGCCGTGACGACCAAGGGAGTGCGGTGCGCATGCTCGTCGATCGGGATGCTGGCGAGCAGCGGGGCATCGACGGCGGCGATCACGTCGTCCCCCGTCCGCACCCGTTGGTCGAGGGCGGACCGCAACAGCGCGATGCCGAGGCCCGCGGCGAGGCCCAGGAGGGTGCCGACGAGCAGGTAGAGCGGGAAGTTCGGGGCCGCAGGCGAGGTGGGCACCTGCGCCGGCTGCAGCGTGACGATGCGCACGCTGTAGGACGTCTCCTTCGCGCGCTTCTCGAGGGTGTCCGACACCGCGGTCGAGAAACTGGAGACCACGGCGTTCGCGATGCGTGCGGCCTGGCCAGGGTTGGTGTGATCGACCGTGATCGTGAGGAGCGTGCTGCCCGGTGAGGTGGAGGCTCTGACCGCGGAGGAGAGCTGAGTCGTGGTCGTCTTCAGGCGCAGGTCGTCGATGACCGGGTCGAGCACCAGCGAGCTGGTGATGACCGAGCGGTAGGTCTCCACGACCTGCTGCGCGTATCCGGTGGCCAGGGCACGCTCGCCAGGGGTCGCGGTGTCGCTCACGTTGACCGTGACCATCACCTCGGCGCGCGCGTGATAGCGCTGCGGTGTGAGCAGGGCGACGAGAGCGCCCGCCGATGCCCCGATGAGCGTCGCGGCGACGATCAGCACGAGCTGGCGGCGGAAGATGCGCAGGTAGTCGCGGAAGTCCATCCGTCTCCGGGGTAGGGGGTGGTGGCGGGTATCCTACTGAGGATATCGATCAGAGGGACCCTCATGACGACCCTGTCCGACTTGTTTCCGCAGGGGCCTCGCACGGATGCCGGTCGACCGGCGCCGTCCGACGACCACCACACCATGCGCAGGCTCACGCAGCTGATCGGCGAGCCCCGACGGGTGTCGCAGGGCGTAACGGTCGAGAAGGATGTGCGTGCGCTCGTCGCCTCGGTCGAGGCCGCCGCTGCGAACGCGCAGCCGGTGACGGCGGCCGCGGCCGTGGTCACGACCGCGACACGGCCGCGTCGCCGCACTCTCGACGTTCTGACCGTCGGGCTCGGATCGCTGGCCGTGATCGCGGTGGCGACGGCGGTCGCGGTGGGCGGGGTGCAGATGGCGACGGCGAGCCCCGCGGCGGGTGCCCTGAGCGCCCTGCGTGCTGATGAAGCGGATCTGCAGAACGCGCAGGAGAGTCTCATGGGTGGCGTGGACCGCGTTCGCTCGTCGATCGAGGACGAGGCGGCGGACGCGGCCGCGCTGCGTGCGGTGCTGCTCGACACGGCGACGGCTCCCGATCCGATGGGCGAGGAGGGGGCTGTGCTCGAGGTCGCCGATCCGGCCGCGCTCACCGCCGTTCTCGGGGCGATGGATGCCTATCAAGCGGACCTGGCCGCGATCGACATCCCCGAGCCGCCTGTCGCGTTCGAGCGTGGGGACCTCGACGAGCGCTCGCTCGTGGAGGTCGGCGAGGCCATCGATCGCGTGCACGAACAGCTGACCACGACGGACGCCGCGCTCGCACACGTTCGCACCGTGCGTGCGCGGCTCGACGAGCTCTCGGAGACCCTCGATGCGGCTGTGACCGCGTTCGCCGCTTCGTACCCGGCGGCGGCGGAGGCCGCGCTCGAGCGGTATCCGGATACCGATGAGCCGCTGGATGACGCGCTGACCGAGGCTGCTGCGGCGGTCGTTGCGGCCGATCTCTTGTCGGAGGCGGGAAGGGCGACGCTGCTCACCTACAGGGACGCCCTGGTCGAACTCGCTGAGGGTCAGCAGGAAGCGCTTCGCGCGCGCGAGGAGGAGCAGGCGCGGTCCCGACCGATTACGAACCCGGGCGCTGGCGCGGGGGAGCCGACTGCGGAGCCCATTGCACCGGCCGATCAGGGTACGACGGATCCGGGCACCGGCGACACCGGAGTTTCGCCGGATGACAGTGGTTTGCCATAAGGTTCTTTCCTGGTAGCTCCCTGTGAGAAAATATCCAGGGGAGTGAAGAAAGGCGGAGGTGTGGCGGCGCGGAGCGGCAAGGGGCATCTCGACGTGTCCACGGGCGAGTCGCCCGTGCACGTCCACGTCGCGTCGGCGCAGAGACGACGTCGTGCCCTCGTGGCGCTCGTGGACGGGGCTGCCTGGGGAATCGGCGTGTTGCTTGCGGTGGCCTTGCGTTTCGAGTTCCGCATGGAGGCGAAAGGCTGGCTCGCCACGCTGACACTCGCGCTCATCATGGCGGTTCTGCAGGTGGGGATCGGCTATGCGACGGCGCTCTATCGTGGACGGTACACCTACGGCTCGTTCGACGAGGTCCGTCTCGTCGCCGTGATCGTCGTCGGCGAGGCACTTTTGCTGTCGCTCTTCGTGATTCCCCTCGGTACGAGCGTGGGCGTTCCCCGTGGCACGTTGCTCCTGGCGTTCCCGTTTGTGCTCCTCATGATGTTCGGTATCCGCTATCTGGTGCGTCTGCTGATCGACCGCTCGCGCAAGCCGAGTGCGGATGCGTCGCCGGCACTCATCATCGGAGCCGGTTATGTCGCTGACAAGCTGCTTGCGAACGCCACGACGGATCCAAAATCCCCCATCCGTCCAGTCGGGTTGCTCGACGATGACCCGGCGAAGCGCTATCTCCGCTTGCGCGGCGTACCGGTGGTCGGCACCACGCAGGACATCGCGGAAGCTGCGCGTCGCACCGGAGCGCAACTCGCGGTCATCGCCATCTCGACGGCCGACAGTGCACTGCTGCGCAGCCTTACCGACCGAGCGGAGGGCGCCGGCTTGCGCGTCGGCGTCACGCCCACGCTCAATATGCTCCGGTCGGGTGAGGAATCCCCGACCGACGTGCGCGATATCAGCATCGAAGACCTCATCGGGCGCCATCCCGTCGACACCAATGTCGAGCTCATCGCCGGCTATGTCACGGGCAAGCGGGTCCTCGTCACCGGGGCGGGCGGATCGATCGGGTCGGAACTGTGCCGACAACTCGCGAAGTTCGGTCCGAGCGAGCTGATGATGCTGGACAGGGATGAGACGGGCCTGCAGATCGCTCAGCTAGGCACCTCGGGTCATGGTCTGCTCGACACCGACGACGTGATCCTCGCCGACATCCGCGACTCAGAGTTGCTGGAAACGATCTTCGACGCTCGGCGACCGCAGGTCGTGTTCCACGCCGCAGCGCTCAAGCACTTGCCCATGCTCGAGCAGTACCCGGACGAGGCGTGGAAGACCAACGTGCTCGGCTCGCTCAACGTCATCCGGGCATCGCGCAACGTCGGCGTATCGACCTTCGTGAACGTCTCCACCGACAAGGCGGCAAACCCGACCAGCGTGCTGGGCCACTCGAAGAGAGTCGCGGAGAAGTTGACCGCGTGGGCCGGCGAGGAGACGGGGATGCGCTACCTCTCCGTGCGCTTCGGAAATGTGATCGGAAGCCGGGGATCGATGCTGCCCACCTTCCAGCGCCTTATCGCCGAAGGTGGACCGATCACGGTCACGCATCCGGAGGCGACGCGCTATTTCATGACGATTCCCGAGGCATGCCAGCTGGTGATCCAGGCTGGAGGCATCGGGCGAGCTGGCGAAGTGCTCATCCTCGACATGGGAGAACCAGTGTCAATCCTCGAGGTCGCGAAGCGCATGATCGCGATGTCGGGAAAGAACATCGAGATCGTGTTCACCGGACTGCGGCAGGGGGAGAAGCTCCACGAAGACCTGGTTGGTTCCCGGGAGAACCTTGAGAGGCCGTTCCATCCCAAGGTCGCCCACACCAGGGCAGACGTGATTTCGCCGGAACGGCTCGACCATGCGGGATGGATGGAGAGAATGTTTGCCAGCCCGCGGAACAACGAGACCACGGTGATCGAGCCACTCAATATCGGACACACGTGATGGTGGAGGGCCTTTGGGCTGTCGCGTTCATCGCGTTCAGTGTCGGCAGTCTGGCGCCCTTCTTGATCCGCCCAATTCTTCGGCGGTTCAAGGTAGTAGATGTACCGAATGAACGGTCATCGCACACGGCCCCAGCCCTCAGGGGCGGCGGCCTCGCGCCGCTTCTCGCGTGGAACATTGCCGTGCTCGCGACGCTCACCTTAGGCTTCACTGACGTCGAACCACTTCTTTTCGTCTTGCTAGCGTCCAATCTCGCTGCATTAGTCGGATTCGCCGACGATATACGCGGATTGCGAGCAGGGTGCCGCTTCATACTCCAACTGCTCCTCGGAGCCGGCACAGCGGCGGCGATCAGCTTGTCGATGGCGCTCCCGTTCTGGTGGATCATCGTCGGAACCCTCGTCATGGTTGGCTACATCAATGTCGCCAACTTCATCGATGGGATCAACGGCATCTCCGGGTTCCACGGAGCTATCGCCGGCGCGGCATTCGTTGTCTCCGGCTCGCTGACGGGACACTCCTGGCTTGTCGTTGGAGGGTTCGCTCTCGGAGGCAGTTTCGTTGCGTTCTTGCCATGGAATCTGCGCCGCACTCCATTGTTCCTCGGCGATGTGGGCAGCTATTTCCTGGGTGCGGCGATCGCGTGCCTTGCGTTGATGGCGCTCGGGAGTGGGGTGAGCCCGCTGCTAGTAGTGTCGCCGTTGGCGGTGATGTTGGCGGACACAGTTTCCACAGTCATCCGCCGGTTCATTCGCGGCGAGGGAGTGCTGTCCGCGCATCGCACGCACGTGTACCAGCGACTCACCGACACGCGAATTTCGCATTTGGGCGTGACGCTGCTGGTGTCATCGTTCAGTGCGGTTACAGCGCTCCTCGGCTTTATCACCTGGAGCGGTGTTCTACCAGTGGCCCTCGGGTGGTGCCTGATAGCTGTCGTCTGCGGCGTGTACCTCCTCCTTCCACGTTGGCGAGGCTCCCAGTTGCCGCCGTCGCCGCGGAGCCCGCTCTCGACGAGCATCGCCGTCACTGCGGCGCCAGCCGCACCGGGAGTGCGGAGGCGTTGGGTGATCGTCGGTGCATCGGGCTTCGTTGGCTCGGCACTATGTACGCACCTTCGAAACAGGGGAATCGACGTCGTGGAGGTGTCTGCACCCCGGCTGGAGTACGAGGTCAATCAACAAGATGCGCAGTGCATCGCGGCCACAGCGGCAAGGTGCTCAGTTGCCGAGGAACTCGCGTCCGTGCTTGCCGGCGCAGACGTGGTGGTGAACGCCGCGGGGCTTGCGACTCCTGATGCGGAGATGACGCGAAACCTGATGGGCGCGAACGCTTACCTTCCCGCGGTGATCGCGGCGGCCGCGCGAAGAGCGGGTGCTGTTCGGTTCGTGCATGTCAGCTCTGCGGCGGTTCAGGGCAGGACGGCGCAACTGGATGAAACGGCTCGTGTCTCGCCGTTCTCGCCGTATTCGCGTTCCAAGGCCCTCGGTGAGCACGCACTTCTCGCATTGGCGAGTGAGGCCCGGGACGCCAGGTACGGAATCGTCGTTCTTCGCGCCACTTCGGTGCAAGGCCCGAAACGACCGACCACACTACGTCTCCGGGAACTCGCCGCGTCACGTATCGCGAGCGTTGCCGCCCCAGGAAACCAGCCGTCGGCAGTGAGTGGGCTCCACGGGTTGGTTGCGACAATCGAGGAAGTAGGATCCACGCGCGACGCTGTTCCAGGTATCGTCCTGCAACCATGGGAGGGGTTGTCGGTGACCGATGTGTTGGTGGTGGCCGGCGACGGTAAGCGCCCGATGGTTCTGCCACGGTGGATATGTCGTCTCGTGATTGGCATGGGCTTTGCGGGTGGTCGGATCGACCCTCGCTTCTCGGGGCTCGCCCGGCGGCTGGAAATGACATGGTTCGGCCAGCGGCAGGTGGCCGGATGGGCCTCGGGCAAGGTTCGGCGTGACGAAACTTGGCTGCGCGCCGTCCTGGGCGCAGATGGAGAGCAGCGTGAATAGGGGCCGCACAGGGCGCATCGCATTCGGCGCCACGATTGACTATCAATTGCGGTACCACGATGGGCTTTACCAGAGCCTTGCCGATCGTGGGTGGGAAGTGCATTTGATCGCGTCGCCTGGACCGATCGGCGCGCGTCTCGGTAGACATCCGGGCATAGTGGTGCACTCATTGGCGATGGAGCGCGAGCCGAATCCGGGCGCGGACCTTCTTTCACTCATCCGTTGGATTCGCGTGCTTCACCGGATCTCGCCGGATGTGGTGGTCGTGGGCACGCCCAAGGCTGGCCTGCTCGGAGGTCTTGCGGGATGGGTATTGCGTGTACCTCGAAGGATCTATGAGCTGCACGGTCTGCGATTGGAGAGCGCGTCAGGCATCTTCAGGAAGCTTCTGCGCTTCTCTGAACGGGCCTCCTGTGCGTTCTCGCACGAGGTGGTTGCGGTCAGCGAGTCGCTCCGGAACGTGGTGATAGACGAGAGGATCACGAGTAACGAGCAGGTCCTTGTCGTGGGTTGCGGAAGCCCCAACGGAGTGGATATCGAACATTTTGAAGATCAGTCGGCGGACGAAACCGCAAAGGAGGCACTAAGACGTCAGCTCCGGATCGACCCCGACGAAAAGGTGGTCGTGTTCGTTGGCCGACTAACAGCAGACAAGGGGGTGGGTGCGTTAGCTGAGGCGATAGCGGAGATTGACGCAGCTGACCCAGTGCATTTGCTTGCGATCGGCGGCATCGACGGCCCCTCCGGGGTTGAAGGAATGGCACACTTGCGGCGGGTCGTCCCTCGTTTGACGATTGTCGGAGAGGTCGACGATGTCGCGCCATATCTCGCGATCGCAACCTTGTTGTGCTTGCCAAGTCGCCGTGAGGGCCTACCGACCGTCGTCCTGGAAGCTTTCGCCGCCGGGGTGCCGGTGGTGGCCACAGCAGCCACCGGGGTCGTCGACTTGGTGCACGACGGGAAGACGGGACTCCTTGCGCCCATCGATGACGCTCAAGCTCTTTCCCGTGCCCTGCGTCGTGCTCTCGACGATCCTACGATAAGAAGCGATTTCGCTCGGGAATCCAAAGAGCTGGTATCCCGAGAATATGCCGGAGACGTTGTTCGCGCGCGTTGGGTGGAATTTCTGTTGATGGGGCCCGATGACTCCTAGATCAGCGTGGATTCGTATCCTGACGTATTCAGGGGGCCTCGGGCTCTTGGGAAAGGCTGTCCAGTTCGCAGCGCTCACTGTTCTTGCTATCGTGCTGGTCCCGTCTGAGTTCGGCCGCTTCGCCGTGGCGCAGATCGTCGTGACCGGCCTAGCGAGCATCGTCAGTTCAAGCTTCGCAATTGCAGCGAACCGGACGGCGGCTGCGAGGTCGAGCGACGGCGAACCGGGTGCCATGATTGTTATGGCCGGGTCGGTCTATCTGCATCGGCGCGCAATCGGCCTCACGTTGTTGTTGCTTGTTGTCGTTGCGCCGACGTTGTACGGCCTGCTCTCCGGAGACGGGTTCCAGTGGTGGACCACCGCCTGGGCCCTGCTGGCGGTGGCAATGGTGATCTCGGACGTCGCAGTTGGTGCATTGGCCGGCGCAGCCCGCCTCAGAACGTCCGCGCTGTTTGATACGGGGCGAGTTGTTGTGGGCGGTATCGGAGCACTCGCGCTTGGCATGGGCTTCGGGTACATCGGCGCAGCGTACGGCCTGATCCTGGGAGACGTCATCCTCGCTTCTGTGATCGCGGCGGGCCTAGCCGGGGTTCGGTCCGAACTCAAGGCTGACATCGCGCCGTTGACGTCTTCGCGCACTATCCGGGCGGGCTTAGTCGCGAACGGAACGGCGCAGATCGCTATGTGGACGTTGACGGCCGCCATTCAGGTCGGGCATGGCCTCAATGGTGTGGGAACCTATTCGGTGGCAAACCGGTTCGCCGCCCTTGTCTTGGTCGCGCCCGGACTCATAAGCAAGAACTCCCTTGGTGTGCTGGCGCGCGAGCATGAGCGTCGCGGCCTCGTCGACGATCAGCGGGTGGGGGCCGTGTCGAGATATGTCGCCATATGCGGAGCGCTCGTCCTTGTGGCCAGCATCGCGGTGTTGTTGGTCGTAGCGGCGGCCTTCGGCGGACTCGCGCTACGCTATGAGAATTTCCATGCGGTGCTGGCGATCCTCTTGCTGGCGACAGTGGCGCGCGCGATGGCCACGGCGCTTGGAGTCGTATGTGTCGCATGGGGCATGCTTGGCATTTGGCAGATCAGCGACTTGTGTGCGGCGGTGACGACGATCATCTGGATTGCAGTGGCTTCCATTGGTGCGAGCGATTTGGGCACGCTGCTGCTGGGTCTTGTGCTAGGAGCCGTTGTGGCGCTCGCGATCAGAGCGGGGGCCCTAATTGTCACGGGTCGCAGACGTAGGGCACATCAATGAGACCGAAGAATCCTGCCGCCGGGCTTCTGATGAGCGGCGCAGCACTACTTCTGGTCGCATCGATAGTCGTGAGCTTGAGCATAGAAAGCGAACGACTGTCGCTGACGCTCCCGATTGTCGTGCAAGCGGTCATCGGCATGATCGCGACGCGCGCGATCGTCGCCCGAGCAGGCGCGGTGTCGGTGTGTGCCGGCCTGATCATCGGGTTCGAGATCTTCCGCGGATGCGCGGTGCCGCTGCTCGTTCAGATATTTGGGCAGGAACAACCAAAGTATCGGCAGCTGGGAACCTACTCCGACGCGGCCGAAGTGCTCTGGATCGGAGTCGGATTCTTCGCGTCGATCACCGCAGTCTTCGTCGTTTATGCTCTTGTGGCTGACGCGAGCCGACGTCAGCGGGTCGACACTGTGGCTGAATCGAAAGCTGATGTCAATATCGCAACTGGTGGAGGCGTGGCGATGGTGGGGCTCGGCATCGTCGGCCTGGTGATGAGGTTTCCCGACGCTTCGGCGATTGGAGCCTTTCTGTCGGGTGACTACGACGGCTTACAGACGGCCCCCCAGGGTGGTCTACTCGGGTTTGCTTCCGCAGTGCTCCGTCCATTACTGCCACTCGGACTTGCGTTGATAATGGTCAGGGCGCACCGCGAAAGCCGCCGGGTGCCATTTCTTCTCTGGCCTCTTCTTGCCGGCGCAATAGTCTTCGCTCTAGGCTCATATGGCCTGAACCGAGCGGCGGTGCTGTTGCCGACTGCGGCCTTCATCGTCGCATCGGCCCGATACCTCGCGCTGAGGATCCGCCCGATGTGGGTTGTCGTGTCGGCGGGTGCGGCAGCCGCGATGTTCATTGGTCTTGGTGGGCTGAGAGAGTCTCTGTACGCCGAGCGAATAGGTGACGGCGCCGCGCGGAGGACATCGTTCGTTGAATCGATCGTCCAGACGGTCATCCTGTATGGTCAATCCCCGATCCAGGTCGCACCTGCCATCGCCGCCTCACGAGAAGGAATCTGGGCGCCGGAAACCTTAGTGAACTCGCTCCTCAGCCCCATTCCAGGTGCTCCAGACGACTTGCGATCGCACACCGGTACCGTGATTTACAACCAACTGCTCTATCAAAGCAGCATCCCCACAGATCAGATAATCCCATCCTGGGCCGAAGTCTACTTCTCTACCGGGTTCTTGGGGCTGGCGGCAATTGGCATGTTCGTCGGCGTTCTGGCGCTCTCGCTTGATCGCGCCGTTCATCGAAGTCGGATTCTCGTCAGGTCCTACAGTTTGATACTTGCTGTGCTCATCATTGGTCAAATTTCGATTAGCTCGATTTCGGCAACGTTGCAAAATCTGGTCTATTTCGTGGCTGTCCCAATGCTCATGGCGCTGAGTGTAGGTCTCGTTCCGCGCCGACAATATGTGAGGTAACCATGCATGTACACATTGTGTCGGGAATATTCGTCGCCGATCACGACTTCAAGACCAGAAATCTTCAGCAGACAATGGAGACGCTCCTCGCCGAAGGGCTGTCGCAGCGGGGAGTCCACGTGACGACCGGCGGGCACTCACTCACTGACCGGTGGCGGGCTGACGTTGTGCATGTGCATCATCTGGCGAACGCATGCATTCGCCTGCTCGCTCCGACGAGGACGCCAGTGGTGTTCACGCGTCATGCGACGAAGGAGATTCCGTGGCACCATCGCATGGTCCTTGCGGGCACATACCGGAATGCGTCGGCGATCGTTGCGCTAAGTGACGTTGAGGCGCGTGGACTGTCGCAGGCGGTGTCCACCTCGAAGATAAAGCGGATATACAACGGTACGGATCGAACGTATTTTCCTCTCGTCCGACGCGAGCGACCGCGCGGGCGGTGGCGGCTACTTTACGTTGGCCAATTGATTGAACTGAAACGGGTCGACGTCGCGATAAGGCTCATCTCGGCCCTTATCGCCTCGGGCATTGATGCCGAACTCGATATAATCAGTCATCGTCCGACGTTACAGAATGACTTGCGGTTGCTCGCCACTGAATTGGGTATCGCGGATCGTGTACGCTTTCTCGGCCCTCACACTCGGAGCGAGCTTGGTGCAGCGATGTCGGAGGCGCATGTCCTTCTGCTTCCCTCTCGAACAGAGGCATTGCCTACCGTTGTGACTGAAGCAGTATTCAGCGGGCTCCCGGTTGTCTCCTTTGACGTCGGCGGGGTCGCCGAGCAGTTGCCCAGCGGTGTGCAGCTTCCCGAGCCTAACGACGTCGATGCGTTCGAACGTGTTGCGCGGAAGCTGCTTGAGGACTACGAGGGCGTGGTGTCGACATTCGTGAGACACAGCGAGTTCGCTCGCCAGCGATTCAGTGTGGACGCCATGGTGGATGCGCACCTGAAGATGTACAAGGAGCTGGCGAGATGAATGAAGTCGATGCTGTGGTACCACGGGTTGGCAGCGTGTCTGTGAGCGTTGTCGTGCCGACGATCATTTTCGATGAGTATCTCGACCTCGCGCTCGGGTCACTGCTCAAGCAGGACATTGAGGACTTTGAAGTCATACTCGTCCTGGATGGCGTCGAGCCTCCCTCGGAAAGCCCCCTTTTTTCGTCAACGCGAGTGAAGGTCGTCGCGATCCCGGAACGGGTTGGCACTCCGCGCGCGTTGAACGCGGGCATAAGCGCCGCGTCGGGAGAGTTCGTTGCTCGCTTGGACGCGGATGATCTCGCAGCTCCTTCGCGACTACGCAGACAGCGAGAGTTCCTAGAGGCGCACCCGAGCATCGGGTGCGTCGGTTCGTTTGTTCACATCATCGACAGCGGGGGGAACGCGATAGGTGTTCTCGAGGGGCCGTCGGAACCGCAGGAGATTCGGACCGCACTCTTGACATCCAATCCGCTGGTTCACTCTTCGCTGATGTATCGACGGACCGTAGTGGAACGCGTAGGGCTTTACTCTCACGAGATGACAAGGATGCAGGACTACGACCTGCTTCTCCGTCTAGCGCTCTCGACGGAGATAGCCATGTTGCCCGAGGTCTTGACCTCTTACCGCGTGCATCTTGGCCAACACAGCCGGAGAAGCGTGCCCTGGCAGAAGTACACGTTCCGGGTGATGTCCCGGCGCATGGATCTGGCAAGGGCATCCGGCAGCAGTCCGGTGGGGCAGCTGCTTCGTAACGCCTTCTGGTTTGCGGGGCAGCTGCTACGACACTTTGGTCTGGTGAAGCCGGGGTATTTGAGGAGAGCCAGGTGACGCAGGCGACAACTTTCGATCGGCTCCGCGCAGACGCCGCAAGATACGACAGTGCGAATGTGATCGTTGCAATGCGACACCCAGGCTTTCGCCTCGGGGCGCTCTGGCGTTTGTCATGCACTGCTCAGCGGCGAGGATGGAGGGTCATTCCGGGGCTGATCCGGCAGCTTGCACTTGGCCTTTTCGGCTGCGATCTCTCGCCGCTTGCGGAGGTCGCGCCGGGCATCAAGATTCCTCACCCGGTGGGGGTCGTGGTCGGCGATCGGGTCGTGATCCACGAGGGCGTGACGTTGATGCAGAACACGACTCTCGGTGGCAATTTTGGACGGACGGTTGGCGGACGCATGGTACCGACCCTCGGCCCGGGCGTGTTTGTTGGGCCCGGCGCAGGCGTCTTCGGGCCGGTGGAGATCACAAAGGGTGCCGTCCTCGGAGCGAACACCGTAACGACGCGGGATGTGTGAGAGCGGTCTTCATTCAAGAAGAGATCACGGGCGCCCCATGCCGAAGTAGGACCACCCGGCAGCGCGCCAAGCGTTGGCATCAAGCGCGTTCCGACCGTCGATGACCACTCTGCCGTCAGTCAGTGTGGACGCATGCTCTGGGGAAAGGTAGCGTCGGTACTCGTCCCATTCCGTGGCGAGAACCAGCGCGTCGGCGCGTCTCACCGCTTCATCGCGGTCGGCGACGAAGTTGAGCTGTGGATATTTACCGCGAGCGTTCTCGATTGCTTGAGGGTCCGTCACGACCACGTCCGCACCGAGGCCTCTCAACCGGACGGCAATGTCGAGGGCCGGAGAGTCGCGAATGTCGTCGCTATGAGGTTTGAACGCCGCACCCAACAGCGTCACCCTCTTGCCGAACACTCGGCCGTCAAGTGCGTCCACTACCAGTTGAACTGCACGGTCACGACGGCGCAGATTGATCGCATCCACCTCTCGAAGAAAGGCAACCGATTCGCCCCGCCCCAGCTCCTCGGCACGTGACGCAAACGCACGGATATCCTTAGGTAGGCAACCGCCGCCGAATCCGATTCCTGCGCCGAGAAACCTTCGACCGATCCGCATATCATGTCCGATCGCGTCAGCGAGCTGAGTGACGTCGGCCCCTACAACCTCGGAGATTTCCGCCATGGCATTGATAAACGAGATCTTGGTCGCGAGGAAGGCATTAGCCGCGACTTTCACGAGTTCGGCGGTTGCATAGTCGGTCACGATGAAGGGGGTTCCTTTGGCAACGGCCGGCTGATACACCTCGCGGAGTATCTCTGCTGCCCGCTGACCTTCCGCTCCGCCGGGGACACCGACCACGAGACGGTCCGGGTCGATCGTGTCTTTCACAGCCCACCCTTCTCGCAGAAACTCCGGATTCCAAACAAGGGTGGCGCCCGTGTGACTCACGCGAGTGGCCAGCCGCTCTGCAGTTCCCACTGGGACCGTAGATTTTCCCGCTACAACGTCGCCAAATGTTAGATAGGGCAGCAGTGCCTCAATCGATGCATCCACATAGGTGAGGTCGGCGGCATCCCTCTCTGCTTGTTGGGGCGTCCCGACTGCGACGAAGTGGACAGATGAATCTTCGACCGCGGAAAAGTCCGTCGTGAAGGAAAGCCGACCTGCACGGATCCCCTCGGCCAGAATCTCGCCGAGTCCGGGCTCGAAGAACGGGGCAACGCCTGCGGAAAGGAGCTTGACCTTCTCCCGATCTACGTCCACGCCAATGACTTCATGCCCGATTGAGGACATCGCTGCGGCGTGCACGGCGCCCAGGTACCCGCAGCCGATCACCGATATGCGCACAGTATTCCCCCCTTTGAACCAACGATGTATGTCTTCCTGCGCGTGCCGGCGGAGTCGCCCGCTTCGCCCGCGACAGGGGTATGTTCGCCTGTCCGTCGATGACGCCGTACTCGCAATGCTGAATTCTTGTTCATGATAGTTTCAGCGGCTACGTGCAGTCGCCAGCGATTTCGACGCGGGACTCTCTGGACATCGGGGTGTGCCACACCGAAAGTTCGCCGGTCATCGGATCGACGTCGTCGAATGTGACGGAGACTGTGTGAGTGCTTTCTGGGTGATTGAAGATCTCTATCTTGACGACAGGACGTGAGAGGTGATTTCCCGCCGAAAGCACCTGCGCCGGCGACCCGTCGACGGTCACTGAGGCGAACCTGGATCCAACCGGGCCGTACAGAGCGAGATAGGTGCTGATATCGCCCGGCGCGAAGTTCGTGCCGCTGACGTAGCTGGGCAGCCGAGCGGCGTCTGCAGGTGTGACCTGCGAAGTCAGCGTCACTCGCGCGTTGACAGACGTTTCGCTTCGACACGCAACGGCACTCATATCCAAGTAGTAGCTCATTTTTGAACCGGTGTTGTCGTTGACGTAGATTCCTAGAACGGTCTGCTGAGCGTTGCTCGACGGCATGACTCCTTGGATACGGGCTCCCGCGATGAGTGCGGACTCGGTCGGATCTTCGCTCCAGTACAGGAGTCGCCCTTCTGAGGCGGCTCGAACAAGTGCGTCCATAAAGGGCGAAGGTGCGAATTGCCCGCCGGTCAAAGCCCTGAATATCGATGATGAAGCAGCCCCGAAGAACGCATTCTGGGCAAGTGGATCCTCGTAGCGGAAGTACACGCCGTTCAGCAGCAGAGATGGCGCATTCTCCGACGTCAGTACCTCGCCGGTAGGCAGCGACACTGGCCCAGTGGCGTTGAGAATGTATGAGAGCGCAATCGGATCCACGGAGAGAACCGCATCGAAAGGTGTGAACCCCTTCGCGTCCCACCATGCCCTGAGGATGCGTACCGCCTCTGGGAGATCGGGCACCATTGTGAAGTCGGCGGTGTACCGTCCGATCTTGTCTCCAAAGATGGCTTCCGCCTCGGGATCGAGGTCGATTACCGGAGCGGGGAGCGAATGACCGAAATCCGAGCTTTGAATTTGGTCGACGATGGTCAGCGAACCCTCCTCGGCGCGCATGACGATGAACACCGCCGCGTTGCCGCCGAGGCTGCGAGATTCGGACGTTCCCTGGAACATCAGCAAGTAGTTGCGCGGCCCATTGGCCCCCAGAGCGTTCGGAAGCACCGACACGACGTCGCGAATAGGTCCGATCATCGGAGCGGCTTCCGTCAGCGCCGCGTCAAGTCGTCCGACCCCGTCATCAACCTGTGGAATAAGGCCGTTTCGATCGATCCGCCCCAAGGCCTCCGACGCCTCGTCGACACCGACCTGAACCTGATCGAGCAAGGGCGCTAGGGCTTCGACCGCTTCGAGGTCGATCCGGCCGTCCGTCGGGCGGAACGACTCCAGGCTGACGGAACTCGCTGGTGCCACGACATCGTTGGCCAGTGCATCAGTGATCTCGGCGACCTGCCGCACCGCCGTGAGATCATCGCCGATCCACGGCACCGACTCTGCGGCAGACCACAGCCGTCCGTGGGTGCCGGCTACCGCCCTCTCAGTGCTCTTGGTGAGCCGTGCAGATGCCTCTTCGGCAGAGTTCAGGTCACCGCTCAGTACGGCATTCTTCACAGCCTGGACCTCGTTGATCGAGGCTTCCAGGTGCCCCCGCACGGTCATCGCCTGGTCATAAAGGCGTAGGGCAGCGAGCCCACCACCGACTACGAGGACGATGAGCGCGGCCACTGCCCCCAGCAACACCCAACGACGCCGCCGAGGGGTCCGCGTTCGTCGTGCCTCGTCGGTTTGGTCGGAAGCGGCGCGTACTGTGTCGACATCGTCCTCGTTCAACGCGTCGAGCTCGCGCGCCTCGTTCTCAGCTTCTGATTCGGTAACATCGAGCGCCTCCTCCAGCCGTCGGCGTTCACGCGCTTCGCGTCGGCTCAGAGGCAGGTCAGGGTCCACCGTCCCATTCAAACATCAACAGCCAGCAGTGATCGCGCGGCCGTCGTCGAGCCGTCATCCGATGGTTGCACGTACGAGCCGGGCGACGGTCTCCACGGCGGGTACCAACTGTGAGGCTGACAACTCGTACGTGCGCTGCGAGCGGCGGTAGGGATCGATGACGTCATCGTCTTCTCCGGCCACGGGAGGGGTGAGCCCGCGTCGCTCGCCGACGGCCCCCGCCAGAGCCCGAAGTCGCTCACCGGGATCAGCCCCGGCGGCATCGGCGACGGCATGCACCTGGGCATCTGTCATCCCCGCTCCCAGCCGTGCGAACTCCCGCAGAGTGAAGGCGCGCCGCAGAGAGGCGGGGGAGAGCTGCACGGCATGGGTCCGGTGCTCCCGCGCCATGGTGAGCACGAGGTCGGACTCCTCCAGCATCGACTCGGCGAGATAACGCGCGCGATGCTGGGCGGCATCCCCGGGTGCCACTCCCTGTGCGACCGCCAGTTGCACGGCCTGCTCGGGCATCTCATATCCGACGAGCGCCTGTGTGCCTCCGCTGTGCACGCGTATCGGCAGGCCCTCCAGCCGATGGCGCAGCAGCACCTCGGCCATGGGTGATCGGCAGATGTTGCCTGTGCAGACGGTGAGGATCGTCGCAAGGGCTCCGGTCGCGGCGCCGGGAGCGGGCGCCGCCTCCGGCGTCAGCACGGGCGTTGCGGCCAATTGCTCCGCGCGGCGTCGCAGCTCCCGCCGCGAAATCCGTGGCGTGCTTCCCGTGTTCGCGTCGCTCATGTCTCCACAGTACGAGCCGCGCGACGGATCCGACGGACTGCCACCACGAGGAGTGCGCCGACCAGAGCCCCCATCGAGTTCGCGATCACATCGGACACCGTGGAGTATCGCGTGGGCAGCACGATCTGCACGAGCTCGATCACAGCGCTCAGCGCGAAGCCTCCGAGCGCAGCGGTCCACCATGGCAGCCGATGCCACGCAAGCACGTGCAGAGCGCCCAGCGGCAGGAAGAGCGCGATGTTCGCCAGGAACTCGAGCGTCGAGTACCCGATGTCGAACGGGATGCCGAGCGGAACCAGCATGCCTGCGATCGCGTCGACGATCCCTGTGACCTTCCCCGCCTCTTCCGAAGGCAGCCAGGTGATCAGCAGCACCGCGAGGAGATAGGCCGCGAAAGCCACGCGGCACAGCCACGTCATGATCCCGCTGTCGCCGCGCCGCCCCAGCTGAGCTGCTCGATGTAGCGCAACAGCACGCCCTCGCGCAGCGCCCACGGCGAGACCTCGAGCTCGTCGACGCCGAGCGCCGACATCGCGGCGTGCAGAACGACCGCTGCCGCGACGATCTGGAACGTGCGGTCGGGGGTGATGCCGGGCAGCTCCTGCCTGGCGGATGCCGGTATGCGCGCGAGTCGCGGGATCCAGGACCCGAGCGCCGAGCGTGTGAGCACGGTGCGATCGAAGCCCAGTCCGGTCACCTGACGGCCGGCCAGGTTCGCGAGCGATCGGATCGCCTTCGACGAGCCGATGAAGTGGTCGGCACGGGGAAGCGCGTTGATCCGTTCGGCCACCGGTGCCAGCACTGTCTCCGCATGTGCGCGCAGCACCGCGACGGCGTCCTCTCCCGGCGGATCCTCGGGAAGGAACTGCACCGTCATCCGTCCGGCCCCGAGCGGGAGGGATGCCGCGAACTCGGGCAGCTCCTCGGCGCCGGCGGCGAACTCGAACGAGCC
>Ga0164243_10004821_pt1 | contig 20905 bp, 15 predicted proteins | sample OricompcompostOP_FD_108781 | JGI IMG/M metagenome (GOLD analysis project Ga0164243, IMG submission 108781) | Organic Plus compost microbial communities from Emeryville, California, USA - Original compost - Organic plus compost (OP) | ecosystem: Engineered > Solid waste > Mixed feedstock >...
CTGGAGCCGGGCGACGTGATCACCACCGGCACGCCTCCAGGCGTTGGTCTTGGCCACAAGCCGCCAATCTTCCTCAAGGCGGGAGACGAAATGCATCTTGGCATTGCCGGACTTGGAGAACAGCGGCAAAGGGTGATAGCGAGATAGCCTTTCTCCGAAAGCGATCGTCATGACCGACAACCCGTCCGAGGCCCCTGCCCGCTCCGATCTCGATCAGGCGGCACTGTTTTTCCATCGCCATCCGGTTCCGGGAAAACTGGAAATCCAGGCGACCAAGCCGCTCGGCAACCAGCGCGACCTCGCGCTGGCTTATTCGCCGGGCGTAGCGGCTCCATGTCTGGAAATCCGCGACAATCCGAGGTTGGCCGCCGACTACACCTCACGGGCGAATCTGGTGGCCGTCGTGTCAAACGGCTCGGCGGTTCTCGGGCTGGGGAATATCGGCCCTCTGGCCTCCAAACCCGTCATGGAGGGCAAAGCGGTCCTGTTCAAGAAATTCGCCGGCATCGACGTCTTCGATATCGAGATCGACGCACCCGGCGTCGAGCGCATGGTGGAGACCATCTCCGCGCTTGAGCCCACTTTCGGCGGAATCAATCTCGAGGACATCAAGGCGCCAGAATGCTTCGAGGTGGAGGAACAGCTCAAGGCCCGCATGAGCATTCCCGTCTTCCATGACGACCAGCATGGCACCGCCATCATCGTGGCCGCCGCAATCCTTAACGGGCTGGAACTCGCCGGCAAGAAGATCGAAGACGTCAAGATCGTCAGTTCGGGCGCCGGCGCAGCCGCACTCGCCTGCCTCAATATCCTCGTCTCGCTCGGCGCGAAGATCGAGAACATCTGGGTGACCGACCGCTTCGGCGTGGCCTTTCGCGGCCGTGTCGAGGAGATGGACCGCTGGAAGGAAGCCTATGTCAAGGACACGGATGCCCGCACGCTCGCAGACGTGATCGGCGGCGCGGACGTGTTTCTCGGCCTTTCGGCCGGAGGCGTCCTGAAACCGGAAATGCTCAAGGACATGGCCGAAAAACCGCTGATCCTGGCGCTGGCCAATCCGGTGCCCGAGATCATGCCGGAAGTGGCGCGCGAGGCCCGGCCTGACGCCATGATATGCACCGGACGTTCGGACTATCCGAACCAGGTCAACAACGTCCTTTGTTTCCCTTACATCTTTCGTGGCGCGCTGGATGTCGGTGCGACGGCGATCAACGAGGAGATGAAGCTCGCCGCCGTGCAAGCCATCGCCGGTCTCGCCCGCGAGGAGCCGTCGGACGTGGCTGCGCGCGCCTATACGGGCGAAACGCAGATCTTCGGGCCGGATTACCTTATCCCTTCGCCTTTCGACCCGCGCCTGATCCTGCGCATCGCGCCTGCGGTAGCCAGGGCGGCGATGGAAAGTGGCGTTGCCACGCGGCCGATCGAGGACATGGAAGCCTATCTCGACCGGCTGAACCGCTTCGTCTTCCGCTCCGGCCTCGTCATGAAGCCGGTATTCTCGGCTGCCAAGGCGGCCGGCGCCAAGCGTGTCATCTATGCCGACGGCGAGGACGAGCGAGTACTTCGCGCCGCACAGGTTGTGCTTGAGGAAGGGGTAGCGCAGCCGATCCTGATCGGTCGCCCCAACGTCGTCGACACGCGTCTGCGCCGCTATGGCCTCAAGATCAGGGCCGGCAGGGACTTCGAACTGATCAACCCCGAAGATGATCCGCGCTACCGCCACTACGTGGATCTTCTGATCAATATCGCCGGTCGGCGCGGGGTGACGCAGGAAGCTGCACGCACGCTTGTGCGCACCAATACCACCGTAATCGCGGCACTCGCCATGATGCGCGACGAGGCCGATGCAATGATCTGCGGCCTCGAAGGCCGGTTCGAAAAACACCTACGCTATGTCGACATGATCATCGGCAAGCGGGAAGGCGTCGGTGATCTTTCCACACTCTCCATGCTTATCTCCCAGCGTGGCGTCACCTTCTTCACCGACACCTATGTGACGCTTGACCCCACCGCCGAAGAGATCGCGGAAATGACGCTCTTGGCGGCGGAGGAGATTCGTCGTTTCGGTATAGAGCCCAAGGCCGCCCTGCTTTCGCATTCGAATTTCGGGTCACGCGATTCGGCAAGCGCGATAAAGATGCGCAAGGCGACGGCCATATTGCATCGAATGTCGCCCGAACTCGTGGTGGATGGCGAAATGCATGGGGACGCTGCCCTTTCGGAGCCGATACGGCAGAGGGTCTATCCGCATGCAATTCTCGATGGTGAAGCCAATCTGCTGGTCTTCCCGAATCTGGATGCTGCCAACATAACCCTGACGACCGTGAAGGCGATGACCGACGCTCTGCATGTCGGGCCGATCCTGCTCGGTACAGCCATGCCGGCGCATATCCTGACGGCGTCCGTTACTTCGCGCGGTGTCGTCAATATGAGCGCGCTTGCAACGGTAGAGTCCCTCCAGAAGGCCCAGGTCACCGCCATCACGGCACCGTAAGGCGCAAGGTCAGGGGCGCCGGGCCAATACTCCTTCCCGCCCCAGAAGAGGCAGCAGATCTGCAAGTTCCGGCCCCGAATCGCGCCCGGTAAGTGCCAGCCTGAGCGGCATGAACAGCGCCCTGCCCTTGCGGCCTGTGGCATCCTTTACCGTTCCCGTCCAGGTCTTCCAGGTAGAAGCATCCCAGGGTTCGGGCGGCAGCAGATCGAAGGCGGAGCGGACGAACGCAACATCCTCTTCCGAAAGCTCTGGCTGTTTCTGCGGTCCCTTCCGGACGATCTTCCACCAATCGCCTGCCTCCGCAAAGGTTTCCAGATTGCCCCGCACGGCAAGCCAGAAAGGCTCCGCCGAGGAGCCGCTGATGCCGAGGTTGGCCAGCCGGTCGCGTGCTTCCTCGAAGCTCATTGCGTGCAGAAGCGCGCGATTGAGCGTTTTGAGTTCGGCCGGATCGAATTTCGCCGAAGATTTGGATGCGGAGGCCGGATCGAAGAGCTCGGCCAGTTCCTCCATCGAACGGGCAGCCGAAACGCTTTCCGACGTACCGAGCAACACGGCAAGCGATGCGACGGCCATCGGTTCGATTCCCGCCTCGCGCAGGATGCCGAGGGAAAGTGCCCCGCTGCGCTTGGAAAGTCCCTCACCAGATATGGTGGTCAGCAAATTGTGATGGCCGAATGCCGGTTCCTTCGCCCCCAATGCCCGGAATATGGCGATCTGCGCGCCCGTATTGGTCACATGGTCGTCACCGCGAATGACGTGAGTAACACCCATTTCGATATCGTCTACGACTGACGGAAGCGTATAGAGATAGGTGCCGTCTTCACGCACCAGCACGGGATCGGAGATCGAAGCGAGGTCCACGGTCTGCGGGCCGCGCACCACATCGTCCCAATGGATTTCGGTTCGCTCTGGCTGGAAGGGATCGGAGGAAAAGTTCGGTAGCAGAAAGCGCCAATGCGGCCTGCGCCCTTCCGTCTCGAATTTCGCTCTCTCCTCATCACCAAGCTTCAGCGCCTCGCGGCCATATACGGGCGGCAAGCGGCGCGACAGCCTGATCTTGCGCCGGCGCTCCAGTTCGTCCGCCGTCTCGTAGCAGGGATAAAGAAGACCAGCTTCCTTCAGCCGTTCCACCGCCGCGTCATAGGTTTCGAACCGTGCCGACTGATGCACTGTCACGTCCGGGTCGATTCCGAGCCAGTGCAGGTCTTCCTGTATGCGATCGGCGTATTCCTGGCGGGAGCGCTGCGTATCCGTATCATCGAAGCGCAGGATGAACTTGCCGCGGTTCTTGCGGGCGAAAAGCCAGTTGAACAGCGCGGTTCGGGCATTGCCGATATGGATTGCGCCCGTCGGGGACGGCGCGAAACGGACGGTGACACTCATGCGCGGGGCGTAGCGGATGCGCGATTTCTTGGCAAGGCTGAGAGCAGCGAGAACCGCTGCCCTCCGTGTATGTCGCCCAGGCCCGTCAGCGTCAGTTCCCGATGCTCGAAGGGGCGATCGGGCGACCGACGCGACTCTGTGAGCAGGTCAACTCAACGCCTTGTGGCCGTCGGTCACTCTTCCTTCTTCGGCACAGCTACGCGCAGGGAAAGTTCGCGTAGCTGCTGCGGCGTCGCCTCCGAAGGTGCATTCATCAACAGATCCATGGCCTGCTGGTTCATCGGGAACATAGTGATCTCGCGCAGGTTCTTCGCGCCGCAAAGCAGCATGACGATGCGGTCGATGCCGGCAGCCATGCCGCCATGGGGCGGCGCGCCATACTGGAATGCGCGATAGAGGCCGCCGAAACGCTCCTCCACCGTCTCGCGCGTGAAGCCGACGATCTCGAAGGCCTTGACCATGGTCTCGGGCAGATGGTTGCGGATGCCGCCGGAGGCGATCTCGAAGCCATTGCAGACCATGTCGTACTGGAAGGCCTTAATGGAGAGCGGATCCTCGCTCGTCAGGGCATCCAGCCCGCCCTTTGGCATGGTGAAGGGGTTGTGGCCGAAATCAATCCGGTTCTCCTCCTCGTTCCACTCGTAGAAGGGGAAATCCACGATCCAGCAGAGCTCGAACCGGTCGCGGTCGACGAGGTTCAGCTCCTCACCAGCGCGGGTCCGAGCGGCACCGGCAAAGCCGGCGAACTTCTTCGGGTCGCCCGCCACGAAGAAGCAGGCGTCGCCATCCTCCAGACCGAGCTGCGTGCGGATGGCTTCGGTGCGTTCTTCACCGATATTCTTGGCGATCGGGCCAGCGCCTTCAAGCTTGTCGCCTTCCTTGCGCCAGAAGATATAGCCGAGACCGGGCTGACCTTCCCCTTGCGCCCAGGAATTCATGCGGTCGCAGAATGCGCGGGAACCGCCGGTCCTGGCAGGAATGGCCCAGACCTCGGCCTTCTCGTCATTGGCAAGGATGTTGGCGAAAACCTTGAAGCCGGAGCCGCGGAAATGCTCCGAGACTTCCTCCATGACGATCGGATTGCGCAGGTCCGGCTTGTCGGTGCCATATTTGCGCATGGCTTCGTCGTAAGGAATGCGCGGGAATGACTGCGTCACCGGCTTGCCGCTTGCGAAGGCCTCGAAGATGCCGCGCATGACCGGCTCCATGGTGGAGAACACGTCCTCCTGCTCAACGAAGCTCATCTCCAGGTCAAGCTGGTAGAATTCGCCCGGCAAGCGGTCGGCGCGCGGGTCCTCGTCGCGGAAGCAGGGCGCGATCTGGAAATAGCGGTCGAAGCCCGACACCATGATGAGCTGTTTGTAGACCTGCGGGGCCTGCGGCAGCGCGTAGAACTTGCCGGGGTGGATGCGTGACGGCACCAGGAAGTCACGGGCGCCTTCCGGCGAGGATGCCGTCAGGATCGGCGTGGAGAATTCCGTGAAGCCCGCTTCGCCCATGCGTTTGCGCATTTCGGCGATGATCCTCGTGCGCGTGACGATGTTCCTGTGCAGCGTCTCGCGGCGCAGATCGAGGAAGCGGTATTTGAGGCGGATGTCCTCAGGATAATCCGGCTCACCAAAGACCGGCAGCGGAAGTTCCCTGGCCTGGGACAGGATCTCCATCTCGCGGGCGAAAATCTCGACCTCGCCTGTCGGCAGGTTGGGGTTCACGGTCTCGGCTGTGCGCGCCTTCACCTCGCCGTCGACACGGATCACCCATTCGCCGCGCACCTTTTCGGCTGTGGAGAAACAGGGCGAATCCGGATCGGCGACGATCTGCGTGATCCCGTAATGGTCGCGCAGATCGATGAAAAGCAGGCCTCCGTGATCGCGCACCCGATGGACCCAGCCGGAGAGGCGGACTGACTGCCCGACGTCGGATTTCCTCAATTGTGCGCAGTTATGGCTGCGATAGCGGTGCATTTTGCGGGTCTTTTCCGTTGTTCTGAAATCGAAAAGGAGGCGCGCGTCGGCGCCCTGAAAATCGGCGCGAAAAGCGCATGGGAGCCCGCATTTGTCAAGGTTGCTGCGGAAGTCCTAGCGGATGCTGCCCTCGCCGTGCGTCGGAAGCGGATGCAAGACGGCAGATTTACAGAGGCGTACCATTGCGGCCGGCCCTCCCCGTATCGGACTTTTCGTAGAATTCCGACAAACGTTCGCGCACCGGCGGATTCGCCGCGCCAGAATAGCCGGTCATCGCTTCATAGGCGAGTTGATCCTCCAGAGGCCGACCGATGACGTTCAGAATCGTCTCCTTGGCCGAGCGGACCGCCCATTGATCGTTGCGCAGGATTTGTCTGGCGACCTTCTCCGCCTCCTCCATCAGCTTTCCGTGCGGCACGACCTTGGACACCATGTTGCAGCGAAGCGCCCGCTCGGCATCGATCGGCTCGCCGGTGAGCAGCATTTCCAGCGCAATGCCGGAGCCGCAGATATTCACCAGCCGCACGATGCCGCCGTCGCCATGGTGAAAGCCGCGGCGAACCTCGAAGGAGCCGAATTGTGCACGTTCCGACGCGATGCGGATGTCGCAGGCAAGAGCGTTTTCGAAGCCGCCTGCCAGCGCCCAGCCATTCACGGCGGCGATGATCGGCTTGTAGATGCGATGCAGGCCCCGCGTGATCCCGCCGAGGCCATCCCTGATCTTGCGGCGCGGCAGGAGGGCATCGGCATTGGCAACCCAATAAGGCAGATGCGTCTTCAGGTCGGCGCCGGCGCAAAATGCCTCATCACCCGCCCCGGTAAGGATCGCCACCTCCACGGCATCGTCGTCGCGGAAATCCCGCCAGATCTCCCAGAGTTGCTCGTGCATTTCCAGGTCAATCGCATTCATCGCCTCCGGCCGATTGAAGGTGACGTAGGCGATACGGCCTTTTTTCTCATAAAGGGCCTTGGGCATTAAATCCTCCAGGAAAAGTCATCTGTCTTGTGTCCCCAAGCCCGCAGCAGCAGAAATGAAGCCCCACAAGTCTTCCACCAAGCGGTCGCGGTCGCGTGGAACATGCCCCGCCAGCACCTGGCCGACGGCCTGCCTCAAGCCGCCCATGATCATCCCCACAAGCAGGCTGGCATCCGGCCCCGCAGGCAAATGACCCTTGCGGCGCGCGCCCTCGACATTACGGGCAGCCAGCTTGATATGCCGCGCTATTCGCTGCGCATCGACCGCCGCAACCTCCGGCTCCATGGAAAGCCTTGCAAGCACCAGCGGCGCCAAAGGCTCACGCAAATAGAAATCGACCATCAGTTCGACGCGGCGGCGCTCGCGGGCTGCCCAGTCATGTCCAGGCAGCGGATTGACGTCAATCACCTCAGCGTCATAACGGTCGTAGAAATCTTCGACCACGGCCGCGATCAGCCCGGCCTTGGAGCGGAAATAATGATAGCTGAGGCCGACGGAGACCCCGGCCCGTGCGGCGACCGAGGCCATTTCGAGACGCCCGCCGTTTTCCACAAGCTCGGCGGCTGCCGCCATCATCAGACGTTGCGGAGGGGTTTCGGCCACCGACGATTGCTGTGACGAGCCGTTATCATGTCGGCGGCGGTTTGAGGCCGCATATTCCAGCCTCTCTACCTTCTTGCGCACAAGCAGCGGATAACGTCTCTTCATATGGCATATTGAATTGAATTCAATTCAAATGTCAATATACAATCCTCGCAAACAAACTGGGACCATCACCGCCGCGAGTTGGCTCATGGCGCATCGAGAAAAGACCTCTATAGAAGAAAGCGATTCCGCCGGGGACCTGCCCATTCTTCATGTCGAGCCTCCGTCCGCTTGTCCCTCTCCTGATCGCAGCCGGCATCCTCCTTGGCGGGAACGGGCTTCAGGCAACCCTGGTGGCATTGCGCGGCGGACTGGAAGGATTTTCCCCTGCCCTGATCGGCCTGATGGGCACGGCCTATTTTGGCGGCTTTCTGCTTGGCTGCCTCTACATCACTCAACTGATCCGCTCGATCGGCCATATCCGCGCCTTCGCCTCTCTTGCCGCACTCGCAGCTTCGGGCACCCTGCTGCTGGTTCTGGTGATCGACCCGATCATGTGGCTGATCATCCGCTTCCTGACCGGGTTCTGCTTTTCCGGGCTCTTTACCGTCATGGAAAGCTGGCTCAATTCCGGCGCATCGAATACCGACCGGGCGCGGGTGCTTGCGATATACCGCATCATCGACATCACTTCCGTGACGGGCTCGCAATATCTCGTCCCGGTTTTCGGGCCGGAAGGCTTCACGATCTTCGCCGTGATGGCGATCATGATAACGCTATCATTGGTGCCTGTTTCGATGGGCGACCGCTCCAATCCGAAGCCGCCCGACGAGTTCCGTCTGGATCTGGCGAGCGTGTGGCGCATCTCGCCGCTTGCCTCGATTGGCTGCATCGCCATTGGCACGACAAACGGCGCCTTCCGCATTGTCGGGCCTGTCTATGCCGAGGAAATCGGACTTTCGGTAGCCGATATCGCGACTTTCATAAGCGCCGGCATCATTGGCGGAGCGATCATGCAATATCCGCTCGGCGCCCTGTCGGACCGTTGGGACCGGCGCTATGTGCTGCTTATTTCGACCGGTGCCGCCATGGCCTCCGCGCTCGCCATCGTTTTTCTCGCAGGCAGCGGCGCGCTGTCGAATTTCCTCTGGGTCTTCCTGTTCGGCTCCTTCGCCATGCCGCTCTACTCGCTGTCCGCAGCGCATGCCAATGACTACGCCAAAAGCGGTGAATTCGTGCAGGTTGCCGCTGGCCTGATGTTTTTCTACTCCGTCGGGGCAATCATCGGCCCGCTCGCCTCGTCCTATCTGATGGAACGCTTCGGACCGCCCGCGCTGTTCAGCTTCACAGCGGTGATTTACGCCGTCTTCATTATCATCACGCTTTATCGAATGCGCGCCCGACCGGCTGTACCGGCCGCGGAACGCGGACGGTTCATCGCATTGCTGCGCACATCTCCCGTTTTCGTGCGGCTGGCCCGCCGCGGCAAGGAGCGGAAGTGAAGCTTCTATGTGCTCTTCTCTCCAAAAGGGAAAGCCTCTAAAGAGACCCTATGGAACTGATAAAAACACGAAAAGAACTCGAAGCCGTTACGGCTGAACTTGCAAAATCTAATTTCGTCACCGTCGATACCGAATTTATCCGCGAGACGACGTTCTGGCCGGAGCTTTGCCTGATCCAGATGGCAGCGCCCGGGGTCACGGCGCTCGTCGATCCGCTGGCCGACGGCATGGATCTCGCTCCCTTCTTCGATCTCATGCGCGACGAGACCGTCACGAAGGTTTTCCACGCGGCCCGGCAGGATATTGAAATCATCTTCCATCTCGGCGGCCTTATTCCGCACCCGGTCTTCGATACCCAGGTTGCCGCCATGGTATGCGGCTTCGGCGACAGCGTCTCCTACGACCAGCTCGTCCAGAAGGTGACCGGCAACCGCATCGACAAGTCATCCCGCTTCACCGACTGGCGGCATCGTCCCCTGTCGGAAAAGCAGCTGGAATATGCCCTGGCGGATGTCACTCATTTGATAGACATCTATCTTTACCTGCGGGAAGAGCTCGAGCGCGAGGATCGCGCTCATTGGCTCACCGAGGAAATGAACGTGCTGACGGCGCGCGAGACCTACGACCCACATCCGGACGACGCCTGGAAGCGGCTGAAGATGCGGGTGCGCAAGCCGATCGAACTTGCTGTGCTCCAGCATGTGGCGGCATGGCGCGAGCGTGAGGCACGCGAACGCAATGTACCGCGCGGCCGCGTCATCAAGGACGATGCCATCTACGAGGTCGCTCAGCAGCAGCCAGGCGATCAGCAGGCGCTCGCCCGGCTTCGCTCCATTCCCAAGGGCTGGGAGCGTTCGGCAACGGCGGCATCCATGCTGGAAGCAGTCAACAGGGCACTGGCCATCCCCAAGGAAGAGCTGCCTCCCCTGCCCCGCCCCGCGCAGATGCCCGAGGGGACGAGCGCAGCCGCCGAGCTTTTGAAGGTGCTGCTCAAGCTGGTGGCTGAAAAGCAGGGTGTGGCGCCGAAAATGCTCGCCTCGAGCGACGACATCGACAGGATTGCGGCTGAGGGCGAGAATGCGCAAGTGCCAGCGATGACAGGCTGGCGGCGCGAAGTCTTCGGCGAAAAGGCGCTGGAACTGGTGCGCGGCGAGATAGCCCTCAAGTTCCACAAACGCAGGATCCAGATCTTCCCGCTTAGCGAGAACCTGCCCAACGCGGCGGAGTGATCAGCCGTCCGCCACAGCCAGCGCAAGTTCCCGCCCTGCCACTTTGGCAAGCTGCGCCATGCGGCCATGCGGCCGCTCACCCATCAGGGCCGCATGGGATTTCGGTACAAGCAGGGTCAGCGAACCGTCCGGGTCTTCCCGCCATTTCAGCTGTGGGATGATGCCCGGCATCGAAGCTGTAAGCAGATAGACGACGCGCAAAAGACCGCCCAGCAGGCGTGCGCGCTCGACATAATGCGGGGTTGCCAGCCGGCGCATTTCGGGCGAGAGGTCGTTGGCGAAGAGCCCTTCATGACGGAACAGGTTGGCGAGCGCGATGAAGGCGCGGCCAGGATGGTCGATGCCTATGAAGGAGGCATGAGCAATGATGTTAAGCGACTGCGTGCCTCGATATTCCGGATGGGCGCGCCAGCCGATATCTGCGAGCAGACAGGCGGCGCGGCGGTAGCGGGCATCGTCCTCCGTCTCCTCGATGCCGAGCGCCTCAAAGAAGGTACCACTCCACTCCGCCAGTTCGTGAGCATGAGTGACGGAGCGAGAGCGCAGCAGGGCCAGTTCCTCAGCCGCCGAAATCAGCGGGTCTACCCCGCGATCTTCCTCCGAAAGCAGCGAATAGAGAAACCCCTCGCGCACGCCCAGCGCCGAAACGAGCAGCTTGGACGGTTTCATGGCGGCGATGATTTCCTGCAACACGACCGCGCCATAGGGAAGTAGGGCACGGCGGCTCTTGGATATCCGGCCGATGCCTTCCAGCTTGTCGATATCGCCCTTCGCGACCTGTTTCAGGAAAGCCGCCGAACTCGCGATATCGAGTTCATAATGGTGCATGACGCTCAGCGGATAGTCTGTCACCATCATGTGGAGCCTGGCGAGGTTTCGCCAGGTACCGCCCACGCAATAGAAAGGCCGTCCTTTGCCTTCCTTCAGCCAGCCCGCGCGGGACAGCTCCTTTCGGGCGATGGCCGCCGCCTCGGAAAGTGATCCTTTTGCCATGTCCTGCAGGCGCAGGCCGCCGAGCGGCAGCGTGATGCCATCGCCGATATGCTGATCCTTGACGTCAACGAGTTCGAGGCTGCCGCCGCCCAGGTCTCCGACAATGCCGTCCGCTCGGTAAAAGCCGGAAATGACACCAAGGGCGGAATAGCCTGCTTCCTCCCGTCCCGACAGGACTCGGATCCTGGTGCCGAGAATCTCTTCGGCGCGATGAATGAAATCGGGGCCGTTTTCAGCATCTCGCGCCGCCGCAGTTGCAAGCACGTCAAGCGATTTGGCTCCCGCCTGCTCGGAAAGCGCACGGAACCGGCGGAATTCCTCGACGGCACGGCGCACGCCATCGGGATCGAGCTTGCCGGTGGTTACGATGCCGCGCCCAAGACCGGCGAGCATCTTTTCATTGAACAACACGGTGGGAGAGCGCGCCACGCCCTCATAGATCACCAGACGGATAGAATTCGACCCTATATCGATGACCGAGACAGGCCGCCGATCCTGAAGTCGTCCTTGAGACGCCGAGATTGTCACTTGTATTAGCCGGTGCCAGCAGTCGCCTTCTTGCGCCGCTTGTAGGCGGCGATCCGCTTCGGCGCATGGGACTTCAGGGCATGCCCACGGCCTGAGAGGCTGGGATTGGTCATGAAATATTCCTGCGCGTTGAACGGTTCCTCACCTTCCTCCGGCAGCATGCGCCGCGAAGTTCCGTCCGGCAATACTTCGAAACTCTGCTGGTTGTCCATGATATTTCCGAGCATGATCTGGCCCAGCACCTGTTCATGCACAGTGGCGTTCGTGATCGGCACCATCGCCTCGACGCGCCGATCGAGATTGCGCGGCATGATGTCCGCCGACGAGATGTAGACGATTGCCTCGTCCGAAGGCAGGCCATGGCCGTTACCGAAGCAATAGATGCGACTATGCTCCAGGAAACGGCCGACGATGGACTTGACCCGGATATTCTCCGAAAGCCCGGGCACCTGGGGACGCAGGCAGCATATGCCGCGCACCACCAGATCGATCTCCACGCCGGCGCGGCTTGCCTCATAGAGGGTATCGATGACAATCGGATCGACAAGCGAGTTCATTTTCATCCAGATCTGCGCTGGGCGGCCGGATTTCGCATGCTCGATCTCGTCTCGGATATGGCCGAGCAGACGATCGCGCAAGGTGAAAGGCGAGATGGCTAGCCGCATTTCGGTATCCGGTTCGGCATAGCCAGTGATGAAATTGAATACCTGCGCGACATCGCGCGCGATCACCGGATCCACGGTGAAATAGGAGAGGTCCGTATAAATGCGCGCGGTGATCGGGTGGTAGTTGCCGGTGCCAAGATGCACGTAGTTGCGCAGCTTGCCCTCCTCGCGTCTGACGACGAGCGACATCTTGGCGTGAGTCTTCAGTTCTATGAAGCCGAAGACGACCTGCACGCCGGCGCGCTCCAGGTCACGTGCCCAGCGGATGTTCGCCTCCTCGTCGAAGCGGGCCTTGAGCTCGACCAGGGCGGTTACGGACTTGCCTGCCTCGGCGGCATCGATCAGAGCGCGCACGATGGGACTGTCGTTGGAAGTACGGTAAAGCGTCTGCTTGATGGCTACGACTTCCGGATCAGCGGTCGCCTGCCGCAGGAACTGCACCACGACATCGAATGATTCATAAGGGTGGTGAACGACGATATCTTTCTCGCGGATGGCTGCGAAGCAGTCCCCGCCATGTTCGCGGATGCGTTCCGGAAAGCGCGGATTATAGGGCGGGAATTTCAGATCGTCGCGCGGCAGAGACACGATTTCGGAAATCTGATTGATGGCGAGAGGGCCGTTCAGCACGCTGATGCGGCTGGCCGAAACTTCCAGCTCGCTCGCCACGAAATCGCGCAGGGCCTCCGGCATCTCGCTGTCGAACTCGATGCGGGTAACCGAACCGCGGCGGCGGCGCTTCAGCGCCGTCTCGAACAGTCGAACCAAGTCCTCGGCTTCTTCCTCGACCTCGATATCGCTGTCGCGGATGATACGGAATGTGCCTGAGCCTTTGACCTCATAGCCGGGGAAAAGCTTGCCGATAAAGATACCGACCACGTCCTCAAGCCGGATGAAACGAACGGCCGCCTTCCTGTCCGGCAACCGCACGAAACGCTTCAATGCCACCGGAAGACGCAAGAGAGCTGTCATTTCCTGGCCATCGCGGAGGTTGCGCAATTGCAGCGCGATGGAGAAACCTAGATTGGGTATGAACGGGAACGGATGCGCCGGATCGATCGAGAGGGGTGTGAGCACCGGATAGATCGATTCCAGGAAATGGTCTTCCAGCCATTTCTTGTCCTCGCGGTTCAACGCATCGGCGCGAATGACCTCGATTCCTTCCTTGCGCAGGAGATCGAACAGCAGCGAAAGACTGCGTTCCTGCTCGACCTGCAAGCGTCCGACCTCGCGCAGCACCTGCTCGAGCTGTTCTTCGGGGGTGCGGCCATCCGCGCTCTTGGTGGCGATCCCTGCCCTCACCTGTCCAGCAAGACCGGCGACGCGAACCATGAAGAACTCGTCCAGATTGTCGGCCGAGATTGAAAGGAAGCGGACGCGCTCCAGAAGGGGATGATTGGGATTCTGCGATTGCTCGAGGACACGGCGGTTGAACTGCAGCCAGGAGAATTCGCGATTGACGAAGCGGTCGGGATTTCCCTGCGCGATTTCGCCCTGCGCATTTGCCGCAGCCGTGAATTCGGTCAGAACCGGTTTCAGTTCATTCATCTTGCGTCGTTTCGCTCCCTGGCACCTTTCGGCTGGATTTTAGCTCCTGACACGCTTTTGCGACAGTTTGATATCACAGGCTTGCAAAGAGCCCCTTTATGTTCCAAACGCAATCGCAAACGACCACGCGGGAGACAGTGATGGCGGGAGACACCATACCGCATTTCCACAACAGCGCGGGATATCGCTCGATCGAGATCGGCGTGAAGGAATTCATGTGCATGGGTGCCTTGCCCCCGAACGACCATCCGCATGTCTTCCTGGACATGGGCGACGAGGTCGAGCGGGTCTGCCCCTATTGCTCAACGCTCTATAAATACAATCCGAATCTCAAGGCGACCGAGACCGTCCCCGAGGGCTGTCTTTATCTAGAAGCCGTCTGACGCAACTCAAATCCAGATGGAAGCGGCTACCAATGCCCGGCCTGTTATCATTGCAGGGGCAGGCATTGCCGGATTAACCGCGGCTCTGGCATTCGCGTCGAAGGGTTTTCCCGTCAAGCTGTTCGAACGCGCACCGGCGTTGGAAGAGGTCGGCGCGGGGCTGCAGCTTTCTCCCAATGCGACACGCATCCTCGACAGGCTCGGAGTCCTCGCGCGATTTCGCTCGAAAGCCGTGCAACCGGAAGCCATCGAGCTCAGGCGTGCAACGGATTTGACGGTGATCGCCCGCATGCCGCTTGGCGCTGGCGCGGAAGCGCGCTGGGGCGCACCCTATCTCGTTGCCCACCGTGCGGACCTTCAGGCAGCTCTCCTGGAACAGGTGGCGACCAATCCCGCAATAGCCTTGAGGACCGGGGCCACCGTCGAAGGGATTGCGTTCACGGATAGCGGCATTACCGTCTCCACCCCGCAGGAAAATGCGGCAGAGCAAGTACAGGCGGCGCTGGTTGTCGGAGCCGATGGCGTGTGGTCGCGCCTGCGCGGGGTGATCCACCCGTCCGGCGGAAGCCGTTTCACCGGTTCTGTGGCCTGGCGGGCGATCCTACCCGCTACGCCTTTGCGGGGAGCCATACCTGCCGACCGGGTGAGCGCCTTCCTCCATCCGCGATTTCATCTCATCGCCTATCCTGTCCGGGCAGGAAGCCAGATCAATCTGGTCGCCTTCACGAAGGGCGGATCGCTGTCCCGTGGCTGGGACAATCAAGCCGATCCCGCTCCCCTCAAGGATGCGCTTGAGCACGCCGCCCCTGCCCTCGCCCGGTTGGTGGAAGGCGCCGCGCCTTGGACGGCCTGGCCGCTGCACGTCGTCGATCGGAGAAGCGCCTGGTTCGATTCGCGCGGCATGGTGCTGGTCGGCGATGCTGCCCATGCCATGACACCCTTCGCGGCACAGGGAGCGGCCATAGCCATCGAGGACGCCGCAGTGCTTGCCGATCAGATCTCCGGTCAGCCAGGAGACATTGCAGTAGCGTTGTCACGATACGACAAGCTGCGCCGGCCCCGCATCAAGCGCGTAGCAAGGCGAGGCGCCTTCAACCGCTTCGTCTGGCATGCCTGGGGTCCGATCGCCATGAGCCGCGATCTGGTGCTTCGGCTGAGATCGGAGGAACGCCTGATGTCCGATTTCGACTGGCTCTACGGCTGGGATGCCTCCGCACCTCGGCAAATTTCCTGAATCTTTGCAGATATTGCTGTCAATCAGTGCAATATCTGGCTGAGGAAGAGCTTGGTCCGCTCATGCTGGGGATTGTCGAAGAATTCCGCCGGCGTGTTCTGCTCGACGATCTGCCCCTGATCCATGAAGATGACGCGATTGGCCACCTGCCGGGCGAAACCCATTTCATGGGTCACGCAGATCATGGTCATACCTTCCTCGGCGAGCGTCACCATCGTCTCCAGCACTTCCTTGATCATCTCGGGGTCGAGGGCCGATGTCGGCTCGTCGAACAGCATGATGCGAGGATTCATGCAGAGCGCACGGGCGATCGCCACACGCTGCTGCTGACCGCCGGAAAGCTGGCCGGGATATTTGTTCGCCTGCTCCGGTATCTTGACCCGCCGGAGAAAGTGCATGGCCGTTTCCTCGGCCTGCTTCTTCGGTATCTTGCGCACCCAGATCGGGGCCAGCGTGCAGTTTTCCAGAATCGTCAGATGCGGGAATAGGTTGAAGTGCTGGAAGACCATGCCGACTTCACGGCGCACCTCGTCGATCTTCTTCAGGTCGTTGGTGAGCTCGATGCCATCGACCACCACCTTGCCCTTCTGATGCTCCTCAAGCCGATTGATGCAGCGGATCATGGTCGATTTGCCCGATCCAGAAGGTCCGCACACGACGATGCGTTCGCCGCGCATGACCTTGAGGTTTATGTCCTTGAGGACATGAAAGTCGCCATACCACTTGTTCATGTCGCGGATCTCGATCGCGACATCGGTGGAGGAGACCTGCATCTTGGAGCGGTCGACCTGAATCTCGCTGCTGTCGATGGCGTTTTCGGTTGCCATTATCAAAATCCCCTACGGCTTATCGTTTGTGGCCGGTATCGAGCCGGCGTTCCATGTATATGGAATAACGCGACATGCTGAAGCAGAACACCCAGTAGACGAAGGCCGCGAAAACGAGACCGGTCGCAGCGGTGGTCGGCGTGATCCAGTTCGGGTCGGAGAAACCGCGCCGCACGGTGCCCAGAAGATCGGCCAGGCCGATGATATAGACGAGGCTCGTATCCTTGAAGAGCCCGATGAAGGTGTTCACGATGCCGGGTATGACGAGCTTCAGCGCCTGCGGCAGAACGATCAGCCGCATCATCTGCCAGTATCCCAAACCCAGGGCCTGAGCCGCTTCGTGCTGGCCCTTTGGTATGGCCTGCAAGCCGCCGCGGATGACCTCGGCCATATAGGCTGCCGAGAACAGCGCAACGCCGATCAGCGCGCGCAGGAGCTGGTTGAAATTGACCCCGTCCGGCAGGAAAAGCGGGATCATGAAGGCCGACATGAAAAGTACCGTGATGAGCGGAACGCCGCGCCAGAACTCGATGAAGATGATCGAGAACAGGCGGATCGCAGGAAGGTGCGAGCGTCGCCCCAGCGCCAGCAATATGCCGAGCGGCAGCGAAGCGGCGATTCCGGTGAGCGCCACGACGAGCGTCACCAGAAGTCCGCCCCACAGATTGGTGGGCACATGGGTCAGCCCGAAATCGCCGGAAAGAAGCACGATAATGGCCGCGACCGCGAGCGGCGGTATCAGCACGCGAATGGTCCATGCCCCGGTCCTCTCCGTTCCCCGGACAGACAGCAGACTTGCGACGACAGAAGCCAGCGCCGCCAGGAGCGCCAGCAACGACAGAAGTGAAAAGCGGAATGCAAGCAGATCCACCCGAGCGCTTGAAATAATATTGGACGCCAGCAGAAATGCCAGCGACAGGACTGCCATCGCGGTAGCGGCCTTCAGCAGGCGCGGAACGGCAGCGGCATTGCCTGCCGCAAGCACAGCCGACACGAAGGCTGCCAATGCAAAAAGGAAGGCTACCCAGCCGCCGCTGATGTTGAACCGCCCGCCGGTGAGCAGGACAAGCGCGACGAAGGGAAAGACGACGACAAGCAGAATGACGTTCAGCCGCTTGTAAGGCACGCGGGGAATGGCGAACGGCAGGACCAGAGCGACCAGCAAAAGGAGCGTAATGTCCACCCGCCAGCGTTGGCCTATGGGGTAAAGCCCGTAGACAAACTGCCCGAACTTGGCGCGGACGAAGGCCCAGCATGCACCGACCGCACCGCCCTCGCCTGCCAAGCAAGCCTCGCGATTCGCACCGGTGAAAACCGCCGTGGTCAGCCCCCATTGGACCAGCTTCCACACCGCCCATACAGAAAAGAGGCCGAGCACGACGGTGACGATGGCGTCAAAGGGGGTGGCAAAAAGGTTCTTGCGCAGAATTCCCGGCAGCCCCGCCTCGCTCGGGGGCGGAGGCAGGGGTTGTTTATATTCCCGGGCGACATAGGCCGCGACTTGCTCTTCCATAGCGGTCTCCTATCGCTCCACCAGCGCCATGCGAGCGTTGAACCAGTTCATGAAGGCTGCAACCAGGACGCTAAGGCCGAGATAGACCACCATCCAGACGGCAACCACCTCGACTGACTGACCGGTCTGGTTGAGCACCGTCGAGCCGACAGCGACCAATTCGGGATAGCCTACTGCAAGACCGAGCGAAGAATTCTTGGTCAGATTGAGATACTGGCTCGTCAGCGGCGGGATGATGACCCGGAAGGCCTGCGGCACGATGACCAGACGAAGCGCTTTTCCCCGCGACAGGCCGAGCGCCGAGGCTGCCTCGGTCTGCCCCCGCGACACTGACATGATGCCGGCCCGCACGATCTCGGCGATGAAAGCTGCCGTATAGAAGGACAAGGCGAGGAACAGCGACAGGAATTCGGGCTTGATCTGCCAGCCGCCAACGAGGTTGAAGCGGGTGGCTTGCGGAAACTCGAAGGTGACGGGAAACCCGGTCAGGATAAAGACGACCAGTGGCAGGCCGATAATGAGACCCACGCTAGGCCAGAAGGTAGGCCGAAATTGGCCCGTCTGCATCTGCCTGCGTCTGTTCGCCTTGGCCAAAATCACCGCCCCGGCAATGCCGACGACGAGGGCCGCCAAGGTGAGAATGGCCATGGGTTCGAAGATCGCCGCCGGAGTCTGAAGTCCGCGATTGGACATGTACGCACCGAACGGCAGGTCGTAGGCCTGACGCGGATGGGGCAGCAGCGACAACACGCCGAAATACCAGAAAAGGATGACCAGAAGCGGCGGGATGTTGCGAAAGGTCTCGACATAGATGGTGCAGAGCCCCCGCAGCAGGTAATTACGCGAGAGCCGGCCTATGCCGACAATGAAGCCGATGATCGTCGCCAGGACGATACCGGAGATGGCCACGAGCACCGTATTGGTGATGCCGACCAACAGCGCGCGGCCATAGCTGGAATTGGCCGTATAGTCGATCGGGACCTGGCCTATGTCGAAGCCGGCCCGAGTCGAGAGGAAGCCGAAACCGGAGGCTATCCGAGCCTGCGCCAGATTGTGGACGGTATTGTTGATGAGCCACGCCGCGAAGGCCAGAATGGCGATGATCATCACAATCTGGATGATCAGGCCGCGCATCCTGGGATCGCGCATGGGCGATACGCGCGGCTCGGAAATGGTTTGAACGTCAGCCGTCATATGATCCGCCATGCACAGCAAGGCCCGGCTTTATCGGCCAGCCCCCCGCTGCTTTCTCGTGCGAGAAAGCCGCACCTCCTGGAAGTGCGGCTTGCGAATTCCGATCAGCGGACCGGCGGCGCGTATTGCAGGCCGCCCTTGGTCCAAAGGGCATTCTGCCCGCGCTGGATCTTCAGCGGCGTATCAGGGCCGACATTGCGGTCGAAGATTTCGCCGTAATTGCCGACCGCCTTGATGACGTGGACCATCCAATCATTGGTGAGGCCGATGTCCTGCCCGAAGGTACCGTCGGTGCCGAGCAGGCGGCGGATATCAGGGTTCTCGGAGTTTTTCATCTCCTCGACATTGGCCTGAGTGACGCCGAGTTCTTCCGCATTCAGCAAGCCGAAATGCACCCATTTGACGATGTCGAACCACTGCTCGTCACCCTGGCGGACGGCGGGGCCCAGCGGTTCCTTGGAGATGATTTCAGGCAGCACGACATGCTCTTCCGGATTGGCAAGCTCCAGTCGGCTGGCATAGAGGCCGGAGGCATCCGTGGTCAGGACATCGCATCGGCCCTGCTCATAGGCAGCGTTGACGTCCGACTGCGATTCGATGACCACCGGGTTGAATTCCATGTTGTTGGCACGGAAATAGTCGGTAAGATTCAGCTCGGTCGTGGTGCCAGCCTGCACGCATACCGTAGCGCCGGAAAGCTGGAGCGCAGAAGTCACGTTCAGATCCTCGCGCACCATGAAGCCCTGGCCGTCATAGTAGTTGACCCCGACGAAGTTCAGGCCGAGCGCGGTGTCGCGGTTCATCGTCCATGTGGTGTTGCGCGCCAGCAGGTCGACTTCATTGTTCTGCAATGCCGGGAAACGCTGCACCGCAGAAAGCGGCGAATAGCGGACCTTGCTTGCATCGCCCTCGAAAACCGCGGCCGCGACGGCTTTGCAGTAGTCGATGTCGAGACCCTGCCATTCGCCCTGGTCGTCCTGCGAAGCGAACCCTGGAAGGCCGGTATTGACGCCACATCTGAGCATGCCGGCATTCTTGACATCGTCGAGGGTCGCAGCCGACGAAGCGGAGACTGCAGCCACGGTGAGCGCCGCCGTTCCCAGCAGGATCTTAATCATCTTATTCATGTGAACCCCTTTAGTGTGCTCAGGGTGCCCCCTGAATTCCCGTTTGGAAGCACGCCACGGCATTTCCCGACGTCAAGCCTGGAAACAATGCCAAAGCAAAAGCTTCTCTCCCATTCGCAGGCGCTATCGAAGGGCATTCTGCGGCTTTGGTCAAGCAGGAATGCCGCTTGTCGACAAAGCATCAGCAATCAAGGTTGACGCCGCATCTCCTATGCCGTTCCATCCGCTCGCCGCAGCGGCAGTCCTGATATGAAGAGCGAATGGCGATGCTTCGCCTGATCCAAGAGGTCCCATGAGCAAGAACGGAAAGAACGAAATCGGCACGAACACGCGCCTGGCGCATGCGGGATATGCCCCGCGCGACTTCTTCGGTTTTGTCAATCCGCCGGTCGTCCATGCTTCGACGGTGCTCTTTCCCGATGCGGCGACCATGAGCAAGCGCGATCAGAAATACACCTATGGCACGCGCGGGACGCCAACCACGGACGCGCTGGCCTCGGCGATGGATGAACTGGAAGGCTCTGCCGGCACCATAATCGTGCCTTCCGGACTTGCCGCGGTCACCGTTCCGCTGCTTGCCTTCCTCTCCTCCGGCGATCATGTGCTGATCGTCGATTCGGTCTATAACCCGACCCGCCGCTTCGCAGACACCATGCTGGCGCGGTTTGGCGTCGAGGTGCAGTATTACGACCCGCATATCGGTGCGGGCATATCCGATCTGATGAAGCCGAATACCAGAGTGGTCTTCACCGAATCGCCC
>Ga0164243_10004822_pt1 | contig 20901 bp, 15 predicted proteins | sample OricompcompostOP_FD_108781 | JGI IMG/M metagenome (GOLD analysis project Ga0164243, IMG submission 108781) | Organic Plus compost microbial communities from Emeryville, California, USA - Original compost - Organic plus compost (OP) | ecosystem: Engineered > Solid waste > Mixed feedstock >...
ATCTATCTCAAGCTCGCGGGCCTCAAGATCCGCGGCGATTTCGGTTACCGCCTGAACCGGACCGGGGCGGGCGAGCCGCTGCCCGGCGATCGGTTCGTCGTCCACTTCGGCGTCGGAGACGCGTTCTGATGCGGCGCGTGCTCCGTCGGCTCACCCGGTGGACGGTCCGGCTCGTGCTCGGCGCGCTCGCGCTCTCGCTCGTGGCGGTGTGCGTGGTGCTCGTCGCGGTGCACACCGACTGGGGCCGCGAGCAGATCCGCGCGCGCGCCGAGGCGGCGCTCCAGGACGCGTTCCCCGGGGCGCGGATCGGCGCCCTCGAGGGCAGCGTGCTCGGCGAGCTCGTCGTGCGCGACGTCGACCTCCCGGCCGCACCCGGCGTGCCGTTCCTCGCGGCCGGCGCGCTCCGCGTCGAGGTCGCGCTGTCGCCGCTTCTCGGGAAGACGATCCGCGTCGACCGCGTCGTCGCCGAGGACGTGGCGCTCGTGATCGCGCCGCGCCCCGCGTCCCCCGACGAGGACGCCACCGAGGCCGACGAGCCGAGCTCCGGCGGCGGCTCGGGCTGGCGCGTCGAGCTCCCTTCCATCGCCTTGCGGCGGGCCTCGGTCGCGATCCGGACCGGCGAGGAGCCGATGACCTTCGAGGCGATCGACGCGACCGCGAGCGTGACCCTCGCGCCGAGCGGGGAGGTGTCCGCGGCGGGCAACGTCGACGCGCGGTGGCGCGAGCGCGACGCCCAGGTCCGCGCGCGGATCGTCGGCAAGCTCGGCGAGCGGATCGAGGTCTCCGAGGCCGAGGTCTCGCTCGCCGGTGCACGCCTCGGCGCGAACGAGGTCGCGATCACGATGGCCGACGGCGCGGTCGCGGTGTCGGGTCACGTCGTCCTCGACGCCACGCCGCGATCCATCGCGCAGCTCGTCCCCGGTGTGGAGCTGCCCGCGCCCGTGCACGCCGAGATCACGGCGCGCACGCGGGGCGACGACACGGCGCTCTCGATCGCCGGTCGGCTCGGGGAGGCGCCGCTCGGCGTCCTCGCGATCGCCGACGCGCGTCGCCGCGAGGCACGTGGCCTCGTGTGGTCGCACGGCGCCGCGCTCGCGCCGCTCACGGACGGCCGTGTCGAGGGCACCGCGACCGCGGCCGTCGCGTTCGTCGCCAGCCCGGAGCGCGTGCGCGGGACGATCACCGCGCGCGGCGAGGCGGTCACCGTGGGCTCCGGCCCCGGCGCGGAGGCCGACGCGACGGCGGTGCCCGACGCGACCGCGTTCGTCGCGCTCGACGCCAGCGTACCCGAGCGGCGCGCGCAGGGCCTGGTCCTCGCCGCCGGCGCGGGCGCGCTGCGCGTCGGTGTCGTCGGGGCGGCGCGCGACGAGGACGGCCGCCTCGTCGTCGAGCGCACGCACGTCGGCGCGAGCACGGGAGACGCGAGCGCCGCGTCCGGCGGCCTCGTGCCGGTGACCGGGCATGTGGGCACCGAGCTCGTCGCCGACGGGCCGCTCGACGCGCTCGCGATCCGTGGGACCCTGCGCGGTCGACGGCTGCGCGTCGACGACGTGAGGGCGGCCCGGCTCGACGGGCGGTACGCGGGGACGCTCGCGGACGTGCTCGCGGGCTCGGCGCACGTCGCGCTCGCGGGTGTGACGCGCGCGGGCGAGCCGCTCGGCGCGGTGACCGTGGACGCGCGGACGCGTCGGGACGGCACGATCGCGACGACAGTGCGCGCGCGCGGGGCGCAGGTTCCGGTGTCGCTCGATCTCGACGCCGTCGTCGCGCCGGGCGAGGTGCTCGAGGTCGCGCTCGGCCGCCACCGCATCGCCACGCCGTCCGGCTCCTGGCGCGGTCGCGGTGGGCACGTCCGCGTCGAGCCGGAGCAGATCGTCGTGCGCGGCGTGCGCTCGTCGCTGGCCCGGCCCGGCCAGCCGGCGGCGCGCGTCGGCGTCGATGCGCGCCTGCAGCGCGCGACCGGCGCGCTGAGCGCGGAGATCGCCGCGAGCGATCTGCCGGCGGCGGCGCTCGATCCGACCTACCGGGGCACGGCGCACGCGCAGCTGCGCGTGACCCGGCGTGGCACGCGGTGGGCGGGGGAGGGCACCGTGCGGGCGGAGGGCCTCGCGCTCGGTGACGACGTGCATGCACTCGACGGCGAGGCGCGCGTGACGATCGCCGGCCGCCGTATCGCGCTCGAGGGGCGCGCCGAGAACGCGGAGGTCGGCGCGGCGCAGCTCGCCGTCGAGGTCGAAGGCCCGCGCGACATCACCGACGTCGCCGCCTGGCGGCGCGTCCCGCGCCAGGCCGTGCGCTCGCTCGCGCTCCGCCTCGCTCGGGTCGACGCGGCCGCGCTGACCGAGGGCGCGACCCGGGGTGTCATCGACGGTACGCTCGTGATCCAGGACGGCGCACCGAGCGGCACGCTCGCGGTCCGCGACGTCGACACACCGGCCGGCCCCGCCGATGCGGACGTGGAGCTCGCGGAGCGCGATCCGGGGCTCGTCGACGTCGAGGCGCGCGCACGCGTCGGGGCGCTCGGCGAGGCGACGCTCGGCGCGCGCCTTCGGGTCCCGGCGCACCCGTTCGACCCGCGGGCGTGGGCGCAGCTCGGCAGCAGCGTCCTCGACTCGGCGCGCGCCCGCGCGGAGGACGTGGCGTTCGATCCGCAGCTCCTGGCGAAGCTCGGGATCGAGCTGCCGTATCGCGGGCGCGCCACGCTCGACGCCACCGTCGCGACCGGCGGCCGCTCCGCGCAGCTCGCGCTCGACGTGCGAGGCGTGCAGGGCGGGGAGCTCGTGCGGCCCGTCGACGCGCACGTCGAGGCTCGGGCCGACGCGCGCGAGACCACCGCCAGCGTGCGCGTGGGGAGCGGCGAGCTCGTCCTCGTGTCGATCCCCGAGGCGCGCACGCCGGTGTCCCTCGACCGCTGGCTCGCGGCCCCGGCGCGCGCGCTCGCCGCGCCGATCACCGCGTCGGTGGAGGTCCCGCGCGCGCCCGTGCGCGACGTGCTCGCGATCGTCGGTCGCTCCGAGGCGACCCACGGCGCCCTCGAGGGCGAGATCGCGATCGGAGGCACGCTGGCGTCGCCGACCGTGCGCGGCGCGATCGAGCTCGCGGACGTGCGCGTGCGGCCGCGGATCGCGGGGAGGCCGTCGCCGCAGCTCACCGCCTTGCGCGTCGAGGGCCGCTGGGCCGACGGCCGCGGGCAGCTGCGCGTCACCGGCACGGAAGGCGAGAAGGGCTCGCTGCTCGTCGAGGCCGCGGGGCGCACCGACCAGCTCGCCTCGGCGCTCGCGACCGTGAAGATCGACGACTTCGATCTCGCGCCGGTCGCGGCGTTCCTGCCCGGGCAGCTCGTCGCCGCGAGCGGCAAGCTCGACGCGGATCTCACGCTGCGCGGTCTCGATCTGGAGACGGGCACGCTCCGCGGTCGGATCCAGCTCGCCGATGGACGCGTGCCGATCGCGCCCGCGGTCGGCACCTTGCGCCGGGCCGACGCCTCGATCGTGATCGACGACGCGGGCGTGACCGCGAAGCTGTCGGGCCGGATCGGCGCCGGGGCGATCGAGCTCGCCGGCAAGACCGACCTCGACGGCACGACCCTGCGGTTCTCGGGCGAGCTGTCTCGGTTCTCGCCGATCGGCTCGGTGCAGCCGGTGATCGACGGCAAGATCACCGGCACGCTGCGCCGCCGCGGGTCGCGGTTCATCGGCGAGGCGACGATCTCCGAGGCCTCGGTCCTCGTGCCCGAGCAGACCGGCACGCCGCTGCTCGACGAGGCCGCGCCCGGCGATCTGATCTTCGTCGATGGTGCGTTGCCGCTCCCCACCAAGCGCCCGCCGCGCGCGCCATCGCGGCCGTGGCTCGTCGTCGACGTCGACATCGAGCCCGTGCTGATCCGCGTTCCCGATTTCGCGGTCGATGCCCGCGCGGGTGGCTCGCTGCGCGTCGCGGTCGGGGACTCCCTCGGCCTGAGCGGTGAGATCGTGGTCGAGAGCGGCCGCGCGGAGGTGTTCGGCCATCGCTACCGCGTCGACGTCGGCCGCGTGGCGTTCGACGGCACCACCGACCCGTTCGTCGATGTCAAGCTCGCGCACGACTTCCGGGACGACACGATGTTCGTGCGCTACGCGGGGCGGGTCAGCGAGATCGGCGAGAAGGAGCCCGAGCTGTCGAGCAGCAACGGGATCTACTCGCAGGGCCAGCTGTTCGGGTTCTTCCTCGGTGGCGAGCCGGGCGGCGATCCCTCGAAGCAGACGTCGGCCGCCGCGGCGAACTTCGGCGCCGCGCTCGCGTCGACGACGTTCGGCCGCCAGCTCAAGAAGGTGATCCCCGTCGACGTGCTGCGCTGTGATCTCGGCAGCGACGTGTCGAGCCGCTCGTGCACGATCGGCAAGTGGCTCAACCCGAAGACGTTCCTGTCCTACCGCCACAAGCTCGAGGCGCGGCAGGACGAGAACACGGGGGACGCGAAGGTCGAGTACTACTGGAAGCCGAACCTCATCCTCGAGGGGACCGGCGGCGACCGCCGCTTCTTCGGGCTCGATCTCCTGTGGCGCCGCCGATTGTGAGCCGCGCCTACGCTCGCCGCGCCGGGTGTCGCCGGACGAGGGTTCTTCACGATCCAGCTTCCGGCGCTCGCCGTTTGCGATAAGCTGGCAGCCGCGGACCGTGGGGACGGGCGGGAGCTCATCACCTTCAGAGGACCCATGGAGCAGCAGTACGAGGACCACTCCCACGACGAGGAACACGCTCACGCGCACGCGGGCGCGGCGGGTCCCGAGCACGAGGCGGAGGCGGCGCCGTCGCTCGGCGTGACCGGTGCGGGCTCGGCGCCGGCCGCGGGGCCCGCGGTGACGGCCGATGCGCTCGCCTCCGCCGTCGAAGGCGGGGCGGGAGGAGCCGAGCAGGCGCACGGGTCGGCCCCGACCGCGGCGCCGTCCGCGATCGATCACCAGCGCGCCGCCGCGGAGCGCCAGCGGTTCACCGAGCGCGAGCAGGCGCGCGCGAAGGAGACGACCCGGCGCAACCAGGGCCGGCTCCAGGAGCGCAGGAACGGCGAGCTCGTCGAGCGCGCCGACTGGACCGCGGAAGAGCTGCGGCGCAGGTTCGGTGCGCGGGGGGCCGGCGGGTTGCTCGTCGAGCTCAACGAGCGCAAGCCGCAGCAGGGCATCGCCGTGCTCAAGCAGATCAACCTGTGGGATCCGCTCATCGAGCAGCTCCCTCGCGGCGGAGGGCATCGCCACGTCCGGATCGCGATGGACCAGATGGTCGCGGACGAGGTCGTCACGCTCCAGGACGCGATCAAGCTGTTCCTCCCGCGCTTCAACCACGCGGCGGAGGAGATCAGCGGTCACTGGACCATGAACCTCATGAAGGGCATGTGGCGCCAGCTCGCGGCGCTGCCGCCTCAGGACGTCTCCAAGAACACCGCGATCACCACGTTCCAGGCGATCGCGGGCGGCGGCGGTTTCGGGCCGAGCTGGGAGGCCCCCGACACCATCAACACGATCCAGATCGGCGAGGACAACATCGACGGCGAATACCTCGAGCACACGGTGCGCCACGAGGTCGGCCACGGCGTCCACACGCAGATTCCCGGACCGGTCAACTCGTGGCTGCAGAACGACATGCAGTTCTGGTTCACCGACTGGGACACGTGGATCCAGGAGCTCGGCGGGTACCCGCAGAAGTTCTGGCACTCCTCCGGTCAGTGGGTGAACGTCGACGACGCGTGGAAGGGCGCGCTGCGCGACATCGTCCGGACCTTCACCGGTAGCTCGAGCTGGTCGCCGGCGCGCGCTACGCCGGAGGCAGGATTGCACCCGGATCTCGTCGCCGCGTGGCAGGCGATGCCCGCCGCGGTCAAGAACGCGTGCCTGCAGTCGAAGCCCTACTGGTACGACAACTACCAGAACTTCCAGGCGGCGAACGGGAAGCGCTACTTCCTGAACCACTGGTACAACCGCCCGTTCACGATCGGGAACAAGGCGTTCTCGACGGTGGCGTCGACGAACGACACCTACACCGCGATGTCGGAGAAGGAGTTCTTCGCGAACTGCTACGCGGAGTACTTCGCCGACCCCGCCGGTGTGCACGATCAGTCGAAGTGGGGCGGGACGCTGCCGGCGGACGTCAAGGCGTTCTTCAAGACCTGCATCGTCCAGCGCCACCCGTACAGCACGTTCCAGAAGAAGCAGCGCGAGGAGCCCGCTGGGTGACGCGCGCGAACGCCAGCGCGCGTGCGCTCGTGCTCGTGCTCTTTGTGGGGTGTACGACAGCCGCGGATCGCGTCGCCGATCAGCGTCGCGAGCCACCGTCGGACCCCACGCCCGCCCAGGAACCAGCCATGACGTCGAAGACACCGCCTCCGGCCTCGATCCCTCCACCTCCTCTCCCCGTGGCACCTGCGGAGGACACCGCGCGCTACGTGGAGTGGATGGCGGCGCAGAACCGCCCCGTCAAGGACACGCCGACGGAGGCCGTGTCCTTGCGCGTCGGTGACTGGGGCTTCTTCGCCCACGGTGGCGGCCCCGGGCAGTCGCTCGACCGCACCGCGCTCGACCGCTCGAACCACTGGGTGCAGCGCGGGGACCGCGGTCACTGGCACGCGTTCCTGACGACGCCGGGCCTCGATCCGGCGGGCGCGATGGAGCGCGTGGCATGGTTGTACTCGGGCATCGCGGTGACGCCGGCGGTGCGCGTGCAGGATCGCGAGAAGGTCACCGAGCCGACGCTGACGATCAGCGGTGACACGGCGGTCCTCCAGGGGTTCGTCACGTTCCCTCCGAACGTGAGCGTCCCCATGCGCATGACGATCACCGCCACCAAGGACGGGGCGAAGATCGTCAACGAGCCAGCCTCGACGTTGTGAGCACGTTCCGGCCGTACGAAGCGACGTGCCCCGCGTGCGCGTGTCGCTGGACCGTCGACATCGCGCGTGGTCTCCACATCACGCGCTTGCCACAGATCCGCGAGGACCTGGTGCGGGGCACGTTCCAGGTGTTCACCTGCCCCGGGTGCACGAAGCCCGTCGTCGTCGAGGACACGCTCGTCTACACGGACTTCGAGCGCAACGAGTACGTCGCGGTGGAGACGGCGGCGAGCGCGAGCTGGCAGGCCGCCGTCGCGCGACACCAGACGGTGTTCCGCAACTGCTTCGAGAACGGGCCTCCGATCGCGCAGGAGTGGGGAGCGCTGTTCAAGCGACGCGTCGTGTTCGGGTTCCGCGCGTTGCGCGAGAAGCTCGTGCTGTGGGACGCGGGCCTCGACGATCGCGTCGTGGAGGCGGTGAAGGGGGATCTGCTGCGCGACGAGGGCGAGTCGCCGCGCGACGTCGTGCTGCGCGTCTCGCGCGTGCTCGACGGCGGTCACCTGCTGTTCTCGATCCACGAGCCCGTGCGCCGTCCCGCGGACGCCGCCGCCGGCGCGACGTTCGCGACGGTGCTGCCCGCGCCGCGGGACTTCGTGACGGCGCCCGCCTCGCGCTACGCGTCGCGGGCTGCGAATCCCTCGCAGATCCAGGTGGACTACCCGTGGCTGCACGATGACTGGCTCGTCGACCTCCACCACGGGCCGTCGTACCTCTATAGGTGAGATCGCATGAGCAGCAGGTACGTGCTCGAGGAGCGAAACCTCTCGGGGGTGGGCGTGGACGTGTCGACCGTGCGCCCGTTCCAGAGCGCCGACGAGCACCTGCGCGCGGAGCTGTGGCGGATCTGGTTGCGGCTCGAGTACGAGGTGCGGCGGCGCTGGGAGCTGCAGGCGCTGCCGGCCACCCAGCAGGAGGGGACGCTGGGGCTGTGGTCGCCGCGCGAGATCAACGGCCTGTTCAAGCAGGCTCACAGCGAGTACGCGGGCGCGGAGACCGGAGCCGACGATCACGGGTCCCGCGTCGTCCTCGACGCCTACCTCCGGCACTCGGCGCTCCTCGAGACGCGGATCGAGCGGACGCTCGAAGATCCACAAGGCGTCACGCTCCCCCTGCTCGAGCTGGTGCGCACGTTCAGCCTCGACGCGCGGCAGCGCGCATCGCTCACGCTCGCGCTCGTCGGCGAGATCGACGCCGGGCTACCGGTCGCGCTGCGCTACCTCACGAACGATCCGAGCTCGCGCCACATCAACGGCCAGATCCTGTCGATGCTGGTCTACGACTCGGTGCGGATGCGATCTCGGCTCGCGCGGGACCTGTCGGCGCGCTCGCCGCTGGTGTTCTATCGCCTGCTCGAGATCGACGAGTCCGCGGCGCGGCACGACTCCGTCCTGTATCGCCGGATCCGACCCGCCGCGCGCCTGGTGCCGCTGCTCGAGGGCGGTGGGCTCGAGCTCGATCCCGAGCTCGAGGGGATCGCGTCGCTCCACGACCTCCCCGAGCCCGGGCTGTTCCCGCTCGAGCTCCTCGACGCGGCGACCTCCGCGGTGGGAGGGTCCGGGATCGTGATCGTCGTGCAGGGGCAGCGCGGCATCGGGAAGCGCGCGCTGCTCGCGACCGCCGCCCAGCGCCTGGGCAAGCGCGTGCTCGCGATCAGCGCCGCCGCGCTCGCCGCACGTCCCAGCGGCGCCGTGCCGCCTCTCCTGCACGCGCTCCTCCGCGAGGCCAAGCTGTTCGACGCCGTCCCGGTGTTCACCGACCTCGACGACGCGATCGTCGAGGGGCAGGGCGGCGGGGTGCCGCTGTTCGTGTCCACGATGTGCTCGCTGTGGGAGGGCCCGATCGCGGTCACGATCTACGGCGATCGCGTCCCGCCGCTCCGCATGCGACCGATCGTGCACCTGCAGGTGCCGCTGCCGAGCACGAACGATCGCGCGGAGCTGTGGTCGCGGTTCGCGCCGATGCTCGACTCCGCGGACGCGCGGACGCTCGCGGAGCGCTACCGGATCCCCGGCGGCGTGATCGAGATGGCCTCGCGTGCGGCGTACGCGACTCACCTCGGCGACGCGCCGACCGAGGAGCTCGACGCGGCGGTGCGCAACCAGCTCTATGGCCGGCTGCAGCGCCTCGGCAAGCGGCTCGCGACTCCCTACACGTTCGACGACATCGTCGCGGACGACGACACGGTCGCCGCGCTGCGCGAGGTGGTGGCGGCGATCAGCGAGCGCCAGCGCGTGCGCGACGAGTGGGGGCTGCGCGGGGCGGCCGGGATCTCGGTCCTGTTCTCCGGCGCGCCGGGCGTCGGCAAGACGATGAGCGCGACGGTGATCGCGCAGGCGCTCGGGCTCGACGCGTACGAGATCGATCTCTCGCAGGTGATGTCGAAGTGGGTCGGCGAGACCGAGAAGAACCTCGCCGAGGTGTTCGACGCGGCGGAGCCCGGTCACGTCATCCTCTTGTTCAACGAGGCCGACTCGCTGTTCGGCAAGCGCACGGCCGAGACCAACACCGCGAACGATCGCTTCGCGAACCTCGGCACGAACTACCTCCTGCAGCGCCTCGAGCGGTTCGACGGGCTCGCGATCCTGACCACGAACCTCACCAAGTCCATCGATCAGGCGTTCCGGCGCCGGTTCGCCTACGACGTGCAGTTCACGTTCCCTACCGTCGAGCTGCGCAAGGAGCTGTGGCGTCGCTCGCTGCCGCACGTCGCGCCCACGGACGGGTTGGACTTCCGCCAGCTCGCCGAGTACGAGCTGTCGGGCGGCTACATCAAGGTCGCGGTCCAGCGCTCGGCCCTGATCGCGTCGAACCGGCGCTCCCCGATCACGATGGAGATCCTGACCGAGACGATCGAGCGCATGTACCGCGAGCGCGGAAAGCTCTCGGCGGTCGGTCGCCTCGATTAGGCCGCCCGAACCGGCTGCCGCGCCGGCGCGGACGTGAGCATCCTCGGTGGTGGCGCCGGGGGCTCCGTTGGCGGCGCGCGTCAACGGAGAGGACGTCGTCGACTGGGACCGGCCGTCGACGTCCTGCGACGAGCATCACGAACCACCGAGGCCTCGCGGCGTATGCTCCGCGCATGCAGTACCGCTCGACGTTCGCGTTCACGGTCCTCGCCACGCTCGCCGCCTGCGGTGACAACCGGAGCGCCGCGCCCGACGCAGGCCCACCCTACCCCGACGGCGGCACGGGGCCGACGTGCCGGCTCGATCTGTCCGCGGACGCGCTCGCGGGCGGCAGCTGGGATCCACGCTTCACGGTGCCCGGCTTCACGCGAGGTGACGGAACCGCTCCCCGCGTGTTCGACTTCGCACGCGACATCGATGGCTCGCTGGTCGCCGCGGGCGAGTTCGCCTACCTCGGTTCGACGCACGTCGAGCCGCTGCTCCGCCTCCGCAACGGCGTGTGGGAGCCGGCCCGCACGACGTGGGAGCTGACGCCGCCGGGCTCGGGGTTCTCGGCGGTGGCGATCGCGCCCGACGGTGCGCTGGCGCTCGCGACGTACGACGACTTCGGCGATCGCAGCGGAGAGATCTGGCTCGACGACGGGACCGGCCTCCGCGTGATCGGCAGCTTCGACGGGCTGATCCGGAGCCTGGCCTGGTACGACGGCCGGCTGTGGGCCGCCGGGTGGAACGTGATCCACGACGGCGCCTCGGGCATCCAGGGCCTCGCCGTGTGGGACGGCACGGGGTGGGCCGCACCGCCCGGTGGCCCGCTGGACGCGCAGGGGTTCGCGTTCGAGCTCGTCGTCGACGGCGACGAGCTGCTCGTCGGTGGCTTCTTCGAGCAGATCGGCGGTATCTCGGCGCACAGCGTCGCGGCGTACGACGGCGCGGCGTGGCGCGCGCTCGACTTCCCCGGCGGGGTCGCCGTGTACGCGCTCGCGCGCGGCGCGGACGACACGCTCTATGCCGGCGGTGCGTTCGGCGAGCTCGACGCGGGCGGCGGAGGGCTCGCGAGCTGGAACGGCTCGCAGTGGGTGCTGGCCGCGGGCGGCGTCGTCAATCGCGCGTTCCCCGGCGTGGTCACCGATCTCGTCCAGCACGCCGGCTCGCTCTACGTCAGCGGCTGCTTCCACTCGGTCGGGGGGACCGAGGACACGCCGGGCGCCGTCGTCTCGGTGCAGGTCGCGCGCTTCGACGGGACGTGGCACTCGCTCGACGACGGCACCGCCGCCGTGCTGTCACCGTGGTACGAGGAGCGGACCTGCGGCGACGAGGGGCCCGACTCGGTGTGGACGGTGTCGAAGCAGCGCATGATCAGCCACGGCGATCGTCTCCTGCTGGCGGGCTCGTTCCCGGGCATCGCGAACGTGATGTCACCCTCGGTGATCGCGCACGACGGCGCGGGCTGGATCGCGGAGGGCCCGACCGATGGGCTCGGCCTCGGCGGCCAGCTCGACAAGATCGGGGTGTCCGCGACGGGCTGCGAGGTCTGGGGAACGGGCACGCTCTCGCACATCGCCGGCGAGCCCAGCCGCGCGCGCGTGGTGCACTTCACCGGCACCGAGTGGCAGCCGATCGCCGACTCGATCCCGTCCGACGCGTTCTGTCCCGGGTTCGCCGTCTCGCCGACCGGCGACGTCGCGCTCGGCTGCATGATCTTCCCCCTCGAGGGAGACGCGCTCGGGCGCGTCTACCGCGTCCGCGGCGACCAGCTCGTGGCCGTCGACGCCGAGCTGCCCCTCGTGCAGTCGCTCGCCTACGACGCCGACGGCAGGTTGTGGATCGGCGGCGGCGGCGACGGGGGCTTCCTCGCGCGACTCGAGGGAGACACCGTCACGATGGTCGAGGACGGCTTCGACGCGCCCGTCGCCCACATCGATCCGGTCGCCGCCGACGACGTGATCGTCGCGGGGTACTTCAGCCGCGTCGGCGAGGTCGACGCGCAGCGGATCGCGCGCTGGGACGGGACGACGTGGCGCGCGCTCGGCGCCGGGCTCCCCGGCCTGGTCACGGCGATCGCGCACGACGGGGCGAAGGTGTACGCCAGCACCGTCGACGACGGCACGGGCGCGTACCTGCTCGGCGCGTTCGATGGCTCGACGTGGACCGAGCTCGCGTCGCCCGCGAGGGGCCTCACGCCGCATCCGCACTTCAACTTCAACGCGATCTCCGTCATCGACGGCGCCGTCGTGGCCGTCGGCTCGGCCGAGCTCGACGATGGCTCGGGCCGCGGCGCGCTCGTGTTCCGCGATGGTCGGTTCGAGCCGCTCGGCGGCGGCGTGCACGGCATCTCGCTGAGCGGGCTCGCGGTCTCCCACGACGCGATCTGGGTCGCGGGCACGATCGCCGAAGCCGGCGTGGGCACCGGCGCGACCCCCACCGTGGGCGTCGCCCGCTATCAGATCGCGCGCTGACGCTTTCGGTCGCGTGCGGCGAGGTGGCATTGGTAGCATCGCGGCCACCATGTCCCACCCGCGAGACGAAACGTCGCCGCCGATCGCACCGGCCGCGTCTCCCCGGAACACGGTCCGCGGCGTGCTCGTGGCCGCGATCGTCGCGATCGTCGTCGCCACGATCGTCGGCCTGGTGCTCGCGTACCTCGCCTCGTTCGTCGTCGTGAAGCTCGGGCTCCCAGCCCCGATGCTCGTGATCGTGCTGCCCCTCCTCGTCACCATGGCGCTCGCCTGGGCGATGACAGGGGGCCAGCGCCTGCGCGATGGCGTGCTCACCGTGCTGGTCGCGGGCGCGCTCGCGGGAGCGTTGTTCGCCCTCTGGGCGCCGAGCTCTCCCTCGTCCATGTTCGCGAAGGAGAGCAAGGTCACCGACGTCCAGGTGCGAGGCGATCGCGCGGACATCACCCTCGAATCGAAGCGCACGATGAAGGGGGTGCCTCCGTTCGGTGCGACGCTCGGCTACGCGGCGCTGCTCGCCTGCTTCGTGACGATCACGGCGACGCTCGCCCACGGCGCGGTCGCCCTGCGTAGCCGGCGCGGCTGAGGGGCAGACGATCGTCCGTCCGTCGAGCACTCCGTCACGGACGCTTCAACCCGCTCGCGCGGTCGACGAGTCGCAGCAGCTCGGCGCGGTAGCCCCCCGGGTCGCGGCCGATCGCGCCCGCCGCGAGCGCACGGACCTTCGCCCAGGTCAGCGCGCCGCGGTGAGGGGACTCGCGCAACATCATCCCGTAGCCGGCGACCGCGGCGGCCCACCGGAAGTCATTCGAGGTCCGGTCCATCGGCACGACGGCGTGGTGGACCGTGCGCTGCAGGAGCTTCGAGGTCTTGCCGGAGGGAGCCTTGTAGCGGACCTTGATCGTCATCATCTCGGCCGTCGCGGCCGTGGGCCTGCGCGGGGTCTGATACCGGAGCGCGTCGACGTTCGCCGACGGCACGGGCTGCCCGGCGGGCACGATCTCGTAGAGCGCCGTGACGGTGTGACCCGCGCCGAGGTCGCCCGCGTCCTTGGTGTCGTCGTTGAAGTCCTCGTCGGCGAGCAGCCGGTTCTCGTACCCGATCAGGCGGTAGCCGGCGACGTGGACCGGGTTGAGCTCGACCTGGATCTTGACGTCCTTGGCGACGGTGACGAGCGTGGCGCCGGCTTGCTCGACGAGGGCCTTGCGCGCCTCGGCGATCGAGTCGATGTACGCGTAGTTGCCGTTGCCGCGGTCGGCGAGCTTCTCGAGCGTCGCGTCCTTGAGATTTCCCATGCCGAAGCCGAGGACGCTCAGCAGGACGCCGCGCTCCCGCTCGCGCTCGATCAGGCGCACGAGGCTCCCCTCGTCGGTGAGGCCCACGTTGAAGTCGCCGTCGGTGCACAGGATCACGCGGTTGATGCCGCCGCGCAGGAACGAGTCGCGCGCGAGCTGGTACGCGGTCACGATGCCCTCGCTTCCGGCGGTCGAGCCGGCGGCGTGCAGCGAGGCGAGCGCGGCGCGGATGTCGGCCTTCCTCGTGCCGGGTGTCGGTCGGAGCGCGATCCCCGCGCTGCCGGCATAGGTCACGAGCGACACGCGATCCTGCGGGCGCAGCTGGTCCACGAGCAGGCCCATCGCCCGGATCAGCAGCGGGAGCTTCTGCGGGTCCTCCATCGAGCCGGACGTGTCGATCAGGAACACGAGGTTGCGCGGTGGAACGCGCGCCGCCGGGATCTCGGGAGAGCGCAGACCGATGCGCACGAGGCGGAACGCCGGGTTCCACGGGCTCGGGCCGACCTCGGCGGTGATCGCGAGCGGCGCGCCATCGGTCGGCGCGGGGTCGTCGTAACGGAAGTAGTTGACGAGCTCCTCGATCCGGACGGCGTCCTCGGGCGGGAGCGTGCCCCCGCGCAGGAACCTCCGGACGTTGGCGTAGGAGGCCGTGTCGACGTCGATCGAGAACGTGGACAGCGGCCGCGATGCGACCGAGACGTACGGGTTGTCGTCGATCCGCGCGTAGGCCTCGGTCCCACCCGCGGGCGGGGTGAGCGCGGGCCCGCCCTGCGAGCCCGCCAGCGCCCCGCTGTACGTCCGCCCGGGCCTCGGGATGCTGCGCACGTAGCTCCGGTCGATCGTGATGCCCTGCGCGGTCGATGCGGGGTCGATGATCGGCGCGGACTCCCGGATCGAGATGGCCTCTCCGCCCGCTCGCTCCATGCGGAGCTCCATGACGACGTGCGCCGTCGTGCCGGCGGAGACGAGGACGCCGGATCGTTCGACCGTCTCGTCCGCGTAATAGAACGTCAGCGTGTACGTCCCTGGCGGTAGCCCGGTGATCCGGTACCGGCCGTGCTCGTCGGTGATCGCGGTCTGCGCCCCCTGCAGCGCGGAGGACGTCGCGATCACGGTGACGCCGGCCAGGAGCTCCCTCGTGGCCTGGTCGCGGACGACGCCCTCGATCGTCCCCAGCGGATCGGCGCGCGCGACGCCACGTCTACCGTCGACGAGCACCAGGCTGATGATCCCGAGCGCCACGGCGAGCACGATCGACCGGATTCCCATGACCCGGTTGTCGCGGATGCCGGCGCTGTCCGGAACGTCGCGATCGTGACAGCCGCGCGTCGCGTGCGACGTCGACCTCGCGTCGCATGTCGCGAGCGGCCCCCCCTGCCCACTTCGACGCGGCCGCGATCGTCGCGAGCATGCGCCGGCGCCAGCGCCGGTACGCGACCCACAGGATCGGCGTCGCGAGCACGACCAGCACCCCGAAGAGGGCGTCGTGCAGCTGATCGGTGCGTCCCTCGGTGTCGAGGTAGACCGCGAGCGCCCGCGCCTCGAGCGCCGGCTCGGTCGCGAGCCCGTCGCGCACCCACCGCGCGTCCGACCTGACCCACGACAGCGTGCCCTCGATCGCGCCGGGCGCGAGCGTCTCGTCGCTGTCGTGCTCGATCGGCAGGAGATAGCTGCCGATCGCGCGAGGGTCGCCGACCGCGCACATCGAGTACGCCACCGTCGAGCGGCCGCGCGAGTCCGTCACCTGCCACAGCGGTCCGTCGATCTCCGTGCAGGTGACACGGACGACGCGGTCCATCGGCGGCTCGTCCGCGCGCAGCTGCGCGAGGCCGACCTCGGGCGTCGGGAGCAGCGCCCTCGTGATCGCCGTGATCGCGCCGATCGCGAACAGCGCCATCAGCGCGAGCCCGAGCCGGTACTTGCGCTGCGTGCGCACGAGCTCGGCTTCGAGCTCTTCCCTCGACGGCGCGAAGTGTCGGTTCCTCGCAGCGAGCTCGTCCCGGCGCGCCTGGACGAGGTCGGCGAGCGTGGCTCCTGCCGGTGCGCTGCCCGTCGCGACCTCGGCGCCGCGGTACGGGCCCGCGCCAGCGTCGCTCGGCATCCAGCGCCCATACCACGAAGCGGGTCCGGGCCGGCGGGCAATCAGCGACGGGGCTTGCGCAGGTCGAAGCGGTCGAGGTTCATGACCTTCGTCCACGCGGCCACGAAGTCGCGGACGAACTTCTCCTTCGCGTCCGCGAACGCGTAGACCTCGGCGACGGCGCGCAGCTCGGCGTTCGAGCCGAACACCAGGTCGACCTCGGTCGCCGTCCACCTGACCTCGCCTGACGTGCGATCGCGCCCCTCGAACTCGTACTTCGTGCTCGTGGGCTTCCACTGCGTGGACATGTCGAGGAGGTGGATGAAGAAGTCGTTCGACAGCACGCCGGGCTTGTCGGTGAGCACGCCGTGCTTCGAGCCGCCGGCGTTCGCGCCGAGCGCCCGCATGCCACCGACGAGCACCGTCATCTCGGGCACGGTGAGCGTCAGGAGGTCGGCCTTGTCCACGAGCAGCTCGGCCGGCGAGCGCTCGTAACCCGCGGACGTGACCGCGTCCTTCCCGAGGAAGTTGCGGAAGCCATCGGCCTTGGGCTCGAGCACGGCGAACGACTGGGCGTCGGTCTGCGCCTCGGTGGCGTCGGTGCGCCCGGGGCTGAACGGCACCTGGACGCTGACGCCCGCGTCCTTGGCCGCCTTCTCCACCGCGGCGACGCCGCCGAGGACGATGACGTCCGCGAGCGAGACCTTCTTGCCGCCCTTCGCCGACTGGTTGAAGCTCTCCTGGATCTCGCCGAGCTTCGCGAGCACCTTGGACAGCTCCTCGGGATCGTTCGCGGCCCAGTCCTTCTGTGGAGCGAGGCGGATGCGCGCGCCGTTGGCGCCGCCGCGCATGTCGGTGCCGCGGAAGCTCGAGGCCGACGCCCACGCGGTGCGCACCAGCTCGGGGACCGTGAGCCCCGACGCGAGGATGGTCTGCTTCAGCCGCGCGACGTCCGCGGCGTCCACCAGCGCGTGGTCGACCGCCGGGACGGGATCCTGCCAGATCAACTCCTCGGCCGGGACCTCGGGGCCGAGGTAGCGAGCGCGCGGCCCGAGGTCGCGGTGCGTGAGCTTGAACCACGCCTTCGCGAACGCGAGCTCGAACGCCTTCGGGTCGTCGAGGAACCGCTTCGAGATCTTCGCGTACTCGGGATCCACCTTCAGCGCGAGATCCGTCGTCAGCATCATCGGCGGGTGGCGCTTCGCCTCGTCGTGCGCGTCGGGCGTGAGCGCGGCCGCGCTCTCGTCCGTCGGGATCCACTGCGTCGCGCCGGCGGGGCTCTTCGTCTGCTTCCACTCGAACGTCCACAGGTTCCTGAGGAACTCGTGGGTCCACCGCGCGGGGGCCGACGTCCACGCGCCCTCGAGGCCACTCGTGACGGTGTCGGCGCCGTGGCCTTTGCCGCACTTGTTGTTCCAGCCGAGGCCCTGCGCCTCGATGCCCGCGGCCGCCGGCTCGACGTCGAGGCAGTCCGACGCCTTGTGCGCGCCGTGCGCCTTGCCGAACGTGTGGCCGCCGGCGATCAGCGCCACGGTCTCCTCGTCGTTCATGGCCATGCGCGCGAACGTCTCGCGGATGTCCTTCGCCGCCTCGAGCGGGTCGGGCTTCCCGTTGGGGCCTTCGGGGTTCACGTAGATCAGCCCCATCTGCACGGCGGCGAGCGGCTGCTGGAGCTCGCGATCGCCCTTGTAGCGCTCGTCACCGAGCCACTTCGTCTCCGGGCCCCAGTCGACGAGCTCGGCCTCCCAGTCGTCCTCGCGGCCCCCGGCGAAGCCCAGGGTCGAGAAGCCCATCTGCTCCAGCGCGACGTTCCCGGCGAGGACCATCAGGTCGGCCCACGAGATCTTGTGGCCGTACTTCTGCTTCACCGGCCACAGCAGCCGGCGCGCCTTGTCGAGGTTGGCGTTGTCGGGCCAGCTGTTGAGCGGCTCGAAGCGCTGCTGACCACCGCCGGCGCCACCGCGGCCGTCGCTGACGCGATACGTCCCCGCGCTGTGCCAGGCCATGCGGATGAAGAACGGTCCGTAGTTGCCGAAGTCCGCCGGCCACCACGCCTGCGAGGTGGTGAGCAATCCCGCGATCTCCTTCTTCACCTGCGCGAGATCGAGCGTGGCGAACGCGGCTGCGTAGTCGAAGTCTGGCCCGAGCGGGCTCGAGTGCGCCGCGTGATCGCGCAGCGGCTGCAGGTTCAGCTGCTCGGGCCACCACACGTGGTTCGGCGTGGGGCGCTTGACCGCAGCGGCCTTGGCGCCGGACGCCGGCTCGGGCGCCTCCTTCGTGATCGCGTTGGGCGCGGGCGTGTCGTCCTCGCCCTTCGACGTCTTCGACTGCCCGCAGGCAGCTCCGACGACCAGCGCGAGCGCCGCTGCCACGGTCGGCACGGTTCCTGGTGGGTGCTTCATCTCGGTAGGCCTCCTCTTCCGCGTCCCTGTGATGAGGGTCGATGCTGATTACTTACGCCCGCTGAAATTGTCAGATCCAATAACCATTTCCTATCAGTGTGTGCCGGTGCGGGCTATCAGCTCCGACGGCGGGAGCGCCCCCCTCTTGACATGCAACCGTTCGGTTGCGTCATGGCGCGCCTCGTGTAGGATGCAACCAGGAGGTTGCATATGAGCCACACGACCGACCGGATCGAGAAGGAGATCGTCGTCCGCGCGCCGCGCAGCAAGGTGTGGCGGGCCATCACGGACCCGCAGCAGTTCGGCGCCTGGTTCGGCTGCAAGCTCGAAGGGGCGTTCGTCCCCGGGCAGTGGACGCGCGGTCACATCACGACGCCCGGGTTCGAGGGGGCACCGATGGACATGCTCGTCGAGACGCTCGAGCCCGAACGCACCTTCGCGTTCCGCTGGCCTCACCCGGAGGACGTGAACGCGCCGACCGCGAACGATCCGATGACGCGGGTGGAGCTCACGCTCGAGGACGCTGGCGAGGGGACGCGCGTGCGCGTCGTCGAGTCGGGGTTCGAGGCGCTGCCGGCGCATCGTCGCGCGGAGGCGATCCGGCTGAACGACGGCGGCTGGGCGCAGCAGCTGACGAACATCGAGCGGTTCGTCGCCGAGGTGGACACGCCGTGAGCGCACCGCGGCGCCGCACCGATCTCCGTCGCACCGGTCTCCGTCGCACCGGTCTCCGTCGCACCGGTCTCCGCCGCACCGCGCTGCGTCGCACGGCGCCGGTGTTCGCGGCGCTCGGTGACGAGACCCGGCTCGGGATCGTGCAGCGGCTCTCGGGCGCGGGGCCGCTGTCGATCTCGCGGCTCACGGAGGGCACGGCCGTCACGCGGCAGGCCGTGACCAAGCACCTCCACGTGCTCGAGAAGGCGGGCCTCGTGCGCAGCGCGCGCGCCGGCCGGGAGAGCGTCTGGGAGCTCGCGCCCGCACCGCTGTCCACGGCGCGTACGTACCTCGACCAGCTCTCCGCGCGGTGGGACGACGCCCTCGCCCGGTTGCGCGCGTTCGTCGAGGACTGACGGGTCAGTTGCCTTCGAGCACGGCGTCGAGCGCGGCCACGAGCGACACCAGATCCTCGTGGAGCGCGGCGTGATCGATGTCGAACTCCGCCTTGTCCGCGGCGGCCTCCGCGACCTGGGACATGCGATCGCGGAACTGCGCGAAGTTGGGCTCGTCGCTCGAGGTCGTGAACCACATGGTCTCGTGAGGGGCGTAGAGCGTGTCATCGCGCCACACCCACCCCGCCTCGATCAGGAGCTGCTTCAGCGTCGACCAGCGAGGGTCCATCATGGCGCGGCAGGGGTGCAGGCCGCGTGCCTCGCGCCCGATCAGCGATCGGATGGCTTGTCCCGGCGGCGACTCAGGAGTCCTCGCACCGCGGACCGTGCGCCCAGGCGCGGGAGCTGGACGAGAGTGCGCGCGAGTGCGACCGCGAGCTGGATGGGCGAGTCCCCACGGGCCTCGACGGTGGTCCGCTGACCTTGCAGAACATCCTCGACGGCGCCGCGCGCGATCGTACGGGATCCATCGCTGCGGATCTCCACGACGAGGCGAGCCACGACCGGGGGCTCGTCGGCGCGCTCGAGATCGTCGGGCAGCGTCTGGACGATCTCCGACGGGGCGGTCCGGACGTCCCTGGTGCCGTCGGCCTCGTCGTCGGGGCGCTTCACGGGGGGAGCTTAGTACAGTGTGCGCATGGCCGCTCCAGATCTCTCGTCGCTCCGCGACCGCATCGAGGCCGTCGATCGTCAGATCATCGAGCTGATCGCCGAGCGGCTGAAGATCGTGGAGGGCGTGGCGGAGGCGAAGCTCGCGAGCGCGAGCCCGTTCCGCGATCGCGAGCGCGAGGAGCTGCTGCTCGCGCGACTGCGCGCGCAGGCGACCGCGGCCGGTGTCGATCCTCACCAGATCGAGCGGCTGTACCGGATCGTGATGGACATGTCGATCGCGCACCAGGAGGCGACGGTGCGCAGCCGGGACACCGTGCCGTTGCGGATCGCGTACCAGGGCGTGGAGGGGAGCTACAGCCACCTCGCCGCACAGCAGCGCTACGCAGGGCGGCCCGGCGGCGCGCTGCTCACCGGCCACACGACGTTCCGCGGCGCGGCCGACGCGGTGCACGAAGGCGTCGCCGATCTCGCGTTGCTACCGATCGAGAACACGACGGCGGGCAGCATCAACGAGACGTACGATCTGCTCGCGCACGGTGGGCTGTGCATCACCGGCGAGGTGGTGAGCGCGATCGAGCACTGCCTGCTCGCGCTGCCCGGCGTGACGATCGACGAGCTGCGCGTGGTGATGTCGCACCCGCAGGCGATCGCGCAGTGCCAGGACTTCTTCGCTCGTCACCCGCACCTGTCCGCGCGCGCCGAGCTCGACACGGCAGGGTCCGCGCGCCACGTCGCCGAGGCCGGTGATCGCACGCGCGCGGCGATCGCGAGCGCCGCGGCGGCGACGCACTACGGGCTGCAGATCCTCGAGCGCGGGATCCAGAGCGCGACGGGCAACGCGACCCGGTTCGTCGAGATCGCGCTGCGGCCCGCGCCGGTGCCCGAGGGGACGCCCGCGAAGACGTCGCTCCTGTTCTCGCTCGCGGACCGGCCCGGCGCGCTCGGCGAGATCTTGATGCGGTTCGCGGCGCGCGGGCTGTCGCTGACCAAGCTCGAGTCGCGCCCGCTCCCGGACGTGCCGTTCACGTACCGGTTCTACGCCGACGTGATGGGGCACGCCGCGAGCGAGCCGTTCCACGCCGCGCTCGACGACATCCGCCCGCTCACGACCGAGCTCCGCGTGCTCGGTACGTACCCGGCCGCGGTGGCTCCGGTATAAGACGGCATGCGCGCCGTCCGCGTCCA
>Ga0164243_10004823_pt1 | contig 20901 bp, 20 predicted proteins | sample OricompcompostOP_FD_108781 | JGI IMG/M metagenome (GOLD analysis project Ga0164243, IMG submission 108781) | Organic Plus compost microbial communities from Emeryville, California, USA - Original compost - Organic plus compost (OP) | ecosystem: Engineered > Solid waste > Mixed feedstock >...
GGCTTGCGATCGACCTCCGCACTCCCTCTGGGAGTGCTGCGCGCCCGTCGTCCGACGGGCTTGCGATCGACCTCCGCACTCCCTCTGGGAGTGCTGCGCGCCCGTCGTCCGACGGGCTTGCGACCACGCTGGTGTCGTCCGGGGCGCTCCGCCACGTGACCGTCGTCGCGCTCGTCCCGCGCGAGCTCGCGCTCCGCGCCCCGCCTCCGCGCCCGGTCCCCGCGTGGTGCTTCGACCTGCCCGTGGTCGTCGGATGGTGCGCGCTCGCGCGAGAATCCCTGGCCCGGCTGCGCGTTCGTGACGTGGTGACCGTGGAGGGCGGCCTCTCCCTCGCGATCGGGGACGGCCGCGTCGGGCTACGTGCGACACCAGGGGCCATGGAGGCCGAGGTCGCGACCGGGTATGTTGGCCGGGAAATGGCGCTGCCGGACGATGCGCACCTGGAGCTATCGGTCCAGCTCGGCACGACGCGGCTCTCGCTGCGCGAGCTCGCCGAGCTGGCTCCCGGTCAGATCGTCCCGCTCGGACGCCCGCTCGCGGGCCCGTTCGAGGTCCGCGCGGGCGGCCGCCTGATCGGCCGAGGCGAGCTCGTGGATGTTGACGGCGAGCTCGGCGTGCGCATCGTATCGCTCGAGGAGTAGCCCAGGAGTCCCATGCCCACCTACGAATATCGTTGTAATGCGTGCCGTCGCGAGTTCGAGTACGTCCAGAAGATGAGCGATCCGGATCTCGTGAAGTGCGAGTCCTGCGGAGAGGACAAGCTCGAGAAGCTCATCTCGTGGACCTCGTTCCAGCTCAAGGGCGGTGGCTGGTACAAGGATCTCTACTCGTCGAACCCGGCGCAGGCGATGAAGGACTCCGTCGACAAGGGCCGCCCGCCGAAGTCCACGTCGTCGGATTCGTCGAGCAGCTCGTCCGGCAGCTCGTCCGGCAGCTCGTCCGACAGCGCGGCCAGCAGCTCGTCGAGCTCGGGTGACAGCTCCGCGAGCGGCGGCTCGTCCCAGTCCACCGCGGCAGCGAAGAGCGCTTCGTGACCGCGCAGATCATCGACGGCAAGGCGATCGCGGCGACGCTGCGCGCCGAGGTCTCCACGGCGGCGCTCGAGCTGCGCGGCCGTGGAATCGCGCCGACGCTCGCGGTCGTACTCGTCGGCGACGATCCCGCGTCGGCGATCTACGTGCGCGGCAAGGAGCGCGCGGCGCGCGAGTCCAACGTCGACGTGAGGGACCACAAGCTGCCCGCGTCGACGACGCAGGCCGAGCTCCTCGCGCTGGTCGAGCAGCTCAACGCGGATCCGATCGTCGACGGGATCCTCGTCCAGATGCCGCTGCCGAAGCACATCGACGCGGACGCGGTGATCCGCGCGATCGATCCGGCCAAGGACGTCGACGGCCTCCACCCGACGAACCTGGGCTACCTCGCGCAAGGGCGCCCGCTGTTCTCGCCGTGCACCCCGAAGGGCTGCATGCGCTTGCTCCACGAGGTCGGCGTCGAGCTCTCGGGCGCGCGCGCCGTCGTGATCGGGCGCAGCGTGCTCGTCGGCAAGCCGATCGCGCTGTTGCTCTCGAACGCCAACGCGACGGTGACGATGTGTCACTCGCGGACCCGCGACCTCGCCGACGAGGTCCGGCGCGCGGAGATCGTCGTCGCCGCGGTCGGTCGTCCCGAGATGATCCGGGGCGACTGGATCGCGGAGGGCGCGGTCGTCCTCGACGTCGGCATCAACCGCGTCGGCGAGAAGAAGATCGTCGGGGACGTGGAGTTCGAGGCCGCCGCCGCGCGCGCCCGGGCGATCACGCCGGTGCCCAAGGGCGTCGGTCCGATGACGATCGCCTCGCTCCTCGAGAACACGGTCGAAGCGGCGCGCCGCCGTCGCGGCTGAGCACGCGGCTCGGCGCCGGTGCCGTCAGGGCCGCGGCGCGACCGCGACCGTGACGGGGCTCGACAGCGCGCGCACGAGCACGACCTGCAGCTCCGCGAACGGCGGCGGGTTGGTCGCGACCGCGGTGGCGCCGGCCTGGCGCGCCAGGTCGCGCAGCTGCGCGCTGGCGCTGATCGCGACGGTCGGGATCCGCGGCTCGACGTCGCGCGCCGCGCGCAGCATCGCGAGCCCTCCGTCGGCGTCGAAGTCGACGTCGATCACCGCGAGATCGACCTCGTTCGTCATCAGCGCGCCCGCGACCGACGCGTCGGCGGCCTGCATGATCTCCGCCGTCGAGATGATCGACTTGATCGAGCGCGCGAGCGTCGTCCGGTCCTGGCGGTCACCCGACAGCACCAGCACCTGGACGCCCTCGAACGCCCCGACGAGCCGGTCGACGAGGATGCCGAGCTCCGGGTTCGGATCGGGGAACTCGATGCCGAGACCGGGCGGGCCGTCCGGGCTGTCCTCGCCCCGCCGCGACGCGACGATGCCCGGAAGGTCGATGGGATCGGCGCCGGGCACCTGGAACGCCACGTCCGCGCGCGCGCCGATCGGCAGGTCGTGCTCGGTCTCGAGGAACAAGCCGCCGCGCGACAGGTGGACCGAGTACGCGACGAGGAACGACTGCGCCGTCCGGAACGCGACCTGGACAGAGTACGGCGCCTCGTGCTCGTGCTCGGGCTCGGACATGCAGCGGGACTCAGTATCACGGAAACCCGCTACGAATTGCAGCGCGGACGGGCGTTACCCGACCGCGATCCGAACGCCAGGGTGGGGCGGCGGTGCGCCTCCGGGCTGCCTGACGGGGATCAGAGCAGCCGATCGAGGATCTGCTCGAGATGATCGAGGTTCAGATACCGGATCTCGAGCCGGCCTGCCTTCCCTGCCTCGTCCTCGTGGATCGTGACCGGGCCGCCGAGCGACCTCGTCAGGCGCTCCTCGAGGTCGCGCACGGAGGCCGACTTCGGCGCGACCGGGCCGGGGTTGGCGCGCTCGGGCCGGGGCCGCTGCGGCTCGCGCGTCCGCTTCACGAGGTCCTCGGTCGCGCGGACCGAGAGCTGCTTCGCCACCACCTTGCGTGCGGCGACCTCCATGTCCTCGGCGCGCTCGAGCCCGAGGATCGCGCGCGCGTGGCCCATCGACAGCTTGTCCTCCTCGACGAGCTGGCGGACCTCCGGCGGCAGCTTCAGGAGCCGCATCGTGTTCGCGACCGTGCTGCGGTCCTTGCCGATGCGCTGCCCGATCTCCTCCTGGGTCAGCGAGAACTCGTCGACGAGGCGCTGGAACGCCGCGGCCTCCTCGAGCGGGCTCAGGTCCGCGCGCTGCAGGTTCTCGACGAGGGCGCGCTCGAGCGCGACGCCTTCGTCGACCTCCTGCACCACGACCGGGACCTCGCGGAGCCCCGCGCGCTGCGACGCGCGCCAGCGACGCTCGCCGGCGATCAGGAAGTACCCACCGCCGGTCGGTCGCGGCCGCACGACGAGCGGCACGATGACCCCGTGGGCCTTGATCGACGCCGCGAGCTCGTCGAGCTTGGCGTCCTCGAACTTGCGGCGTGGCTGCTCGGGGCTGGGATACAGATCCTCGATGGGCGCCGCGAAGTACGTGCGCGAACGCTGGACGGTCGCAGGAGCCGCGGCCGACGTCACGGCGGCTACCGGCGGCGCACCGCCCGGCAGCAGCGCTCCGAGCCCACGGCCGAGGCCACGCTTCGGTTTCATGTCGCTGATCATGGGGTAGCACTCCTGCCGGCCGGCGCTTCCAGGATCAGCGTTCGGTCGAGATAGTCGTCCGCGATCGCGAGGTAGCTCTTGGTGCCCGCGCAGCGAAGGTCGTACAGCAGCACCGGCTTGCCGTGGCTCGGCGCCTCGGAGAGCCGCACGTTCCGCGGAACGTTCTCGGTGAACACCTTGTCGCCGAAGAACCGGGTCACCTCGTCGCGGACCTGGTTCGCGACGCTCAGCCGCCCGTCGAACATCGTGAACACGACGCCATCGATCGCCAGCTGCGGGTTGTAGGCCGCCTTGACCTTCTCGATCGTCGCGGTGAGCGCGGACAGGCCCTCGAGCGCGAAGTACTCGGCCTGCATCGGCACGATGACGCCGTGGGCCGCGACGAGCGCGTTCAGCGTCAACAGACCGAGCGACGGCGGGCAGTCGACCACGACGTAGTCGTAGTCGCTCGCGACCTTGGCCAGCGCGTCGGCGAGGAACCGCTCGCGGCGGTCCACCGAGATCAGCTCGATCTCGGCGCCGACGAGGTCCGTCGTCGACGGCGCGACGAACAGCGTGGTGATCTCGGTGGGGCGGATCACGTCGGACATCTCGACGTCGCCGAGGAGGGCGTCGTAGATCGAGAGTTCGACCTTCTCGCGCGGGTAGCCGACCCCCGACGACGCGTTCCCCTGCGGATCGAAGTCCACGAGCAGCACGCGGTACCCGCGCGACGCGATCGAGGCCGCGAGGTTGATCGCGGTGGTGGTCTTGCCGACGCCACCCTTCTGGTTAGCGACCGCGACGATCCGGGTCATGGTGGGCGAGTAGCACGAGCCTATGACGATCCCGGGGGCAGGGTCGTCGACGACGCCGCGTCACGTGCACGTTCGCGCGCCGAAAATTTGTGCTTCGGACCGAGGTGAGCGTACTTTGTGCGCAGATGTAGGACATGTGGGTCATGTCCTGAAGGGAGCACGCAAATGTCCGGTTTTCCGCGTATGTACACTTCGTTTGCCGAGTTCGAGCGTGAGGAGCTGCGCCGTCTGGATTCCCTTCACACGTCCGTCGACGACCTGGTCGAGGAGCGCTTCGCCGAGGACCTGGACTTCGGGGCGAGCGACCAGCCGCGCCGCCGCGGCCGCCCGCGCAAGCACCCGCGCTGAACCCGCCTACATCGGTCCTTGCGCTCCGACCGCGGCGGTCGCGAGCCTCGAGGGTGGTGCGCTGCTTCGTCCTCGTCCCTGGGCTGTTCCTCGGGCTCGTCGCGTGTGGCGCGTGCAGCGAGGAGTCCCGGCCTGGTGACGCGCCGGGCGGCTCGTGCGCCGAGCCACCGGCCCCGCTGTCCGGCGAGGCGACCTACTACGCCGCCGACGGCACCGGGAACTGCAGCTTCGATCCGGATCCCGGCCGCATGGTCGCGGCGATGAACGCGGTCGACTACGACACGGCCGCGTGGTGCGGCGCCTGCCTGCGAGTCCAGGGCCCCGAGGGCGAGGTCACCGTCCGCGTCGTCGATCAGTGCCCGGGCTGCGCGCACGGCGACCTCGATCTCAGCCGCGAGGCGTTCGAGCAGATCGCGCCGCTGGCGGCGGGCCGCGTCCCGATCACCTGGCACGAGGTGGCGTGCGACGTCGACGGGCCGATCGGCTACCACTTCAAGGACGGCTCGAACCCGTGGTGGACCGCGATCCAGATCCGCGATCACCGCTACCCGATCGCGAGCCTCGAGGCGCAGACCTCGGCGGGCACGTTCGAGCCGATCCAGCGCGTCAGCTACAACTACTTCGTCTCGACGGACGGTCTCGGGAAGGGACCCTACACGCTGCGCGTCACGGACACGCGCGGTCAGGTCCTCGAGGACACCGGCATCGAGCTCGGCGACGACGTCACGCGTCGGGGCGCGGCGCAGTTCCCGCGCTGCCCGTGATGCGGGGCGACGCCGCGACGACGACGGACGTCGCGCCCAGCGGGCTGCGGCGGCGGTCGGAGCCGCGCTGACAGCGCCTTCCTCTGGCCCGCGGGTCGTGGTCGCGCGAGCTCGCGGCGTGGTTCGTGCAGCCCTCGCGGAGCATGATGCGCAGCTACTTCGCCCTCGCAGGCCTCCTGCTGATCGCGGCCTCACGCGATGGCCGAGCGCAGCCCGCGCCCGCGCCCGCTGGCGACGCGCGCGACGAGCCGACGTCCGAGATGCGGGGCGCGGCGCAGCCCGTGACCCCGGCGGGCGAGGTCCCGACGGTCGCGGTGACGGGTACGCTCGAGCCGGTCGCGACGTTCTCCGGCGCGATGCCGACGGGCGTCGCGGTCTCGCGCACGGGCCGGATCTTCGTGAACTATCCGCGCTGGGGCGACGAGGTCGAGTACACCGTCGCCGAGCTGCGCGATGGCCGCGCCGTCCCGTACCCGGATCTCGAGACGAGCGGGACCGTGGAGGAGGGGGATGTCCGCGAGCAGCTCGTCTCCGTGCAGAGCGTCGTGATCGATCCGAGCGATCGGCTCTGGGTGCTCGACACCGGGCGCGTCGAGATGGGGCCGGTGATCCCCGGTGCCGCGAAGCTCGTCGAGATCGATCTCGAGACCGACGAGATCGTCCGCACGATCGTGTTCCCCGAGTCGATCGCGCTGTCGACGACCTATCTCAACGACGTGCGCTTCGATCTGACGCGGGGGCCCGAGGGGACCGCGTACATCACCGACTCCTCCGACGATGGTCCCAACGCGATCATCGTGGTCGACCTCGCGACGGGCGAGGCGACGCGGCGGCTCGTCGATCATCCCAGCGTCAAGGCCGCGCCCGGGTTCGTGGCGATCGTCGAGGGCCGCCCGCTGATCACCGGCGCGGAGGAGGGCGAGCCTCCGCGCTCGATCGCGATGGGCGCCGATGGGATCGCGATCTCCCCCGACGGCGAGACCCTGTACTACAGCCCGCTCGCGAGCCGTCGCCTGTACGCGGTGCCGACCGATGCGCTCGCCGACCCGTACGTCCCGGAGGACGCGCTCGGCGAGCTCGTGCAGGATCTCGGAGACAAGGGCGCCTCCGACGGGCTCGAGTCCGACGCGCAGGGCAACGTCTACGTGACCCTCTACGAGCAGCAGGCGCTCGCCCGGCGGCTGCCCGACGGCATGCTCGAGCCGCTCGTGGCGGATCCACGCCTCCTGTGGCCCGACACGCTGTCCCTCGGCGCCGACGGCTACCTGTACGTCACGGCGAACCAGCTCCATCGGCAGGCCCGGTACCAGGGCGGCGAGGACCGGCGCGTCCGGCCCTACGCGCTGTTCCGCGTCCGCGTCGAGGGGACACCGATCGAGCAGGACCGGCCGCAGCCCGGTCGCGTGCGTTGAGGCGCCGTCCGTCGAGGTGCTGCGTCTCGCGCCGCGCGATCAGGTCTCGATCTCGTAGTCCTTGAGCTTCTTGTAGAGCGTCGAGCGATCGATCTCGAGGATCTGGGCCGCCTGCGCCTTGTTGCCGCCGGTCGCCGCGAGCGCGGCGAGGATGCCCTCCTTCTCGAGCTCGCGGAGCGACCGCGCCGACGGGCGCGCGGGCGGGGCGGGCGTCGCGGTACGCGCCGGCTCGGGCGGCGGCGGCTCGTCGATCGTGACGTTCGGCCCGGACGGCGGCGGCGCCGGCGGGGCCGTCGAGATCGCGGAGCCGAGCGGCGGCGTCGGCGAGGACAGCCGTCGACGCGGCGGCGCGCCACAGGCCAGCACCTGCGGCGGAAGATCCTCGGGCACGATGACGTCGCGCTCGCCGAGCACGACAGCGCGCTCGACGGCGTTGCGGAGCTCGCGGACGTTGCCGGGCCACGCGTAGCGTGTCATCGCGGCGAGCGCCCCGGGGGAGAACCCGCGGATCCGGCGCGCCGCCTGGTGCCGGAACCGGGCGAGGAAGTGCTCGGCGAGCAGCGGCACGTCGTCGAGGCGCTCGCGCAGCGGAGGCACCTCGATCGTGATCACGCCGAGGCGGTAGTACAGGTCCTCGCGGAACGTGCCGCGGCGGACCATCTCGGCGAGATCGCGGTTGGTCGCGGCCACGACCCGCACGTCGACGTCGATCGCGCGCTGCCCGCCCACCCGCTCGAACCGGCGCTCCTCGAGGACGCGCAGGAACTTGGTCTGCAGCCCGAGGGGGAGCTCGCCGATCTCGTCGAGGAACAGCGTGCCCTTGTCCGCCATCTCGAACCGGCCGGCCTTCTTCTCGGTCGCGCCCGTGAACGCGCCCTTCTCGTGACCGAACAGCTCGCTCTCGATCAGGCTCTCGGTCAGCGCGGCGCAGTTGACCGCGACGCACGGGCCCTTCGCGCGCCGGCTCGCGTGATGGATCGCGCGCGCGACCATCTCCTTGCCGGCGCCGGACTCGCCGCCGAGCAGCACGGTCGCGTCGCTCGGGCCGACGCGCCGCACGAACGCGATCATGCGCTGCGCGGCCTCGGAGCGTCCGATCAGCTCGCCGTCGGCTCCGCCGGGCGCACCGAGCAGCTGCTCCTCGAGTGCGTCGGCGCGCCGCACGGCCTGATCGCGCGCGTCGGCGGCGGCCCACGCCGCGCCGAGGAGGTGGGCGAGGCAGTTGGTGGCGAGCGCGTCGGTCTCGTCCCACGGCGGCGCCTGGCGATCGCGCCCGCCGTGGTTGCGATCGACCCACAGGATCCCGATCACGTCGTCGGTGCCGCCGTGGATCGGCGCGGCGATCACGGCGCGGCCGCCGGTCTCGGCGGTGACGACCTGCTTGTTCGCGACGATCTTGTCGACGAGAGCCTGCGGTACCTGGAGCTGCGTCGGCTCGCCGGTCGCCATCGCCGCGGACACCGGCGCGACCCGCCGCCCCGCCGACAGCACGAACGCGCGCTCGGCGCCGAGCGCGGACAGCGCGGCGTCACACGCGGCGCGCGCGACCGCATCGCGCCCGGTCGCGGTCTCCGCGCGCAGCCGGTCACCGAGGGTCGCGAGCGCGGCGAGGTGGCGGCGCGCGCGATCGTCGCCGTCGACGAGCGCGAACAGCTGCCGGCTCGACACCTCGCGCGTGACGTGGCTCGACGCCTTGGTCACCGCGACCCCGTCGACGGGCAGGTACACCATCTTCGTCCCGCCGAGCACGATCTCGTCGCCGGCCTCGAGCCGGTGGAGCACCGCGGGGCTCCCGTTGATCAGCGTGCGCACCCGGCCGCTGTCATCGACCCAGCACATCGCGCCATCACGCAGCTCGAGCCGGCCGTGCTGCCGCGATACGGTCGGATCCGTCAGCTGGACGAGGCTGCCGTCCCCGCGTCCGACGAGCCCGCCGCGCAGGGGCAGCTCGAACTCGCGCCCTGCATCGGGACCCTCGAGCACGACGAGGCGAGCGAGCGACATGCCGCCATCTTACCGCTGTAGTAGCCTTCCCTGGCATGACTCGCCTCGTGATCGCGTTCGCATCGCTCGCGCTCGGCCTCGGCGTCGCCGCCGGGTGCGGAGGCAAGGGCTCGTCGTCGACGACGCCCGATCCGGACGGGACGAAGCCCGCCGTCCTCGCGAAGAAGGTCTCGCTGTCGTGGGGGCTGTCGCCGGCGACCGACGCGCCCGAGCCGATGACCGACGTGTTCCTCGCGCTCACCGACGAGACCGCGAAGCAGAAGAGCCACAGCCTCGGCCGCTACAAGGGGGCGTGCTCGGTGATCGCGCCGGCGAAGGAGATGAACGCGCTCACCGGCGTGCGCTGCGACGCAGGCGGCGCCGGCACCGAGATCCACGCCGTGACCCGCGGCGGCGACGAGATCATCGTGCTCCACGGCAGCTGGCGCGAGGGCGAGGCAGCCGATCCGATGGCGCGCGAGCCGATCCTGCACATCAAGGTGCCGCTCGGCGTCGCGATCACCGTCGACGAGCGGTGAGGCGCGCGCTCAGCGCCGCGGGTCTTCGGTCACGCCCGGGCGGTAGCGCTCGAGGATGAAGTAGTTGAGCGCGCCGAGCCGGGCCGGGCCGATCGCGTAGTACGCCTTGCCGAGCAGGAGATCCGGGTTCGCGGGATCGACCTGCACGAGGTAGTCGCGCAGGTGGCGCGACGGATCGTAGATCGGGTTGTCGCCCTTGCCGTAGTCGAGGAGGACGGCGTGCAGGTACTCGTTGTCGCGCGCGGTCGGATCGACCGGCGTGACCTCGTAGAACCCGAACCGCTTCGGCGCGGTGTCGCTCGGCTTGGTGTGCCAGCGCCCGTCGAGGACGTTGTTGACGACGGGGCAGTTGTAGCCCATCACCGTGCCGTCCTCGGCGCGGAAGAAGCCCTTGACGAACTTCTTGATCCCCGCGAGCTGGGCGACGGGGAGGAACTGCAGCGGGAGGCGGTTGATGCCGCGGAACTCCCAGCCGACGAGCCCGTGGAGGTCGGGCATCGTGCCGCGCTGGAACGTGCGCTCGAGCTCGTTCCAGCTCGCGCGCTCGAGCCGCAACGCGGCGTCGCTCGGGAACGGGGAGGGCGCGGGCGGCGCGGACGCGAGCGTCGCGCCGTGGGACAGCGGAGAGGAGGGCATGGCGTCGAGCATGGTCATGACAGGAACCTCTTCCAGTTGTCGATCACGTGACCCGCCGCGCGCGTCGCGAGGGCCATGATCGTCTCCATGGGGTTGACCCGGATCGGGGTGGGGAACAGCGAGGCATCGGCGACGAGCAGCCGGTCGACGTCGTGCACGAAGCCGAACGCGTCGGTGACCGCGCGCGTGCGATCGGTGCCCATGCGCGCGGTCCCCATCATGTGGACCGTCACGACCTCCCACGCCCGGCGCGGGATCGGCTGCGACAGCAGACGGCGGACCTCGTCGGCGCTCTGCGCCTCGGTCGCGTGGTGGAGCGGCAGGATCACCTTGCGCGCGCCGGCGGTGAACAGCAGGTCCGACAGCAGCGTCAGCCCCTTCTTCATCACCTCGGTGTCGCGCTCGGCGAGCTGGTAGAACGCCTGCGGCGTCCCGTTCACCGTGCGCACGCGGCCGGTCGTGGAGTCCTCGATCAGCATGCCCGCGACGACCATCTGGTTGTAGCGATCCATGAGCCGCCCGAGCTGCGCGCCACGGTGGGGCAGCGACATCGCCGTGATGCTCGGCGGCAGGTTGATCGCGGCGAACGTGCCGATGCCGTCGCGCACGAACTCGCGGACCTGGAACGCCTGGTGGACGCCCTTCCAGCTCGTGACGTCCTCGTCGAACAGCGCGACGACCTTGACGTTGGGGTGCAGGCTCAGGTTGCCGCCGAGCTCGCCCGAGCGCGACGTGATGCCGGAGCGCGCGAGCAGCGCGGGCGTGTGGATCGCGCCGCACGATGCCACGACGAGCTTCGCGCGCACCGCGACCTTGGGCCCGCGCCCACCGCCGGGAAGCACCACGTGCCCGACGACGCCCGTGGCGCGCTTGCCGTGCATCGTGATGCGCTCGACGCGGACGTCGGCGTACACGCGCGCGCCGAAGTGGAGCGCGCGCGGGATGTAGCTCACGAGCGCGGACTGCTTCGCGCCCGTCGGGCAGCCGAACGCGCACCGGTTCGAGCCCACGCAGTGCACCTGGTTGCGCAGGTTCGGGATGATCTCCCAGCCCTTGGCGTCGGCGCCCTGCTTGAGCAGCCAGTTCTCGCGTCCGATCGCCTCCTCGTCGTTCCGCGCGACGTGGATCCGGCGCTCGACGCGCTCGAAGTACGGCTCCATCGACGCCGGCGTCAGATCGAGCCCGGCCTCGGTGCGCCAGCGCGCGAGGATCGGCTCGGGTGTGCGCCACGACATGCCGCCGTTGATCACCGTCGAGCCGCCGACCGCGCGGCCCTCCTGGAACATGATCGGCGGGTTGCCGATCGCCATCGTCGCGCCGCCGTCGCGGTACAGCTGGCGCACCATCGCCGAGGTGTCGGCGGTGAAGTCGCGCGTCTGGTAGTAGCTGCCTTCCTCGACGACGAGCACGTCGAACCCGGCCTCGGCGAGCTCGGCCGCGACTGGCGCGCCACCGGCGCCGGATCCGACGATCACGACGTCGCAGTCCAGCACGGTGTCGCCGTGGATCTCGTGGCGGGTGGTGACGCCCGGCGGGCGGGTGCCTTCGAGCAGGGCGGGGCGAGCCACGGCAGCCATCACGCGGTCTCCTTTCGGCGGCGGAGCTCGTCCACGCGCACGCCCGGTCGCAGCGGATCCGGTGCGAGCAGCTGGGTCTCCTGGCGATGAACGTCATCGCGGAACACGGTCAGCCGCTTGTGCCGGACCTCCTCGATCCACGGCGCGGGCGCGTACCCGATCGCGGCGATCACCTCGGGCTGCTCGTAGCAGGCGAGGCTCATCAGCTGGTTCAGCGCGCGGGCGAACTGCAGGTGGAGCGGCGTGACGCCGTGCTCCCACGACGCGAAGTAGCGCTCGGCGTCGTCCCCGACGAGCTGGTGCGCGCGGCGGCGGTAGCGAGGCAGCGCGCCGAGATCGTAGGCGAGCAGGCCGGCGCCGAAGCCCTTCGCGACCAGCGCCGGCGACGCGCCGACGGTGAGCTCCATGTGATCGACGATCGCGTCCGCGAGGTGCGCGTGCTCGGGCGGGCAGATCACCGGCACGAGCGAGCGCAGCACCTTGCGGCCGAGCGCGGAGTGCTTGTACCCGCTCATGCTGCCGCCTCCAGCGCGCGCGTGATCTGCTCGTCGTGACGCGCGAGATACGCGGCCATCAGCGCGCACGCACCCTCGGCGTCGCGGGCCTCGAGCAGGTCGAAGAACCGGGTGTAGGTCGCGACGTAATCGTCGGGCGCGCGGACGATCATGCGGAGCGCGGCCGCCGCGTCGAGCCAGATGTCGGCGACGCGGTTGAGCAGCCACAGCCCCGGCGTGAACTGCGCCGCCTCGACGATCTGCCGCATGACCTCGAAGTCCTCGCGCGCGTACGCGGGTTGATCGCGGAGCGACCACGCGCGCGCCATCGCGAGCCGTGCGCCCTGCGTGCCGCCGCGCGGCATGCGCGACGCCGTCAGCCGCACCACCTCGAGCACGACGCCGCGCCGCATCTCGAGCAGGTCCATCAGGATGCGGGCGATCGTCGGCTGGTGCGCCTCGGGCTTGCCGTAGCGCAGGTACGCCGCGATCACCTCGATCGACCAGTCGCGGTAGTGCCGCACGACGATCCCCGAGCCGCGACGAGGCTCGACGAGGTTCCACTCGCCGAGCCGCCGCAGGGCCTCGCGCAGCGTCGGTCGCGACGCGCCGAGCTGCCGGCTGAGCTCGCGCTCGGCGGGCAGGCGCGTGCCCGCCGTGTACGTGCCGCTCACGATGTCGGCGAGCAGGCGCTCGAACACGGCATCGATCGCGGTGGTCGTGGTTTCTGGGTCGGCCTCGGGGGCCACGGCGGCCAGCTGCATTTGGTAAGACCAATTGGTAAGGCCACTTTGGGTGGCCGTCAACAGAGAATTTCGGGCGACCACGCGCGCGCGGCCGCGTCCGGACGTCCGATGTTCCTGGTGACTCGCCGTCCGCTGTCTCGCTGCCTCGCCGTGACGTTGCTGCTCGGGATCCCGATGTCTGGGTGCGACGATCGATCCGGCGCGGGCGGCGAGCGCGCCGCGGCCCGGGTGGACCACCCCGCGCAGGACGCGCTGGCGATGGTGAAGGAGTCGCTCGCGGCCGGGACGCCGCGCGCGGCGGTGACCACGTGCGTCGTCGCGACGGAGCTGATGACGTCGCTCGATGCGCGGCGTGCATCGCACCGCGCGCTCGCCGCGGAGGTGGAGCGCGCGTGCGAGCACGACGTCCCGCTCGCGATCCTGCAAGGCGAGGTCGAGAAGGCCGAGGCCGCGCGCGAGGCAAACCCCGATCAGACGTTTCTGTCCGCGTGCTGGGAAGCGACGACGCTCGTCGAGCTCGGCACGCTCGAACGGCTCGGGTCGGTCGCCCGCGGACGCGAGCTGCTCGCGCGTCTCGACGCGGCGTGTGCGCGTCGGCGCTGACGGGCTGGGGCTCGAGACGCGTGTGCACACCGTGACCCGCGACGCCGTCGTCGGTGACCGGGCACGCGCGATGACAGCGGTCCCCTGATCCACGTAGATCGGTGTCCACGGTCCGGAGCAACCGGCGCAGATCTCACCGAGACAGGGGCGGCCAACCGCCCGTCATTACGGGCAGGTTGCCTTGACGCTGCAATGCTTGCGTCGCTAGCTTCCGAATCATGACCAAGCCCAAGGCAGGTGGGGAGCAGCCGGTGGAGATCCCGGACACGCTGCCCATCCTTCCGCTCCGCAACTCCGTGCTGTTCCCGGGGGCGATCATCCCGATCGACGTCGGCCGGCGTAAGAGCGTCCGGCTCGTCGAGGATGCGATCGCGAAGGAGCGGCCGGTGATCGGCATCCTGACCCAGAAGGATGCGCGCACCGAGGATCCCGGCGCCGGCGACCTCTACATGATCGGCTGCGCCGCGCGGATCCTCAAGGTCATCAAGCTCGCCAAGGACAACTTCTCCGTCATCCTGCAAGGCGTGTCGCGGTTCGAGGTGTCGTCGTTCGACGGCGCCGAGCCGTTCCTCGCCGCGAAGGTGCGCTCCGTGCCCGATCCGACGTCGTCGGACGTCGAGCTCGACGCGCTGGTGATGAACCTGAAGGACATCGCCAAGCGCGTCGTCAAGCTGATGCCCGAGCTGCCGAAGGAGGCGGGCGCGCTCGTCGACAGCGTGACCGAGGCCGGTCACCTCGCGGACCTCATCACGAGCCACCTCGAGCTCGAGGTCGGCGAGAAGCAGGACGTCCTCGAGACGTTCGATCTCAAGACCCGCGTCCGCAAGGTGCTCCAGTTCCTGTCGCGTCAGCTCGAGGTCCTGAAGGTCCGCGAGCGGATCAACACGCAGGTGCAGGAGGAGATGGGGCGCAACCAGCGCGAGTACGTCCTGCGCCAGCAGCTCAAGGCGATCAAGGAGGAGCTCGGCGAGCTGGACGACGCCGGCGGCGATCTCGACGAGTTCGCCGAGAAGATCACGAAGGCGAAGATGCCCGAGGAGGCCGAGAAGGTCGCTCGCAAGCAGCTCGATCGCCTCAAGGGCATGCAGCCGTCGAGCGCCGAGTACACCGTCACGCGGACGTACCTCGAGTGGCTCGTCGAGCTGCCGTGGTCGATCTCGACCGAGGATCACATCGAGCTCGCCGAGGTCCGGCGCTGCCTCGACGAGGATCACTACGACCTCGACAAGGTGAAGAAGCGCATCGTCGAGTACATGGCGGTGCGCAAGCTCAAGAACGACAAGAAGGGCCCGATCCTCTGCCTCGCGGGTCCCCCGGGCGTCGGCAAGACGTCGCTCGGTCGGTCTGTCGCGCGCGCGATCGGCCGGAAGTTCGGCCGCATCTCGCTCGGCGGCGTGCGCGACGAGGCCGAGATCCGCGGGCACCGCCGCACGTACGTCGGCTCGCTGCCGGGTCGGATCATCCAGGGCATCAAGAAGGCCGGGACCAACAACCCGGTGTTCGTGCTCGACGAGATCGACAAGCTCGGGCACGACTTCCGGGGTGACCCGGCGAGCGCGCTCCTCGAGGTCCTCGATCCCGAGCAGAACTCGACGTTCTCGGATCACTACCTCGAGGTGACGTTCGACCTGTCGAAGGTGCTGTTCATCGCGACCGCGAACCAGCTCGACCCGATCCCGTGGGCGCTCCGCGATCGTCTCGAGATCATCGAGCTCCCTGGCTACACCCGCCAGGAGAAGAAGATGATCGCGCGCAAGTTCCTCGTGCCGAAGCAGCTCGAGGATCACGGGCTGTCCGACGAGCGCGCCGAGATCACCGACGACGCGATCTTCGAGATCGTCGACAGCTACACGCGCGAGGCCGGCGTCCGTAACCTCGAGCGCGAGATCGGCTCGGTGTTCCGCGCCGTCGCGGTCAAGGTCGCCGAAGGGCAGGCCAAGGACCACGAGGTGATCACGCCGAAGGAGGTCGAGGAGTTCCTCGGCCCGAAGAAGTTCGTCAGCGAGGTCGCGGATCGCACGAGCGAGCCGGGCGTCGCGACGGGCCTGGCGTGGACCGCCGTCGGCGGCGACATCCTGTTCATCGAGGCGACGCAGATGCCCGGCAAGGGCAAGCTGACCCTCACCGGCCAGCTCGGCGACGTGATGAAGGAGTCGGTGACCGCGGCGCTGTCGTTCGTGCGTGGTCGCGCGGCGCAGCTCGGGCTCGATCCCGGCAACTTCCTCGAGAACAAGGATCTCCACGTCCACGTTCCGGCGGGTGCGGTACCGAAGGACGGCCCGTCGGCCGGCATCACGATGTACACCGCGCTGGTCTCGCTCCTCACGGGCGTGCCGGTCCGGCCGGACGTCGCGATGACCGGCGAGATCACGCTGCGCGGTAACGTGCTCCAGATCGGTGGCGTCAAGGAGAAGCTCCTCGCGGCGCACCGCGCGGGCATCAAGCGCGTGATCATCCCGGACCGCAACGTGAAGGACCTGGTCGACGTGCCCGACGAGGTCAAGAAGGAAATGGAGATCCTCTCGGTCAAGCGCATGGACGAGGTCCTCGCGCTCGCGCTCAAGGATCCTCCGCCCTCGATCATCGATCTCGCAAAGCAGGCACAGCTCGAGACCCAGGCCACGGCGTAGGTCGTGTAGGATCAGCGGTTCGACCAGCGCGGCACGCGCGTGCCGCCACCGGAAGGGGGGATCCGCGATGATCGTTCGAATCGTACTGGCCGTGTCTGTCCTCGCGAGCGTTGCGTGCGGCTCGAAAGAGGCCGAGGAGATCTGCACCAAGGCGGCGGATCGCTACGAGGTCTGCATCGGCGAGATGCTGGGGGAGGACGCGAAGAAGGAGGTCGCGGGCAAGCGCGACCTCGGCGCGTGCACCGGCGACAAGGCGACCGTGGAGATGTATCGGGCGTGTCTACCGAAGGCGGACAGCTGCGATGCCTTCATGAGCTGCATCGACGAGTACGTCGCCTCGCACTGAGGCACCTGGCCGCCCCCGCCCCCCGAGAGGCGGTCGAGGCCCCGTGGGGAGATCGCGAACGAGCGCGAGCGCGCTCGGCGCCTGGCGCACATCCGCCTCCGGAGCGTGCGCGCGACCGGCGCTCCGACCGTACGCGACGTGCGGAGGCGGCGGATCGGGCGCAGGCCGCGCGGACCCGCGCGCCCAGAACTTCATGGCCCAGTCTTGACGGCGTGTTGGGGGCTACTTAGGTTGCCCAGCACACTAATCGAGAAGTCGAGAACAATCGCAAGGTCCACCCCGAGGTGGCCGTGCAGCACCGCCACAGGGCGGTGCGGAGGTAAATGACGTCATGGGCAAGATCATCGGCATCGACCTAGGCACCACCAACTCCGTGGTCGCGATCATGGAGGGCAAGGAGCCGAAGGTCATCCCCAACGAGGAGGGCTCGCGCCTGACCCCGTCCGTGGTTGCCTTCGACGAGAAGGGCGAGGTCCTCGTCGGCCAGATCGCCCGCCGTCAGGCCATCACCAACCCCGAGAACACCGTGTTCTCGAGCAAGCGCTTCATGGGGCGCAAGTTCAACGACACGATCACCCAGGAGGAGCTCAAGCGCGTCCCGTTCAAGCTCGTCCCGGCGTCCAACGGGGACGTGGCGTTCGAGATCCGCGGCAAGCGCTACTCGCCGCCCGAGATCGGCGCTCGCGTGCTGATGAAGCTCAAGCGCGCCGCCGAGGAGTACCTGGGCGAGCCGGTCACCGAGGCGGTGATCACCGTCCCGGCGTACTTCAACGACAGCCAGCGCCAGGCGACGAAGGACGCCGGCAAGATCGCGGGCCTCGAGGTCAAGCGCATCATCAACGAGCCCACCGCGGCGGCGCTCGCCTACGGTCTCGACAAGACCAAGGAGCAGCTGATCGCCGTGTTCGACATGGGCGGCGGCACGTTCGACATCTCGGTGCTCGAGGTCGGCGACAAGGTCGTCGAGGTCGTCTCGACGAACGGCGACACGCACCTCGGCGGTGACGACGTCGACAACCGCGTCATGGACTGGCTCGTCGGCGAGTTCAAGAAGGACACCGGCATCGACGTCAGCAAGGACAAGATGGTTCTCCAGCGCCTGAAGGAGGCGGCGGAGAAGGCCAAGATCGAGCTGTCGAGCGTGCAGGAGACGGAGATCAACCTCCCGTACCTCACCGCCGACGCGACCGGTCCGAAGCACCTGCTGAAGAAGCTCTCGCGCTCGCAGTTCGAGCGGATGATCGAGGACATCGTCAACCGCACGATCGAGCCGTGCAAGAAGGCGCTCGCGGACGCCGGCAAGAAGCCGGAGGACATCCACGAGGTCGTGCTCGTCGGTGGCTCGACGCGCATCCCGATGGTCCAGGCCAAGGTCAAGGAGTTCTTCAAGCGCGAGCCGAACAAGAGCGTGAACCCCGACGAGGTCGTCGCGCTCGGTGCGGCGGTCCAGGGCGGCGTCCTCGCGGGCGACGTCAAGGACATCCTGCTCCTCGACGTGACGCCGCTGTCGCTGGCGATCGAGACGCTCGGCGGTGTCGCGACGGTGCTGATCCCGCGCAACACGACGATCCCGACGCGCAAGAGCGAGACGTTCTCGACGGCGGCCGACAACCAGACGTCCGTCGAGGTCCACGTCACGCAGGGCGAGCGCCCGATGGCGAAGGACAACAAGACGCTCGGCAAGTTCCAGCTGACCGGCATCCCGCCGGCGCCGCGTGGCGTGCCGCAGATCGAGGTGACCTTCGACATCGACGCGAACGGCATCCTCCACGTCTCGGCGAAGGACAAGGCGACCGGCGCGGAGCGCTCGATCCGCATCGAGGCGTCGAGCGGTCTGTCCGACGCCGACATCAAGCGCGCCGTCGAGGACGCCCAGAAGCACGAGGAAGAGGACAAGCGCCGCAAGGAGGCGATCGAGGCTCGCAACCAGCTCGACACGCTCGTCTACGGCACCCAGAAGCTCGTCAAGGAGAACGAGGGCAAGCTCGGGGACGCGGACAAGCTCATGATCGAGGAGGCGATCAAGGACGCCGAGGCGGTGCTCGAGCGCAACCGCGAGGCGGGGAACCCGGACGAGCTGCGCGAGGCGTTCGAGAAGCTGCAGTCCGCGGCGCACAAGGTCGCCGAGGCCATGTACAAGCAGGCCGGCGGCGGCGAGGGGGCCCCGGCGGGTGAGCCGGAGGGCGAGGGTGGCGCTCCGAAGGAGGACGTCATCGACGCCGAGTTCGAGGACAAGTCGTGAGATTCGTCTGAGCCTCGCGCTCCGCTCCTCGGAGCCGACGCTGCGAACGGGTCCGGTGGCCAGCGCGCCATCGGGCCCGTTTCGCGTTTCGGGGCATGCGCGCGTGACGTGATGCCCACGGCGTGCGCCGCTGCCCTACGACAAACTCCGAGGTGCGCCGGATGACAGGCGTTCGCGTACGAGGGTTTTGTCCATCGTCGAGATCACGTGCATAGTTGTTTTGCTGTGCGTGCACTTCTCGCCTTGCTCGCACTCGCCGGCTGCGCAGAGCTCGGCGTGATCAGCGACGGAACGAGCCTCTCGGTCGGTCGTCCGAGCCGGGGCTACCTGGTCGACGGACAGCGTCTCGCGGATCACGGCGAGGGGCACACGACGCCCGCGACGTGGCGCGAGCGCGGTAACCGGTACGGCACCGACGAGCTCCTCGACCTCATCACCGCGGTCGGACGTCGGATGACGAGAGGAGGCAAGGGGCCGCGGCTCGTCGTCGCCGACCTGTCCGCGAACGGTGGTGGCGCCGCCCACCGCTGGCACCGCTCGCACCAGAGCGGCCGCGACGTCGACCTCGTGTTCTACATGCGCGACGCTCGCGGCAAGCCCGTCGAGTCCGACACGATGCGCCGGTTCGATCGCCACGGCAAGGCGCGCGACGGCAGCGGGTACACGGTCGACGTGCCGCGGATGTGGGCGCTCGTGAAGGATCTCGTCACCGCGCCCGAGGCGCGCGTGCAGTGGGTGTTCATCTACGAGCCGATCGCGCAGCAGATCCTCGAGCACGCGCTCGCGGAGGGCGAACCCGACGAGCTGATCGCGCGCGCCCGGCTCGCGCTCAAGCAGCCCGGCGACAGCGCGCCGCACGACGATCACGTGCACGTGCGCGTGTACTGCAGCCCGCTCGATCGCGCGTACGGCTGCCGCGACATCGGACCGATGGAGATGTGGCTCGAGCGCGAGGCAGAGGTCGAGCGCGACGGCGACTACCCGGCCATCGTCGCGGCGCTCGTCGAGAGCGCGGCGCAGGCGGGGGCCGCCGAGGTGATGACGGCGGAGGTCGCGGCCGCGCCCGTCGAGGCCGTGCCGGCGGTCGCGACCGCGAGCTCGCGCGACCTCACGTCGCTCGGGCGCCTGCTGCGGATGCCGCTGCGGCGCTGGCGCTGACCTGGGGACGGAGTCGCTCTTGTCACCTGTTCGGACACTCCGGACAGGACGGCGTCCGCGTGTCCGAAATGGCGTCGCAGGAGACTCCGTCCCTCAGCGGCGGGCGGGGCAGGGGCCGACCGGCTCGACGCGCGGCGCGGGCGCGGACTCGTACATCTGCGCGGGCCCGGCGGATGCGTCGGCGACACCGGCGTCGATGGTCGCGGGTGCAGCAGCCGGGGGCGCGGACTCCTCGGGCGTGAGCGCGCGCAGCGTGCGGAGCGCTTGCTCGAACGAGCGGACGTGAGCCGCGCGTGTCTCTGCCGAGGGCGCCGACAGGATGAGGCTGACCGCGCGATCGCGGCCGATCGCGACCGCCTGGCGCAGGAAGCGCCGACCGTCGTCGTACTCGAACCACACCGACGGCAGGCCCGCCGCGACGTTCTCCCTCGGACCCGGCTGCACGTGCGCGACGTGCATGCGTTGCGTCTGGAGCTTGGCCTTCAGCGCGCACGCGAACTTGTCGGCGAGCGAATCGGAGCTCGTGCGGCAGGTGACGGGCCACGAGCAGTAGAGCTCGCGCGTGAACGCCTCCGACGTCAGCACGATCTCGCCGGGCGGCTGGCTGCGCATCATCCACAGCAACACGCCCGGGTAGCTCGGCTGATCGGTCGCGCGCCAGCCGCGCGGCACGACGATGCCGAGTCGATGGGCGCGCGAGGTGAACACCTGGTTCTCGAGCTCGGCGTGTGATTCGCCGACGAGCACGCTCGATCCTGCGCCGATCCCGACGAGGAGAGCTAGCGAGAGGAGCGCCGAGGACCAGCGGCGTCGCGCCATCGACGGTGAACGTACCCCGCTCCCCGGCGCCCTGCGCGTGGTGAACCGCGCAATCCGGACCTGAACGCGTAGACAGGTAAAAACTCACCTATTCTCGCAGATGTCTTGTTGACCGATTCCATTCAGACGAATATCGTCGCGATACATCGA
>Ga0164243_10004825_pt1 | contig 20897 bp, 19 predicted proteins | sample OricompcompostOP_FD_108781 | JGI IMG/M metagenome (GOLD analysis project Ga0164243, IMG submission 108781) | Organic Plus compost microbial communities from Emeryville, California, USA - Original compost - Organic plus compost (OP) | ecosystem: Engineered > Solid waste > Mixed feedstock >...
GAGCAGGCACATGCGGCGTTCGTGGATGAACTGGAACGTGGCCATATTTCCGCGGAAGCGGACCTCGCCTTTCATGCCTGTATTGTACAGGCGACGGGTAATGATTATTACCTGGGGGTGCTGGAATCGATTCACGAGTCGATCAGCGGTTTCATGCGCCTGACATTGAGTCTGACGCGTACCGGGTCGCGTCAACGCGCGCAACGCGTTGTGGACGAGCACGCCGCCATTTTGTCGGCGATACGCGAACAGGACGGCGAGCGGGCGCGGGTGGCGATGCAGTTTCATCTGGGTCAGGCGCGTCATCGACTGGTGGATCGTGAACGGGATCAATGAGAATCGAGCGGCTGGGCGCGGTCCAGCGTGGTTCAACACATATGTGGCGGCAAGACGGGTGCAATGCCCGTTGAGAACAAGGGTGTGAAGCCCGAAGGAGAGCGGCAGTGAAGGGTGGTAGTAGCCAAGTAACCAATGTGCCGGCGCAGCAGGTGCGTCAGCAGATACGGCTGGTGTTGATGGCGTGGGGGATGCCGGAGGATCTGGCCGTCACCACATCGGACCTGATGGCGGAAACGGATTTGCTGGGAATCGATTCGCACGGCATTTCCATGTTGCCTGCGTATGAGGCCAAGTTGCGTGCCGGTACGTTGCAGATCGGTGCGCGGCCTCGTTTGGTGCGCGAGGCCGCGTCTACCGCGTTGCTCGACGGCATGGCAGGTCTCGGGTATCCGGTCGCGGCGCAGGCGATGAATCTCGCGGTAGACAAGGCCTTGGAGCATGGCGTAGGCGCCGTTTCGGTGCGAAATTCGCATCACTTCGGCGCGGCGGGTGTTTATGCGCGTATGGCCGTGCGGCGTGGCACGGTGGGGTTGGTGACCAGTAGTGCGACGACGCTGATCATGGTGCCTACGCATGGGGCGTTTCCGATGCTGGGGACCAATCCGATTGCGTTTGCAGCCCCAGCGGCCCAGAACGAACCCTTCGTGCTGGATATGGCCACGACCACGGTCGCCGCGAACAAGGTCAAGGTGTACGACTTCCATGGCAAGCCCTTGCCCGAGGGGTGGGCGGTCGATGGCCAGGGCGGCAATGTGACCGATTCGGCTGAAGCGATGCGCTATATCTTTGACCGGCGCGAGGGCGGCTTGACGCCGTTGGGCGGTACCGCCGCCATGAGCAGCCATAAGGGCTATGGTCTGGCGATGATGGCGCAAATCCTGGGCGGCACGTTGAGCGGCAGTGCGTTGGCGGCTCGGCAGGCTGCAGTGCGCCGTCCGGGCGATCCCGACGATATCGGACATTTCTTTTTGGCACTGAATCCGGATGCATTCCGGGACTCGGGGTCATTCGAAGACGAACTGGACGAGGTGATCGACACCTTGCATGAAACGCCGCCGGCCGATCCGGCCAAGCCCGTGCAGGTGGCTGGAGAGCCCGAGGCGGTCGAGCGGGAGCGTCGCCTGCGCGAGGGCATCCCCATTCCATTGGCGCTGGAACAGCGTCTGCGCGCTATTTGCGAACGTAGCGGCGTGGACTATGTGCTGAGCGCCGCGTGAGCCGCTGGCGTTACGCTCGATGGGGGTTTTTGCTAGAGCGCGTATCGCGCCACGTTTCTGTCTCTCGCGGCTGGATTGCGTGCAGCTACGAGAGCTTTCTACTTAGCCAAGGAAGTGATTATGAATTCACCGTTGCCTAACCGTTTTCGCCAGCAGATCCTGGCTCGCGAGCGGTTGATTGGCTTTTGGATGTGCATGTCCAACCACATTACCGCTGAACTGGCGGGCCTGGCCAACTACGATTGGTTGCTGATCGATGGCGAACATTCGCCCAACGAGGTCCCGCTGATGTTGCAGCAATTGCAGGCGCTGCAGGGCAGCACGAGCGCGGCAATTGGCCGGCCTTCTTGGAATGATCCGGTCGAGATCAAGCGTTTGCTGGATATCGGGTTTTATAACCTGTTGATACCGTTTATCGAGACGGCGGAAGAGGCGCGTCGCGCCGTCGCTGCTACGCGCTATCCGCCGCAGGGGATCCGGGGTGTGGCGGGGGCACAGCGCAGCAACCGCTATGGCACGGTGCCGGATTATCTGACGACGATCAACGACAATGTCTGCGTACTGTTGCAGATCGAAAGCCGAGCCGGCGTGGATGCCGTCGATGAGATCGCGGCGGTCGAGGGCGTGGACGGCATCTTTATTGGTCCGTCGGATCTGGCGGCGGGCTTGGGGCACTTGGGTAATCCGGGCCATCCAGAGGTGCAAGAGGTCATTCGCCATCTATATGACCGCGTCACTGCTCAGGGCAAGGCTGTAGGCACCCTGGCGCCCGTGCAGGCAGATGCACGCCGCTATCTGGACATGGGTATGCACTTTGTCGCGGTGGGCACGGACCTAGGCGTGTTCAAGCAAGCAACCTTTGCGCTGCGTGAGGCGTTTGCGAAGTGAATGAAATCGGCCGATGATCCGGCCTGGCTGCTTGCTGGCGCATGTCGCATAGGTACGTGCTAGCCTGCAGCGGAGCGTGTGCAGTCAGTAATGCCGAGCGAAATCCGTTGCTGCAATAACAAAAGGATGCCCACGGGCATCCTTTTGTTTTGCCGTATTCATGCAGCCCTGCAGAGCAGGGGCAGCAGAATGGCTTAGGCCAGCGCCTTGATGGCGGCAGCCAAGCGGCTCTTGTGGCGAGCGGCCTTGTTTTTGTGAATGATGTTCTTGTCAGCCACGCGATCGATCACGCTGGTGGCTTTTTGGAACACTTCGCTAGCCGCCGCCTTGTCGCCGGCTTCGATCGATTGACGTACGCGCTTGATGGCGGTGCGCAGCATCGAGCGCAGGCTGGAGTTGTGCTTGTTACGCTCTACGGATTGGCGAGCGCGTTTGCGGGCTTGGGCGGTATTGGCCATGTGTTGATTAATTAAGTGAATTCGGCAAAGTCCAACATTGTAGCAAGTTTGCCGGGGATTGCAAGGAATTTCTAGTGTTGTGTCTCAAGAGTCTGCCGAGGCGCCACAGACGCGTCGTGCGGCGGCAGCCAGAACAGCGTTGCGTCAGGCTGAAGCAACGGCAATGGAGGTGACCCAGGGTGTGAAACGCTGCACGGTGATGGGCAGACTCTGTTCGAGGCTGCGCAATGTCCCGCTGACGTCATCGAGCGAGTATTCGCCGGAAACGGGTAGTCCCCCTGCCGCGACGGTAACACGTAGCGTCCCCGAATAGTAAGGACGTAAGGTCTCGACGACCTCGTTCAGGGTAACGTCACGCGCTACGATGCGTCCATGTTCCCAGGCGGCTCGGGTAGCCATTTCTCGGCTGGGTTCACCCAGGCGAAGCGCATCAAAGCGTATGCCCATGCCCGGTTGCAGAATGGTATGTGCGCCGGCACGAGTCTGGATTTCGATTGGCTCGTCATGAGCGACAACCAGTGTGCGGTGCGATTGTTGGCGAACCATGTAGCGGGCGCCGTGCGATCGAATCAGCCCCTCGGCCGTCTTGGTTAGGAACGGCCGGGATTCATTCGCCGCAGCCTCGATCGTGACCGCGCCGCTTTGCAAATTGAGCTGGCGCAGATAGGGGGTGTAGCTCAAGTCCAAGGAGCTGCGTGCATCGAGCAGCAGGCTGCTGCCGTCGGTGAGCGTGTAACGACGCCGCTCGGAGGTACCCGTTGCAGCGTCTGACGCCAAGTTCTGCAGTGGGTAAACCGCGTTGCAAGCATAGGCTGTAGCGCCGCCAACGAGCACAGTGAGTCCCGCGCGAGCCAGGAAACGGCGCCGGCTATACGAGCCAGATCTGGACGGGGGATGCGAATCGTCCGCCTGATCAAAGGCTGCGCCATCAATGCTGGTAGTCAAATTGTGCCAGGCTTGATGGTGCTGAGGGTGCGCATCGCGCCACGCCCGAAACTCCGCGTAGTCGTGTTGCGTGGCACGGCCTGACCGCAGCAATAGCAGCCAGTCGATGGCTTGGTTTGCCAGAGGGGATGCATGGCTGAAGGGAGGCATCATTCCCATAAGCGAATCCGAACGGCTATGGAAGGTTAAATAGTAATGCTATTTTTACTTTAGTTTACATTAATTGTGAAAATTCTTTTAATTGAAGTTAAAAACTTTTTGTTATTAACGATGATGGGGATTATTGATTGCGCCGGCGGCCGAAATCGCGCAGGCGGAAACCAAAAATGAAAAGCGCAGCAAAATATGCGATGCCGCTGGCGGCAAGGACGGCCGCTAGCCACAATGCGCGTTGTGCCGGATGGTTTTGTAATGCTATCCAATCCAGATGACGATCGGCGTAATAAAGGACGGCAGCCAAGGCTGCTAAAGCGGGCAGCAGGCGCAACGCAAACGTCAGCCAGCCCGGGCCGGGACGGTACGTCCCTCGGCGCAAAAGGCCGAACAATAATGCCAGAGCGTTAAGCGTAGCGCCCAGGCCGATGGCCAGCGCCAGGCCGGCGTGAGCCAGTGCCGGGACCAGGGCCAGGTTCATGAGCTGGGTCACAATCAGCACCATGACAGCGATTTTGACCGGGGTACGGATATCCTGTTGCGCATAAAATCCGGGCGCCAGGATTTTTACACTGAGAATGCCGATCAGGCCGACGGAATAGGCCATCACGGCCAGGCGGGTCTGTATGACGTCTTGTGCCTGAAAGGCGCCGTAATGAAAGAGCGTGGCTACCAGCCCGTCCGATAACAGCGCCAGGCCCAGCGCGGCAGGCAGACCCAGCAATATCACCAAGCGCAGTCCCCAGTCCAGCAGGGCGGAATAGCCAGCCTGGTCCTGTTTCGCATGCGCGGCCGACAGGCTGGGTAGCAGTACCGTGCCCAACGCGACCCCCAGCAAGGCGGTGGGAAATTCCATCAAGCGATCGGCAAACGATAGCCATGTAACGCTACCTGGCGCGAGCCACGTGGCGATATTGGTATTGATCAACAGCGATATTTGGGCAACGGATACGCCCAGGGTGGCGGGCGCCATTTGCTTCAGGATGCGTTTGACGGTGGCGTCGCCGCAGGCTAGCCGCAGATTGGTCGCAAAGCGGGGCGTCAGGCCCAGACGCGCCAGGGCTATCCACTGCACCGCCAATTGGGCTACGCCGCCCGCCATGACGCCAATTGCCAGGGCGTATATCGGAATGTCCATGCGCGGAGCCAGCCATAGGCAGGCGCCAATCATGGAGAGGTTAAGCAGAACAGGGGTGAAGGCCGGCACGGCAAAGCGCCGCCAGGTATTGAGAACCCCCGAGGCAAAGGCCACCAGCGACATGCACAGGATGTACGGGAACATCATCCGCGTCATCCAGACGGCTGCGCCGAACTCCGTGCCGCGGGCTTCGCCGCGCAAGCCGCTGGCCATGGCGGTGACAACCCAGGGAGCGGCCAGAATGCCGACGAGTGTGACGGCCATGAGGGCCAGCGTCAGCAGCAGCGCGACGCGATCGAGCAGAGTGCGCACTTCGGCGTCTGTGCGTTCGGTGCGGGCGGCACCCAGGATGGGCACGAAGGCCTGCGCGAAGGCGCCCTCGGCGAACAGGCGCCGCAGCAGATTGGGAATCCGGAAGGCGACCCAGAAGGCGTCTGTCAGTGGCCCGGCGCCAAAGGCGCGCGCAACCAGAATGTCGCGAACCAAACCGGTGATGCGCGACAACAGCGTGAAGCTACTGACCGTAGCAGCCGAGCGAAACAGACTCATGGGGTGATAAGGGAATTAAACGGTGAAAAACGCCCCTCGCTGCACCTTCGGCTTGCTGCTCCGTCAGGAGGCTTTTTTGTCTTGGGGCCGGTCCAGCGGCAAAAATCCCCCTGGCGCAAGTTGCCGCCAGGGGGATGGTCGTTCCGGGCGTGCCCGGGACGGCATGGTGCGCACCCGCAGCGTCGGCGCGCAGGGTTTGTATCATTTGGGCGGCATGCGGATCGCGCCATCCAGACGGATGGTCTCACCGTTGAGCATGTCGTTGGTGACGATACTGTGCACCAGCTTGGCGTAGTCCTCGGGACGACCCAGGCGTGCGGGGAACGGGATGCTGGCAGCCAGGGAGTCCTGGACCTCTTGGGGCATGCCGAAGATCATCGGGGTGCCGAAGATTCCAGGGGCGATGGTCATGCAGCGGATGCCGGCTTTGGATAGATCTCGCGCAATCGGCAGGGTCATGCCCGCGACGCCGGCCTTTGAGGCGGCGTAGGCGGCTTGGCCGATCTGGCCGTCGAACGCCGCCACCGAGGCGGTGTTGATCAGGACGCCACGTTCGCCGGTGGGCTCAGGGCTGTTGGCGCTCATGGCTTCGGCTGCCAGGCGCATCATGTTGAAGCTGCCGATCAGGTTGATCGAGACGACTTTTTGGAACAAGTCCAGCGGATGCGCGCCATTTTTGCCGACGATCTTGGCGGCTGGGGCAACGCCTGCGCAGTTGACCAGGCCGAATAATGCACCGAGTTCCAGCGCGGCAGCGACCGCTCGCTGACCGTCAGCCTCTTGGGTGACATCGCAATGCACGTAGCGTTGGCCCAGTTCTTTGGCCAAGGCTTCGCCGGGTTCGTCTTGAACATCGGCGATGACGACTTTGGCGCCGTTGTCGACCAGCATGCGCACAGTGCCGGCACCCAGGCCAGAGGCCCCGCCAGTCACAATGAATACCTTGTTCGCGATTTCCATACGAGTTCTTCAGAGGGAGAGGTTCAAAGAAACGCCGTGGCATGCCACGGCGCCCAGGGGGTAGCGCGAGAGCCTTAGCTGGCCAGCGCCTCGAATAGGCGGGCTTTGATTTCGTCAACCGCGCCTACGCCTGAAATCTTGCGATATTTGGGGGCTTTGGCATCGCCTGCGTCGGCCCACGACGAGTAATAGTCCACGAGCGGGCGCGTCTGGCTTTGGTAGACGGCCAGACGGTTGCGTACGGTGGCTTCGCTATCATCGTCGCGCTGGATCAACGGCTCGCCGGTGACATCGTCCACGCCGGCGACCTTGGGCGGATTGAAGCGCACATGATAGCTGCGGCCGCTGGCCGGATGGACGCGGCGGCCACTGATGCGTTCGATGATGTCTTCTTCAGGAACGGCGATTTCGACGACGTAGTCGAGTGCGACGCCCGCGCTTTTGAGTGCATCGGCCTGCGGGATCGTGCGCGGAAAGCCGTCAAACAAGTAACCGTTGGCGCAATCAGGCTGTTTCAGGCGGTCTCGCACCAAGCCGATGATGATGTCATCAGAGACCAGACCTCCTGCGTCCATGACCTTTTTGGCTTCCAGGCCGAGCGGGGTGCCGGCCTTGACGGCCGCACGCAGCATATCGCCGGTGGAAATCTGCGGGATGGCGAACTGCTGGGTGACGAAGGCGGCCTGGGTGCCTTTGCCGGCGCCGGGCGGACCGAGCAGGATGAGACGCATGGGAGGAGCTCCTGAATAGTGGATGAATTTTAAGAATGAGGACGATTATGCCGCAACGCGGTGGACGGTGTGATTACGAGAATCAGGGAAAACCCGTCATTGGGGACGATTGGCATACCACGCACGGACTCTTTCGAGGTCGGCGGGGGTATCTACGCCAGCCATAGGCGGTTGCGGGGTGCGATGTACGACAATGGTGTGGCCGTGTTCGAGCGCGCGCAGCTGTTCGAGGGCCTCGAAACGCTCCAGCGTGCCCTGGGGCAGATTCGGAAAACGCCGCAAGAAGGCTACGCGGTAGGCATACAGCCCAATGTGATGCAGTGCCGGTAATCCCGGGGTCAGCACGCGCTCGCCGCTGGCCAGGGCATCGCGAGCCCACGGAATCGGCGCACGGGAAAAGTACAGCGCACGCCCATCGGCGCCGCAGACGACCTTGACCACGTTGGGATTGAAGAGGGACTCGGCGTCAGCCACAGGACACGCGCACGTGGCGATGTCGGCATCGGGATGATCGTGCAGCATCGCCGCCACGGCATCGACGAGAGAGGGATCGATCAGCGGCTCGTCGCCCTGGACGTTGACGACGATGGCGTCATCAGCCAGGCCCAGTTGTTCGACGGCCTCGGCCAGGCGATCGGTACCGGTGGGATGATCTGCACGAGTCAAGACGGCCTGGTGACCGTGCTGCGTAGCTGCCTGCTGCACGCGAGTATCGTCCGTGGCGATGATGACTTGCGCAGCCTGCGAGCCTGCGGCCCGCTCCGCCACGCGCACAACCATCGGTTTGCCGGCAATATCGGCCAATGGCTTGTCGGGCAGGCGCGTGGACGCCATGCGGGCGGGGATGAGGGCGATGAAGCTCACGATGTCGCCGTATCAGGGCGGGGGGTGTCCAGCGACCTGGCCTCGGATTCGAGCATGACGGGAATGCCGTCGCGCACCGGGTAGGCCAGGCGGTCGGCGCGGCAGGTCAGTTCGGCCTGGGTGCGGTCGTAGTCGAGACGGCCCTTGCAAAGCGGGCAGACGAGCGTATCAAGTAGGCGGGATTCCATAGGCGTAATTCTAAAGCAGTTTGGGGCCAGAACGGACGCTGCGCTACCTGAGATGCGAGGTTTGGTGTGACGTTTTCAGCCTGGAGAGCCGTCGTGGTTGCGTGCGTCGGCAATTCTACGTAGACGCTGGTCGAGCCAATCGAACAGGGCTGGATCGGAGAACTGCGCCTGGACCGGGATTTCCCAGAGGCGCGCGTCACGGTGATCCCGGCATTTGATGGCGTCTTTCGAGGTGATCAGGATGGCGTCGGCCTGCACGGCGTCGAACGGAGACTGACGATAGTCGTAATGATCGGGCAGCGCCAGGCACGGGGCTGCCTGTATACCGGCCGCCTGCAAGGTCGCGAAAAATCGGTTGGGATTACCGATGCCGGCCGCCGCGGCAACACTGCGAAAGGTCGATGGATCGGCAAAGTCCGCCAGGGGCCGTTCTACGCCCGTGGCGATCTGGCGGGCAGCATCGGGGCGCAACCGCACGTCGGTCCGTCTGGGGACAGTCGACTTATCCCCGGCCGACGGTGCCAGGGACGGCTCAGTGGCATTTGATGAGGCCGAAAGCGCCTGCTGCGAAACATCGGCGCCAGGCCGCGAGGGCTGGCTGCCCGAGGGAAACGATGCCGCGGGTGACGCGTGTGGATTTGTACCGCTGGCCGAGCGATTCGTGATAATGGCGTCCACCGTATCCAAGCGGGACGCGGGTTCGCGCAATGGCCCGGCCGGGAGCAGGCGCCCGTTACCGACGCCGCGTTCGTCCTGCACGACGAGTTCCGCGTCACGCGCCAGCGCCAAGTGTTGCAACCCGTCGTCGGACACGATGACATCCGTTTGCGGGTACTGTTGTAGCAGGGCCTGGGCAGCCAGGGCGCGGCGCGGGTGGACTGCGACAGGGGCGCCGCTTGTGTGGGCGATCAGGGCAGGTTCGTCGCCAAAGTCAGCGGGATTCAGTTCGCCATGGCCGACTCGCGGTTGGGGGCCGATCTTGGCGCCGTATCCGCGGCTCACGACGCCGGGTGTCCAGCCGCGTTCGCGCAAAGCCTGTACGGTGGCGATCACCACAGGTGTTTTACCGGTGCCGCCGACATAAATGTTGCCGATCACGACCACCGGCACGGGGGCGCGATAGACCGGACGCTGGCCATTCACGTACTGCGCACGCCGTCGTTTCACATGCCAGCTCGTCAGGGCCGCGAGCGGGCGCAGCAGCGTGGCCAGCCAACCATCGTGCTGCCACTGGCGTTGCATAAAGTCCGAAGCGGACGGCGAGGGGGGCGAGCTGTTGCGCGGCACGGGGAAATCACCGGGCGTTCTGAGCCGCAAAATTGACGCGGCTGATGCCCGCCAGGCGAGCTGCCTCCATGACGTTGACCACAGCCTGGTGAGTGGCTTGCGCATCGGCGTTGATCAGCAGCATGGGGGATTCTTTCCCCGCCGCGGCGAGGGCGAGCATGTTGGCGATGTCGCTGGCGTTGGCGGCGTCGATCACCGTTCCGTTCAAGGCATAGCGGCCATCGCGGCTGACGTCGAGCGTGATCTCGGGAGCCGTGTCTTGCTCGATGGCGGCCTCGGGCAGGGTGATCTGCAACTGCGTATAGCGGGCAAAAGACGTGGTGGCGGCCAGAAAAATCAGAATCACCAGCAAGACATCAATCAAAGGAATCAGATTGATGTCGAGTTCATCGCGGTCACCGCGCCGGCTGCGAAAATTCATGGCTGGGCCCGGGGCGGAATGGTCGGGCGGCTCAGCCGTGCGAGGCGCGCCGCGGCTTGCTCCATGTCGTTGAGCAGGTTGTCGGCCCGGCTGCGCAGATAACGATGGCCGATCATCGCAGGGATGGCGATCAGGATGCCGAAAGCGGTGTTGTACAGCGCAATGGAAATGCCGCGCGCCAACTGGGCGGGGTCGCCACCGGCGGGCGTGTACGACGCAAAAATCTCGATCATGCCCACGACGGTGCCGAACAAGCCGAGCAACGGAGCGATGACGGCAACCGTGCCGAGCGCGGAAATGTACCGGTTCAGATCGTGCGCGACGGCTCGGCCCACGTCTTCGACGGCAGAGCGCTGGACTTCGCGCGGTTGGTTCCGGTGGCGCAGGACTTCGGCCAGAATGCGTCCCATGGGCGAATGCTGTTCCAGCCGGGCCAGCGCTTCCGGGCTGTCTTGGCCGTTGCGCTGCATTTCCAGCACTTGCTCGGCCAGGCCTTTCGGCAAAATCAAATTGCGGCGCAGGGAGAGCAGCCGTTCGACGATCAGCGCCAGGCCCAGGATAGAGGTGATCAGCAGCGGCCAGATGGGCCAGCCGGCTTCGCGGAAAATGGACAGCAAAAGAAGGGCTCCGGGAGAGGGCTGCGGTAAAGGTCGCAGCCGATTTAAGCGCGCACTGTACCGGTCAGAAGGGGGCTATGGCAAGGCCGGGGCGAGAGCGGGGGATAACCGCCAATCTATCCACAGATTTTGTGGATAATTCTGTGCAAAACTGAGGCTAAACATGGATAAATGCTGGGTTTGCGCTGGATTGGGCCCGCAGTCGTTATTTTTGTGATATTAATTTATTCATATAAAACAATTACTTAGTACGAATTTGCTAGCGTTGCAGGCAGCGCTGCAAGATTTGCGTGCTTACGGTATCATCGCGGCCCACTTGGCGCGCCCTGTGGACAGCTATCTCTCTGGAAAGCCTTATGACAATTGAATTTCCCGTCACAAACGACGTATTTACGCGGGATATCCTCACAGTCGCCCAGTTGAACCAGGCTGTAGGCCAATTGTTGGAACGCAATGTCCCGCCGTTGTGGGTGCGCGGCGAGATTTCGAATTTCACCCAGGCGGCGTCAGGGCATTGGTACTTCACATTGAAGGACAGCCGGGCCGCTGTGCGGGCGGTCATGTTTCGCGGCCGCGCGTCAGCAGTCGGGTTCGTGCCCAGAGCCGGTGATCAGGTCGAAATCCGGGCTCGCGTCTCGCTGTACGAGCCCCGAGGGGACTACCAATTGCAAGCCGACGCCATGCGGCGCGCGGGCTTGGGCAATTTGTACGAGGCATTTCTGCGTCTGAAGACCCAGCTGGCCGCAGAGGGTTTGTTTGACGATAGCGTCAAGCGCAAGCCGGTCGCTCTGCCGCGCGCCATCGGCGTGGTTACCTCGTTGCATGCGGCGGCATTGCGGGATGTGCTGTCCGCTCTGGCCCGCCGTGCGCCGCAAGTGCCGGTCGTGATTTATCCCGCTCCGGTGCAGGGCGCTGATTCGGCAGCCAGACTGGCGGCCCAGGTGCAATTGGCAAATGCCCGCCAAGAGGTCGACACGCTGCTCCTGGTGCGTGGCGGCGGTAGTATCGAGGACCTATGGAGCTTTAACGACGAGGCCCTGGCCCGGCTGGTGGCAGCGAGCGCCATTCCTATCATTAGCGGGGTGGGGCACGAAACCGATTTTACGATCGTGGACTTTGTGGCGGACGTGCGGGCGCCGACGCCTACAGCGGCGGCGGAGCTGGCCTGCGTGCCGCGAGCGGACTTGCTGGCGCGTATTGGCCATGCCGTACAGCGTTTGACGCGAGGGCAGCAGCGCCGCCTCGACCAGGCAGCGCAGCGCCTGGATCGCGCCGCGGCACAATTGGTGTCGCCCGCGCGCCGCCTGGCGCATCAGGCCGAACGCCTGAACACGCTGCGCCATCGTTTGCATTCTGCGTGGCAGGGGCCTCATGGCCGCAGGACGGCGCGCTTGGGCATGTTGGTGCAGCGCTTGTCGCACGCCACCCCGGATACTGGCCGGGCGAGTGAGCGTGTAGCCGCGCTGGCCCGCCGTCTGCATCAAGCCCAGGAACGCCAATTGGCTACCCGCCAAGCTAGGACTGCTGCCGTCAGCGCGCATTTGCGTGCCCTGGATCCGCAACACACCTTGGCGCGAGGCTATGCCATCGTGCGGGATGCCGAGGGCCGGATTCTGCGTGACGCTGCGCCGTTGACCAAAGGCCAGGCGCTGAATCTGACGTTCGCGCGAGGCGGGGCACAGGTGCAAGTGCTGGATACGCAGGGCACATGATGTCACGGCCGCGGCGAACGCGGTGCAGATTGCTTAAGACTGATTCTCCTTTCGCGTAACCCCGCGCTGCACTGGGTTAACCCAGAGTGCAGGCCAAAGAGCCGATACAATCTATTTGCTTGATCGTGCAATCAACCAAGAAGGAACTCACATGGCATTTACGCTTCCTCCCCTGCCTTATGCGCTGGACGCCCTGGCGCCGCATATCTCCAAAGAAACCCTCGAGTTTCACTACGGCAAGCACCATCAGACCTACGTCACGAACCTGAACAACCTGGTTCCGGGCACCGAGTTTGAAAACGCGTCGCTCGAAGACGTCGTCAAAAAGTCCTCCGGTGGCGTATTCAACAATGCCGCACAAATCTGGAACCACACGTTCTACTGGAACAGCCTGGCTCCCAACGCTGGCGGCGCACCCTCGGGCGCACTGGCCGACGCCATCAACGCCAAGTGGGGCAGCTTTGACGCTTTCAAAGAAGCCTTCAACAAATCGGCTGCCGGCAACTTCGGTTCGGGCTGGACCTGGCTCGTCAAAAAGACCGACGGCTCGCTGGATATCGTCAATACCAGCAACGCTGCTACCCCGCTGACCACCGCAGACAAGCCTCTGCTGACCTGTGATGTGTGGGAACACGCCTACTACATCGACTACCGCAATGCCCGTCCCAAGTACCTGGAGAACTTCTGGGCACTGGTGAACTGGGACTTCGCTGCGAAAAACTTCGCCTGAGTCGTATCCGGTTTCGATGAAAACGCCCAGCCTAGGCTGGGCGTTTTTGTTGAGTCGTATCACTGCGTTGGCGCCAATCCGGCCTCGATCGAAAAGGCGCGCAGTGTTTTTCTTGGGCCATATTTCGCGCACACCGTCCGTTGTTTTGTGTCGATTCTGGCAAAATGCCGCGATGTCCACGACCTCACCTCCTCGCAGCCTGTTCTCGCGCCTGTCTCTACTCGCCCGTCGTAAATTGCGGCAGTTCAGCCGTCTCTCGCGCAAGAGCCTGCAGCTCAGTTTGCTATTGGGCGGCGCTGCCTTGGTGGCTCTCGTGTCGCTGGGGTTTGCGTGGTTGGCCGATCTGGCACTGGAATGGAACCATGCCTGGACCTCGCGTGCGGGTTGGCTGGCGTTCGTCGTGCTGCCCGTGGCCTTTGCGGTCTTGCGCTGGATGACGATGCGTTGGGCGCCCAACGCCGCAGGCAGCGGGATCCCGCAAGTCATCGGCTCGTTGTCGTTGCCGCCCGGCGCTGCACAAAGCAGCCTGGTTTCGATGCGGCAAACGCTGTTGAAAATTCCATTGACCTTTCTGGGACTGGCTGCCGGCGCTTCCGCCGGACGCGAAGGCCCGTCCGTGCAGGTGGGCGCGGCAGTCATGCTGGCCTGGGGAAACTTTTGGCGCAGCAAAGGAGTGCCGTTACGCGGCTTTCATGCGAATGAGCTGATCGCGGCCGGTGCGGCCGGAGGCTTGGCTGCCGCCTTTAATGCGCCACTGGCCGGCGTCATTTTTGCGATCGAGGAGTTGGGGCGCGGCACCATCCTGCGTTGGCAGCGTCTGGTATTGATCGGCGTGCTGGCCTCCGGGTTTCTGGTCGTCGCCGTCATTGGAAACAACCCGTATTTCGGTACCTTTGGCGGCCAGGCGCTGCCTAACTACATGGTGCTGTGGGTCTTGCTGTGTGGTTTGGCTAATGGCGTACTGGGCGGTCTGTTCAGCTGGTTGCTGAGCAAAGGGGTCTCAGGGGTTGCCCCCATGAATTGGCGTGGCTGGATCCGGCGCCATCCTGTTTATACGGCCGCTGCCATGGGATTGATTCTGGCGTGTCTGGGCGTATTGAGCGGTCAGACTGTCTATGGCACGGGATACGGCGTGGCCAACGGCCTGCTTTCAGGCGAGGCCGAGGGGCCGGCTGCCTTTGGCCTGGCCAAGCTCGGAGCGACGGTGGCGTCATACTGGGCAGGAATCCCGGGCGGCATTTTCACTCCAGCGCTAACCACAGGGGCGGGCATCGGCCAGCATATCTGGGAATTGACAGGCGGTGAAATTGACCGCCGCGTGCTGGTGTTGATTTCCATGGCGGCGTTCCTGGCGGCAGCAACGCAGTCTCCGTTGACGGCGAGTGTCATTGTGATGGAAATGACGGGCAGCCAGCCGATGCTGTTCTGGTTATTAGTGGGCTCGCTGTCGGCGTCGGTGATCGCGCGGCAGTTTTGTCCGCAGCCGTTTTATCATTTTGCTGCGGGACGGTATCGCCGCCAGGCTCAGGTCGAGGCCGGTCGCACCGCGACATAGCGGACCGTCGTAAAGTACGTGTCCATGCACTGGACTGCGTCCAAAGAATGGACGCTCTGGCATGGCACTGCGCCGGTGCATGGTCGAGTGGCGTAAGATCGCATGCTATCTTTTTTGTCATTCACTTTTCTTACGAGCTTCGATCCATGACCGTGCACGCTTATATTTGTGATGCCATCCGTACTCCTTTTGGCCGTTACGGCGGCGCTCTGGCGCCCGTGCGCGCCGACGATCTGGCGGCTGTGCCTATCAAGGCCCTGATGGCGCGCAATCCGGGCGTGAACTGGGAAGAGTTGACCGATGTGATCTACGGCTGCGCCAACCAAGCCGGCGAAGACAACCGTAACGTCGCCCGCATGGCGGCATTGCTGGCCGGATTGCCGGTCGATGTGCCCGGCGGTACGGTCAACCGTCTGTGCGGCTCGGGCCTGGACGCCGTGGGTACGGCCGCTCGCGCCATTCGCGCCGGCGAGGCCGGCTTGATGTTGGCCGGCGGTGTCGAAAGCATGAGCCGTGCGCCATTCGTCATGGGCAAGGCCGAGAGCGCATTTTCGCGCAGCGCCGCGATTTACGACACGACCATCGGCTGGCGCTTTGTCAACAAACTGATGAAGGCGCAATACGGCGTGGACTCCATGCCGGAAACCGCGGAAAACGTGGCGGATGATTTCAAGATCAGCCGCGAGGACCAGGACAAATTCGCGCTGGCCAGCCAGTCCAAAACGGCTCGTGCTCAGAAAGAAGGCTATTTCGACGCTGAAATCACTCCGGTGTCGATTGCTCAGAAAAAGGGCGATCCCATCGTCGTGACGACAGACGAGCATCCGCGCGAAACCAGTCTGGAAGCCCTGGGCCGCCTCAAAGGCGTAGTCCGCGAAGGCGGCTCGGTGACCGCCGGCAATGCGTCGGGCGTGAATGACGGTTCGGCCGCGCTCTTGCTCGCTGATGAGGCCAGCGCAGCGCGTCATGGCCTGACGCCGCGTGCGCGCGTCGTGGGCATGGCTACCGCTGGCGTGGCTCCGCGCATCATGGGCATGGGCCCTGCACCGGCCACGCGCAAAGTCTTGGCCCTCACTGGCCTGACCTTGGATCAGATCGATGTCATCGAGCTCACCGAAGCCTTTGCCGCGCAGGGCTTGGCTGTTCTGCGTGATCTGGGCCTCGCCGACGACGATGCGCGCGTGAATCCGAATGGCGGCGCGATCGCGCTGGGCCATCCGCTGGGTGCCAGTGGCGCGCGTCTGGCGACGACTGCCGTCAATCAATTGCACCGCACCGGCGGCCGCTATGCGCTGTGCACGATGTGCATCGGCGTGGGCCAGGGCATCGCCGTCGTGCTCGAGCGCGTGTAATACCGAGGCAGAGGCGGCGTTTCGGCGTCGCCTGTCCAAACAAAAAAGCCGGTTTTACCGGCTTTTTTTGTTAGATGACTCCAATCAACGGCTGGCGGCATTTGCCGCATCGCGCATTCCGGAGACGTTTCAAACGCGTTTACCGCGCGTCTACTGGGAAATGCCTCCCAGCCGCTGGCCCGCTGCCACGCCACGGGTCTCAAACCAGCCTTGCGCCATTTCCAGCGCGTAGCGCACCGGCCGTTCCGAACAATGTGGATCATCGGTCTGTGGCGCCATATCGGCCATATTGACGATCGTGCCGTCATCGGCGATGAATGCGATGGACAAGGGCACCAGCGTATTGCGCATCCAGAAACACTGCAGCTCGGGTTCTTCGAACACGAAGAGCATGCCGTTATTGTCGGGCAGGCTTTTGCGTAGCATCAAGCCGACGCGCCGGGTTTCGTCGGTATTGGCGACTTCGGCCCGGATCACGTGAATTCCCGCGGTCAATTCGGTGACGGGCAACCCGGTTTGCGGACCGGCAGGTGTTTGCGCTGCCGCCGCAATGCTCGCCGTGGTCAGGAGTGCACTTATCGCCAGCGTGGTCGCCGTACGGGCGCTCCGCAGCGGCAAGTGAAAGGAGTACTGCCCAGTGGCCAAACGGGAGAGGGCGCGCGCAAACCACGTGAAACGATGAATCGACATGAGACCGGAAAACAGCAAAAAATAACAAGGCGGGGCATGGTGCCCCGCCTGGGTAATGGCGCCGCCTTCTAGAACAATCCTGCCGTAGGTCCGGTTTGTCTATCGTTCGGCGCGATAATGATACTGGGCGTCAGGCCGCCGTAATATTCAGCGCCTGTTTGCCTTTAGGTCCCTGAATAATTTCGAATGCCACTTTCTGGCCTTCTTTCAGGGTTTTGAACCCGTTCATCTGGATCGACGAAAAATGTGCGAACAGATCTTCACCGCCATCGTCAGGCGTAATGAAGCCAAAACCTTTCGCGTCGTTGAACCATTTGACGGTGCCCGTCGATTTGGGATTGTCCCCTTGGACGGCGGTTGCGGTCGTATCAGACATGCGGACTGCCTCATTTGAATCGTATATTTGACAGAGAACCCTTGGCCGAAGCCATTGCCTCCCGGCTTCCGACGGCGCTTGTTGACACAAGATAGCCCCCGAATGCGTGGATAATGCTCTGCTTTTCTTTAAACCGTCAAGTGTGGAAATTACGCATCTGTACGTGTAATTTTAAGTAATACGCGGCGTTGCCGCCCATTGTTTCAATACAATTCCGCCTTATGAGTTCGACCTTTGATACACAGCATGACCTCGTCGTGGAGAAACAGACGGCGCGTACCGCGCCGCCGCCCATGTACCAGGTAGTGTTGCTCAATGATGATTACACGCCCATGGAGTTCGTGGTGAAGGTCCTGCAAAAGTTCTTCGGCAAGAATCAAGAAGATGCTACCCGGATCATGCTGCAGGTGCACCATGAGGGTCGCGGCGTCTGTGGTGTTTATCCACGAGACGTGGCGGCCACGCGTATTTCCCAGGTCGCGCAGTATGCGCGCGAGCGCCAGCATCCGCTGCAGTGCGTGATGGAGCCTGTGTAGCAGCGCATAAAGCACAGCCATCGCAACGGGCGGGTGTAGACAAAACGGCACATGCAGGACTTCGGGACTGCGACGGGAGATAGCAAATTCAGGCCAGACGGGGCGCCTGCACGTAGTAGTGATCTGGTAATTGGCGTATAGTCGCGGCGCGCCGGTGCGTGCCGGGCGAGGAATCGTGGGCGTCTGGTGCCCTAACATGTTGTACAGAGGCAAAGCCATGGGTAAAAAGAGTGGCGTGATCGGAGTCGTGGCGCTGGTGGTTGCCATCGCTGTGGGTATCGGGGTATGGCAATGGCGCAGTGATGCGCCGCCGAGTGCGGATCCTCCCGCGGCGCCAGCGGCGGCGCAAGCCGATGCGGCGAGCGGCACTGCCCAAACGGCAAGTCCTTCGGCATCAACACCACAGACCTCGGGCAGCTCTACCGCCACCATTGGCCAGAACGATCCCTTTGCCATGCTGGATTGCAAGCCGCGCCAGTTCCGCGATTCCATGGCATTGGCCGTCACCTTTACCCAGCCGGTGGGCCGCGAGACAGACCTGACGCGCTATTTCAGCGTCATCGACACCGGCGAAGCCAAGCCTGCCGAGAACGGCGAGCAATCGACCTCCGGACAAACCGCCACTGCGGTGCCGCCGGGCCAGGCTGCACCGGCAGGCAAGACCGTCGAGGGAGCATGGGCGGTCGGCGACAATCCGCGCATCGTCTATTTCCCCTATGTGCAACCGCAGCGAGCTTACGCCATCCGCGTGCGCTCCGATTTCCCGGCTGCCCAAAAAGGCACCACCCTGGGCGACGAGCGCCAGTGCAGCGTGCAAACTGAAGCCATGCCGCCGTCGTTTTACTTTGCCAGCCGCGGCGTCGTGCTGCCGGCAGGACAGAATGGCGGCTTGCCCGTGGCGACCGTCAATATGCCCGAGGTCGATGTGCAGTTTCTGCGCGTCTCGCCCGAGCACATGCCTGAGTTTTTCGATGATGTCCTGGGTCTGAGCGCCTCCAGCGATGAGGATGACGAGGATGAGTGGCGTTATTCGGACAACCGCAGCCTGAAGGGCCTGGTCAGCAACTGGGACCTGGACCGCCTGCATAGCCTGACCACCAGCGTCTATCAGGGCCGTTTCGTCACCGACGACAAGCCCAATCGTCGTCACGTGACCTTCCTGCCGGTGGAAAACATCCAGGAATTGCGTCAGCCCGGCATCTACGTGGCGATCATGAGCGAACCCGGCCGGTTCCGCTATGAATACCAGGTGACCTATTTCTACATCAGCGACATGGGCTTGCACGTGCGTCGTTATACCGATCGCACCGAGGCCTATACCATTTCGCTGAAGACGGGTCAGCCTATTGCCGATGCCGAGGTCGAATTGGTTGACGGCTCGGGCAAAGTCCTGGCAAAGGCTGCGTCCGACAAGGGCGGCCACGTCCGTTTTGACGGCGATTCGTCGCGTGCGCGCTTGATCCGCGCTCTGCGCGGCAGCGAATTGACCATGTTGTCCCTGGGCGAGCCTGCGCTGGATTTGTCCGAATACGACATCGGTGGTCATACCTCGCGTCCGAACAACCTGTTCGTGTATTCCGGCCGCAATCTCTACCGCCCCGGCGAAACGTTCCACGTATCCGTGTTGCCGCGTGATCTCGACGGCCGGCCTCTGAAGGCCGCGCCCTTGACGGCCGTCCTGAAACGCCCCGACGGCAGGGTAGTGCGCAGCGAACTCTGGCAACCGAATAGCAAAGTCGCGAACTATATCGAACACGCGATCACTCTGCCGGTTGATGCCCAGACCGGTAAATGGCTGCTCGAACTGCGTGTCGACCCAGCGGCCAAGGTGCCTGATGCCGCGTGGTGGTTCCAGACCGAGGAATTCCTGCCCGAACGCATGAAGCTGCATCTGGACTCCAAGCAACCCGTGCTGTCGCCGGGAGAGGCCTGGACCGTAGATGTGCAGGGCGATTACCTCTATGGCGCGCCAGCCGCCGGCAACCGCCTGCTGTCGAGCTTCCAGGTCAAGCGTAACCGCTATGCTCTGGCGCAACAGTGGCCTGGTTTTATCTTTGGCGACGTGGCCGACGACGCGCTGCGTCACTACGAGGAAATGCCCGAAACCACATTGGACGACAGCGGATCCACGCAACTGACGATCGATCCGCAGTCTGCCGGCAAGGCGAAATCGCCGCTGAGCGTACGCTTGTCCGCCAGCCTGTTGGAATCCGGCGGCCGCCCGGTTGTGCGCTCGATCGAGCGCAGCGTCTGGCCTGCCGACAAACTGATCGCCGTGCGTCCCTTGTTCAACAACGACGTGACCCGTGAAGGCTCGCCTGCGAGCTTCGAGGTGGTGCGCGTCAACGCCTCGGGCGAGGTAGTACCGCTGCCGGAAGCCCAGGTGCGTCTGTTCCGCGAAAACCGCAACTACTATTGGCGTTATGACGACCAGCGCGGCTGGAACAGCGGCTATACCGATACCGAAGACCTCGAAGACTCGCGCACGATCGCGTTGCCCAATCGCACCGCGCTGACCCTGCCGGTCAGTTGGGGCCGCTATCGTCTGGAAATCACCGATCCGGAAACCGGCGAGGTGATGCGCTACCGTTTCTACGCAGGCTGGGATGCGCAGGACGCCGATTCGGTAGGCAACCGTCCCGATCGCGTCCAGATGAAACTCGAAGGCGTACCTGCACGCCCGGGCGACAAGGTCAAACTGACCGTGACGCCGCCGCACGACGGCCAGGCGCTGGTCACCGTCGAAGGCGATCGCATGCTGTGGTCGAACTGGGTCGACGTCAAGGCGACCGGGACCGAGGTCAGCATCCCCATCGACGAATCGTGGAAACGTCACGATCTCTACGTCTCTGCCGTGGTGTTCCGCCCGGGCAGCGCCGGTGATCGCGTGACGCCTGCGCGTGCTGTCGGCCTCGCTTTCCTGCCTATCGCCAGCGACGATCGCAAGCTGAACGTCACCTTGACGGCACCCGCGAAGGTCGAGCCTGAAAAACGGACCACGGTACGTGTGAAGGTCGACGGCGCGAAAGGGCAGACCGCCCACGTCACGCTGTCTGCGGTGGATGTCGGCATCCTGAATATCAATCAGTACGCGACGCCGGACCCGATGGATTTCTTCTTTGGCAAACACCGTTATGACGCCGAATTGCGCGACATGTACGGCAAGCTGATCGAGAAAATGGACGGCACCC
>Ga0164243_10004826_pt1 | contig 20896 bp, 24 predicted proteins | sample OricompcompostOP_FD_108781 | JGI IMG/M metagenome (GOLD analysis project Ga0164243, IMG submission 108781) | Organic Plus compost microbial communities from Emeryville, California, USA - Original compost - Organic plus compost (OP) | ecosystem: Engineered > Solid waste > Mixed feedstock >...
CACCGCCCATTGCGCTTCGCGCCCTGCCGCACCGACGCGAGTGCTCACGCCGAAGCCGCGCGAAATGAAGTTCTCATCCAGAACGGAGAAGCCGGGCGTCAGGGTGGGGATCCGCAATGTCGCTTTCACCGCCGCGGGACCCGGGTCGAAGCTGACCGCCGCTTCGATGTTCCACACGCGGCGCTGCTCGGCCGGCCGCAATGGATAATCGAGCACGCGCGCCTTATAGACGAATAGCGACAGGCTGATCGCGGTCAGCACCGCGGCAAGGAAGTAGAGGTGGCGATTTTTCATTGTGCGATCAGAAGATGGCCGCGTGTCCTGCGCCGCACGTCTTCCGACCTTGAACCAGCGATCTCGAGCGCGAATCCAACGGCGGTCAAGCCTAACGGGTTTGGTGGGAGCGAGGGAAGCGCGGCGCTGCCGCAAGCTGCGGCACTTCGCCGGCGATTCCCATGGCACGCCCGATCAAGGCGCGCTTCGCAACCCGATTGCCATTGACGAGGCCCAACCCGGTGCGCCGCAGCCAGCCGAGCGCGTCGTTCGAATTGCTGAAGAGACGATTCAGGCCGTCGATGAGGCCGAGCGCGAGCACGTTTTCGCTCTTGCGCCAGCGCTCGTAACGGCGCAGGACGCGCAGCTCGCTCAAGGACGCCGCATCGCCGCTCGCGGCAAGCTCGTTCGACAATGTCTCGACGAGCGCCGCGCAATCCAGAAAGCCGAGGTTCACCCCCTGCCCTGCCAACGGATGAACCGCGTGCGCCGCATCCCCGATCAGCACGAATCGCGGCCGGCAGTACTGCTTCGCGTGCGCGAGCGCCAGCGGGAAGCTAGCGCGCGGGCCGTCGATCGTCACAGACCCCAATACCTGGTCGAGCGCCGCCGCCATCTCGATGCCGGCCGCGGCCGCATCGCCGTTCACGAGTGCTTGCGCGTGCTCGGGCTTCGTCGTCCAGACGATCGAGCTGCGGCCGTCGGCGAGCGGCAGAAAGGCGATCGGCCCCTGCGGCTGAAAACGCTGCCACGCGGTCTGGCGATGCGGATGCTCCGTTCGCACATGAGTCACGAAGGCGTGCTGCTCGTAGCTGAAGCCGCGGCTTTCGATCCCCGCGAGCTTGCGGCTCGCGGAGCTTGCGCCATCGGCGCCGACGATCAGCGAAGCCGTCACTCGCCGGCCGTCACCGAGCAGCGCCGTCGCCATCTCGTCCTGAAACTCGAGGCCCGCGAGGGTCGCGCGCAACAACGTGACGCCGTTCGTGAATGCCGGGCTCGTGTAGATCGACCATTGCAGGCGCCGGTTCTCGACGATGTGGCCGAGGTTCGGCTCGCTCGTTTCGCTCGCGGAGAAATGGATGGAGCCCGGGCCGAAGGCCTTGCCGCCGGCGTCCCAGACGACCATTTCCGAATACGGCGAGCGATACGCGGAGGGAATCAGCGGCCACGCGCCGAACGATTCGAGAATGTGCTGCGAGGCGCGCGATACCGCAGACACGCGCAGATCGATGTCGGAGTCGGGCGGAGGTTGCGTCGGAGGGCTGGCATCGAGCAGCGCGATGCGCAGGCGGGCGAGCTCGCGGTCATGCGCCGCGGCAGCGGCGAGACACGCACCGACCATGCCGCCGCCGATGATCAGAAGATCGAAATCGCTGCGTGAGATCGCGCGGCTCATGCATTCACCGGTTCGAATCGATCGCATTCACGAGAGGCGCCCCGCGGGCGAGCCGAGGAATACGGCCCGCCGCGCCGAGCGACAGCTGCGACATGGCCGCCTTCGCCGGCGGGAGCAGATCGAACGCGAGCAAGCCGAGATCGCGCAACAGCTTCACGGGCGCGAATGGCTGCGTGAAGACCCGCACGAGGCCGTCGGTGAAGCGGACGATTTCGCTGCGATCCGCCTCTCGCCATGCGCAATAGCGTTGCAGCAGCAGACCATCACCGGCGTCGAAGGGCGCGCCGGGCGCACGCGCATCGGCCAATACCTCGGCCAGGCTCGCGACGTCGCGCAGACCGAGGTTGAACCCTTGGCCCGCGATCGGATGCAGCGCCTGGGCGGCATTCCCGACGACGGCAAGGCGCTCCGCGCTGTGCGCCTCGGAGCGCGTGAGCGACAACGGATACGTTTGCCGCTTGCCGACGCGGGTCAGGCGTCCGAGCCGGAAACCGAAGTCCTTCTGAAGACGGGCGAGGAAATCGGCATCGCTGAGCGCGAGCACCTCGTCGGCGACGCGCGGCGCCAATGTCCAGATCACGCCGCAACGGCCGTCGGTCATCGGCAGGAGCGCAATCGGCCCCGTCGACGTGAACCGCTCGTACGCGACGTAGTCGTGAAAGCGTTGCGTGACGACGTTCGTCACGATGGCCGTCTGGTCGTATTCCCACGTCGCGGCGCCGATGCCGACCGATTCGCGCGCGATGGAGCGCGCGCCATCCGCCGCGACGACGAGCTGGGCCTCGACCGCGAACGTCTCGCCGCCGCGCTCGCAGGTCACGATGCGGCGGTGGTCGGCGAGCTCGACGCTCGTCACACGCGCTGGAGCGATGATCTGAACGTTCGATGCCTGAAGGCGCTGCCACAAGGCCGCGCCGATCGCGCGATTCACGACGACATGGCCGAGCTGCTCCAGCCCCTGCTGCTCGGCCTCGATCCGCGCGAACCCGAAGCGGCCCTTGTCCGAGATGTGAATACGGCGGATCGGCGTCGCCTCACGCTCTAGCAACGGCCACACGCCCAAGCCCTGGAACACGCGGCGGCTGCCGTTCGACAGGGCCGTCGTGCGCTCATCGAAGCTCGGCTGATCAATGGCGCCGAACGGATGCGATTCGATCAGCACCACCTCGAGGTCGAGCTGCGCGAGCGCGACCGCGAGTGTGGCGCCGACCAGACCGCCGCCGCAGATCGCGACGTGCTTGGCGGCGCCCGAAGACTTGGCAGGGAGCGTCATGGACGAGATCAACTGGCGTGCATGAGTTTTTCGATCTGGTCGGGCGTCTTCGCGAGGCCCGAAGTCAGCACCTCGTTGCCGTCGCGCGTGACCGCAACGTCGTCCTCGATGCGAATGCCGATGTTCCACCAGCGCTTCGGCACGCCCTTTGCGCCTGCGGGAATGTAGATGCCGGGCTCGACGGTGAGCACCATGCCCGGCTCGAGCACGCGCCATTGCTCGCCGACCTTGTAGTCGCCGACGTCGTGGACATCCATCCCGAGCCAGTGACCGGTGCGATGCATGAAGAACCTGCGATACGCGCCTTCCTTGATCAGGGCGGGCACCTTGCCTTTCAGCAGCCCGAGCTTCACGAGCCCCTGCGTGATCGTCCGCACAGCGGCATCGTGGGGCTCGTTCCAGTGATTGCCGGGGACGGTCTTTTCGATCGCCGCGTATTGGGCTTCGAGCACGACCTCGTAAACGGCGCGCTGCTCGGGCGTGAACCGCCCGCTGACCGGGAACGTGCGCGTGATGTCCGACGCATAGAGCTCGTATTCGCAGCCGGCGTCGATCAACAGCAGATCGCCCTCGTTCAATTCCTCGGAATTCTCGTGATAGTGCAGGATGCAGGCGTTCGCGCCGCCGCCGACGATCGGGTGATAGGAGATATCGGCGTTGTTGCGGCGAAACTCGTGCACGAGCTCGGCCATGACTTCGAATTCCATGCGGCCGGGGCGCGTAAAGCGCATCGCGCGCTGGTGTGCCGCGACGGCGATCTGCGCGGAACGGCGCATCGCGTCCAGTTCGGGCCGCGATTTGTACAGCCTCATGTCGTGAAGGAAGTGATCGAGCGCAACGAACTCCTGCGGCGGCTGCACGCCGGTGCGCGCCTGCGCCTTGAGGCCGTTCACCCAGCCGATGACGCGCTGATCGAACTCCGGATGCAGGCCCATCGTGTAGTACACGCGGGTGCAGTGCTCCATGAGGCCGGGAAGGATGTCGTCGATATCGCCGATCGGAAATGCATCGTCCGCGCCATAGTCGCGGGTTGCGCCTTCAGGGCCGGCGCGCCGGCCGTCCCAGGTTTCACGCGCGGGATCGCGATCACGGACGAACAGCACGTATTCGCCATGCGGGCGCCCGGGGATCAGAACCGCGACGGCTTCGGGCTCGGCGAATCCCGTCAGGTAATAAAAATCGCTGTCGGGGCGATAGTGATAGAGGACGTCGCTGTTGCGAGACTTCTCGGGCGCCGCGGGCAGGATGACGATGCCCCCCTTGCCCATCATCTTCATCAACTGCTTGCGGCGGCGGGCGAACTCGTCTCTACGCATCGTGGGTTTGGTGAGCGGCATGAGATTCAGTGGACGCGATCGCTCGGATCGTCGTCGTCCGTGTCTTGCGGGGGCTCGTGTTCTTCAGCATTGCGCACCGGGGCCAGCTCATCGTGAATGAGCTGCACGCCGACGCGCAGATATTCGACCAGCTCGGCGTAGGAAGCTTCTTCGTCTTCGCCGGCGGCGCCGACATCGACGGTCGCTCTCGCGATGTGACTCAAGTCTTTCAGGATTTCGTCGACCTGCCCCTTGAGATCGTCGGCGCGCACGGGTTTACCCGTACCAAAACCGTATAAGAAGCCCTGACACCATTGCGCGAGCGCAAGGGCGCGCTGTTCCAGCGGCTCCTCGTCGTCGGGCAGCAACGGCTCGAATTCCATCTCATCGCCGCGTAACGCGCGCACGGTGTCCGCGAACAACAGGCGCAATGGCGCATCGGAGGCCGGCAGCTCAACGTCGTGATCGTCCGGATCGATCGCGACGAGCTCATCGAGCCAGCGCTCGACGGTGTAATCGGGCGTCGTGCACAGAGCACCGCACAAACATCCATGGCTCTCGGCGGCGGCGACTTGCGAGCCTGCGCTTTGAAGCACGCTCGCAATCTCACGAAAGGTCACTTGCAGCATCGGCTTATGTTAGCACTCGGGCTTCCTGCCGGTTTGACCGCCTCCTCATGCCCACCCATAATCGCCCGCGTCTTCTTTCCCGCCGCCTTCGGCAGCATTTCAAGGCGTTTTCACGAGCTCGGGGCCTCTCATGACGCAAGCGACAGCGACTGGTACCGATCAGGAACTCAAGTTGTTCGAAACCCGCATCGAGGAGCTGGTGACGCTCACGATGCAGCTGCGCGAAGAGAATCGAGCCTTGCGACAGCGCCTGGACGGCCTCATGTCGGAACGCGCAACGCTGCTCCAGAAGAACGAGCAGGTCCGGGCGCGCGTCGAGGCGATGATCGGGCGGCTCAAAGCAATGGAGCACGGCGCATGAGCGATCGCATGGTTCGAGTCAGCGTTCGGATCCTGGAGAAGGAATATCAGGTTGCATGTCTGCCGGAGGAGCGCTCGGAGCTGCTCGACTCGGCCGAGTTCTTGAATGCGAAAATGCGGGAGATCCGCGACGGCGGCAACATCGTCGGCCTCGATCGCATCGCCGTCATGGCGGCGCTCAATCTCTCGCACGAGCTCCTCAAGCTGCGCACGCGCGGCGATGCAGCGCAAGGCGACGTCGGACGCCGCGTTCGTCAGATGCGTGAGCGCGTCGAGTCGGCGCTCGCGAAGGGCCAGCAGCTCGACTTGTGACCAAGTGGCGACGCGCGTGAGACAAACGCGCAATCGCTCGAGACTGTGAACGGGCCGAAACTTTCAAGCGCGCCCGCCGTTATCATCTCGAAGTCAACGATGAGTTCATCCGACTAGACGCGATCGCCGAATCCGTGCAGATTGCACACTAGTGGAACGAGCCGGATCGACACCGGTTCGCATGATCAAGTATGGCGCCGCCTGCGGTGTTCGACATGTGTCGGGTTACCTCTCGACCCTAATGTAAACACCCTCGGGATTCGGTCTCGCGGCAGCATTGTGCAAGCCTGTCTTCGGATGGGAAGCCTTAGCTGACGCGGCTGCGTCCCACCTATTGCTCCGTGTCGAGAGCAATGGCTCATGACGGCACAGGCGGGTGGCGCCTCCCTTCTCAAGGCCCTTATCTCGGGGCCGTTCGCCCGCGGCGGTTCGATCATTTGCATGGCCCGGGCGAGTTGCGGAAGACTTCCGCGCGTGAACGCCAACGCCCGCCGCCGCCCCCGATGACTCGCGATCATCTCCGACGCGAGATGCGCAAGCTCCGTCGCTCGATCACGCCGAAGGAACGCAGCTCGGCGGCGCGGCGCTTTGCGATCGTTGCCGATCGCGCACACCTCCTACGCCCCGGTGCTCGCATTGCGCTGTACCACGCTTACGGCCATGAAGCGGACGTCGGGCCGTTGACGCGCCGTGCATGGCGCCGCGGCTGCCAGGTTTTTCTACCCGTCATCACCCACGCGCGCGCCGCGCGCATGGAGTTCTTTCGGTTTACGCCTAGCACGGCGCTGCGCACGAACGAGCTCGGCATTGCCGAGCCCGATCCGGCTCGCGCCCGGCGCATCGCGGCTCGACATCTCGACATCATCTTCATGCCGCTGGTCGCCTTCGATGACGCGGGCTGGCGACTCGGCAGCGGCGCCGGCTTTTACGACCGCTGCGTGCGCCACTTGCGCGCATCGCGCCGCTGGCGTCGGCCGAAACTGATCGGCGTCGCGTATGCGCAGCAACGAATCGAAAGACTGGCACCGAGCGCATGGGACGTGCCCATGGATGCCGTGATCACCCAAGGCGGCTTGCGACGTTTTCAACCCCACCTGCTAGGAACAGCGCCATGAACTATTGGCTCATGAAGTCCGAACCCGACGTATTCGGCATCGATCACCTCGCCAAGGCGAAGAACCAGACGAGCGCCTGGGACGGGGTACGCAACTTCCAGGCCCGCAATTACCTCAAGAACGACATGAAGGTCGGCGACCTCGCGTTCTTCTATCACTCGAGCTGCGAAGTGCCGGGAATCGCCGGCGTGATGAAGGTCGTGCGCGAGGGATATCCCGATAAAACCGCGTTCGATCCCAAGAACGATCACTACGACGCGCAGAGCAACCCCGACAAGCCGCGCTGGTATGTCGTCGATGTGAAGCTCGAGAAGAAATTCGACCGCATCGTCTCGCTCGAGGAGCTGCGCTCGCATGCGAGCGGCAAGCTGAAAGACATGATCGTGCTCAAGCGCGGCAATCGACTGTCGATCACGCCGGTGACGAAGGGCGAATGGGACTTCATCACGTCACTCGTATGAGTTGCGTGGTGCGTACGAACGCATGCGCGTTGAGAACTCCAACAACAAATTCGTATGCACCACTTGCTTGGTGTTTTTAGTTTATGTATATACTGCGCCCGGACTAACTCGACATGGAGATAAATGACTATGGCAACTAAAGCAAAGAAATCAGCAAAGAAGAAAGGCGGCAAGAAGAAGGCTGCCAAGAAGAAGTAAATTCTCTTCTTGTTGATGCTGATGAAGACTGTGCCCGCGAAAGCGGGCACAGTCGTTTCCGGGCCTGGAAAAATAGGCGTTTGCTACTTACCCATCCCAGCGAGAGTTCCCATGAGCGCAGATCGCAAGAAGCAGTTGGCCGCCGAAGCCGCACTCGCCTACGTCTACGAGGATTCCGTCGTCGGCGTCGGCACCGGCTCGACGGTCAATCACTTCATCGACGCATTGGCCGCGCGCAAGTTGCGCATTCGGGGTGCGGTTTCGAGCTCCGAGGCCTCCACCGCTCGCTTGCGAGGACACGGCATCGAGGTCATGGACCTCAACGCGACGGGGGATCTCGATCTCTACGTCGATGGCGCCGATGAGTCCGACCCGCACCTGCATCTGATCAAGGGCGGCGGCGCGGCATTGACCCGCGAGAAGATCGTCGCTGCGGCATCGCGGCGCTTCGTGTGCATCGCCGATGACTCGAAGCTGGTCGACGTGCTCGGCCGCTTCCCGCTGCCGGTCGAAGTCATTCCGATGGCGCGCTCCTATGTCGCTCGCCAGCTGCTCGCGCTCGGCGGGCATCCGGTGTGGCGCGAACGCGTCGTTACCGATAACGGCAATCACATCATCGACGTGCACAACCTGCGCATCGTCGATCCGCGGGCGCTGGAAACGACGATCAATCAGATCGCCGGCGTCGTCACGGTCGGCCTGTTTGCGCATCGCCCCGCGGACGTATTGATTCTCGGGACCGATTCGGGCGTGAAAACCCTACCCTGACGCACGCTGCATCGTTGTTCGAGCAAGGGGCCCCGCATGGGGCCCTTGTCGTTTTTGGGGCCACGTAAAGAGGCAGCATCATGTCGAACGAATCCTCCGCATCATCCTTCGACCGCGACGTCCGCTATCCGCCCTCGCCATCGCCCATCGCGATTCGATTGGACGTGCCCTACTCCAGTGATCCCGCCGATGGGCGCCTCATTGATATGTACTCACCCGTCGATCGCGCAGAGCGCAGGCCGGCGATCATCATCGGCAGCGGCTACCCTGCCGCAGGCTTGAGGCAACACTTCGGACGCTCATCTCGGAAGTTCACCGCGACGATCTCCTGGGCGAAGCTGCTCGCGGCGCAAGGCATGAGCACCATCGTCTATGACGCGGTCGATCCCGCTGCCGACTTGGAGCGGCTGATTCGTTTTCTGCGAAGCGAAGGTGGATCGCTCGGCATCGATGCGAGACGCCTTGGGGTGTTCGCGAGCTCCGGCAACGTACCCGCGGCTCTTGCCGCGATCGCGACCTGCGATGTGCAGTGCGCCGTTCTTCTCTATGGCTTCATGTTGGATGAACCCGGCGAGACGTCCGTTGCTGCGGCATCACGGCAGTTCGGGTTCGCGAATCCGAACGCCGGGCTCGTGATCGATGCCCTTCCGCGAACGACGCATCTGCTGCTGGTGCGCGCTGGACGAGATGCGTTCGCCGGGCTCAACGCGGCATTCGATCGTTTCGTTGCGGGAGCTCTGCGCAGCAACTTGCCCATCACCGTGATCAATCATGCGAACGCAGCGCACGGATTCGACTTGAGCGACGACAGTCGCGAGACGCAGCAGGTGATTCGATGTGTGCTGGCGTTTGTTCGGGAGCGGTTCGCGGAGTGAGGCAGCCATCAGCGAGTGCATCGAAGGCCTCGACTTGCACACAAGACACCCACTGGCGAGAGCATCGAAGGCCTCAGCAGCAGCGCCTGTGGTCGCTGCAGCAGCTCTGATTGATTGCGGGAAGAACAAGAGCAACAACCGCCGCGCGGCGCATAACGAAAAAGGCCCGAACACTGTTCGGGCCTTTTCGATGTTGGCTGGGGGACTAGGATTCGAACCTAGGTTGACGGAGTCAGAGTCCGTAGTCCTACCGCTAGACGATCCCCCAAGTTCGCCGCGTTCTGCGCGATTAGCGCTTCGAGAACTGCGTGCCGCGACGTGCCTTGCGGAAGCCGACCTTCTTACGTTCGACTTCGCGCGCGTCGCGCGTCACATAACCGGCATCGCGCAACGGCTTGCGCAGCGTCTCATCGTATTCGATCAACGCGCGCGTCAGGCCGTGGCGGATCGCGCCGGCCTGGCCGGTGATGCCGCCGCCCTTCACGGTGACGTTCACATCGAACTTGCCTTCGAGCTGCACGAGCTCGAGCGGCTGACGAACGATCATGCGCGCCGTCTTGCGGCCGAAGAATTCATCGAGCGAACGATCGTTGACCGTGATGGAGCCGCTGCCCGGACGCAGGAAGACGCGAGCCGTGGAGGTCTTGCGGCGGCCGGTGCCGTAGTTCGAGGAAGTCGCCATGTGAGTGAGTGCCTGTTACGAAACTAAGACTTAGATCTCGAGCGCCTTCGGCTGCTGGGCCGAATGCGGATGCTCGTTGCCCGCGAACACGTGCAGCTTCTTGAACATCTTGCGCCCGAGGGGGTTCTTCGGAAGCATGCCCTTCACGGCGAATTCGATCGCGCGCTCCGGGTGCTTGTCGAGCAGCTTTTGCAGGCTGGTCGTCTTCAGGTTGCCGAGATACCCGGTGTGGTGGTGATAGAACTTGTCGGTCAACTTCCGACCGGTCACGCGGACCTTGCCGGCGTTCAGGACGATGATGTGATCGCCCGTGTCGACGTGAGGCGTGTAGGCCGCCTTGTGCTTGCCGCGCAGTCGGGAAGCGACTTCCGACGCCAAACGACCCAGCGTCTTGTCCGTCGCATCGACAACGAACCAGTCACGACGCACCGTGGCCGCGTTCGCGAAAACGGTTCTCATTGAATTCTCCGGGAAAATCTCTAGCCCGAGGGCGAAAAGGCCGGCAAGTCTAAAGGACGACTTTAGGCTTTGCAAACCGCGGCATGGCACTTGCCCCGAATCACCTGCGAACCGGGCGGAGGACCGTCACGGACGACATATATAATGTGCTCGATGCCACTGCCGAATTCAGCTCCGAGCGCCGGCTTCGACCGCAAGCTCTCCCCCCTCGACCGCCTCATCGCCGCGGCCGACCAAGCCACCCGGACGATCTTTGCCCCGGGCGTTTCGAACCGCCCCTACCCCGCCGAGGGATTACCCGAAACCGTCGAATCCGAGCATGACCGCCGCCATGTTGCTGGCCTCATGCGCGTCAACCATGCCGGTGAGATCGCTGCGCAGGCTCTGTATCAGGGTCAGGCGCTCGTCGCCGCCAGCCCCGTCACCCGCGAATCCTTGCTCGAGGCCGGCCGGGAGGAAACGGATCATCTCGCGTGGTGTGAGCAACGGGTCAAGGAGCTCGGCGGCCGGACCAGCTTGCTCAGTCCACTGTGGTACGGCGGCTCGTTCGCGATCGGCGCGCTCGCGGGGCTCGCTAGCGATCGCACGAGTCTCGGATTCGTTGCCGAAACCGAACGGCAGGTCGTCGAGCATCTGAGCTCGCATCTGAAGCAGCTGCCGGCGAGCGATCAGCGTTCGCGCGCAATCATCGAACGGATGAGCGACGACGAGGCGCGGCATGGTCACAATGCACTCGATGCAGGCGGTGTTGCACTTCCAACAATCGCACGAGCGCTCATGAAACTGACAGCGAAGCTCATGACTCGCACGGCGTACTGGATCTAGCGCCGCGGGCGGCGGTTACGTCCCGCATTGACCGCGAGCCGAAGATTGCGGCGTGCCTAGGGAATGTCTGACCACGGGATCTGTACGGGCCCGATCGCCCGGTCCGGCTCGATTGGAGCGAGCTGAACAAGAAAATCGACCTCCGCTGTTTCTTCGTCAAAGCGCACAACGCGACATGCGTAACGGCCTGCAGGAGCCTCTATCAGGTGCGAGGATCCCTGGTCGATCAACGACTCATCTTCGTATTGAGCTGAATTCGCCAACGCATCGTAATCCGTCAGGATGAAATGGCCAGCGGTTGCGATGACCTGCAGGCACGCAGGTGCCTCGATGTCAGGGAAGCGATCGGAGGTTAGGAATTCGATCGCAACACGATGATTGCCGTATGCGCAGCCCCACGCGAACACACGCTCCCGTGCAGCCTGTTCCAACAGATGCCCCTTGAGCCCGCGGATTGCCCAGTCTTCGCCGACGAACGCCTGGTACGACTTCGGGTCGACCAGGGCGAGACACCCATAATCAGCAGGCACCTTGAAAATACTTTGCACGCTAGCCCTCGGAATTGGACTCGAACGCAATGCCACGAGTCCGCTCAGTATTCGAACTCTGCTCGATAGGTCCAGTCCTCTCCGTCCCTATCAAGCCTGTAGATCACCTTGCGCCAGACCTTGCTCGCCGCTCGGCGAAATACATCGTGCAAGTCGAAGGCAAGTTGCGAGAGCTCGTCGCTTGCTCCAACGACTTCTTGGCGACGCTCGGGACTGTCAATGACCAGCCGGAGCCGTTCGCCGTCGGGCTGATCGAGACGCTCGATGGTCAAAAGAGCACAGTTCCACTCTTCCGGTACCAGCGAGATGAGCTCCGAGACGATCTCACGATCAATCGTTCCATGCTGCTGTTGCAAAGTCGCCATCAAACCTCGCCCTTGTTCCTGTTCGGTATAGACACAGCGTTCGACCTCGGCGCGACCCGTGATCCCGCCGTCGTCATCCTAGCGTCGAAACGAGGCTTTGGCCCATTCGGCCCCGGTTGCGCATCGCCGATGACCTCGCCACGCTGCGCTGACGTGAGCGCTACGAATAATCAAATGCTTGCGGTAAAGGCGTGACCTGTATTAAAAGGCGCGCAAGACATAAAGATCACGTCTTTTCGACACTTCACGCGAACACCACTTCAGGGGTGAGTATGGAAGAGGGCGCAAGGCCACTGAGCGATATTCCCGCGATCAACCGGTTCTTGAGCTATTGCCGGATTCGCACGGTGCCCTCGAAGACCGTCGTCATACACGCCGGCGATTTGCCCGATGTGCTGTATTACATCGTGAGCGGATCCGTCGAAGTGATGATCGAGGATGAGGAAGGCAACGAGATGGTGTTGGCCTACCTCAACAAAGGACAGTTCTTCGGCGAGATGGGCTTGTTCTACGAACAACCGACTCGCAGCGCGTGGGTTCGCACGCGCCAGCAATGCGAGCTCGCCGAAATGACGTATCCCCGCTTCCGTCAGCTCGCGGCCGAAAGCCCGGGCCTCGTGTTCGAGCTCGCAACTCAGCTCGCCACCCGTCTGGACCGCACGAATCGCAAGCTCGGCGATCTCGCGTTCGTCGACGTCACCGGCCGCGTCGCTCACGCCATCATGGATCTGTGCAGCGAGCCGGACGCCATGACGCATCCGGAAGGCATGCAGATCAAAGTCAGCCGCCAGGAGTTGTCGCGACTCGTCGGCTGCTCGCGTGAAATGGCCGGGCGCGTGCTCAAGGTGCTCGAAGATCAGGGCCTGTTGCGCGCAACGGGCAAGACGATCGTCGTCTTCGGCGCGCGTCCCAAGATGAAGACGAAGCCGCCGCTCGCTGCAGCCGCGGGCCGCGCGACCCCGCGCGATCGCTCGGCGGATGATGACGAGGATGATGATTTCGACGAGGACGACGAGGATTGAGCAGCTTCGCGCACCGCGCGAGCGCATAGAAAAGGCGGGCATTGCCCGCCTTTTCTTTTGAATGCTCCGATCGCGCTACTTGGGCTGCATGCCCTTCCCGATCTCGCGCCGCATCGCGTCGATCGTCGCTCGATAATCTTTCGCGCCGAAGATCGCGGAGCCGGCGACGAACGTATCCGCGCCTGCCGCTGCAATCTCCGCAATGTTGTCGACCTTCACGCCGCCGTCGATCTCGAGACGAATCTCACGGCCGCTCGCGCGAATGCGCTCGCGCGTTGCCGCAAGCTTCGCGAGCGCGCCGGGAATGAAGCGCTGACCGCCGAAACCCGGATTCACCGACATGATGAGAATCATGTCGAGCTTGTCGATGACGTGATCGAGCCACACCAGCGGCGTGGCCGGATTGAACACGAGCCCGGGGCGGCAGCCGTGCTCGCGAATGAGCTCGATCGTGCGATCGACGTGCTCCGTCGCTTCGGGATGAAAGCTGATCCAGGTCGCGCCCGCCTTCGCGAAATCCGGAATGAGACGATCGACCGGCCGCACCATCAGATGCACGTCGATCGGCGCCGTGATGCCGTACTTGCGCAGCGCCTCGCAAACGAGCGGCCCGATCGTGAGATTCGGGACATAGTGATTGTCCATCACGTCGAAATGCACGCTGTCCGCGCCCGCATCCAACACAGCCTTCACTTCCTCGCCGAGGCGGGCGAAATCGGCCGAGAGAATCGAGGGAGCAATCCAGGGAGTGGGCATGGCAAGACTTCCATTGAACGCGAAGAGGCCGCAGCTCGAGCGACAGGGGCAACAACGTTACACCATCAACGCTCGAGTTCGCAGCGCCGCGGCTTCGGTGCGCTGCCGCAGCGCGCTGTCGGTCGCAGACCTTCAGCTGCGTCCGTCGCGGGCCTTCATGCCGCGCGCATCGCGCACTCGTTCGTACGCGGCACGGATCTGCCGCGTCTTTTCTTCGGCCATTTTCATCATCGATTCCGGTAAGCCCTTCGCGTGCAGCTTGTCCGGATGATTCTGGTTCATGAGCCGCCGATACGCTTTGGTCACCTCCGCATCCGCGGCCGTGTGGCTCACGCCCAGCACTGCATACGCTTCCGTCAAGCGATCGACGGCCGGTCCGGGATTCGATTGAGGCGAGGCGCGCTGCATTCGAAGCAGCGCTTCCATCTGCACGAGCTCGTACGCGGAGACGTCGAGCACGCTGCAGGCTCGGGACAGCACCCGCCGCGCCTCGGGATGCAAGTTGCCCGACCACAACGCGGCCTGAAGTTGGATCTGAATGAACATGCGGCACAGATCGGGCCGCTCGCGACACAGCTCATGCAGCTTCTCGAGCGTTGCCTCCAGCGGAAAATCGCGCGCCTTGCCTGCCGTGAACAGCTCGATCGCAAGCTGCACCTCGCGCTCGCCGAGCTTCAATTCGGCCATCATCGCGCGCGCCGCGCGGATGTCGTCCTCCGAGACGCGCCCGTCGGCCTTCGCGACGTGACCCATCACCTGAAACGTGGCGCGAAAGAAGCTCTCTTGAATCGCCATCGAGCCCGCATACGAGGGGCGCGCCTGCGCCGTCTTCGCATCGTTCTGGGCATCGAACAGATGGCCGATGAAGGCGCCCGCGAGAGCACCCACCGGACCGCCCGCGAGAATACCGACCAGCGCACCGAACGCCTTGCCTTGCCAATTCATCGTCTGCTCTTGTCCGTGCCCGCTTGCGTGTTTTCCGAGAGGGACTTTGGTGGTAGTCGCAAGCGCTGCCGCCTGCGATGCGCTGCGTTGCCTTGAAGCATCCGCAAGGCGCTGCGACAATCCAGCCCCGTTTCGCGGGCGGGCCGTATCATCTCATATGACGGCGCCCCGCCTCGAAGCACATCGCAGCGCTACACAGGCTCATCGCATGCCCTCCCCCGCACCTTCTCCGCCGATGCTCGAAGCCAATCTGCGCGGCTTGACGCGCATTCACCAGGGCAAGGTACGCGACATCTACGATGTCGATGCCGATCACATGCTGATCGTCACGACGGATCGGTTGAGCGCGTTCGATGTGGTGCTGCCGGATCCGATTCCGAGCAAAGGCGCAATTCTGACGCAGATCTCGCGGTTCTGGTTCGAGCGCACGCGCCACATCGTCCCGAACCATCTGGCCGATATCCCGCTCGATGCCGTCGTTCGCGATCCCGCCGAACGCGCCGCGATCGCCGACCGCAGCATGATCGTGCGCAAGCTCAAGGCGCTGCCGATCGAGGCCGTCGTGCGCGGCTATCTGATCGGCTCCGGCTGGAAAGATTATCAGCAGACCGGCCTGGTCTGCGGCATTCAGCTGCCCCAGGGATTGCAGCTCGCCGATCGTCTGCCGACGCCCCTCTTCACGCCGGCGACGAAGGCCGAGCTGGGCGCGCACGACGAGAACATCAGCTACGACCACGTCGTGAGACAGATCGGCGCGGGCCTCGCAGAGCAAGTGCGCGCGACCGCGCTCGCGCTCTACGGCTTTGCCGCAGAGCATGCATTGGCGCGCGGCATCATCATCGCGGATACGAAGTTCGAGTTCGGCGTCGATGCGTCCGGACATCTGACGCTCATCGACGAAGCGCTGACGCCCGACTCCTCGCGCTTCTGGCCCGTCGACACCTATCGCCCCGGCATCAGCCCGCCGAGCTTCGACAAGCAATTCGTACGCGACTATCTCGAAACGCTGACCTGGGACAAGCGCGCTCCGGGGCCGCGTCTGCCGGCCGAGATCGTCGCGAAGACGAGCGCCAAATACGCCGAAGCCTTGCAGCGGCTCACGTCGTAACCGCCGGAGTCGCGTATGCAGAATGACGCGAGCGAGAATCCGTCGAACACGCCCCGTACGACGAAGCGCTCCGCGTCGGATCACATGCCGCGATGGATCGCGCTTGCGTATCTCGCCTTCGGCCTGCTGTGGATCTTCGCGACCGATCGCTTCCTCACCTGGCTGGCATTGCCGCGCGCGCGCATGGCGCAGCTGCAGACGAGCAAGGGCTGGTTTTTCGTGCTCGCCTCCTCTGCTCTGCTGTACCTGCTGCTCTCGTTCATGCAGCGCCGCAATCAAGCGGCGTTGCGCGCGCTCTCCGAGCGGGAGGGCGAGATCCGGCGCATGAACGCGGACCTCGAACGGCGGGTCGCGCAGCGCACGGAACAGCTCGAAGCGACGAATCGCGAGCTCGAGTCCTTCGCGTATGCGGTCTCACACGACCTGCGCGCGCCGCTGCGAAGCATGTCGGGCTTCAGCCAGCTGCTGCAGGAAATGCCTTCCGATGCGCTCGATGACAAGGCGCGCCATTACCTGCAACGTATCAATGAATCGAGCCGGCGCATGTCGGCGCTCATCGAGGACTTGCTCAGCCTGTCGCGCATCAGCCGCTCCGAGCTGACGCCGCGGCCGATCGATTTCACGCATCTCGTGACCGAGGTCGCCGCGACGATTCGCGAACGCTATCCGCAGCACGCGGTCACGCTGCACGTCGAGCCCGGCATGACCGTTCACGGCGATCCGCGGCTTTTGAAGATCGCAATGGAGAACCTGCTCGACAACGCATGGAAGTACACCGCGCATACGGCGGCACCCGTCGTGAGCGTCGGTTCGCAGCTCGACGAGCACGGCCGCACCTTTCACGTACGCGACAACGGTGTCGGCTTCGACATGGCATACGCGAGCAAGCTGTTCGGACCGTTTCAACGCCTGCATTCCGATGCGCAATATCCCGGCACCGGCATCGGCCTCGTCACTGTGCAGAGAATTCTCGCGCGCCACGGCGGGCGCGTCTGGGTGGAGGCCGCCCCGAATCAGGGCGCCACCTTCTACTTCACTCTCCCCTAGAAAAATCCCCCTCCCCCGCGCAGCGGGAGAGGGCCGGGGTGGGGGCCGCCTCTTCTCGCATCCTCTCCTCCTTGCCGCCCCTCACCGCCGCATGTCAGGCTCCTGCGACATGATCGCCGCCCTTCTGACACGCATCGAAACCTGGCTGTTCGAGCCGCCAGACTCGTTGATCGGCAAGCCGCTGTGGCTTGCGACGCGAATTCTGCGCTACCCCTATGCGCTCGCGCGCGATGTCGTGCGCGGCGATCTCACGCTGCGCGGGATGAGCCTCGTCTACACGACGCTGTTGTCCATCGTTCCGCTCATCGCCCTCTCTTTCTCGGTGCTCAAAGGCCTCGGCTTTCATCGCGAGCTCGAGCCCGTGCTCTACACCTTCCTCGAGCCGCTCGGCGAGAAGGCGGGCGAGATCACGACGCAGGTGATGCAGTTCGTCGATAACGTCCAAAGCGGCGTGCTCGGCTCGATCGGCTTGATCTTCCTGCTCTACACCGTGATCTCGATGGTCCAGAAGGTGGAAGAGAGCTTCAATTTCGTCTGGCGCGTCGAACAGCCGCGCAGCTTCGGCCGACGCTTCAGCGAATACTTGAGCGTGATGATCGTCGGCCCGACGGTGATCGTCGGCGCGTTCGGGATGATGGCGGCGGTGCAAAGCAGCGCATTCATGCAGCGGATCTCGCAGTACGAGCCGTTCGGCACGATCCTGCTCGTGCTCGGCCGCCTGACGCCCTACTTCCTCGTGATCGGCGTTTTCTCGTTCTTGTACGGCTTCATTCCGAACACGCGCGTTTATCTGCGCGCAGCGCTCACGGGCGGCGTCGTAGCCGGAATGGCATGGACCGCGAGCGGGATGATTTTCACCTCGTTCGTCTCTGCGGGCGGCGGCACGATGGTGATCTACGCGGGCTTTGCGATCGTCATCGCCGCGCTCATCTGGCTGCACATCTCCTGGCTCATCCTGCTGCTCGGCGCGCAGCTCGCCTTCTATGTCCAGAATCCGCAATACCTGCGGCCGGGCCGCGGCGAGATTCAGCTCAATTCGAGCCTGCGCGAACGCGTTGCGCTGTCGATCATGTACATCATCGTGTGCGATTTCCGCACGACCCAGCGCCGCTGGACGACGAACGATCTCGCCGAGCATCTGCAATTGCCAGGCGCCGCGCTCGGTCCGATCGTGACGGCGCTGGAGCGCAAAGGCCTGCTCACGGTCACCGACGAGGACACCTGGCTGCCCGCGCGCGACCCGGCAGTCATCGAGCTCATCGAAGTGCTCGATGCCGTGCGCAAGGATGAAGCGGGCCCGCGGCTGAGCCGGATTCGCGATGTCGCGCCGGCAGTCGATGCCGCCAGGGCCGCGGAGCTCGCGTTGAAGGAAAGCGTGAAAGGTAAGACGGTGATGGATCTCGTCACGGGGCAGGCGGAGATAAGTGAGTCTCGGCGTGCGGTAGGGCGCTAGTCATGCTCGCACCGTCCGCTCAATCCCCTGCAATCGTCATGCTCTCGAGCAGGATCGACCCCGTCCGAATGCTGCCGCGCGCATCGACGTCGCTGCCGACGGCGACGATGTTTCGCAGGATGTCCTTCAGATTGCCGGCGATCGTGATCTCATGGACGGGATACGCGAGCTCGCCGTTCTCGACCCAGAAGCCCGCCGCGCCGCGCGAATAATCGCCGGTCACACCGTTCACGCCCTGCCCCATCAGCTCGGTGACGACGAGGCCTCGCCCCATGCGCTTCAGCAATGCCGCGAAATCATCGGGGCCCGACTTCACGAACAGATTGTGGACGCCGCCTGCATTGCCCGTCGTCTTGAGGCCCAGCTTGCGGGCGGAATACGTGCTCAGGATGTAGCCGGTCAGGACGCCGTCGAGCACCAGCTCGCGATCACGGGTGGCAACCCCTTCGCTGTCGAACGGCGCGCTGCCGAGCGCCTTCGGAATGTGCGGCCGCTCCGAAATCTGCAGCCACTCGGGAAACACTTGTTTGCCGGCCGCATCGAGCAGGAACGAAGCACGCCGATACTGACTGCCGCCGCGCACGGCGCTCAAGAAATGGCCGATGAGCCCGCGCGCCAGCTCCGGCACGAACATCACAGGCGCCGTGACCGTCGCGAGCTTGCGCGCATTCAAGCGCCGCAACGCGCGCGCCGCGGCCTGCTTGCCGATGCTGACGCCGTCCTCCATGTCGCGCGAATCGCGCACCGAGCTGTACCAGTAATCGCGCTGCATTTCGCCGTTTTCCTGCGCGACGACGACGCAGCTCAAGCTGTGCAGGCTGCTCGCATAGCCCGCGAGAAATCCCAGGGTATTGCCGAACACGCGCAGCCCCGTGTGGCTCGAAAGGGTCGCGCCCTCGGAGTTCGTGATGCGCTTGTCCACCGCGAGCGCCGCGGCTTCGCACGCTACGGCGAGATCGCGCGCCGCATCGGGCTCGATGTGCCAGGGATGACATAAATCCAGATCGGGAATGTCGCGCGCGATCGTGTCCGGATCGGGCAGGCCTGCGAATTCATCTTCCGCCGTGAAGCCCGAGATGCTGATCGCCTTCGCGACCGTCTCGCGAATCGCTTGCGGCGACAGATCGGCCGTGCTCGCGGCGCCCTTGCGCTTGCCGCGATACACCGTAACGCCCATGCCGCGATCGCGTTGATATTCGAGCGTCTCGACTTCCCCGAGACGTGCGGTCACGGATAAGCCGGTATCGACGCTGACGCCGACTTCAGCGTCGCTGGCGCCAAGCTTTTTCGCCTCATCGAGCGCCATCGCGACGAGCGCCTCGAGGTCGGCTTGCGTGTGCGAATTCGCCTTGGAGGGCGCGCCCATGGCGCCCGAGGTAGGAGTGACTTGTGACATGATCGGGATTCTAACAGGCACGTTGCGACCTCAAGATCGACGTTTCTCACCATGCAACACGACGATGAATCTGATCTGGAGGGCGATGAGCGCCCGAGCAAGAGCGAACGCAAGCGCCAGAGCACCGATCTGCAGCGCCTGGGCGAGGCATTGATCGAGCTGCCCCAGAACGAGCTCGACGCGCTGCCATTGCCCGAGAATCTGCGCGATGCCGTCGAGCTCGCGCGCCGCATCACGGCGCACGGCGGGCTTTACCGGCAAAAGCAGTACATCGGCAAATTGATGCGCAAGATCGACGCCGAGCCGATTCGCGCGGCGCTCGAGGCCCGGCGCGATCGCGAGCGTGTTGCTGCCCTGCGCTTTCGGCGCACCGAGCACTGGCGCGATCGGTTGATTGCCGAAGGCCCGACGGCGATCGACGCATTGGCCGCCGAAACGCAGGCGACGATCGACGTTGCGGCGCTCGGCAGACTCGTCGAGCGCGCGCGGCTCGAGCGACGCCGCCAGGAGCAGCCGCCGAAAGCCGCCCGCGAGCTGTTTCGCGCCCTGCGCGAGCTGCTCGACGCCGACGATCCGACCGCGCTGCGCTAGAATCGCGGCCCTATGAAACCACTGGTCGGCATCATCATGGGGTCGAAGTCGGACTGGGAAACGCTCCAGCCGGCCGCGAATACGCTCGGTCGCCTCGGTATTGCCTTCGAGACGCGCGTCGTTTCGGCGCATCGCACGCCCGATCTCTTGTTCGAATACGCATCGACGGCGCGCGAGCGCGGCATCGAAGTGATCATTGCAGGCGCGGGCGGCGCCGCGCATCTGCCCGGCATGACGGCATCGAAGACGAGCCTTCCCGTGCTCGGCGTGCCGGTGCAGTCGAAAGCCCTCAACGGCATGGATTCGCTCTTGTCCATCGTGCAAATGCCCGCGGGCATTCCGGTCGGCACGCTCGCGATCGGTCAGGCCGGCGCGACGAATGCGGCACTGCTCGCAGCATCGATCCTCGCAAACAAATACCCGCCGATCCTGACCGCCCTCGACCAGTTCCGGAGCGAGCAAACCGCGACCGTGCTGGCGCAGCCCGATCCTTCGCAGCCGGCAACCCCATGAACATCGGCATCATCGGCGCCGGCCAGCTCGGACGCATGCTGGCCCTCGCGGGCTATCCATTGGGTTTGCGGTTCGTGTTCCTCGATCAAAGCGAGGACGCGCCCGGCGCACAGGTCGGCCGCATCGTGCGTGGTGCGTTCGACGACCCCGCGGGACTCGCCGAGCTCGCAAGCGCGGTGGACGTCGTGACGTTCGATGTCGAGAACGTGC
>Ga0164243_10004827_pt1 | contig 20890 bp, 18 predicted proteins | sample OricompcompostOP_FD_108781 | JGI IMG/M metagenome (GOLD analysis project Ga0164243, IMG submission 108781) | Organic Plus compost microbial communities from Emeryville, California, USA - Original compost - Organic plus compost (OP) | ecosystem: Engineered > Solid waste > Mixed feedstock >...
ACTCCACCCCTACCGAGCTTGGCATCTGTGTGGATCCACTCTCGGCTTGGGCTCAGACAGCCCGGCAGCATATGCCTCTATTGATTCGCCCAATTATTCAACCAATCCAGGGCCTCTTGCGGCAAACCGCGGCGTTTCGCATCTTGAACAAGCATCGATAGGGCCTCGTTTGCCGCATCCAGTTCGTTGATCGAACGGCAACGTCCAAAATCTTCCAGATTGGAATAGAACGGATTTTCTCCGGTCAATTCGTTCAGTCGATCAGCCACCGGCCGGAACCTGTCCAGCAAGATATCCCGATTTTTTTGTCCGAACATTTCGATCTGATCATCTGCAGGATGTAGAACCCGTTCTCTGGCTGAGGACAACCATCCGACAACACGCGCCGCTGTTTCGCGCGGCAGTTCATGCAAGGCGCGCCGGCCAATTTCCGCAAATGCGCTCGGAACCGACGGATTCTGATCTTTCGGCAAGATTAGGTCATCTGGAAAGGAAATGCCGGAGCTCTTGATGAAATCCCTGACCGACCCCCCTGCCGCCTTCACATCGTCGAAATTCCTGACTATCAACTTTGCATCCTTGAAATAATCCGAGATCCAACCTTCGACAAGTCGCGCCTGCTGAAAATGCGCGCTGTTCAGATACTCGTCCATTCCCGCGCCGGACAGCCTTTCAAGCTTTGCCCCGAATTTCAGTCTTTGCCGGTGCCAGGAGGACAGATATTCGTCCGGGCGGCGCAGGTTGCAGTATATCGTGACGTCATGATCAGAAAAACGGTGCGCTAGGCGCGCTATACTCTTTCGCGTTTCAGTCAATCCGAAAAGTGCAAACACCTCCGAGCAAAGAATGACAGAATGAGGGTCCAAGGCGGCGATCTGGTTATTGATCATCTCCAGCATCTGGAACCCGCTTGGCAGGTTCGGATAATAGGGCGGGACGCCGTGGCGATCCTCTTCGTTTTTCAGCTTGAGCGCCAGGGCATTATGGGGCTCTATGATATTCAGGCTTTCGCCGGCGGTGGGCATGTCCTTGCCCGAAAGCGTCACCAGCAGATTGCGCGCCATCCCCATGGATTCCACGGATGGATAAAGGATCCCGGCCCGCAGCATGCGCAGGAAATTGCTGGACAGAAAACTCTGGATGGAGGTGGAGCCAGTTTTGAAGTGGCCGATAAAAATGACGATCTTCAAAACGATCCCCTTTCATATGTCAACACGCGCCGATTACCCCTGGATTGCTCACACCGACTCGATCCCCGGCCGAAACGCATAGCCCCGCGCAATGGCGCGAAGGATCTGCCACCGCATCTTCCAGGGCACATGGCCGTCCCGCATCTGGCGATGAACGCCATAGGCATAGGCCAGCACCCCGACCAGACCGGATTCCCGCCGCCGCCAGGACGCCTCGTTGCGGGCGCCGTATTTGAATTTCCACAGGCTCTTTTCATCCACCAGGCTGAAATTCACCCCGCGATTGTCGGGCGTGTCGTGGATCACCCGGCTTTCGGGGCAGAATATCCCGGGATAGGATCGCGACAGCCGGCGGGTATATTCCGCATCGTCGAACCAGATGAAATAATCGGCGATCGGCAGCCCGTGCTGTTCAACGGCCCAACGCGGAATCAGGATCGACACGAAAGAGGCGGAATCGACCAGTGCCCAGCCCCCTTCCGGCAAAAGAAAGCGCGGCCAGTCCCAGACCGGGCGCGGCGTGTTCATTTCGCATAGCGTGCCGTCGATCCATTCGACGCGCGAACAGGCAAAGCTGGGCCGCCATTCATTCTGCGCCTCGAACCCGGAAATGGCCTGGACCAGCTTTTCGATGGCGTCCGGCTCGGGATAGGCGTCGTCGTCCGAAACCCAGAAATAATGCGCGCCCAGCCGATAGGCGGCCTTGAGCCCCTGGTGAAACCCGCCGGCACCGCCGATATTCCTGGGCAGGCCCAGATAGCGGATGCTCAGATCGTCGCGCGCCCGCGCCTCGACCAGCGAACGGGTATCGTCGGTCGAGGCATTGTCCACCACCAGGATGACATCGGGCCGCAGCGTCTGGCGGTCCAGCGCATCCAGCACCTTCATCAGCTTGGCCGAACGGTTGAACGTCACGATCACCGCGGCTGTCTTGTTCAATGCGACCATGTTCCCACCTAGTCCCCAAGCCCCGCGGCATCGCGATAGACCGGCATCAGCACCTGCCTGGCGGTGGGGTCGCGGGCGATGGCCGACCAGCAGCGGGCCAGCGCCTCGGCCTGGCGGGACAGGAAGGCGGGGTCCCGCCACAGCCTGTCGACCGCGCCGACGATGCCCTTCACGCAGGCCCGCGGCTCCAGCGGCACCAGCAGGTCTTGCGGAACGATCTCGTCCTGCGACCCGACATCGGTCGAGATCGGGATGCAGCCCCGTTCGACCGCCTCATAGCAGACCAGCGCCAGCCCTTCGTTGTTCGAGGGCAGCAACAGGATATCCGACCGCTCCAGGATTTCGGATACCGGCGAATTGGCGGGCAAGAGCGCGACCCGATCCGCCAGGCCATAGCGTTGCAGCAGCGCCCGGACCGCGTCCAGAAAGGGGCCCTCGCCCACGATCTTGCCTGACAGCTCGACGCCGTTGCGCCCGGCCCAGGCGGCAAGCGCCCGCAGCGCCTCGACCACCAGGACCGGGCGTTTCTGGTAATAGAGCCGCCCGACAAAGGCCACCTGCAGATGCGTCTTGCCGGGGCGCAGGTTCGGTTCGGGCAGCACCGTCCTGCCCGCATCGCCAGCCTCGCCGTTCAGCATCCGGCCCAGTCGGACCTTGCCGATGACGTGGAAATTGTCGCGGTAATAATCCACCAGTTCCCGGCTGATCACATGATGGATGTCGATGAAATTCGACCAGACGCCCGAGCTGCGCGGAAAGCCGCCATCGGAATATTCCACGATATGCGTGCTGTCGATCACCTTGATCCAGGGCAGGTTGGCGCGGATCTGCGGCAGCGATTCATAAAGCGGCCGACAATGGTGAATATGGATCAGCCGGATGTTCTCGGCTCGGGCCAGGTTCTCGACATAGCGCGGCCAGAGGTGATGCGGCAAATAGCGGTCCAGCCGCAGGAATGTAAGGTCGGGATGGTCGGGCAGCCTGTCCGCCAGCCGCTGGATGGACGGCACGCTGGCCGCGACGAAGACCCGCAGCCCGGCCTCGAGCGCCCATTGCACCGTGTCGAAGCCCAGTTTCTCGGCCCCGCCGACCTCCAGCCAGTGCATGCCGATCAGGATGGCCGGACGCTTGTCGCTTGCCGGCGGCTGCGGGACCGGCAGCAGCGGCGATCCGTCGCCGCGCATCAGCGAGACCTTGGGATGCAGCCGGTCGGCGCGGCGCTTGCGCACCATCTCGGCCTGATAGCGGACGCTTTCGTAAAGCAGGGGCGACAGCCGGTAAAGCCGGCGCAGCCGGCTTGTCGGCGCCCATGGCGCATCCATCTGCTTCAATTCGTTCGGCAGCGGCTTGCGGGGTATCGACACGGTGACGGTCACGACCGGCGCGCCGGGATGGATGCCCGGACGCACGCGCTGGCCCAGGAAATCGGCATTGACGTGACCGGGCTGAAAGGTGAACGGCCCCTCGATGACGCTGGGCGCACTCCAGACCGGATCCTTGCCGGCATAGAAGACGAAGTTCAGCTGCTGGGTCGGATAAAGGCGGGAGTAGATGGAAACGATCTCCGAGATCTCGCGCTCGATTTGCTCGGCTGTGTCCTCGCCGGCGGGGGCGAGTGCGGTCGTGCTGGTCATGCTGTTGCGGATCTCATCTGACTGGGCTCCATCCGGGGTGTAATGGAGAACATGCCAAAGGAAAAGCTGCAAGCAAACCGATCAGTCCATCTTCACAACCTGCGCAAATTGTCGCCCAAGACGCCGGGCCGCGCGACCGGGTGCGACCATCGGCAGCACCCCCGCCAGGCTTGCACCGGCCCGGGCCTGCCCCTCGCCGGCGCTGTCGCGGACGCCGAATGCCGGCCGGGCAAGCTCCGGCGGCGGCGGTCATTCCCCATAAAGGCGATTTTCGCTTTTCAAATGCAGCTTGTTCCGCATTCGCAAGCCTGCCAGGCTGAAAACGAAGCCCCCTCCCCCGGCCGTGGCCATGAACACAGACAGCGCGAACGGCAACGAATCCGGCGCCGGGTCCCGGGATCCGGCCAGGAACGGCCTGGTGGATTACGGGCGGCTGATTTCCGCATTGGGGATCGTATGGTTTCACACGCAGGCGCCGGGGATGCGCCTGGCCTATGCCGCGCTGCCGTTCTTTCTGGTGCTGCTTGCAATGCCATCCCGGGCGCGCCCGGCCATGCGGGCCAGGCGGCTGCTGATCCCGTTTCTGCAATGGTCCGCCATCTACGCCGGCATCCACCTGATCTTTGCCCTGCGGCGGGCCGAGCCGCCGCTGGGCTGGTGGGAATGGAACATGCTTCTTGCCGGGACCGCGATCCACCTGTGGTTCTTGCCCTTTGTCTTCCTGGTCTCGCTATCCGCGCCCCTGCTCAGGCTGCCTTTCATGGCACCGACGGCCGCGCTGGCGACGGCCCTGATGCTGGGCGCGTTCGGGACGCCCCAGGCGATCCCCTGGGCGCAATGGAGCTTTGGCCTGATCCCCGTGCTCATCGGCTTTTCCCGTTTCACGGCGGGAGGGCGGATCGCCTGGGCGACATTGGCGCTGTGCTGGCTGATCCTGTCCGCATTCCGCCCATCCCCCGACAACAGCGCAATTCTTCTGGGAACGGGAATTGCGCTGCTGACGCTTTCCCTGAAGCTGGCCCCGACGGGGATATCGCACCGATGCGCCAGCCTGTCGATGTGGATATATCTGGCCCATCCCCTGGCGATCATCGCCGGGCAGACCGCCGGGCTGGCGGGAACCGGCCTGGCCCTGTTCGCATTGCCTGGCGCAGTCCTGATCGCCGTCGGGATCGCAGCCGGCCGCAAGCTTTCCTTCGGCATTCGGATGCCCGGTGCGCCTGGCGGCGGGCGCTAGACCGCGGCAGTCGGCAGCGGGCGGCAGCGGCCAGCGCAAGCAACGAAACTCCGTTCTGCGGGACGGGAGATGCTGTGCTAGGCTGGCGCCCGGGGAGGACGGCAGCATGAGCGATCATCGGCACGTCGAGGAAATCGAACAGGTGCTGGGCGGCAGGCAGACGGGGCGCGACGGTTTCGTTTCGGCGTCCTGGCGCCGATGCGTCGAGCTTTACGGCATGGACCCGACGCGCCGCGATCCGGCCCATATCGTCACCGACAGCGAATTGCGGGCGCATCGCAAGCAGGCGGAATGGATGATCGGCGCGGCGCGTTCCAGCCTGCAAAGCCTGTTCCGGCAGGTCGCCGGGCAGAATTACGTCCTGCTGCTGACCGATGCGCAGGGGGTCTGCGTCGATTTCTTCGGCGACGATCTGTTCGTCGACGACCTGCGCGCGGCCGGGCTTTACCTGGGGTCGAACTGGTCCGAGGATCTGGCCGGCACCTGCGGCGTCGGCGCCTGCATCGTGACCAGAGAGCCGGTGACCGTCCATCAGGACGACCATTTCGGAAATGCCCATACGACGCTGAGCTGCACCGCGGCGCCGATCTTTGACAGCCTTGGCGGACTGGCGGCCGTGCTGGACATTTCGCTGCTGCGCTCGCCGGCGCCGAAACGCAGCCAGAACCTGGCCATGAGCCTGGTGACCAATGCCGCCCGGCGGGTCGAGATGGCCAATCTCATGGCGGAAAGCCGCCGCGACTGGGTGCTGCGCCTGTCCGACAGCCCCGAATTCCTCGACGTCGATCCCGAGGCCGCGGTGCGCCTGGACGGCTCGGGGCGGGTGCTGGGCTATACGCGCGGGGCACGGCGGCTGTTCCCGGACGGGGGCGAGGTGATCGGGCGGCGCATCGACGAAGTCCTGAGCCTGACCATCGACGATCTGCCCGACCTGATGCGGGACCGGCCGACCGAAGAGCGGATCATCGGGATGCGCGATGGCGGGGCGCTGTTCGGCCATGCCATCGCGCCCCAGGCACCGCGAACCCCGGTCCGGCGCAGCGGCCCGCTGGCCGGGCTGTCGGGCGGCGATCCGGCGATGACGCAGGTGCTGACCCGGGCGGCCAAGCTGGCGCGGACCCCGGTGCCGCTGCTGATCCGCGGGGAAACCGGCACCGGCAAGACCAAGCTTGCCCATGCGATCCACATGGCCGGCACGGCGGGCGGCTTTCTTGCCCTCGACTGCGCCGGGCTGACAAGCCGGGCGTTGCGGCAAGCCTGCCGCGACCTGGGCGGGCCGACGACCCTGTTGCTGCGCCATGTCGAGGCGCTGCCGCCCGATACGGCGCCGGCGCTGGTCGCCATGCTCGACGGCCGCAGCCAGCTGCGCCCGCTTGCGACCACCTGTGCGGCGCCAGCCGCGCTCGACCTGCCCCGGCCGCTGTTCCATCGCCTTGCCGGCACGGTGCTGGACCTGCCGCCGCTGCGCCGGCGGCAGGATATCGGCTGGCTGCTGGACCGGCTGCTGCGACGGCGCACATCCGAAGACATGCGTCTTTCGCCCTCGGCCCGCGCCGCCTTGCTGGGGCGCCACTGGCCCGGCAACCTGCGCGAGCTGGAGCAGGTGCTGGACGTGGCCATCGCGCTTTGCGAAGGCCGCGTGATCGACCTGCCGGATTTGCCCGCGCCGGCCGATCGCGCCGCCGAACCGGGCGAGGCCGGCGAGACGCTCGAACAGGTCATGGAAGCCTGCGGCTGGAACATGGCGCGGGCCGCGCGCCGGCTGGGCGTCAATCGCTCGACGGTCCTGCGGCGGATCCGCAGGGTCGGGTTGCAGCCGCCCCATTGACCGTTGCGCGGCGTTGCGCCCGCAACACGCTGCGACGCAGCGGTGATTTTTCCGCCCCTCCAGCGCAACTCGCCATGGATCGCGCCGGCATCGGTTCGCGATACTCCCGCAGAACGACGCGCAAAGGAGGAGACGCGATGCTCGATTCAACCGTCATCGACCGCACGCAGGCGGTGCTCGACCGGCTCAATGCCGCCCTGGAACGGGGCGACGCGGCTGGCGCCGCCGGGCTGTTTGCGGCCGAAAGCTATTGGCGGGACCTGGTGGCCGTCACATGGAACCTCAAGACCGTCGAGGGCCCCGCCGGCGTGGCCGACATGCTGACGCAGCAGCTGGCGCATACCCATCCCGGCAATTTCCGCCTCCAGCCCGGAGAGATCCCCGCCGAGGAGGACGGCGTGATCACCGCATGGATCACCTTCGAGACCGAAGCCGGGCGCGGCTGGGGCCTGATGCGGCTGAAGCAGGACCGGATCTGGACGCTGTTGACGGCCCTGCAGGAACTGAAGGGATTCGAGGAAAGCCGCGGCAAGCGGCGGCCCATGGGCGCCGAGCATGGCGCACGCAAGAATCGCAGCAACTGGAAGGAACGGCGCGAGGCCGAACTGGCCTCGCTGGGCCATGATACCCAGCCCTATACGGTGATCGTCGGCGGTGGCCAGGGCGGGATCGCGCTGGGGGCGCGGCTGCGGCAACTGGGCGTGCCGACCATCGTGCTGGACAAGCACGACCGCCCCGGCGACCAGTGGCGCAGCCGCTACAAGTCGCTCTGCCTGCATGACCCGATCTGGTATGACCACCTGCCCTATATCAAGTTTCCCGACAACTGGCCGGTTTTCACGCCAAAGGACAAGGTCGGCGACTGGCTGGAAATGTATACCAAGGTCATGGAGATCAATTACTGGACCCGTTCCAAGGTCGAAAAGGCCGCCTTTGACGACGCCTCGGGCACATGGACGGTCGAGATCGACCGCAACGGCAGAAAGGTCACGCTGAAGCCGACGCAGCTGGTGCTGGCCACCGGGATGTCGGGCAAGCCGAACATGCCCAGCTTTCCCGGCATGGAAAAGTTCGGGGGCGAGATCCAGCATTCCTCGCAACATCCGGGCCCCGATGGCTGGACCGGCAGGAAAGTGGTGGTAGTGGGCTCGAACAATTCGGCCCATGACATCTGCGCCGCCCTGTGGGAGGCCGATGCCGATGTCACCATGGTGCAGCGGTCATCGACCCATGTCGTGCGGTCCGACAGCCTGATGGAGATTGGGCTGGGCGCGCTTTATTCGGAAGAGGCGCTGGCCAACGGGGTGACCACCGAAAAGGCGGACATGATCTTTGCCTCGCTGCCCTATCGGATCATGCACGAATTCCAGATCCCGCTCTATGACCGGATGCGCGAACGCGATGCCGACTTCTATGCCGGGCTGGAAAGGGCGGGCTTTCAGCTCGACTGGGGCGATGACGGTTCGGGCCTGTTCATGAAATACCTGCGCCGCGGCTCGGGCTATTACATCGACGTCGGCGCCAGCCAGCTGATCATCGACGGCGAAATCCGGCTGGTTGCGGGCCAGGTCGATCATTTCGACGAAAGCGCCGTGGTCCTGGCCGACGGCACGCGGCTGGAGGCCGACCTGGTGGTGATGGCCACCGGCTTTGGCTCGATGAACGGCTGGGCCGCCGATCTCATCAGCCAGGAGGTCGCCGACAAGGTGGGCAAGGTCTGGGGCCTGGGCTCGGACACCACCAAGGATCCCGGCCCGTGGGAGGGCGAACAGCGCAACATGTGGAAGCCGACCCGGCAACGGAATCTGTGGTTCCACGGCGGCAACCTGCACCAGTCGCGCCATTATTCGCTGTATCTTGCCCTGCAACTCAAGGCGCGGATGGAGGGTTTGCATACCCCCGTCTATGGCCTGCAGGAGGTGCATCACCTGTCATGACGCCTGCCGCGCCCGGCCTCGCCGGGACCGGACAGGGCCGGCGCGGCGCGGGATCGGGGCGGCAGCCCGCCCCTGCCCCGTGCCCCCGCTTCGGACGAAGGGGGGGCGTTTCCCGCGGCCGCGTGCGAAGATCGGCGTAAATGCTGCGCGGTTCGCCTTTCGTCCCGCTTGCATTCCGACAAGTCCGATTGTCCACTGTCAACAGCATCAACCAAAGGATGAGGGACGAATGACTGGCAAGCTCTCGGCGCTACAGCCCTATGCAATCGGGGTCCTGCGCATCGTCACCGGACTGCTTTATTTCGAGCATGGATCCCAGAAACTGTTCGGCTTTCCGATTCCCGGGCCCGAGACGCTCGGCATGTTGCCGCTTGTCTCGGGATTGCTCGAGGTCATCGGCGGCGCCCTGATCGTCCTTGGCCTGTTCACCCGGCCGGTGGCGTTCGTCCTGTCCGGGCACATGGCCTTTGCCTATTGGATGGCCCATGCGCCCAAGAGCGTTTTCCCCGTCGCCAATGGCGGCGACGCGGCCATCATGTTCTGCTTCGTCTTCCTTCTGCTGGTGGCCACCGGCGCCGGCGCGTTTTCCGTCGATCGGCTCAAGGGCCGCTAGGCCTGCGGCCGGAACGCCCGCCTCCGGCGCGGTCCGACGCGCCGGAGCACGCGGCCATGGGGCCGCAGCGGCGCCCGGCCGATCCGGCAACCGTGCGTTTCGGCAGCAACCGTGCGTTTCGGCATAGGGGGCAAGGGGGCCGGCATAGCCTGCCCCCTTGCCTGTTCCATCTTGCCTATTCCGTGGCGTCGCTGATGCTGCGGCGCTGCTTGTCCAATTCCTCGCTATAGCGTCGCAGGGTATGCGACTCGGTCAAGAGGCCGACCACCCGGCGCTCGACGCGGTCGCTGACCACGGCCAAGGCCTCGGTCCGGCTCGCCTCGAACAGGCCCACGGCCTGACGCACGTTCATACCCGGCAAAAGCACGTCCTGCTGCTGGTGGAAGAACTCCGACAGGTCCTTGCGCGGCTGGGCAGCCCCGGCATCGGCGTGAACCTCGGCCACCTGCACCATCGCGACATAGCGCCCTTCCTCGTCGGCGACGATCACCCGCTGGGTCGAACCCAGCGGAAACGCCTCGCGGAAGGCATCCGGGGTCACGGCGGCCGTGACCGTGCGCAGGTCGCGCCGCATCAGCCGCCCCACGGTCAGGTTGCGGATCCAGCCCACGTCATGGGCACTGCGGATCGTTTCGCCCCGCAGGTGGAAACGCCAGGTCGAAAAGGAATAGCCGAAAGTCTGGCGCACCACCATGGACGAGGTGATCGAGGCCGCCAGCACCAGCACGGCGATGGGAAATTCGCCGGTGACCTCAAGGGCCAGAAAGGTCATCGTCAGCGGCCCGCCGATCACGGCAACGCCAAAGGCGCTCATCCCGATCACCGCGAAGGCGGCCGGCGGCAGGGCACCGGCGACCAGCCATTCCATCGGGGTCGCGAAGCTTTTCCCGATCAGCGCCCCCAGCAGCAGCGAGGCAAAGAACAACCCGCCCCGGAACCCGCAGCCGATGGTCAGGGCCGAACTGACCGCCTTCAGCACGAACAGGGCCAGCAGCGATGTCCAGACCACGTCATGTTCCAGGTTCACATGCATCGCGCCGTGGCCGGCCGACAGAACCTGCGGCGTGATCAGCCCGATGCCCCCGACCAGGGCGGCGCCGACGGCCGGGCGCAGCGCGCGCGGGATGCCGCTGGCCGAGGCAAGCCGTTCCGTGCGCACGACGCAGACCATCAAAAGGATGCCGAGACCGGCACAGATCATCCCCAGGATCAGCGCCGGAAGGACATCCACCGCCGAGACGGCGCCGATGGGGCCGATCTCGATCTCGAACGTCCTGCCGGTCAGCGCGCGCGACACCAGCATGCCGGTGATCGCCGCCGCGATCACCGGCGTCAGGGACACGGTGCTGTAGGTGCCGATGATCAATTCAAACGCATAAAAGGCCCCGGTCAGCGGCGCGCCGAATGCCGCCGCGATGGCACCCGCCGAACCGCAGCCGACCAGCACCCGCATATCCTCGCGCCGCAGCTTCAGCTTCAGCCCCAGCTTCGAGGCGATGCCCGAGGACAGCTGGGTATAGGCCGCCTCCAGCCCCGCCGACAACCCGAAGCCGTTCGAGGCAAGGTTCTGCAACGTCACCCAGATACTGTCGGTCAGCGACATGCGCCCGCCGTAAAGCGCATTGGCCTCGACCGGATCGACGATGCTGCCGCGGCGACGGCGCAACTGCACGAACAGCACCGTCAGCAGCGCGCCCAGCACCGGCACCACGATCAGCGGCGGGCCCGGCGCCAGCGCCTGGCCGCTGAGGCCCCTGGCAAAGGGCACGCCGAAAAGGACGCTGTGCAGCAGGTGCGAGGCCAGGCTGACGCCGCTGACCACCACCCCCGCGAGCACCCCGGTCAGGATCGCCAGCAACAGGAACCCGACCGCGTTGCCGCGGGCAAAGATGCGCCGCCGCAGCCATGACAAGCGGGCCTGGATCGCGAATCCGTGGTGTTTATAGGACATGGGCGCTTGCAGGAGATGAGGGGAAAGGACGGTTACTTGTCGTCAGACGACGGTTTCGCCCGCCGGCCGCGCATGTAATGCTGTTCGGGCCGGTATCTTTGGGCCAGGCCCAGGCCGGGAAATATCCATTTTCTCAGCAACGCGATCATGGCCCGCAACCCTCGCGGCGCAGCCTGCCGCGGCTGCCTTGGCGGAACTGCCCCCTGGCCTGCGCCGGCGGCGGCAGCGCCATCTGCAGCGCCGCACGGCAACAGGCCTCGGTGAAGCCCTGGCTTTCCAGCGGACTCGTCGTGCGCCATTCCAGGATCGCCCGGACCATGCGGTCGCGCAGCGCCTCATGCGCGGGCTCGTTCCACAGATTGACCCGTTCGTCGGGATCGGCCTCCAGATCGAACAGCTGGCCGAAATCGTCATCGACGAAATGCACCAGCTTATAGCGGCCCTCGCGCAGCATCGTCATCATCCGCGTGCCGCGCAACAGCCCGTCATCGGCATGTTCCGCAAAGACCCGCGCCCGTCCCGCGTCCTCTCCCCTGGCTACGGGGATCAGCGACCGCGCCTGCATCCATGCCGGCGGGCGGATGCCGGCCAGTTCCAGGATGGTCGGCCCCAGGTCGAACAGCGAAACCAGCGCGTCGCTGCGCCGGCCCTCTGGCAGGTGACCCGGCCAGGACAGGATCGCCGGCACCCGGACCGCGCTTTCATACATCGTCCATTTCTGCGAATGGCCGTGATCGGTCAGCATGTCGCCGTGATCCGAGGTAAAGATAATCACAGTATCGTCCAGCACCCCGCGGTCGCGCAACGCGTCGAGGATATGGCCCACCTGCTCGTCGATCAGGCTGACATTGGCGTGATAGTGGCGGCGCTGCCGCTCAATCTGTTCCGCCGTCGGCTGCGCCAGATGGCGGATGCCGTCATGCGGGCTGGACAGGTGGCTTTGCTGCAATTCGCGCAGCGCCCTGGGCTGGGCCTCGATATCCGAGGGGATGGCGGGCGGCATGGCCCGCCCCTCCAGCCGGGCCAGATGGCGCGCGGTCGGGTCATAGGGCGGATGCGGGCCGGGAAAGCCGACCTGGAGAAAGAACGGCTCCTCGCCCGGATAGCGGTCGATCCACCAGGCGGCCAGATTGCCGACGAAGATGTCCGGGTGCAATGCGTCGGGCGGCTGCCAGGTCCAGGCGCCCAGTTTGCCGTCAAAGCCCGGCTCGGCGGATTGCCCCACGCGCGAGGGCTTGGGCAGGCCGCGCGCAAAGAAAGCCTTGTCATGGGCGTCGATGAAAAAGGGCGTGGTGGCGGTATCGCGGTCCTTGTTCTCGACCGCGTGGCGTTCGTGATAGCCGAAGGCGCCCTCCAGCGGAACCGTATGCATCTTGCCGATGCTGACGGTGCGATAGCCGCGCTCGGCCAGCAGGCCGACCCAGCTATAGGTCCAGGGCTCGTTGTTGCGAAAGACGCCGTTCACATGCGGCCAGGTGCCGCTGAACAGCGAGGCGCGCGACGGCGCGCAGGACGGCGCCGTCACATACATCGCCTCGAAGGACGTGCCGCACCGCACGAGCCGGTCCAGGTTCGGTGTCTCGGCATGACCCGCCCCCAGTGCCCCGATCGTATCCAGCCGCTGCTGGTCGGTGATGATGAAAACGATATTCGGCAGTTTCGTCATGATGCTTTACAGCGTTATTTGCAGCTTGATGTCGGTCGGCCGCGCCTCGACCGCGCGATCAAAGGCCTCGACGGCCCGGGCAAAGGGGAAGGTCTCCGAAATCAGCGGCTTCAGGTCGACCTTGCCCCCGGCGATCAGCCCGATGGCGCGGTCATAGATATTGGCATAGCGGAACACCGTCTCCATGCGCAACTCCCTGGCCTGGGCGGCAACCAGATCGAAACGGAAATCGTCGACCGGCATGCCGACAAAGACCACGCAGCCGCCGGGACGCGGGGTGTCGAACAGATGGGCAAAGGCGCTTGGATGGCCGGAGCATTCAAAGACCGCATCCGCGCCCCAGCCGTCGGTGGCGGCGGCAACCTGGGGTGCCACCGGCCGGGTCGGGTCCAGCGCCTGGATCCCGTCATAGGCACCCGCGACCTTCAGCTTGTCGGCCACCACGTCATGGATCATCACGCGCGAACAGCCCCCCGCCAGCGCCGCCAGCGCGGTCATCACGCCGATGGGGCCGGCCCCGATCACCAGCCCCACATCGCCCGGCACGATCCTGGCCTTGGCGGCCGCCTGCATGCCGATGGCAAAGGGCTCGACCATCGCGCCCTCGGCAAAGCCGACATTGTCCGGCAGCCGATAGGTGAAGGCGGCCGGATGGATCACCTTTTCCGTCAGGCAGCCATGGATGGGCGGGGTGGCCCAGAACCGCACCGAGGGATCGACATTGTAAATGCCCATCCTTGCGGGACGGGAATTCATGTCGGGGATGCCCGGCTCCATGCAGACGCGGTCGCCCACGGCAAGGCCGGCGACATTCGCCCCCACGGCCGTGACCGTCCCCGAGGCTTCGTGCCCCAGCACCATCGGGCTTTCGACCACGAAGGGGCCGATGCGGCCATGGGTGTAATAATGCACGTCCGACCCGCAGATGCCGACCGTGTGAATCGCGATCTCGACATCGTCGGGCCCCAGATCATGCGGCAGCTCGATCTCACGGAGCGCGAGCCGGTTCCTGGCCTCAAGGACCAGCGCGGTTTGACGTATCATCCTGTTTTCCCCCGAGTTCCGCCTAAGCCTCGACCCGCAGCCCGTTGCGGAAGGCATGGCGCTTGCCGATGTCCGGGCGCAGAAAGATTTCCGCGCCCTGCAGCTCGGCCACCTCGCGCCCGCAGCGCACGATCATCGTGCCCGCATCGCTCTCGACATGGGCATAGGTGTCCGAGCCCAGCTGCTCCAGCAGGGTGATGCGCCCCTGCCAGCCCGGCCCCTGGGCGCTGCGCGCGACGACGATATCCTCGGGGCGAAAGCCCACCAGGTCGCCGCCCAGCTTTTCGGCCTCGGCTCCGGTGACGAAATTCATCTTGGGCGAGCCGATGAAGCCCGCGACAAAGGGCGTGCGGGGCCGGTCATACAGTTCCAGCGGCGCCCCGACCTGTTCCACCCGGCCCTTGTTCAGCACCACGATCCGGTCGGCCATGGTCATCGCCTCGACCTGATCATGGGTCACATAGACCATCGTGGCCTTCAGGCGGCGGTGCAGCTCCATGATCTCGACCCGCATCTGGCCGCGCAGCGCCGCGTCCAGATTGGACAGCGGTTCGTCGAACAGGAACACCTTGGGGTGGCGCACGATGGCGCGGCCGATGGCGACGCGCTGACGCTGGCCACCCGACAGCTGCCTGGGCTTGCGGTCCAGCAGCGGCGTCAGTTCCAGGATCTGCGCCGCCTCGGCCACGCGCCCGTCGATCTCGGCCCGGTCGGTCCCGGCCAGCCGCAGGCCGAAGCTGATATTCTCGCGCACGCTCATATGCGGATAAAGCGCATAGCTCTGGAACACCATCGCGATGCCGCGATCCGAGGGCTGCCTGCCGACGACATTCACCCCGTCGATCTCCAGCCGGCCCGAGCTGGGATCGTCCAGCCCGGCGATCATCCGCAACAGCGTGGACTTGCCGCAGCCCGAGGGACCGACCAGCACGGTAAAGCTGCCCGAGGGGATATGCAGGTCCAGCGGCGGGATCACCTCATGCTCGCCGAAGGCTTTCGTCAGTTTCTCCAGATGAACATTGGCCATGGCTCGTTCCTCCCTTCGGTTCAGTAATCTGCGACACGGACCGGACCTGCGCCCGAGACCAGCATCATCGCGGTGAAATGGCGCGCGATCAGCTCGGCCTTCAGCTCGGCCCGGGCCGGATCGTTCCACAGGTCATGCAATTCCTCGGGATCCTCGGCGGTGTCATACAGCTCTCCCTGCCCGGCATCGTGATAGACGGCCAGCTTGTAGCGCCCGTCGAAATACATCGTCCCGCGCGAACCGACCGAGCCGGGAAAACGCAGGGCGTCGTAATATTCGCTGAGGACGCGATCCTTGTGACGGCCGGGATCGGCGCCCCCGGCGGCGATGGGCCACAGCGACAGGCCCTGATCCTGCGCCGGCGCCGGCAGCCCGGCGGCATCGTATAGGGTCGCCGGCAGATCGACCAGTTCGACCAGCGCATCGCTGTGCAGCCCCTCGGCCACCCGCCCGGGCTGGGACAGGATCAGCGGCACCCGCACCAAGCCGTCGTAAAAGCGGCAGCCCTTGTAGAGCAGACCGTGATCGCCCAGCATCTCGCCATGGTCGGACATGAAGATCACCAGCGTGTCCCGGCGCTGGCCGGTCTGTTCCAGCGTCGCCACCAGCCGGCCGACCATCTCGTCTATCATGGCGATCATGGCATGATAGGCGGCGCGGATCTCGCGGATGTCATAGCGGTCGGGCGGCGTGTCATGGCTGCCATTGGCCAAGGCCTTGTCCTCGGGCGGCGCCATGGGGTCGCGCGGATTGCGGGTCTGCTGATCGACGCCCGACAGACGCGCATGCAGCGCCAGGTCGCCCGGGGCAAAGACCGGCGGCGGCATATCGGCGGGATCGAAGCGGCGATACCAGCTTTCCGGCGGATCAAAGGGCGGATGCGGGTCGTAGACATTGATCGACAGCATCCACGGCCTGCCATCCGTGCCGCGGCGGATGAAATCGCTGGCCCGGTCGGTGGCCCATGCGACCTGGCTGTGCTCGGCCTTCACCGGATGCGAGACGGGCTCGCGCTTGCCCTCGAACACGGCCGCGTCGATGCCGCGTTCGGCCAGCCAATCGGCATAGTCATGCCCCTCCGGCCATTCCGAACCGGGATGCTGCGACCAGTAGAATTCCTCGTAACCGTCGGCCGCCGGGCGCTTTTCGATCCGGCAGCGGGCCGCGGACAGGTGCAGCTTGCCGATCAGGCCGGTGCGGTATCCGGCGTCGCGGAAGACCTGCGGCAACAGGGTCAGGTGATCGGGAAAGCCGATATTGCCGTTGCGCTGGACCTGATGGGCGATCGGATACATGCCCGTCAGGAACGAGGCCCGGCTGGGCGTGCAGATCGGGCTTTGGCAATAGGCGCGGGTAAAGGCGGTGCCCTCGGCCACCAGACGGTCGAGGTTCGGGGTCTGCGCCGCGGTTGCGCCAAGCGCGCGGATGGTGTCCCAACGCTGCTGGTCGGTGCATATCCACAGGACGTTCGGTCTGGTCATGGCATGATCCATCTTGCCACCGCGGATGGCCGCGGCGGGATTCGGGGGTCGGGATTGGGGGGCACTAGGGAAAGACGAGGGGAAAGGGGCGCCGGGCCGGCGGCGCCCCGCCGGCCATCAGTCCAGATAGCCGGCACGCCTGAATTGCCGTTCGATATCCTTCTGGGCGGCATCCAGCGCGGTCTGGGCATCGGCATCGCCGGTGACGATCTGCTGCAGGGCCAGGCCCACCCGGTCGCCCATGGCACGGAATTCCGGGATCGGCAGGCGATAGTTCGGATCGGCCGCCGCCAGCGCCGCCGAATAGGCCTCGGTAAACGAGCCGTGGCCATAGTCGTAGCCATGCGCCTTGATGAAATCCGGGTCGGTCCAGATCGAGTTGCGGGTGACGGCGAGGAAGGGCGAGTTCAGCGTGACCTTCCTGACCGTTTCCTTGGAGGTGGCCCACATCACGAAAGCCTGTGCCGCCTCGACATTCTTGGACGCCGCGCCGACGACCCAGCCCTGCGCGGTAAAGGGCGCATGCCGCCCCTTCGCGCCGCCCGGAGGGGGCGCAAAGCCCAGCTTGCCGCTGACCTTCGACAGTTCCGGGTCCAGGATCCGGCCCGCCAGGGGCGCGCCGTCCACGACCATCGGCACATTGCCCTGCTGCATGGCCACCACCACCTCGTCATAGCCGGCCGAGACCGAGCCCGGGATGCCGTGCTGGGTCAGCAGTTCGGCATAGATCTGGGCTGCCTTCACCGCCGCGGGGGTATTGACGGTGGGCGTCATGTCATCGGGGAAATCCTTTACCCAGCTGCCACCCTCGCCCAGGAAGATCTGCGTCCAATACCAGATGTTCTCGGAAGTGTTCGGCTTGCCGCGCAGCGCCGTGCAGGGCGCAACGCCCTTGTCCTTCAGCACCCTGCACATGGCCAGCATGTCCTCGAACGTCTCGGGCGGAGCCTGGACGCCCGCCGCCTCAAGCTCTTCGGCGTTCCAGTAGTAAAGCTGGGTCGCGGCAAAGAACGGAATGCCGTAAAGCACCCCGTCGCTGGTAAAGCCCGCCCGGGTCGAGGGGATCAGGTCGTCGATATCGAAATCGGGATTGGCGGCTATGGCATCGTCAAAGGGCGCAAGCCGGTTCATAGCGGCATAGCGCGCCACGTCCGACGCCTCGGCGAAAAAGACATCATAGGCGGGCGAGCCGGTGGAAAGCTCCACCCCGACCTTTTGCACCGCCTGCGCAAAGGCATAGAGGTCCATCTGCACCTTGGCGCCGGTCTTTTCCTCGAATTCCGGGATCAGCGGGCTGACCGCTGCATCCCAAGGTTGCTGCGTGCTGAGCACGCGCAGCGTGACGCCCTCGAACGGCTTGTCCTGCGCCATGGCGGCCCCCGACAAGCCAAGCGTGACAGCGATGACCGCGACGCCCTTGATCAGTTTCACCTCTTCCTCCCTTGGTAGATGGATCGTTCTGCTCGGCTCAGCCCTTCACGCCACCGGCGGCGGTCTGGACGAAATATTTGCGGATCGCCACGGCAAAGACGGCGACGGGCAACAGGATCAGGATTCCGGCCGCGGCGACCTTGCCCCATTCCGTGCCCTCGTAGCCCATATAGTTCAGGATCGCGACCGAGGCGGTCTTGGCCTCGAACCGGGTCATGGTCAGCGCGAACAGGAATTCGTTCCAGGCGAAGATGAACACCAGGATCGCACCCGAGGCGATGCCCGGCGCGGCGATCGGCACCGCGACCCGCATGAAGATCTGCCAGCGCGTCGCGCCATCGACCAGCGCGGCCTCTTCGATTTCGTGCGGGATGCCGTCGAAAAAGGCGATCAGGATCCAGATGGCCAGCGGCGCGGTAAAGACGGTGTTCGCGATGATCAGGCCGGTCCTGGTGTCCATCAGCCCCAGCTGCGTGAACGAGACAAAGAACGGGATCACATAGATCATCCCCGGCGCCGCCCGCACCAGCAACACCCAGGACAGCAAGGCCACCTTGGCGCGCGAACGCAGCCGCGACAGGCCATAGGCGGCCGGCAGCGCCAGCAGCATCGACAGCACCACCGTCCCGCTGGAAACCAGCACCGAATTCAGAAAGGATTTCATGAATTCCGCATCGCCCAGCACCTGCCGGTAATTGGCGAAGGTGATCGACCCGATCAGCCGGGGCGGCGAGGCAAAGATATCCAGCTGCTGCTTGAACGAGGTGGACAGCAGCCAGACGACCGGCGCCAGCAGGAAAAGGATGAAGGTCGTCGCGACGGCGTAGCAAAAGATCTTTTCATGGGTGCGAAGCATCAGGCGGCCTCCTTGCCTTCGCGGCGGGCGATATTGACCAGGAAGGGCGCGCAAAAGGTCATCATGCCGACGAAAAAGAAAAAGATGATCGTCGCGGCATAATCGACGCGCAGATATTCAAAGCCGTTCACATAGGCGTAGTAGTTGATCGGCTGCGTCGAACCGGCGGGTCCGCCCGCCGTCAGCACATAGATCACCGGAAAGATCGCCAGCGCCTCGAGGATCCGAAAGATGGCCACCGTCAGGATCACCGGCCGGATCTCGGGCAGCGAGATATGCCAATGCATCTGGAACCAGCTGGCGCCGTCGATCCGCGCCGCCTCATACTGGTCGTCGCCGATGGATTCCAGCGCCGACAGCAGCAGCAACGCGACGAAGGGCGTGCCCAGCCAGACCGAGGCGGCGATGACCGTCGCCAAAGCCGTGCCCGGCATCGACAGCAGGTCGAGCTGCATGTCCACGCCCAGGAGCGAGCCCAGATAGGTCAGCCCGCCGGCACCCGGCACCACGAACAGTTTCCAGACCAGCCCGCTGACCGCCGGCGGGATCACGGCGGGCAACAGAAAGGCAATCCGCATCCAGCCGGTGAAGCGCAGCTTTTCCTTCATCACCATGGCCAGCAACAGGCCGACGACGATCTGCAAGGTGACGGGAACGAAGATCAGCTGCGCGGTCACGATGACCGAGCGCAGGAACTGGTCGTCCGAAAACAGCTCGGCATAGTTTTCCAGCCCGGCGAAACGGGGCAGGCCCGGCATCGTCAGGTCGATATAGAAAAAGCTCATGCCGGAGGTGACGACGATGGGAACCAGGGTGATCGCCACCAGCGCCAGAAATGTGGGCATGATCAATGGCCACAGACCACGATTGCGCGCGTTCTTCATCGGAAATCCTCCACCTTGCCGGGGTGATATGACACCGGCCGGCGTTGAACAAATGCAGAATCCTGATACGCTATCCAGATTCTTGATAGGAAGGGGCCAGGGAAAGGCTTGGAGGACTTCATACGCTTCATCGCGGTGGCCGAGCATCGCTCGATCTCGCATGCGGCGCAGGCGCTGAACATCTCGCAGCCTGCCCTGTCGCGCAGCATCCGGCTTCTGGAGGAACGCTACAACGCCACCCTGTTCACCCGCGGACCGCAGGGGGTAGAGCTGACCGATCCCGGCCGGACCCTGCTGCTTTATGCCAACCGGGCCGTGCGGGCGATGGAAAGCGCGCGCGAAGAAATCGACTATTCCCTGCGTAGCAAGCGCCTGACATTGCGGCTTTGCAGCGGCGATTCATGGGGTTACGGCGTGCTGCCCGCGGTGATCCGCCGCTTTGCCCGCGAGATGCCGGATATCCGGATCCATCTGGACCTGCTGGAACATGACGCCAGGCTGGCGGGGCTGGATCTGCGCAATTACGACGTGGCCTTCGGGGTGATTTCGCCCGAGGGGCTGACCAGCGGGCGCTATTGCTTCGAGCCGGTGATCCATGCGCGATACGACATCTATTGCGACGAAAACCATCCGCTGCTGTCGCGCGAGACGGTCACGGCCCAGGACCTGCTGGCCTTCCCCTGGCTGAATCACAAGTTTGAATTCGACTACGACCCCAGTTCGGCCCTGCGGACCGAGCGCACCTTCACCCATCGCAGCAATGCCATGCTGCATGCGATCGAGACGATGCGCAACTCGCCGCTGCTGCTGTCCACCGCCAAGACCATGGCGCCGATCTTTCGCCGCTTCGGCATCCTGCCGCTGATGGAGGACCCCGAAAGCCCGGTCTTTCATTCCGGCATCATCCTGTCGGACACCAGTGACGTAAGCAAGCTGTCGCGCAAGTTCATCGCCCTTGTCCGCAGCCATTGCAAGGAGAACGCCTTCTGACGGGACGCCGGACGGGGCAGCGGAATTGCGTTTGTCATGTTTGACGGGCTTGCCACGGGACTTACGGACCGGGATGCAGGATTTGATGCCCTTGCGCTGCAAGGCTTGACCATACATTGGCCTCGGTGCATGGCGGGACATACGGGCGCGAGCGTTATTTCCGCATCACGGCC
>Ga0164243_10004828_pt1 | contig 20887 bp, 17 predicted proteins | sample OricompcompostOP_FD_108781 | JGI IMG/M metagenome (GOLD analysis project Ga0164243, IMG submission 108781) | Organic Plus compost microbial communities from Emeryville, California, USA - Original compost - Organic plus compost (OP) | ecosystem: Engineered > Solid waste > Mixed feedstock >...
ATGAGCTGCGTCACCTGATCGAAGCGATCTTTCATTCAGAGCGACGCAGCCGCTGTGGGTTCCTCCCACTATTGCGGCGCCGGGATGTGTACAAAGGCCGCCTGTGGCGCTGGAGCCGGAGGCTCGAACGGCTGCGCAGGGGGGGCCGCCTGATTCGATGCGCGCCTCTCGTTGCGGCAAATTCTTGCCGGCGAGTTCAGGTGCGTGAAGTTTTTGAGCGCACGGTCGCGGCCACCGTCGACAACCATACTGAGCGGCATTCGAAGGGCCGCCTGACGCGACAGGAGCAGATCGCAGCCATGCCGGCGATTCAGCAGATATTCCCGCGGATGATCGAGGAAGCGCGTTCATCCCATCCGATCCGGATGGCGGTGTGCCATCCCTGTAGCGAAGTGGCGCTGTGCGGTGCGATCGAAGCGGCGCAGGCACAATTGATCGATCCGGTGCTGGTGGGGCCGGCGCACAAGGTGCAGGCGCTCGCGCAGCAGGCCGGGGTCGATATTGCGCCGTATCCGCTGATCAGCACCGAACACAGCCACGCTTCGGCGGCGCGCGCGGTGGCGTTGTGCCGCAGCGGCGATTGCCAAGCCCTGATGAAGGGCAGTCTGCATACCGATGAATTCATGCACGCGGTGCTGCAACCCGACACGGGGCTGCGCACCGCGCGGCGGGTCAGCCATGTGTTCGTGATGGCGGTGACGTCTTATCCGCGTCTGCTGTTGATCACCGATGCGGCGATCAACATTTATCCTACGCTGGCCGATAAAAAAGATATTGTGCAGAACGCGATCGAGCTGGCGCGGGCATTGGGCGTGGCGCAGCCGAGGGTGGCGATTTTGTCGGCGGTCGAATTCGTCAACCCGAAGATCGCATCCACCATCGACGCGGCGGCGCTGTGCAAGATGGCGGATCGGGGGCAGATTGTCGGCGGCATCCTGGACGGGCCGCTGGCCTTCGACAACGCCATCAACCTCGCCGCTGCGGAGGTCAAGGGTATCGTTTCCCCGGTGGCCGGACGCGCCGATATTCTGTTGGTCCCCGATATAGAATCAGGCAATATGCTGGCCAAGCAACTGGACTACCTCGGCGATGCGCAGAGCGCGGGTCTGGTGCTGGGCGCGCGGGTTCCGATCATTCTCACCAGTCGCGCCGACAGCGCCGACTCGCGTCTTGCATCCTGCGCGGTCGCCATCAAGTATGCGCGGGCGCAAACGGCCGGCCATGCCATTCGCTGAATTCATGTGAAGAAGCAGCACCGCTGTTTCCGTGACGACTGGGATACGCATTCATGCGCGATACGCTTTTGATCATCAACGCAGGTTCCTCCAGCATCAAGTTCGCGTTGTTCCTGGTGCCGGCGTTGCAGCGGATTGGCAGTGGTTCGATTGAAGGCATCGGCCAGGCGCCGCGTTTTGCCGCTCGGGATGAATCGGGCAAGCCCCGTGGAGAACAACGGTTCGAATGCGGCGCAACCCAGGCGGAGCTGTTTTCGTTTCTGCTCGATTGGGTGGTGCAGCAGTACGGCGCCGATCGGCTGCTGGCCGCGGGCCATCGCATCGTGCACGGCGGCCCGCACTACAGCGCACCGGTGCTGGTGACCGAACGCGTATTGCAGGAGCTGCGCGAAACGGTGCCGCTGGCGCCATTGCACCAGCCGCACAATCTGGCGCCGATCGTGGCGTTGCGCGAGCGCGCGCCGCAGCTGCGGCAGATCGCCTGTTTCGATACCGCGTTCCACACCACCAACTCCCGCATATCGCGATTGTTCGCGCTGCCGCGGGCGCTGTGTGATGCCGGCGTGTGGCGTTATGGGTTTCACGGCCTGTCCTATGAGTACATTGCCGGCGAGTTGCCGCGTCATTTGCCGGAGGCTGCGCGCGGGCGGGTGGTGGTGGCGCACCTGGGCAGCGGCGCCAGCCTGTGCGCGTTGGTGAACGGCCACAGCGTCGCCACCAGCATGGGGTTCAGCGCATTGGATGGCGTGCCGATGGGAACGCGCAGCGGCGCGATCGATCCCGGGGTTTTGCTGTATTTGTTGCAGGAGAAAAATTACAGCGCCGAGCAGCTGACGGAACTGCTCTATCGCGAATCCGGCCTGCTGGGATTATCGGGTATCGCCGCCGACATGCGCACACTGCTCGACAGCGACGATCCCCACGCGCAGGAGGCGATCGAGGTGTTCGTTTATCGCATCGTGCGCGAGATCGGTTCCCTGCAGGCCGCCGCCGGCGGATTGGACGCGCTGGTGTTCACCGCCGGCATCGGCGAGCGGGCCGCGCCGATTCGCGCCCGCATCTGCGCGCAATTGTCGTGGCTCGGCGTGCGTCTGGACGACGACGCCAATTCCCGCGCCGATGTCGTCATCAGCGCAGCGGACAGTGCGATGCCAGTGCTGGTGATTCCCACCGATGAGGAAATGGCGATCGCGCGCCACACCGCCGCGCTGCTGGCGGCGGACGGCGCGTGACGCATCACATGCGGCTCTGCTCCAGGCGGCGCAGCTCCGCGGCGTAGGACCGGCAGTTCTTCCACAGCCATTCATCCAGTTCGGCCGCGCTGCGGTGTGAGTTCGCGCTGTTGCCGGAGCGGCTCTTGCGCGCCTTGCCGCTGTCGGATGTGCGTTTTTCCAGTTTGAGCTGGCGCAGTTTGGCGCGCTCGCATTCCTTCCATTCGGCGGCGTGGGACTGCGCCGCCAGCAGGGGTAGCGATGCGATCAGAATGGAAAACAGAATAGGACGGTATTGCATGATCAGCTCCTTCCGTGGGCCAAGTGTGCAGGGGTTGAGTTTTTGCGGCAGCGTTCCTGCTGCGCGCCCAAAACTATAGCAGTCGTAGTTGCGGTCGTCGAAAAGGCGGATTCGTTGTTTCTCATTCAGGTTCAGGCGCGCGTGCGTTCCGCCGATAAAAATCATTGCCGCCATTGCGATGCATCAAGGGGAGCGGGTGGCCGCGAGAGAAAATTCCAGCCGATCGGTTTTTGCAAAATATTCTGGTAGGCTGCGCGATCCCCCGTTCTCCGTTTTTCACCACAGGCGCGTCATCCATGTCATCCCCCGTTCCGGCCCATGTCATCACCGGTTTTCTCGGCGTTGGTAAAACCACGGCGATTCTGCATCTGTTGCGGCACAAACCGGCCGCCGAGCGCTGGGCCGTGCTGGTGAACGAGTTCGGTGAGATCGGTATCGACGGCGCGATGCTGGCGTCCAGCGGCGCCGTCATCAAGGAAATTCCCGGCGGCTGCCTGTGTTGCGTCAACGGCCTGCCGCTGCAGGTCGGGCTCAATCAGTTGCTGAAAACCCGCCCGGACCGCCTGCTGATCGAGCCCACCGGGCTCGGCCATCCGCGCAATATTCTCGATACGCTGGTCGGCGCGGATTACCGGGGCCTGATCGACGTGCGCGCCACCGTGTGTCTGGTGGATGCGCGCAAGGCGGCGCAGCCGCGTTATCGGGAACACGAAACCTTTCGCGCGCAATTGCAGGTGGCCGATGTGCTGATCGCCAATAAAAGCGACCTGTGTGATGCGCGGCAGCGCCTGGAGCTGGAGCGGTTCCTGGCCGATTTGCAGCCCTCGCGCAGGATCGATGCCTGGGTCGAGCAGGGCGCCGTCGAGCCGCGTTGGCTCGACGCGCCGCGAGTCGCAGCGCCGGTCATGCATTCGCACGCCCATGCGCACGCGCACGGCGAGCCCGCGCCGCCGCTGCAATTGGCGCCGGGCCAGTTGTGGCTGCGTCGCGACAATCAGGGCCTGGAGCACGTCAGTTGCGGCTGGCTGTTCGCCGCTGACGTGGTGTTCGATTTTGCGAAGTTGTTTTTGCTGTGCAGCGGCCTGGCGGCCGATCGCGTCAAGGCGGTGATCAATACCGAACGCGGCGCGTTTATCTTCAATGCGGAAAACGGCGTGTTGAGCGTGCTCGAAACGCAGGCCGGCGATGACAGTCGTATCGAGATCATCCATCCGGCGCCGCTCGACTGGTCCGCCATCGAGCAGCAGCTGCGCGCCGCCTGGATCGACGCGCCGCCGCATTGAATGGAGGGAGGCTTACTGCTGGGTGGTGGCGGCTTTGGCGCCGGCTTCCTTGATCAGCGGTTGCAGTTCGCCGCTTTCGTACATTTCCGTGACGATGTCGCAGCCGCCGATCAACTCGCCGTTGACCCACAGTTGCGGAAAGGTCGGCCAGTTGGCGTACTGGGGCAGCGCGGCGCGAATTTCCGGGTTCGCCAGGATGTCGACATAGGCGAAGCGTTCGCCACAGGCCATCAGGGCCTGCGCGGTGCGCGCGGAAAAACCGCACTGGGGCTGATTGGGCGAACCCTTCATGTAAAGAAGGATGGGGTTGGAACCGATTTGCTCTTTGATGACTTCGATGACGTCCATACGTATACCTTCGCTGTGTGGGAGCCACGCGGCTTGCGCTCCGGGCTGGGCCGGGGCGCGGCGTTCTGGGGGTCGATTGTACACGCTCCGGCGGCTAAAACCGAGCAAAGTGCTCAAGTTTTGCCGGCGTATGCCCCTTCATTCGCCGGGGCATTGCCGCTGAGCCGATAACACTATACTATCGCTCCTTCGTCAGGCAGCTATTAGCTGCCTTTTTGCGTTTTTGACCCCGCGCTTTAGAGGAATGTCAGTAATGGCGCAGCCTGGTTTGATGAACACGTATGGGCGTTTGCCGGTCAGTTTCGAGCAGGGTGAGGGTGTCTGGCTGTTCGACGCCGACGGCAAGCGTTATCTGGATGTCCTCAGCGGCGTCGGGGTGAACGGCCTCGGCCATGCGCACCCGGCCGTGGTGAAGGCGATCCAGGAACAGGCCGCGAAACTGATCCATACCTCGAATATCTATGCGGTCCGCAAGCAGAGCGAACTGGCCGATGCCCTGTGCCGGCTGTCCGGCATGGAAAAGGTGTTCTTCTGCAATTCGGGCGCGGAGGCCAACGAGGCCGCGATCAAGCTGGCGCGCCTGTACGGCCACCGCAAGGGCATCGACCGGCCGACCATCATCGTCATGGAGCAGTCGTTCCACGGCCGTACCATGGCCACGCTGACCGCCTCCGGCAACCGCAAGATCCAGGCCGGGTTCGAGCCGCTGGTGGCGGGTTTCACCCGCGCGCCCTACGGCGATCTCGAGGCGCTGCGCACCATCGGCCGCAACAATCCCGATGTGGTGGCGGTGCTGATGGAGCCGGTGCAGGGCGAGGGCGGTGTCAATATCGCCGCCCCCGGCGTGCTCAGGCAGGTGCGCGAGCTGTGCGACGAACGCGGCTGGCTGCTGATGCTGGACGAAGTGCAGACCGGCAACGGCCGCACCGGCAGTTATTTCGCCTTCCAGCGCGAGCAGATCCGGCCGGATGTGGTGACCACGGCCAAGGGCCTGGGCAACGGCGTGCCGATCGGCGCCTGTCTGGCGCAGGGCGAGGCCGCCGAACTGTTCCAGCCCGGCAACCATGGCTCCACCTTCGGCGGCAATCCGCTGGCGTGTGCGGCCGGTATCGCCGTGGTGCAGACCATCGAACACGAGAACCTGTGCCAGCACGTGGCCGGCGAGGGCGATTACCTGCTGACCCAGCTCCAGCAGCGCCTGGGCAAGGTGCCGGGCGTGGTGGACGTGCGCGGCGTCGGCCTGATGCTGGGCATCGAGCTGAACCGTCCCTGCGGCGAGCTGGTCGGCCAGGCGCTGGCCGAGGGCTTGCTCATCAATGTCACAGCCGATAAGGTGGTCCGTCTGCTGCCGCCGCTGATCTTCCAGCGCGAGCACAGCGATCAGCTGCTCGATCTGCTGTGCCCGCTGGTGGAGCGCTTCTGCCGGCAATAAACGTCGTTCATCTATGCAAGAAGGAGAAGTACGCTGTGCCGCGAGGCCAGCCGAATGCCTATCATGGCTGCAAGACATTTTCTGACCCTGTTGGATCTGAGTCCCTCCGAGCTCAATCAGGTGCTGGCGCGCGCGGTGGCGCTGAAAGCTGAATACCGCCAGCGGATCTATACCGATCGCTTCAAAAACCACGTGCTGGGTATGATCTTCGAGAAATCCTCGACGCGTACCCGCGTTTCCTTCGAGGCGGGCATGGCCCAGATGGGCGGTCACGCCATGTTCCTGGCCCCCAAGGACACCCAGCTCGGCCGCGGTGAGCCGATCGAGGACAGCGCCCGCGTCATGTCCTCGATGGTCGACATCATCATGATCCGCACCTTCGGCCACAGCCGGGTCGAGCGCTTCGCGGCGTTTTCCTCGGTGCCGGTGATCAACGCGCTGACCGATGATTTCCACCCCTGCCAGGTGTTGGCCGATGTGCAGACCTATGTCGAGCACCGGGGCTCCATCCAGGGCAGGATCGTCGCCTGGGTCGGGGATGGCAACAACATGTGCCAGTCCTACATCCAGGCCGCGCGCCAGTTCGATTTCGAGCTGCGCATCGCCTGCCCGCAGGGGTTCGAGCCGCGCGAGGACCTGATCAACGCCAACCGCGACCGCGTCACGCTGGTGCGCGATCCCCGCGATGCCGCCCGCGACGCGCACCTGCTGGCCACGGACGTGTGGGCCTCGATGGGCCATGAGCACGAGATTTCCGAGCGGCGGCGGGTATTCAAGGGCTACCAGCTCAACCGCGAGCTGCTCGGCGTCGCCGCGGCGGACGCGTTGTACATGCACTGCCTGCCGGCCCATCGCGGCGAGGAAATCAGCGCCGATCTGATGGAGGATGCCAACAGCGTCATCTGGGACGAGGCGGAAAACCGGCTGCATGTGCAGAAGGCCCTCATGGAGTTTCTGCTCACCCAATAACCGCCTCATAAGCGGCTCATGGCGTTATAAATATTTGATTTAAAAAGTCGGGGAAAGTGGCTTCCGTCCACTCCCCGATGAACCCGCGCGTACGGTCGGCCCTGTGGGGTTAGTGGCCGCAGACCTGGGCGTCATACCGGTCTTTACGCACAAGTTATCCACATGCTGCCCCCACCTTCTGACACTTGCACTCCCCCCCAAACCGCATTATCTTGTACCCCGTTCGTTTCGCACCCCAAGATATTGGGGTCGCCAAGGTGGAGGGCGAAGGCTGCGGCCGTTGCGTCCGCTCCGCCCCGGCACAGGCGACAGCCCGCGATTCGCGGCGTCTGGCCGGATCACGGAACGACGGGAAGCAAGCAGGGAAATCAAGCCTCACTGGGCCACAGGGATCGCGGAGCCGGCACTGAGTGACGTCTCCAGCTTCCAAACGGGGATTCCAAGAATCGGAAAAAACAGGTTCGGAACCCGGCGATAACCGCGCTTCGAAAGCAGCGGTCGGTTCAGTCGCCGGGACGTTTCACGTGTGAAACGTCCTTTGCGCACAAAGCGCTTTCATTCAAGTCAGGGGACAGTCGATGAGGGAGCACGCCAACCGCTGTGCCGACCGCCAGAACTCCGGTCTCGCCCCGCCCGGCCCCAGCGCCGGTGTCATCGTATCAATCACTGATGGCTGCGCCTGACGCGCGGCGCCTGCACCAACAGGCGTCGCAACCGATTTCATTCATTGCCGAACATTTCAATTTGCGACATATCCGGAGCGTCCATGCACACTGAAACCGATAACAATCCCATCTCGGGCGGCCACGCGCCGCACTCAGCCCAGCCTGCGCCGTCCACCGCCAACATCCAGGCCACCGCGCCGGGCCAGCTGCGTGTTATCAAGCGCAACGGCACCGTGGTGGGTTATGACGACAGCAAGATCGCCGTGGCGATCACCAAGGCGTTCCTCGCGGTCGAGGGCGGCACCGCCGCCGCCTCCACCCGCATTCATGAAACCGTGGCCAAACTGACCGCGATGGTCAGCGCCACCTTCACCCGCCGCATGCCCTCGGGCGGCACGCTGCATATCGAGGATGTGCAGGATCAGGTGGAACTGGCGCTGATGCGCAGCGGCGAGCAGAAAGTGGCTCGCGCTTACGTCATCTATCGCGAAGAGCACGCCCGCCAGCGCGCCGCCAAGACCAACGAGCCGACCAAGGCGCATCCGACCCTGCACGTCACCCTGGCCGACGGCAGCCGCGAATTCCTCGACCTGGGCCGGCTCGAAACCATCGTCGCCGAAGCCTGCGCGGGCCTGGAGGGGGTCGAGGCCTCGCTGGTGCTGGGCGAGGCGCTGAAGAACCTGTACGACGGCGTGCCGCTCAAGGAGCTGAACACCTCGCTGGTGATCACCGCCCGCACCCTGGTCGAGAAGGAGCCGAACTACTCCTTCGTCACCGCGCGCCTGCTGATGGACAAACTGCGCGAAGAGGCGCTCAGCTTCCTCGGCGTGGCCGAATCCGCGACCCAGGCCGACATGGCGCTGTATTATCCGAAGGCGCTGGTGGCCTACGTGGCCCGCGGCATCGAACTGGAACTGATCGACCCGGCGCTGCGGGATTTCGATCTGGAGCGCCTGGGCGCGGCGCTCAAGCCCGAACGCGACCAGCTGTTCGGCTACCTCGGCCTGCAAACCCTGTACGACCGCTATTTCCTGCACAGCAATGAAATCCGCTTCGAGCTGCCGCAGGTGTTCTTCATGCGCGTGGCGATGGGTCTGGCGATCAACGAGGACGACAAGAACGCGCGCGCCATCGAGTTCTACAGCCTGCTGTCCAGCTTCGACTACATGAGCTCGACGCCGACGCTGTTCAACGCCGGCACGCTGCGCCCGCAGCTGTCCTCCTGCTACCTGACCACGGTGCCGGACGATCTGGACGGCATCTTCGGCGCCATCCACGACAACGCCATGCTGTCGAAATGGGCCGGCGGCCTCGGCAACGACTGGACGCCGGTGCGCGCGCTGGGCTCCTACATCAAGGGCACCAACGGCAAATCGCAGGGCGTGGTGCCATTCCTGAAAGTGGTGAACGATACCGCCGTGGCGGTGAACCAGGGCGGCAAGCGCAAGGGCGCGGTGTGCGCCTATCTGGAAACCTGGCACCTGGATATCGAAGAGTTCATCGAACTGCGCAAGAACACCGGCGACGACCGCCGCCGCACCCACGACATGAACACCGCCAACTGGGTGCCGGACCTGTTCATGAAGCGCGTGTTCCAGGATCAGGAATGGACCCTGTTCTCGCCCAACGACGTGCCCGATCTGCACGATCTGTTCGGCACCGCCTTCGAGCAGCGCTACCAGCACTACGAGCGCGAAGCGGCCGCAGGCCGTCTGAAACTGCACAAGGTGGTGCGCGCCCAGGACCTGTGGCGCAAGATGCTGTCGATGCTGTTCGAAACCGGCCATCCCTGGATCACCTTCAAGGACCCGTGCAACCTGCGCAGCCCGCAGCAGCACGCCGGCGTAGTGCACAGCTCCAACCTGTGCACGGAGATCACGCTCAACACCAACCAGGACGAAATCGCCGTGTGCAACCTGGGTTCGGTCAACCTGAACCAGCACATCACCACCGGCGCGGACGGCCAGCCGGCGCTGGATCACGGCAAGCTGGAAACCACCATCCGCACCGCAGTGCGGATGCTCGATAACGTCATCGACATCAACTATTACTCGGTGCCGCAGGCGCGCAATTCCAACCTGAAACACCGCCCGGTCGGGCTCGGCATCATGGGCTTCCAGGATGCGCTGTACTCGCTGCGCATCCCCTACGCCTCCGACGCCGCGGTGGATTTCGCCGACCGTTCGATGGAAGCGGTCAGCTACTTCGCGATCAAGGCCAGCTCCGACCTGGCGGTGGAGCGCGGCAGCTATTCCTCCTTCGAAGGTTCGCTGTGGAGCCGGGGCATCCTGCCGATCGACTCGCTGGAAATCCTGGTCGAACAGCGCGGCGCCGATTTCATCGAGGTCGACCGCTCGCAGAGCATGGACTGGAACGGCCTGCGCGAGCAGGTGAAAAGCCAGGGCATGCGCAACAGCAACGTGATGGCGATCGCGCCGACCGCGACCATCGCCAACATCACCGACGCGTCGCAGTCGATCGAACCCACGTACCAGAACCTGTACGTGAAATCGAACCTCTCCGGCGAGTTCACCGTGGTCAATCCGTACCTGGTGCACGACCTGAAAAAACGCGGCCTGTGGGACCCGGTGATGGTCAACGACCTCAAGTACTTCGACGGCAGCGTGCAGCAGATCGACCGCATTCCCGCCGACCTGAAAGCGCTGTACGCCACCGCCTTCGAAATCGAACCGCGCTGGCTGGTGGACGCGGCCAGCCGCCGCCAGAAATGGATCGACCAGGCCCAGTCGCTGAACTTGTACATCGCCGGCGCCTCGGGCAAAAAGCTGGACATCACCTATCGCATGGCCTGGTATCGCGGTTTGAAAACCACGTACTACCTGCGCGCGCTGTCCGCCACCAGCACCGAGAAATCGACGATCAACACCGGCAGCTTGAATGCGGTGTCGGCGGCGTCGAACCATGGCGGCGCGCAGGCCAAGGGCGCCGCGGCGGAGGAGTACAGCGAGCCGGCACCGGTGCCGAGCGCCTGCTCCATCGACAACCCCGATTGCGAGGCTTGTCAGTAAGCGTCAGCACGGCGGGCGCAACGGAGCGGCCCGCCACACGATAAGAGCGCGACGGCGGTGTGCCGCGTCGCGCCGGCAGTCGACAACTTCGATCCTCGACAGGCGTCCAATCATTGACGAGGATCCCACGAACAGTAGCAGGGGCGTTGAGTTATGTTGAATTGGGAAGAATACAATTCGGAAGAATCGGTTCCCGCGGCGGTGAAGGCCAACACCTACGCGCAGACAAAAGCCCCGGCGGCGCCCGCCGACAGCGCGCCGGCCCAGGCGGACAACGGCGCGAAAACGCAGGCCGAGCCGCGCATTGCCGATCAGGACATCGCCGCGCGCGCGCGCGAAGCGCTGGCCCATCTCGATGTGGCCCCGGGCCTGGAAGAACTGGAAATGGGCGCGGCGCGGCTTCAGGTCGACGACAAGCGCATGATCAACTGCCGCGCCGACCTCAACCAGCTGGTGCCGTTCAAATACGACTGGGCCTGGCAGAAATACCTCGACGGCTGCGCCAACCACTGGATGCCGCAGGAAATCAACATGACCGCCGACGTGGCGCTGTGGCGCAGCCGCGACGGTCTCACCGATGACGAGCGCCGCATCGTCATGCGCTCGCTCGGTTATTTCTCCACCGCCGACAGCCTGGTGGCGAACAACCTGGTGCTGGCCATCTACCGGCAGATCACCAACCCCGAATGCCGCCAGTATCTGCTGCGCCAGGCCTTCGAAGAGGCGATCCACACCCACGCCTACCAGTATTGCGTGGAATCGCTGGGCATGGACGAAGGCGAAGTGTTCAACATGTACCGGGAAATTCCCTCGGTGGCGAAAAAGGCGGCGTGGAGCCTCAGCCACACCCACGCCCTGAGCGATCCGAATTTCAAAACCGGCACCTTCGAAACCGACCAGGAACTGCTGCGCAACCTGATCGGCTTCTACGCGGTCACCGAAGGCATCTTCTTCTACTGCGGTTTCACCCAGATCCTGTCGATGGGGCGCCGCAACAAGATGACCGGCGTGGCCGAACAGTTCCAGTACATCCTGCGCGACGAGTCGATGCACCTGAACTTCGGCATCGACGCGATCAACCAGATCAAACTGGAAAATTCGCACCTGTGGACGGAGGCGTTCCAGCGCGAAGTCACGCAAATGATCGTGGAAGGTGCGGAAATCGAAGTGCAGTATGCGCGCGACAGCATGCCGCGCGGTGTGCTCGGCATGAATGCGGCGATGATGGAAGAGTATCTGCATTTCATCGCCAACCGCCGCCTCAACCAATTGGGATTGCCGGAGCAGTTCCCCGGCGCCCAGAACCCGTTCCCGTGGATGAGCGAGATCATGGATTTGCGCAAGGAGAAAAACTTCTTCGAAACGCGGGTGACGGAATACCAGACCGGCGGCGCGTTGAGCTGGGATTGATCGGTGGGAAACAACTCAACGGCTGCCCGCGCGGCCGTTGTTCCATTAATGCAGTGGCGAGGTTCGGAGGGGGATCAGCATTATGGAGCGTGATGAAAAAACCATGCCGGTGGACCCGGAAACCATTCTGTTCACCCTGGATCAACTGGGGCAGACGGTCGAAGTGATGAACAAGGTGATCAATCGGCTGCGCGGTTACGTGCATCAGAATATCGCGGCGCAGAAACAGGGCCAGCTCGATTTCGGCCAGATGCCGCAGACCAAGGTCGGACCGTCGGGACTACATTGAAAAAATCCGGGAGTCACCCGGAAACCTCTCTCAGTTTTTGCCCAGTGAACCAGCATCGGATGTCACCGCACACAAAAAGGGATGGCGCATGAGCCCGGCACGCCGGATATTGTTGGCTGTCGCGCTGGTTGTTCCGGTGGCGGCAGCGGCGGATGCCGGCGATGTCCGGCGTCCGTTGTCCGCGACCCTGCCGCAGGCCGGGGCCACGATCGTCGTATCCGAAGGCGAGTGGGAGCCGCGCAGTATCGGCAGCTACAGCCTGCGGGTTTACGCGGCCAATCCCGATTTTCCCTACGACAATTTCATCACCGGGTTGGTGAGAGCCCGCGATGGAATCTTGCAGCATATCGGCTTTTCCGACATCGACCGCGACGGCAACGCTGATATCGTGGTGTTCTTTCGCAGCGTCGGCTCGGGCAATTATCTCGCTGCGGAAGCCTTTCGCTTCAAGGAAGGCAACCTGACCCCGCTCGCCTCGGTTTCGGGACTGCGCGCTCAGGATGATGCAATGGCCGCGTTGCGGGCCCAATTCGTCGGCGATGCGTCCGGCACGGAAGTGCATCCCTGACCTGCCCGGCGCTTTGCCGTTCTGATCGCATTTACCCGACTCATCAACATGGCTTGACGGGGGGCGGCATGAAAATGGTGACGGTAAATTCCCAGGCCATTCGCGCGGTGGGTTACGACGCCCGCAGCCAGCGGCTGAAAATCCTGTTTGCGCAGGGGCACGATTATGATTTTTGCGAAGTGCCGCCGCAATTGTATGAGCAATTGATGACCGCGCCCTCGAAGGGACGGTTCTACAACGACAACATCAAGGACCGGTATCCTTGCTGAACGGCATTCGCGAGTGCCGGGCCGCAGGTTGGCATTGAATCAGCGGGTGTGTCCTGCGCGGCAGATCCACGACATCGACGACGGCGCAATATCCCGTTGTAAAAAGCGGCGATCGCCGGCCTGAGACGTTGCAACACAATGCACCAAAGGTTTCCTGCCGAGGCGGTGTGCGAGCCGAATTTTCGGCCGTGCAGTCATGCGGATGTGCGCAGCGGAAAAAACACAATTCGCATACCGCCGCCAAAACTCCGCGCGGTTCATTGTGCTAAACCCGCAGGTTTTCCAGCCAATCGCTTTGCAGATGGGCTTCGACACAATCCGCCAGCCGCTCGATATCGGTTTCCACCCGGGCCTGATAATCGAAGGATTCGACCTGCGCGAGCCCGGCCCAGCGCAGCAACGCATCCCGCGCTTCACTGTCATCGAACAGGCCGTGCAGATAGGTGCCGGCCACCTGACCGTCGTCGGACAGGGCGCCATCACAACGGCCGTCGAGTTCCACCAGCGGTTTCTCCAGCCCGGCGCCGCTGCTGATGCCGGCGTGGATTTCGTAACCGGACACCGAAGCACCGCTGATCCGCAACCGGCCGCTGACCCGGCGCAATTGTTTTTCCTTTTCCAGCACGGTTTTGATATCGAGCAGAGCCAGGCCCGCGCTGGCGCCGGCATCGCCTTCGATGCCGTGCGGATCGTCGACGCTCGCACCCAGCATTTGAAAGCCGCCACAGATGCCGAGCACCTTGCCGCCGTAGCGCAGGTGCCGGGTTATCGCTTCACTCCAGCCGCGCTCGCGCAGGGTTTGTAAATCGCGCCGCACGCTTTTCGAGCCGGGCAGGATGATCAGGTCGGCGGCCGGGATCGGCTTGCCCGGCGCCACGAATTGCAAATCCACCTGCGGGTGCAGGCGCAGCGCATCGAAATCGGTGTGATTGCTGATGCGCGGCAACACCGGCACCGCCACCCGCAGCATCGGCAGATCGCCGCGCAATTGCTGGCCGCGGGCGATGGCGTCCTCGGCCTCCAGATGCCAATCGGTGAGATAGGGCAGCACGCCCAGCACGGGTTTGCCGGTGCGCTGTTGCAACCAGTCGAGGCCGGGTTGCAGCAGCGCGATATCGCCGCGAAACCGATTGATCACGAAGCCCTGCACACGTGCGCGCTCGCTCGCGCTGAGTAACTCCAGCGTGCCGACCAGATGCGCGAACACGCCGCCGCGGTCGATGTCGGCGATCAGGATCACCGGGCAGTCCACCGCTTCGGCAAAGCCCATGTTGGCGATGTCGCGCTCGCGCAGGTTGATTTCCGCGGGGCTGCCGGCGCCTTCGACCAGCACCACGTCATAATGCGCGCACAGGCGCCGATACGACTCTAACACCGCGCCCATGGCGACGGTTTTGTACTCGTGATAGGCGCGCGCGTTCATTTCCGCGCGGGCCCGGCCGTGAATGATGACCTGCGCGCCGATATCGGTGTTGGGTTTGAGCAGCACCGGATTCATATCGGTGTGCGGTTCCAGAAAACACGCCCTGGCTTGAACCGCCTGGGCGCGGCCGATTTCGCCGCCATCGACGGTGACCGCGCTGTTCAAGGCCATGTTCTGGGGTTTGAACGGCGCCACCCTGACGCCGCGGCGCGCCAGCACGCGGCAGATGCCGGTGACCAGCGTGCTCTTGCCGGCATCGGAGGTGGTGCCTTGGATCATCAGGGTTTTGCTCATCGAGGCGCGGTTCCGAAACTTGACCCCCCACGGCGGGGATGGTTAGAGTGCAGGCTCATTTCACACCCGCCGTTACCCCGTGGGCCGAAACATCGCCCGCCATGGTAACCGAAATTTTCCGCGACAACCCGCGCCAGACCGATCGAGCTTTTCCCTGCGCCGCGAATTTCGATGAGTCGACTGTATGCACATTTGGCTGTGTTCAGCATTTTTTATTGAGGGCGCGAAGCCCGCGCCGTCATCGGTCCGGCCGAGGCAGCGCGCGTCGCTGCGCGCAAACCCGTCATGACCACAGTGCACTGTCCGGCGCTGTTGATTGCGGCGCCGGGTTCCGGACACGGCAAGACCTCGGTGACGGCGGCGCTGGCGCGTTATCACCGGCGCAGCGGCCTGCGGGTGCGCTGTTTCAAGACCGGCCCGGATTTCATCGACCCCACCGTGCTGGTGCAGGCCTCCGGTCTGCCGGTGTACAACCTCGACCCGTGGATCATGGGCGTCGAACATTGCCGCGCGCTGTTGTTCGAAGCCGCCTCCACCTGCGATCTGATTCTGGTGGAGGGTGTGATGGGCCTGTACGACGGCGAGCCGAGCAGCGCCGACCTCGCCCGTCTGCTCGATCTGCCGGTGCTGCCGGTGATCGACGCCGCCGCCATGGCGCAGACCTTCGGTGCGGTATTGCACGGATTGCACAGCTACACCGCGCCGGGTTCGCCTGCCAACGCGCCGCTGAATTTCGCCGGCGTGGTCGCCAATCGCGTCGGCTCGGCGCGCCATGCCGATCTGCTGCGCACCGCGGTGCCGCCGCAATGGCCGTTGACCGCGCTGCGCCGCTCCGAGGCGGTGGTATTGCCCGAGCGTCATCTCGGTTTGCGCGTGGCGCAGGAAATCGGCGACCTCGATGCGCGCCTCGACCTGCTCGCCGATACCATCGACGGCACCGCGCTGGCGCAGATGCCGGCCCCGGTGGCCTTCGCCCGGCCCGGAGACGTGGCCGAGGTGGAGCGCAGCCTCGATGGCGTAAGCGTGGCGGTGGCGTTCGACCAGGCATTTTGTTTCCTGTATCAGGCCAATCTGGAGTGGTTGCAGCGCATGGGCGCGCGCCTGCACTTTTTCTCGCCGCTGACGGATACGCTGCCGCCGGACGCGGATGCGATGTATCTGCCCGGCGGCTACCCGGAGCTGCACGCGGCGGCGCTTGCCGATAACGGCGCCATGCAGGCCGCGATCCGCGATTTCGTCGCCGCCGGCAAACCGCTGCTGGCCGAATGCGGCGGCATGTTGTATCTCGCCGATACGCTGTTCGACATGGACGGCGACAAACACGCGCTGCTCGGCCTGCTGCCGGCCACGGCGACCATGGGCGATCGTCTCGCCGCGCTGGGCCCGCAGCAGATCGCCGTCGACGGCGCCGTCATTCGCGGTCACACCTTCCACTATTCATCGCTCGGTACCGATCTCGCGCCGACCTGGCGCGCGCAAACGCCGGATGGACGCGACGGCGAAGCGGTGTACCGGCACGGGTCGATCGTCGCTTCGTATCTGCACTGGTATTTTCCGTCCAACCCGCATTTGATTGCGGATTGGTTGCGCCCGCTCGACTAGAATAGCGGGCACGACATGTTTTCCACGGGTCCGCGCCCCTTCGCCATGTTTTCATTCGTCCTCGTTCTCGACGCTGTCGCTGCGCCGCTTTCGGCGCGGTGGCTTGATATCGTTCCGTGTTCCGGTGTCCCGTCATCATGATTCATACCCTGATGGCGATGCTGGGCGCGTTATTGTTCGATCACTGGTGGGGCGAGCCGCACCGCTGGCATCCGCTGATCGGTTTCGGGCGCATCGCCGACCGGTTGGAATCGCGCCTGAACCGCGGCGACCGGCGCCGCCTGCGCGGTGTGTTGGCGTGGCTGCTGCTGGTGTTGCCGCTGGTCGGCGCGGCCGCGCTGCTTCAATGGTTTTTGTTGGTCCTGTCTCCCTGGTGGTACACGCTGGTGGCGGCGTTGGCGCTGTATGTCTGCATCGGCCGGCGCAGCCTCGGTGAACACGCGCGGGCGGTGGCGCTGGCCCTGCGCGCCGCCGATCTGCCGGCGGCGCGCGCGGCGGTGGCGCGCATCGTCAGCCGCGATACCCAGCAGCTGCACGCCGGCGCGGTCAGCGCGGCGGCGGCCGAATCGGTGCTGGAAAACGGCAGCGATGCGGTGATCGCTTCGCTGTTCTGGTTTGCGGTGGCGGGCATTCCCGGCGTCGTGTTGCACCGCACCGCCAACACCCTCGACGCCATGTGGGGTTATCGCAACGAGCGCTTTTTTTATTTCGGCTGGGCCGCCGCGCGTTTCGACGATGTGCTGAATTATCTGCCGGCGCGTTTGACCGCGTGCGCCTACGCGTTGTGCGGCCACTGCGCGCATGCGCTGCGCTGCTGGGCGCGACAGGCGCGTTATTGGTCCAGCCCCAACGCGGGGCCGGTGATGGCGGCCGGCGCCGGCGCGCTGCGCATCCGCTTGGGCGGCGGCGCCAGTTACGGCGGCGTGCACGAGATCCGTCCCACCCTCGGCTGTGATCGCGATCCGCGAGCGCAGGATATCGAACGCGCGCTGCGTCTGCTCGACCGCTCCATCCTACTGTGCCTGGCGCTGTGGGCCGTTCTGGCGGTGGCCTGGCGCATGCTGTGATGGATGTTCTCGTTGCCCCCGAGCACGGCGGCGATCTCGCGCGCGCGATTGCGCGTTACGGCATTGCCGCGTCGGACTGGCTGGACCTGTCGGCGGCCATCAATCCCGAACCGTATGCGCCGCCCGGGCTGCCCGCCGCGGTTTTTCAGCAGTTGCCCGCACCGGACGAGGCGCTGCGCGAAGCGGCGGCGTCCTGTTATCGCGGCGACCACGACGCCCATCTGCTGGCGGCGGCGCCCGGCTCGCAGGCGCTGATCCAATGGCTGCCGCTGCTGCGCGAGACCTGCCGGGTCGCGGTGCCTTCGGTTGGTTATCGCGAACACGCGTTCCGCTGGCGCTGGGCCGGGCATCAACTGTTCGAATACGATGCGCGCGACCCGGCCGCGATCGAGCGCGCGCTGCGCGACGGTGCGGACGTGTTGGTGGTGATCAATCCGAACAATCCGCTGACCACCCGCTACGCCGCGGCGGATTTGCTGAAATGGTTGCATCGGTTGCAACAGCGCCGGGGCTGGCTGGTGGTGGACGAGGCGTTCATGGACGCGCAGCCAGAGCACACTCTGGCGACAGCGGCCGGCGAGCCGGGGCTGATCGTGTTGCGGTCCCTGGGCAAGTTCTTCGGGCTGGCCGGGCTGCGCTGCGGCTTCGCGTTGTGCGAGCCCACGCTGGCGCAAGCCCTGCGGGTGGCGATCGGCCCATGGCCGGTCAGCGGCCCGACGGCACAGGTGGCGGAACAGGCATTGCGCGATTCGCCCTGGCAGGAGCATGCGCGACTGCGGCTGCGTGAGCACAGCCGCGCCTGCGCCGCCCTGTTGGCGGAGGCGTTCGGCGCGCAGTGGGTGATGGCGGCGGATTTGTTCATCAGCGTTGCGCTGCCGGCCGAGCGGGCGCTGGCGGCGCAGGACCGGCTGGCGCGCTCGGGTATCTGGGTGCGGTTCATCGCCCTGGATACGCAACAGGCCCTGTTGCGTTTCGGCCTGGTGGCGCACGAAAGTCAAGCGTGGCAACGCCTGCGTTATGCGCTGCGGGAAATCTCGCCGTGTTGAAACAATGAAGGCGAACGGGTGCAGACGCGCTCGGATATCCGGGGCTGGTTCATCGCTCTGGATGCGCAGCAGGCCCTGTTGCGTTTCGGCCCGGCGGCCTATGAACGTCAAATGTGGCAGCGCCTGCGCTCGGCGCTGCGGGAAATCTCGCCGCGTTGAACAGTGAAGCCGTAACCGGTGCACATCGGGTCGCGGCTCATCGCTGGGTAGGGAGCGACACCTGTTGCGCTTCGGTTCTTCAATCGGCGCCTGCATTCGCGACGCGGAAATCACTCCATGCTGAACGCCGAGCGAGTCATCGTGCGGGGCACGACCCGCGCGTTTGGGCAGCTGTGGTTCATCGTCAAGCCCTGCCGCGTGTCGTCACATGATCAATCGTGATGGCGCCTGTGTTTGCGTTTCGGAAACGGCCGCGCTGAACGAACCCATGCGTATCGGTGGTGAAGGCCGAAATGCTCGGGGTCATCGGCGATGCTCGCATTGAAGTTTCTCGACGCGAAACACAGCGGCGCGCGTGGCGATCAACCCCGCGCCGGCTCGCGCCAGCGATTCTCCATCACGAACTGTTCCAGCGGCGCCGGCGTCGCCCAGCCTTCGATCTGCAACAGGGGCGCCGGGTAAAAGCCCTCGACGTGGCCGATGCACAAAATCGCCACCGGCTCGCTGCCTTCGGGCAGATACAGCAATCGCGCCAGTGCGCGTGGTTCGAACAGCGACACCCACCCCATGCCCAGTCCTTCCGCGTAGGCGGCCAGCCACAGATTCTGGATGGCGCAGGATACCGAGGCGAGATCCATCTGCGGCAGCGTGCGCCGGCCGAAGATGTGCGGTTCGCGGTTCGGCATCAACGCCGCCACCAACAGTTCACCGCAGTCGCGAACACCTTCTACCTTGAGCCGCATGAAGGTTTCGCCGCGCTCGCCTAACGCCTGTGCCGTGGCGCGACGCTCGCGCTCCACCAGCGCGTGGATGCGACGCCGCAGGGCGGCGCGGGTGATGCGGATGAAACGCCAGGGCTGCATGAGCCCGACGCTGGGCGCATCGTGTGCGGCTTTCAGCAATCGCGCCAGCACCACGGGATCGACCGGGTCGGGGCGGAAGTGGCGCATGTCGCGCCGACCCTCGATCGCGCGGTAGACGGCGGCCCGCTCCTGAGCGCTGAAACCGGCCGGGCCGGGTTGGGGCTTATCCGATGCGTTGAACATGGCCGCTCCCGAAAACGGATTTTGCGCGCACCGTGCGGATGGGGATTTCCGACATGCAGCCAACGCGCGCGATTGAGGTTTCGGCGCCGCGTATCACCAGCGGTAGGTCATGGCGCCGAGCCAGCCGAAGCGTTCGGTATTGTAGTTGTTGTTCAGCTCGTAATGCTTGCCGAACACATTGGTCAGTTTCAGCTGCAGGCGCAGCGCCGGCGTGGCCTGGAACGCCGCCCGCAGATCCAGCACGCCGTAACCGCCGAGTTCGCTGGTGTTATCGACATCGATGTAGCGCCTGTCCTGCGCGCGCCAGCTGCCGCCGACGCTCCAGCGTTGCCACTGGCGGTCGACATCCAGCTTGACGCTGCGCCGCGCGCCGTTGGTCAGCACCTTGTCGTTGGCCTCGTTGCGCGGGTCCACATAACTGAATGAACCGCTGATCAACCACTGTTCGAAACCGGCCCTGGCGCTGAGTTCGCCGCCGCGGATTCTTGCTTTTTGCACATTGCTGGCCAGCGAAATGCCCGGCGCCACCTTGATCGTCTGGATCATGTTGTCGATGCGATTTTCGAAAACGTTCAGCGACCAGTCGAAATGGCGGTAATCGCCGCGCAGTTCCACTTCGTAGTTGCGGGCGTACTCCGGCTGCAAATCGGGATTGCCGTAGCCGGGGTAGTACAGCTGATTGAACGTCGGCGCCTTGAAGGCCGTGCCGTAGGAGAAAATCAGCCGGTGCTGCGCCGGCAGTTTGAAACCGACGGCCAGATTGCCCGTGGTCTTGTCGGCGAAATCCTCGTTGTGATCCTCGCGTATGCCGGCCTGCACGTCCACGCTCCGGCCGCTCAGCAGATATTGGGCGAAATAGCCGGTGTTGTCGCGGCTTTTGGCCTGCGCCCCGTTCGCGTTCTTCAGCACGGTGCTGTTATCGACCTGATCCTTGAGGTAATCCACGCCCACGGTGAATGTCTGGTTCTTGTCCCAGGTGAAATCGTTCTGCCACGAACCGGAGTTGCGCGTGGTGCGGATGAAGGTGTGGGTCGAAGCCTTGCGGCGATCGTAGTTGTCGGTGTCGTCGATGGAGCGCCCGGCGGACAGCGTGCTGTGCCAGAAATCGGTGAGCGGCGCGCGCAGGGTGAGGCTGTCGCTTTGAATCCAGCCTTCGGCGTAGGGTTCGGTGCTGATCGCGGTGCCGTCGTATTCGTTGCGGGTGCGGGTGTAGTAATGGTCGAGATCGAGTTTGGCTCCGC
>Ga0164243_10004829_pt1 | contig 20886 bp, 16 predicted proteins | sample OricompcompostOP_FD_108781 | JGI IMG/M metagenome (GOLD analysis project Ga0164243, IMG submission 108781) | Organic Plus compost microbial communities from Emeryville, California, USA - Original compost - Organic plus compost (OP) | ecosystem: Engineered > Solid waste > Mixed feedstock >...
CCTGGTCAGCCCCGGGAGCGCAGGTTAGCCACCAGCCGCACCAGGAACACGACGCCGACCGCCGCCACCAGAGCGAGTTGCCACCACATATGGCCTCCCTTCGGTCTCCTGTGGGACACCCACACCCGATCGGTCCCCCTCGCCGATGCTCACTCAGAAGTCGCACGAGCGCGGGAGGGCGTTGGGTGACAGGCCCAGAAGTCACCTGTTGGGTGTAACGCGACGCTCGCGTCGTGGCGGTGCCGCATGCCGTCCACCGCCGTTGCGGGGCACCGGTCGCATCACGGCAGTGCGTTCGTCCGCGGGATGTGGCCGCGGCCGTGGCCTGCGGGGCGGCACCGGCGCGATCTCGACAGTGATCTCCGCGCTGACCGGGATCGGCTTCGGCTTGCCCTCGCCTTCCTTCGGCTTGTACGACAGCCTGCGCGCGAGCGCGTGACTCGGTCGCTCCACGAACCGGTAACTCACCTCGACCATGCCGAACACGCAGGCGATCACGATGATCAGCGCGATCGGCAGCGGCACCGCTGGGCGCAGCAGGTTCAGCAGCACGAACGTGACCAGCATGTGCAGCAGGTAGATCGAGTAGCTGCGCTCGGACAGCGCGGTCCAGAACCGCCGCTGCTTGAGCTTCGGCTCCGCGAACAGGCCCAGCAGGAAGCACACCACCGCGAACGCCATCGCGAGGTTGTACGAGGTGTCCACGCGGCCCACGTCGATGACATCGCCGAGCACATACAGGCTCCAGGCCAGGCCACCGAACACGCCACCGGCCCACAGCGGGATCTTCTTCGACGTGGTGGCCCAGATGACCTGGCCGATGATCATGATCGGCAGGTAGGACACGTTCACCGCGAACAGGAAGTACTCCGCGGTGAGCTGTCTGCCGCTCATCATCACGACGAAGATGAACGTGATCTCGATGGCGATGGCCAGCCACACCCACCGGCGCAGCACCGGCAGCAACAGCATCAGGATGAAGTAGAACAGGACCTCGACGATCATCGTCCAGGCCACCGGCACCAGCACGACCTGCGGGTTGATCAGGTAGTTGATCAGCAGGCTGTTGGTGAGCACGGTCAGCGGCGTCAGTTCCTGCGACTGGCCGGGCGTGGCGGGCGGATGCAGGTGCACCAGTAGCAGTACCGCGGTGAGCAGCACGACGAAGATCATCGGCGCGTACACCCGGATCAGCCGGTTCACCGCGAACCGGCCGGGCCCCTGGCGCATCGCGATCGGGGTGACCACGAAACCGCTGACCAGGAAGAAGAACGGCACCGCGATCTGCCCGATGCCCTGCGTGCCCATGTGCATGGGGTTACTGGTGAGCGCCTCGATGAAGTCGATGTAGGGGGCGTGCTCGTCCTTGTCCTTCACCCACGGGTGCGCGATGTGGCTGTAGAAGACCAGCAGCGCGCCCAGTCCACGGCCGATGTCGATGAAGACGATGCGAGTCTTCTTGGGCGCTTCGGGGGGCACGACCTCGGCCAACGCTCACCCCCAGCTGGTCGAACCGATGTAGTCCGTAGGGAGTGTAACGAAGAAACACGCGGTGGTTTCTACGGTTGGAAAATCACCCGGCCGAGGAAGGTTCGGGCCGGAGCCAGAGCGTCACGAACTCCTTTTCGTTACGCCGCGCCGTCCTGATCAGCTCCCGATCACCCTGCGCGTAGGTGACCGGCCCCTCGTCGCCGACCTCGATCGGCTGGTAGCCGAGCTCGCGGTAACCCGCCAGCACCACGTGCGGATCGTCGCCGAGCTCCTCGATCGCGCTCGGGCAGAACTCGCACACGATCTGCGGCCGGTCGCGGCGCAGCACCTCGGTCATCCCGGCCAGCGCCCGGTGGTCACGGCCCTGCAGATCCACCTTGACCAGGCTGATCTGCTGCTCCCGCACCTCCGGCACCTCGCCGAGCCGGACCGCGGGCACCTCGATGCCCGGCCCGTCCTCGGTGACGCGGTTGTCGCCGCTGTTGTCGGCGGCGGGATGGGTCAGCCGCACGGTGCCCGCGTGATCCCAGGCCGCCACCGGCAGCACCGTGGTCAGCTCGACGGCCGCGGCGGGCAGATTCACCTCGAGGTTGCGGCGCAGGTAGTGCGCGTTGAGCGGATCGGCCTCGACCGCGATCACCCGTGACACGTCCGGGCAGGACCGCATCAGCCGCAGCGTGTGGTAGCCGACGTGCGCGCCGATGTCGAGGATCGCGCCGGGATGGCGGGCGACGAGCTCGCACATCAGCTCGGCTTCGCTGTTCTCCCAGGACCGGTGGAACCGGATCCACGGGAGCATCACCTCGTCCACCGGCATCAGCAGTGCGCCGACGTCGCTCACCACGACCTCGGCGTCCCGCGGCACGGGCACGTGCGTGAGCCGGGCGGCCTCGCGCAGCGCGCCGACGTCCACGCTGACCCGCTTGATCGCTTCCTCGTCCTGGTCGAGCCGCTGGTCACGGGCCGAGAAGCCGGTGTGCATACTCGCCGTCGCGGCTTCCAGCTCGCCGGTGAAGCTTTCCGACATCTTGCTGACGTCGGCTTCGAGGTTGCGCACCGCCAGTTCCAGGCTCGGCGCCTGGCCCCGCAGCTCCTCGACGGAGGTCTCCAGCGAGCGCAGCCGCGCCTCGACGGTGGTCTTGAGGGTCTCCAGCTTGTCGTCGAAGCGGCGGCTCAACTCGGCGGCGCGCTGCGCGTCGTCAAGCCGGGCCTCGACCGACTCCAGCCGCGCCAGCAGCCTGCCGGTGGTCTCCTCGGTGGCGTCCCGCAGTTCGCCCATGACCCGGCGCTGGTGCACGTCGTAGTGGTCGATCGCGCGCAGCACGGCCTTGCGCAGCGCGGGCGCCAGCGGCGTCTTCGCCGGCGCGCCCGGCTCGGGCCGCCACCGCAGCGCCTCGGCCGCCTTGCGCACCGGGGTCAGCGGGTGCCCGGGCTCCTGCGGCCGGTGCATCTGGCGCGAGCGCCAGATGTCGTAGGCGGCCTCCAGCTCGCGGCGCATCCAGCTGGCCGCGGCTGTCATGGATCGGGTGCGCAGGACGTGCTGACGTGCCTTCTGACCGCGCCGCGCGGCCTCCTCCGGATCGTCCGCGACCTCGCGCATGGCGGCCGCGGCGGCGTCGAGGTCCGGATCCGCCCACAGCGTCTCCGGCTCGTAAGGCGAGTTGCCCTTGCCGACCGGGACGAGCGTGTACGGGACCGGCCAGCCGGTGGCCGAGTCGAGGAATTCGGTGGTGCTGGAGTAGTCGGTGGAGATGACCGGCATCGCGCGGGCCATTGCCTCGGCCACGGTCAGCCCGAAACCCTCGCCACGGTGCAACGACACATAGCAGGTGCTGCGGTCGTAGAGCTCGTGCAGTTCGGCCACCGACAGGTAGCGCTCGATCAGCTCGATGCGCGGGTCACCGGCGGCCGCCGCGCGCAGCCGCTCCGCCTCGAACGGGCGCTGCTTCGCGTTGATGGTCTTGATGGTCAGGCGCACGTCGTCCCGGCCGGGGAAGGCCCGCTGGAACGCCTTGATCGTGCCCCACGGGTTCTTGCGCTGCGCGATGCTGTTGAAGTCGAACGCGAACAGGAACCGCACCGGCTCACCGGTCTCGCGCGCGGGCCGCGACGGCTCGCCCGGATCGCGCACCGGCACCGGGATGGTCTTGACCGGCACCGGCGAATGCCTGGCGATCGCGCTACGGCAGAAGTCGCTGACCGTCCACACCTCGTCGACCAGCCCGAAGGCCTCGTGCATCCAGGCAGGGAAGTCCTCGGTCTCCCACGCCCACAGGCCGATCCGGTAGCGTTCGTGCCCGACCTCGGGATGCGTGCCCAGCAGCACCCTGGTCTGGTCGGCGTTGACGGCGAGCACGCTCACCGGGAACCGCGGATCGCCGAGGCTGGCCGGCTGGTCGAGGCCGGTGCGGTTGAGGATGCGCTCCTCCACCACGGACGCGATCGGCACCTCGGCGAGCTCGATCGCCTCGTGCACGATCCGGCCCATCTCGCCGACGCCCAGCTCCGCGGTCAGGTAACCGAGCAGGTTGACGCCGAACTCGTCCGCCGGCGGGCGGGCGGCGACCGGATGACTCGGCAGCGCCCACTCGGCCAGCTCGCCCTCGCTGATGCCGGAGGACATGCACCACGCGCGGAACTTGTCGGCGTCCTCACCGGTGGGATGCGGGAACGCGATCCGCAGGTCGACGCGCGCGTCCCAGACCGCGAGCGTCGCCCGGTTCAGCCCGGACGCCGCCTGCGCCGAATCCTCCGGGCTGGCCAGCCACTCGCGCAGCGCGCGGCCGCCGTCCGCGCCGTAGGCATGCGGTGGAAGCCGCTTCTTCTTGCGCTCGGCCTTGATCCAGGCCTCGCGGAACACGCGGCGGGCCAGCTTCGGCAGCGGCGTGCCGTCGCCGAATCCGGCGAAACCGTAGGGCACCGCTTCGAGCGTCTCGGCGTAGCCCGCCTCGCGCAGCGCCGCACCGTAGGCGTCGCACAGCTCGCGCAGTTCCGGGTTCGCGGAGAGCAGCACGCGTGGTTTGCGCGCGCAGTAGTACGTGAGCAGCCACGGCGTCTCGGGCCGGTAGCCGCTGAAATGGAAAAAGCGGAGCTTCGCCCCGCCCGCGGTCAGTTCGCCGTTCCCGTCGCGCGCGACGGGCCGGTCGTGCAGGTTCCAGTAGGCGACGTTGAAACCCGGGTCGGTGAGCACGGTGTGCGGGAACAACGCGGGCACGTTGTCCACCCAGCGCTGGTCGGTGAACAGCTGCTGTTCCGGCGCCACGATCGCGTCGTGCTTGAGCCGCTCGGCCCAGAAGTCCAGAAAACCGCCGGAGCCGGGACCCACCCCGATGAATCCGAGGTTGAAGATCCCGGCTCCCATGATCACGGCCTCGTCGGGTTCCATCCCGTCGCGCGGCAGCGGGGACAGCACGTGCGGCGTGAGCACGATGCTGTGCTCCATGGCGCGCTCCGCGATCTCCGGCATCGGCGCGAAGACCCGGATGTCGGGATCGAGGTAGATCGCGACGTCGTAGGAGCGGCGCAGCTCGCGCAGCAGGTACGGCTTGACCGAGGTGGCCAGTTCGGTGACCGAGTACGCGGTCGCCATCCGCAGGTAGTCGTCCCGCTCGATGCCGAACGCGTCCTGCCCGACGATCCGGTATCCCTCCTGCTCGTCCTCGACGTCCCCGTCGATGACGGCGATGACGAAGTCGTTCTCCGGATGGTGCTCCAGATAGGACCTGGCGAGTACGCGGGCCGCGGGCAGGTAGTTGCGCGCGACGATCGTGCACGCGGTGACTCTGCGCGGGTCACCCATTGCTCGGCAGCACCTTCAGCTGGGCGTCCAGGATCGAGTCGAAGTTGGTGCGCGCCGTCTGCAGGCTGCCGGGGGCGGTCACCTCGATCCGGACCACCACGTTGTCGTGCGCGTAGTGGGCGCGGATCTGGGCGGCGGCACCGTCCTTCGAATCGACCGACGAGGCGAGCACGCCCGCCGGGGTGTCGGTGACGCGGGTGGCGCCGTTGCGGACCTGGGTGGCGAGCAGCTGGCTCACCGCGTTCTGCGCCGCGGCCGGGCTGTTCACCTCGGTCAGCATCATGATCACGCGGGCGCCGCCGTCGAGGTTGTGCACCACGAACTTGACGTCGCTGGCCTGCGCGGTCTCGTACGTCGAGAGCTCGTCGGAGGTCAGGTAGTTCAGCGCCGGGATCTGGGTGAAGCTCTTGATGCTGTCGTAGTTCTCGGCGGTGCCGGGAATGTCGGCGACGGCCATCGGATCCGGCGGGGCCTGCACCGAGGTGGGCGCCGGGGCCGCGCTGGTCTGCTCGGTCGAGCCGCCACCGCTGTCGCCGCCCCAGAGCACGAACGCGCCGACCGCGATGCCGGCGAGTACCACGACCGCGGCCACGATGGCGCCGATCTTCGCGCCGTTGCCCTTCTTCGGCTTGTCCTCGAAGGACTCCGGGCCCTGCTGCACCCAGCCGGAGTCACCGGTCGGGACCAGCGGCGGCAGGTCACCGCCGCCCCACGGCGGGCTCTGGTCGGATTCGGGTGCGTTCCACGGCTGCTGGGCCTGCGGGAAACCTGCGGCGGGGGAGGCGGGCCCGGATTGCGGGAAGCCGTGCGGCGGCGAGTAGGGCGTCTGCGGCGGGGCCACGTACTCGGTGCGGCCCGCGTCCCCGGCCTGCTGTTGCTGCTGGAGCTGCCACGGCTGCACCGCCTGTGTGCGGTCCGCGCTGTTGTCGGCGGGCGGCTGCTGTTGTGGCGTGCCCTGTGGCGGGCTGATGGGCGCGATCACCTGCGTGGAGTCCGCGTTGTTGCCACCGTTCTGCGGCGGCGGGGACTGCTGCGTGTCCGGCTGCCCGACTGCCGACGACAGCACCTGGTCACGCCGTACCCGGTAGTCGTCCGCCGAGAGTCGCCCGGATGCAAGCTCCTCGTCCAGCTTGCGCAGCTCCTCCTGCCAGGACACCAGGGGCCCCCTTATCTGTTGGTTCGCGAGCGAGTCGGACTGCCGCGACTCGACGTCTATGCGACGTGCACATTGTGCACGGCAGCGGCCTCGTGTGGACTCGCGGGTCGTATTGTTATCTACCCACGCGTAGCGTGCGTTAGCTTGCCGGCAAAGCGGCGGTGACCTGCGAACGAATCTGGTTGAGCCGGTCGCGGAGTTCGACCGGGTCACCGGTCAGCGGCTGCGAGACACCCATACCGACCGCGAGTGACCCGGACGTGTACCACAGGGCCATCACACGGCCGCTCGGATTGCTGCCGGTGAACGCGAGTTCCGATTCGGACTGGCCGAGCGGTGACGTGGTGAAACCGTTGTCGATCAGGTTCTGGCGGAGCCCCGCGGCGAGCTGGTCCGCGGCGGCCCGCGCCGAGGCCGGGACCACGATCGTCATGGCGCCGTTCGGGCTGTTCGCCGGGTCGGCGGAGGCGCGGAAGACGAGTTCGTCGGCGCCGCTTGTCTTCATCAGATCGGCGTCGGCCTGGCTGATGAGCTGCAGCGATACGGCCTTGTCGAGTGCCATGGTGCCGTTGTTCGGGCTCGCCGCGCCGGGCAGCGTCGGCAGTTTCGCCTCGGCCATGCCCAGTGCGTCGGCGGGCGCGACATTGGCCGTTGTGGGGCTCGCGGTACTGGAGTCCTCGCGCGCGTTGAGGAACAACGTGGCGCCGACGATCATCGCGAGCACCAGTGCGACACCGAGCGCGAGGAACAGCCAGGTCGGTTTCCGGCGGGGGCGCTGGGCGGCAACGGTGGGCAGCGGCGGCACACCGGGCGGGCGCTGCGGCGGCGGGGTGAGGCCGGGCAGCGGTCCGATTGCCCTGGTCACGACGGTGGGCGCTTCGTGGATGCGCGGGTAGGGCATCTGTTCCGTCGGGCGTTCGTCCGCGGGGCTGGGTGCCGTGGTGGGGCGCGTGGTGGCGAGCAGCGAGGCCGAGACGCTCGGCTCTTTCTCTTTCACGGGCTCCGGTGCCGGTTCCGGCTCCGGGGGAGCCGGTGGGGTGAGCGGCGCGGCGACGGGTGACGGCGCGAACCCGCCGGACGCGGCGGCGAGCAGCTCGTCGCGCTGCTTGCGGTGGTCGTGCAGGGTGATCTTGCCGCTGGCGAGTTCGGCATCCAGACGGCGCAGCTCGTCCTGCCAACTCATCTGCTGCTCCTTGGTGGTGTGCCGGCCCAGCCATACGTTAGCGCGAACGAGTGGTCCGGCGCGGCAGCATGGCGTGGTTCACGCGCCCGAGGGTCAGAACAGGGTCAGCGGCTCGGTGGCTACCGGCTCCGGGAGCGGCTTGACCGCGGGTAGGTGTTTGCGCACGTCGTCGTGGAAGCGGCGGGCCAGTGCCGGTGCCTCGGCGTTGTCCGGGGTGTGGATGAAGACCGTCGGGGAGCGGCCCTCGCGCAGCCAGCCCACGACGGTGTTGACCCAGGGTTGCCAGCCGTGCGCGGTCTGCTCGGGGTCGTCGCGGCCGATGTAGCGCACGACCGGATGTGCGGTGAGGGCCTCGGACCGGCGGGGTAGCCGGGGCTTCTTCTGCCACGATTCCTGCTCGGCCTCGGTGACCGGTGGTTGTCCGAAGAGGACGGTGGTGTCGAAGGTGACCCACTCCGCGCCGTTGAGGGCCTGCTCCAGCGGACGCGGATCCTCGAAGAACGCGGGATGCCGGACCTCCACCACCTGCCGGTAGTCCCTGGGCATGCGGCGCAGGAACGAGGACAGCGTGCCGAGGTCGGACGGCCCGAACGACGGCGGGAGCTGGATCCACAGGGCGTGGACACGCTCCCCGAGCGGCGCTATGGCGTCGAGAAACCCGCGCACCGGCCCGGCCACGTCGATGAGGCGCCGCTCGTGGGTCACCGCCTTGGGGATCTTCAGCAGAAACCGGAAGCCGGGCGCGGTCTGCTCGACCCACGAGGCGACGGTGTCGGGGGAGGGCGTGGCGTAGAAGGTGGTGTTGCCCTCGACGGCGTTGCACCAGGAGGCATACGCCCGAAGCCGCTCGCGCGGCGCCAGCCGCCGGTTGTCCCAGGACGGGTGACTCCACATCGCGCAGCCGACGTGGAGTTCCATGCCCGCGAGGGTACCTTCGCGGGCAGTAGCTACCACCCTCGCTTCATTACACCGCCACCAAAGTGGTCGTCGCCGTCCCCATCGTCGCGTCGCTCCGAAGGCTGTTGTTGTTCGTCGCGCAACCCCTGGAACTGACGCTTCCCTTCGGCGGCCAACGTCTCTTTCTCCTCATCCGAAAGGTTGCGGTACTGGTCGGCCCCTGTCGGACCTTGTCTGCGACCTCACTGTTGAAAAGCTCGCTGGCAGCTGCAGTGCGGAGGCTTTTTCGGCCTGCAAGGATATCGTCGACCATCGCCCGGAACTGGTTGTTCGTGCTCGACTCACGCAAGCGCTGCAGCGAAGCCCGGAGAAACCGAGAACGAGCGGGATCGCCGCGCGCGACATCCAGCAGTGGCTCCTCGTCCGCGACCATCTGGAAACAGGTCATCGAGGCCCACGACAGGGCAGCGGCGGCTGCGAGAGCGATACCCGCACCGATCAGAGCATCGAGCAGTGATTCCAGCAAGCTATCCAAAGTCTTCGCGACGCCCCAGACGCCGTACGCAACGGTCTGGATCTCTTTGGCCGCGTCGTCCAAAGGGCCCTGCTGGGCGGCGACGGCGCCTGCCAGTTGTGTGAAGTAGGTGTTGGCCTGACTGGCGGCGTTACCTTTCCATGCTTCGAGCATGGAGTCCTTGCCTTCGGTGATGTTTTGGGCCTACGTGGCGTAGAACTCGCCCAAATGGTGGATGGTGTCGCCCGCTTTTGAGAACGCCTCCCAGTCACCCGTGAATTGATCGACTACCCATTGACCTGGGTTCAGGCCGCCCGTGACCAGTTCGATCGCCTGCATAACCCAATGACTTACGTTGAGCCAGTCCCCAATGGACAGAACCTGATCGATTGGACCGGGAATGGTCTCTTTCGCCTGCGGCTCAGTAAGCTTGTCGGCAGGACGAGTAGTCATCAGTGGCCCTTGTAGGTGTTGTCGATCCGCTCTGCCGCAGAGCGGTCGGTTTGCCGGTACATACCCGCGGCCTTACCCAATTCTGTGGCCGAGCTTGAAGACAGGGAATTGAGTTTGTCGACGTTTGCCGCGATCGCCTGGTGCACTTCGTTCAGTCTGCTCGTCGCTTGTGCCCAGATACCCTGACCTGCGATGCCTGCCTCGTGCCAAGTCAGTGACAGGTGTTGCCCTGCGTAATCTTTTGCGGCTCCGGTTTGTCCCGCTAGCTCTTCGAGTTGCTTCTTTTACCCGTCGATTCGTTCGGGGTGCACTTCAAATCCCACAAATCTCCCAAAACCACTGTACTGTGATCATCCTTGAATCTGACGCTAGCATGAAACCCGTAGGTGTCTCTGGCAGTGCAGGGGAAGCGTCACGATGGCCGACGAGCAGTCGCGCGACCGAATAGCTAAGCGGCGGGAGCGATGAGAGGCTGCCCGTAGCCGGGTCGCGTATGTGGGGACCTGGCGGTTCCGGATGGAGTTGCTCGTCGGCGTGGTGCTGATGTGTGCCCTCGCCGTGGCGGCCGTCGTCTCGGCGTTCGTCAGCGGGGCGTGGGTCGGCGGGGTTGGGGCCGCTGTGTGCTGGGCTGTCGCGGGTGTGCAGGGCGCGCGCCTGTGGCGTCGTCTCGGCGACTCCGCCGAGTCCGAAATTCACGCCGTCACACGCGCGAAGTACCTGCTCATCGGAGCGGGCCTGTTCGTCGCCGGGGCCCTGTTGCTCGGACTGGTTCGCTAACGCGCGAAACCGGGCGTGCCGTCCTGGGGCTTCCGCTGAAACGGCAGCTGAATCAAAGTGACTTCATGAACCACCAGCTGCCGAACCCCGCCTCCCTCGCGGAGCCGGGTTTTCTTGTTTCGGCGACCCCGACTTCGTTAACTGTCCAAATACGCCGCCGCCTGCAGGGTGAACAAATCCGCGTACTGGCCACCCAGCCCCATCAGCTCCTCGTGCGTGCCCTGCTCGATCAGCTTTCCCCGCTCCAGGAACAGGATCTTCTCCGCCTGCCGGACCGTGGAGAAGCGGTGCGAGATGTACAGCGTGGTGCGGCCCTGCGCCAGCGCGCGCAGGCGTGCGAACAAGTCGTGCTCCGCCTGGGCGTCCAGTGCCGAGGTCGGCTCGTCGAGAATCAGCAGTGGGGCATCGCGCATGAAGGCCCTTGCCAGCGCCACCTTCTGCCACTCCCCGCCGGACAGGCTCACACCCTCGTCGAACCACCGGCCCAGTGGGCTGTCGTACCCCCTCGGTAACCGTTCCAGTCGCTCGGCCGCGCCAGCTCGCCGCGCCGAGTCCTCGATTCGCGCGCGGTCCTCCAGTCCGCCCAGCTGCCCGAGTCCGATGTTCTCCGCCGCAGTCCCTTGGTACGTCACGTAATCCTGGAACATCGCGCTGATCTGGGTCCGCAGCTCATCCGGATCGAAGTCGCGGATGTCCGTGCCATCCAACAAAATCCGGCCCGCCGTCGGGTCGTACAACCGGCACAGCAGCTTGATCAGCGTCGACTTGCCCGCCCCGTTGCGGCCCACCACAGCCACGGTCTCCCCCGGCCGGATCTCGAAGCTCACCCCGTCCAGCGCCGCTTCGTCCGCGCCCGGATAGGTGAACGCCACATCCTGGAACTCCACATGCCCCCGCACCGGCGACGGCAACGCACACGGCCGGGCAGGTGCGGTGATCGCCGGGCGGGTGCCCAGGAACTGGTACAGCGTGTCGAGATACAGATTGTTCTCGTACATCCCGGTGAAACCGCTGAACAAACCCTGCACGGACGTCTGCACCGCGGCGGCCGCCGACGTGTACAGGGCCAGGTCACCGATCGTGAGCCGGCCCGCCACCGCTTCCAGTGCGATGTACAACGCGATCCCCGAACCAGCCAGTGTCGAGAGCAGACCCCACGCGCTGCCAACGATATTCCGTTTCGTCGTCAGGTTGCGTTCGCGCCGGTAGTAGGTCTGCCCGAGCCGCCGGAACCGGTCCACCAGGTACGGGCCGAGCCCGAACACCTTGGTCTCCTTGGCGTAGGTGTCCGTGGTGACCAGCGACGACAAGTAATCCATCCGCCGCCGGATCGGGGACACGTACAGCGCCAGCATGAACGCCCGCGACCCGTACTTCGACTGCGAGATGAACGCGGGAATCGGGGCCAGCAAAGCCACCGCGGCCAGCAGCGGGTTCACCGACACCAGCAACGCCACCATGCTCGCGAACGTGATCGCGGTGCGGATCAGGCTCAGCGCCGACGTCATCATCGACACCGGCCGCGACGGCGCCTCCTGCGAAGCCTGCCGCAGCAGGTCATAGGACGCCGAACCCTCGAAGAACGCCAGATCCAGCGTCGCCGCGTGCGCCATCACCTGGTGCCGGATCGTCAGCGTCATCCGCTCCTGTAGCAGCTGCTGCGCGACGTTCGTTATGGCCGTGCTCACCGCGGTGAACGTGAACACCCCCAGCTGGAAGGCCGTGATCTCGACGATCCGGGTCGTCGTGCCGGTTCCCTGCACGGCCGCGACCACGGCGTCCAGCAACAGTTTCGCCACGTACGCGGTGACCGTCGGCAGCAACCCACTGATCAAAGTGGACAGTGCGATCAACAGTGTCATCGCCGGACTGGCCTGCCAGGTCAGCCGGACCACCTTCGGCAGCCCGCGCACGGTGCCGCCGACACTGGTGCGCAGCCGCTGCCACCTGGCTCGCAGATCCTTTGGCTCGTCCTCGGTTCTCGGATCCGGAATGTCGACCGGTCCCGTCAATCCGCTGTCCGGCACCGTGCTGCTGGCCTTGCGCAGCCGGTTGCGCAACCCGATCGGCGGCCCGCCGCCATGCATCATCTGGCGACCACCGCCCCGTGCAGGAACACGTCGATCAGCTGCTCGATCCGTGGCGCGTCCTCGTCCCGGCTGCGGTTGAACAGCATCCCGACGAACATTTCCGCGAGCTGCCGCCCGGGTAGCCGAAGCGTGGCCTGCTCGGGCTCGAACAGTTCCGCGATCGCTTCGCGCACCGCTTCCACGGAGGCCGCTCGTTCCCCGCCCTTGTGCCGTTTACGCAGGTTCTTCGCCGCGGCGGACTGGTGCATCGCGGCCATCACCGCGCCCATTCGCGTGAGCCGCGCCTGCAGCGCCTCGGCGGCCTCGGTGAGCCGGTCAGCCAGCGGCTGGTCGAGCGGGATCTCGCCGATGAGCGCGATCGCGTCATCGGGGCGGAGTGCTTCGAGCAGGCACTCTTCGAGGAGTTCGTCCTTGTCCTTGAACGCGCGGAAGATGGTGCCCTCGCCGATGCCGGCGGCACGCGCGATCTGCGACGTCGTGACCGCCGTGCCGTGCTCCACGACAAGCGGGAGCACGGCACGGACGATCATCTTGCGGCGCTCGTCCTGACTCATGGCAGGTGCGCGCCGTTTCGTGGGTCCCGTGGAGTTCATGGGACCCACTATGCGGAGTGAGGACTCACTCCGTCAACTCAATATGTGATCGCCATGGCCGGATCGGCCAGGATCGCCCCGACGTCGGCCAGGAATTGCGAGCCCTGCTGCCCGTCGACCAGCCGGTGGTCGAAGCTCAGCGCGAGCTGCAGCACCTTGCGCACCGCCAGCTCACCGTCCACCACCCACGGCATGTCCTTGATCGCGCCGAACGCCAGGATCGCCGCTTCGCCGGGGTTGAGGATCGGGGTGCCGGTGTCGACGCCGAACACGCCGACGTTGGTGATCGTGATCGTGCCGTTCAGCATGTCCGCGGGCGGCGTCTTGCCGTCGCGGGCGGTCGAGGTGAGCTCCTCCAGCGCGAGCGCCAGCTCCCGCAACGACATCGCGTCCGCGTCCCGGATCTTCGGCACCACGAGCCCACGCGGGGTCGCCGCGGCGATGCCGAGGTGCACGTAGTCCTTGTAGACGATCTCACCCGCCGCCTCGTCCCAGGTCGCGTTGACGTCCGGGGTCCGCTTCACCGCCAGGCACACCGCTTTCGCGGCGAACGCCAGCGGCGTCAGCTTGACGTCCGCGAAGGCCGGATGCTTCTTGAGCCGCTCACGGAGCTCCATCATCGGCGTGACGTCGATGGTCAGGAACTCCGTGACGTGCGGCGCGGTGAACGCGCTGGCCACCATCGCCTGCGCGGTCGCCTTGCGCACACCCTTGATCGGCACGCGCCGCTCCCGCGCACCGGCGGCCGGTGCGGGCGCCGCGGGCGAGGCGGCCCGTTCGACGTCCTCGCGGGTGATCACGCCGTCGGCCGAACCGGCGAGCGTGCTCAGGTCCACCCCGAGGTCCTTGGCGAGCTTGCGCACCGGCGGCTTCGCCAGCGGCACATACCCACCTTTCGCCGCGGGGGCGGGAGCGGGTTCCGGAGTCTCGGGAGCCTTGCGCGCCCGGCGTTTCGCCGCGACCGTCTTCGAGCCGTAGCCGACGAGGGGTTTCATCTCCTCCTCGACGGCAGGTGCCGAACCGTTGTTGGTCCGTGCGGCGCCGGCGGGATCGACGTCGATAGTGAGGATCGGCGCGCCGACCTCCACCGTCTGGCCCGGCTGCACGAGCAGCTCGGTGACCTTGCCCGCCCACGGGATGGGCAGTTCGACGGCGGCCTTGGCGGTCTCCACCTCGACCACGATCTGGTTGACCGTCACCTCGTCGCCCGGCTGGACGCGCCAGCCGAGGATCTCGGCCTCGGTGAGGCCCTCGGCGGTGTCGGCGAGCAGGAACTGTTTGTAGTCCGGCACCGCTCACCACCCCAGCGATCGGTCGACGGCGTGCAGCACCCGGTCCAGATCGGGCAGGAAGTGCTCCTCCAGCTTCGACGGCGGGTACGGCGTGTCGAAGCCGGTCACCCGCAGCACGGGCGCCTCCAGCGAGTAGAAGCATTCCTGCTGCACGCGCGCGGCGATCTCCGAGGTGACCGAGGATTCCGAGGACGCCTCGCTCACCGCGACCAGCCGTCCGGTGCGGCGCACCGACTCGAAGACGGGACCGAGGTCCAGCGGCGAGATCGTGCGCAGGTCGATGACCTCCAGCGAACGGCCTTCCTCCGCGGCCGCGGTCGCCGCGTCGAGGCACACCTTCACCGACGGCCCGTACGCGACGAGCGTCGCGTCGGTACCCTGCCGGAGCACACGCGAGGCGAACAGCGGGCCGACCGGATTCGCGGTGTCCACTTCGGACTTCAGTTGTCCGTTGTGGTAGAGCCGTTTCGGTTCGAAGAACAGCACCGGATCGTCGCACGAGATGGCCTGCTGGATCATCCAGTACGCGTCGGCCGGGTTCGAGCAGGACACCACCTTCAGCCCGGCGATGTGCGCGAACAGCGACTCCGGCGACTCGGAGTGGTGCTCGACCGCGCCGATCCCGCCGCCGTAGGGCACCCGCACCACGACCGGCACCTTGACCCTGCCCTGCGACCGGTAGTGCAGTTTCGCGAGCTGGCTGGAGATCTGGTCGAAGCCGGGGAAGATGAACCCCTCGAACTGGATCTCGCACACGGGCCGGAAACCGCGCACGGCGAGCCCGACCGCGGTGCCGATGATGCCCGACTCGGCCAGCGGCGTGTCGAGCACACGCTGCTCGCCGAAGTCCTTCTGCAGCCCGTCGGTGATGCGGAAGACGCCGCCGAGCTTGCCGACGTCCTCGCCGAGAACGATGACCTTGTCGTCGGCCTCCATCGCGGCACGCAGCCCCAAATTGAGGGCCTTGCCGATGGTCAGCGACTGGACAGGGGACCGTACGTCCATTTCGGACTTCACCGGGGCCGCCATCATCGCTCACCCGCCGTCGCGAAACCGTCGAGATAGGACAGATACTCCTCGCGCTGCGCCTCCAGAACCGGGGACGGTTCGGCGTAGACGTTGTCGAAAACCCGCTCCGGCGGCGGTTCCGGCATGTTGAACGTGAACTCGCGCAGGTCGGCGGCGAAGGCGTCCGCGTCGGCCTGCACCTGGTCGAAGAACGACTGGTCGGCGAGCCCGCCCCTGGCCAGATGCACGCGTACTCGCTCGATCGGGTCCTTGAGTTTCCACGCCTCCAGCTCGTCGGAGAGCCGGTAGCGGGTCGGGTCGTCGGTCGTGGTGTGCGCGTCCATCCGGTAGGTGAACGCCTCGATCAGCACCGGACCGTTGCCGTGACGGCATTCCTCCAGCGCCCACCGCGTCACCGCGAGACAGGCCAGCACGTCGTTGCCGTCCACCCGGATGCCGGGGAAGCCGTAGCCGCGGGCACGCTGATACAGCGGCAGCCGCGACTGGCGTTCGGTCGGCTCGGAAATCGCCCACTGGTTGTTCTGGCAGAAGAACACCAGCGGCGCGTCGTACACCGCGGCCCACACGAAGCCCTCGTGCACGTCGCCCTGCGAGGTCGCGCCGTCGCCGAAGTAGACGATGGTTGCCTCACCGTCGTCGTCACCGACTCTGCCCTCGAACTTCTGGCCCATCGCGTAGCCGGCGGCGTTGAGCACCTGGTTGCCGATGACGATGGTGTACGGGTGGAAGCGGTGGGCGTTGAAATCCCAGCCGCCGTGGTCGGTGCAGCGGAAAATGCCCAGCAGCTCACGGAAATCGACACCGCGGGTGTACGCCACGCCGTGTTCCCGGTAGCTGGGGAAAGCCATGTCCTGCGGTTTCAGTGCCCTGCCGGAACCGATCTGGGCGGCCTCCTGGCCGAGCAGCGGAACCCAGATGCCGAGCTGGCCCTGGCGCTGCATGGCGTTGGCCTCGCGGTCCGCGCGGCGCACCAGCACCATGTCGCGGTAGAGCCCGCGTAGCGCGGCGCCGTCGATGTCCTGGACGTAGCTGTCGAAGAGGGGGGCGGGGACTCGTTCGCCTTCGGGGGTGAGCAGCTGAGTCAGCTCAGCGCCACCTTCGCTCGTTGCTCGCAAACCAGCGATCACCTGCTCCCGGGATGGTTGTGCCGCTCGTGCGGCCGGACCTTCCCCGGGCTCCGGGTGCGTCCACTGTTCTGGGGACGACATGCGCGTGCTCCTGACGTGTCAGCGCCGGGAGGTCGCTTGTGGCGACCTCGCCGGCTTGGGACCGGCGGTAACCCGCGCATCGGGTCCGAAGCGCTCGGGGTTAACCGTCGGCCGTGACGGCTTACGTCGTCATCCTGGCACGAATGGACCCACTTCGGTGAGTCACAGACGCGGATTTGTTGTCTATAAACCGCCCTTGAGCTGGGAAAACCGTAGGAAGACCGATGGTGGGGCCGCCGAAAGTCGGGCATGCACACGGGGTGTGACCAGCCGGTTGAGTTGTGTCTCCTGAGTGCCCCGGATGGGCCAGGCACTCAGGAGTGACCTGTGACACATCGGGCTCAGATGTCGGCCTTGACGAACTGGAACTCCTGCGCGGCCTGCGACGTGAAGTTGTACTTCACCTTGGCCAGTCCGAACGGTTTCGCCGGGTCCACCTTGAACAGCGTGTTGGAGCGCGGCGGGTTCCGGGTCGCGGCGGGCCCGTACTGGTAGTCGCCGGTGAGCCCCTCGAACGAGACGGTGCCGAGCTGCGTGGTCGCGTTCAGGATGCCCTGGCGCGAGAGGTCGCCGAGCGCGACCGCCTTCTCCAGTACCGCGGTCATCGCCCGCGCCTGGTTGTAGCCGAACCCGAAGTAGTAGTCCGGCGGCTGCGAACCCGCCCGTGCGACCAAGTCCTTCATGCCGGGCACGGAGGTGTCGCCCCATTCGGTGCCCTCCGCGATGATCGACACGTACTGCTGCAGGTACGGCGTGAGCGCGGACTTGGCGAACGAACCCGTCCAGACCGGCGACTGCCCGTACCACTTGGGCGCGAACCTGGCCTGTGCCGCGGTGCCCCAGATCTTGGCCGCGTCCGTCGGGGTCGCGGTCAGGAACACCATCTCGCAGCCCGCGGCGGCCAGTGCGCCGATCTGCCCGGTGTAGTTCTCGGTGCCGGTCTTGAACCGCTGTGTGTTGGTGACGGTGAAGCCGTACTTGCCCGCAGCGAAGTCGATGCCCTGCTGGCCCGCCTCGCCGTAGACGTCGTCCTGGACCATCGTGCAGATCTTCGACGCGCGGGTGCCGCCGCCCTCGGTGAGGTAGTGGTCGATCGCGTTGATGGACTGGATCTGGTACGGCGCGCCGACCGGCAGCAGGTTGTCGTCCCGCACCCACAGCGCGTCCAGCGACGCGGGCGCGGCGAGGACCTTGTCGTTGCGCAGCTGCGGCAGCACGGCCAGGGTCGGCGCCGTGCCCAGCACCTGGGTGAACGCGGCGACGTCGCCCTTGATCTTGTTGTACTGCTGCACCGCGACATCGGCCTTGTACTGGGTGTCCTCCTGGACCAGTTCGATCTTGTACTTGCCCGCGATGCCGCCGCCCGCGTTGATCGCGTCGAACCACGCCTTGTTGCCCGCGGTCAGCGGCTGCCCGATCACGGCGACCGGACCGGACAACGGGGAGAGCACGCCCAGTTTGATGGTGGTGCCGTCGAAACCCGGCGCGGTGCCAGGCTGGCCTGCCGTGCCGCCACCGGTCCCGCCCTGGTTGCCGGCGCCTCCGCACGCCGCGACGAGCAAACCCGTCGCGAGTACAGCCATGATCTTCTTCCGCATTACGCCTCCTTGCGTCAGTAGGAGAAGGGCCATGCCTTGAAGTAGTTCTTGACGCGCAGCCAGATCCCGGCGAGGCCACGTGGTTCGAGCACCAGGAACAACACGATCAGCAGTCCGAAAACGGCCTGGTTGAGCGCGAAGACGCTGATGAACCCGGAATCGCCGATGCTGGACTGCACGCCGGGGATGTCCGCGCTGTAGCGGTCGATCAACGCGGGCAGCGCGCCGACGAACAGGGCCCCGAGCACCGATCCGAAGACCGTGCCGAGCCCGCCGACGATGATGATCGCGATGTACTGGATGGACAGCAGCAGGTTCCACTGGTCGGGGCTGACGAACTGCTGGTACGAGCCGAACAGCGCACCGGCCACGCAGGCGATCGCGCTGGACACCATGAACGCGGCGATCTTGTACCGCCCGGCGCGTACGCCGATCACCTCGGCGGCCTGGTCGCGGTCGCGGATCGCCTGTAGCGCGCGACCCGGCCGGGTGCGCGCGATGTTCTTCACCAGCAACGCGGTCAGCCCGACCAGCCCCCAGACCAGCCAGAACCAGCCCTGGTTGCGCGAGTACACCTGGCCCGCCAGCTGGAGGTTGTCGAAGACCCAGGCCGAGGCGTTGACCGAGGTGCCGGAGTTGCCGCCGGTGAAGTCCTTCAGGTTCCGCCAGAGGTGGTCTCCGATGAAGATCAGCCCGAGCGTGACGATGGCGAGGTAGTGCCCGCGCAGCCGCAGCGTGAACGGGCCGATCAGCGCGCCGAGCACGGCGCCGGCCAGTGCGGCGGCGAGGATCCACAACGGCAGCGGCAGGTTCAGTTCCCCACCGACCCGCGCGGTGACGTATGCGCCCGCGCCGATGAAGAACGCGTGTCCGAGTGAGATCTGGCCGCAGTATCCGGTGAGCAGGTTCAGCCCGATCGCGCCGACGGCGGTGATCCCAGCGTAGATGAGCACGGACAGCCAGAAATCGTTCTGCACCACGGTCGGCAGCACGAGGAACACCACGATCATCAGCGCCAGCCCGGCCTTCGCGGCCGGTGAGCCGAACAGCCGCAGGTCCTGTGCGTAGGACCGGACCATGTTGCGGTGGGCCTTGCTCATCAGATCCTCCGCACTTCTCTGGTGCCCAGCAGGCCGTACGGCCGGATCAGCAGGATCAGGATCATCACCAGGTAGGGCACGATGACCGAGACGTTGTCGCCCGCCCACGAGAAGAGCTGGTCCTGGTAGCCGCGGGTGAGCGCCTCGGCGAGACCGATCACGAGCCCGCCGAGCACCGCGCCGGCCGGTGAGTCGAGTCCGCCGAGGATCATCGCCGGGAACGCGGCGAGCGCGATGTCACCGATGGACGGCGAGAGCCCGCCCGGTCCGGCGGCGAGGGTGATGCCCGCCAGCGCGGCCAGTGCCGAGGAGATCGCCCACGACATGGCGTACACGCGGCGCGCGCTGATTCCCTGTGCCAGTGCGGCTTCCGGATCGAACGCGGTCGCCCGCATCGCCAGTCCGAGCGAGGTGAACCGGAAGAACAGGAAGAACGCGAGCACGACCGCCGCGGTGAGCCCGATGGTCCACAGATCGCGCACGCCGAACACGAGACCGCCGGCCTCGATCGTCCGGATGTTCCACGGGTTGGTGACCTGGAGGTTGTCGAATCCCCAGATACCGGTGATCAGCGGGGAGAGCACGAACAGCAGGCCGATGGTGATCATGATGACGGCGAACGGCGGCTGCCCGACCATGCGCCGCAACACGATCCGCTCGAACCCGGCGCCCGCGATCGCCGCCGAGGCGCAGGCCAGCAGTATCGCGACGCCGAACGCGAGCGGGAGGTTGCTGGAGAAGGTGTAGCCGAGGTACGCGCCGAGCGCGAGCAGCCCGCCCTGGGCGAAGTTGATGACGCCGGTGGACTTGTAGATCACCACGAAACCCAGTGCCACCAAGGCGTACGTGGAACCCAGCGACAGTCCGGCGAAGCAGTTCTGCAGAAACGCGGTCATGAGTACATCGCCTCGATCCGGTCGGCGAACCGGGTCTGCAGTGCACGGCGCTTGACCTTGTGGGTCGCGGTCAGCTCGCCGCCCTCGTGGTCGAGCTCCTTGTCGATCAGGCTGAACCGCTTGATCCGCTCGACCTGCGCGAACTCGTTGTTCACCTCGGCGACCACCGTTTCGATCAGGTGGTAGACCTCGGGTTTGGCGGACAGGTCGGCGTAGGTGGTGTAGGCCAGGCCACGCCTGGTGGCCCAGTTCCCGACCGTGTCCGCCTCGATCCCGATCAACGCGGTCAGATGCTTGCGGCGGTCGCCGATCACCACGGCCTCCCGCACGAACGGTGAGACCTTGAGCCGGTTCTCGATCTCCGACGGCGAGATGTTCTTGCCGCCGGCGGTGATGATGATGTCCTTCTTGCGGTCGGTGATCCGCAGGAAACCGTCCTCGTCGAGCTCGCCGACGTCGCCGGTGTGCAGCCAGCCGTCCGGTTCGAGCGCCTGGGCCGTGGCGCGCGGATCGCGGAAGTAGCCCTGGAACACGCCGGCCGAGCGGGTCAGGATCTCGCCGTCCTCGGCGATCCTCAGCTCGACCCCGTCGAGTGGTTTGCCGACCGTACCGAGCCGGACGTCGTCGGCGGGGTTGAGCGTGCAGATCGCGGTGTTCTCGGTCTGCCCGTAGCCTTCCCGCACGTCGATGCCGATGGCACGCAGGTACTCCAGCACCTGCGGCGCGATCGGCGCCGCACCGGAGAGCGCGGTACGCACCCGCACCATGCCCAGTTTCTCCCGCAGGGCACGGAAAACGAGCAGTTCACAC